>Ga0137390_10003928_pt1 | contig 12254 bp, 17 predicted proteins | sample 15con2h24AmetaG_FD_104937 | JGI IMG/M metagenome (GOLD analysis project Ga0137390, IMG submission 104937) | Vadose zone soil microbial communities from Angelo Coast Range Reserve, California, USA - 15con2h2.4A metaG | ecosystem: Environmental > Terrestrial > Soil > Vadose zone > Saprolite... | reverse complement strand
TGTCAAGGTAAGATGAACTGTCCTGATTAGCGGAGCGGACCTCTGATTTCAAGGCGACGGAGTCAGTCTGTGATAAGCATCACTCGGCTTCGCCGGCGTAATCGACCAAATCACGGCGCAATTCCAGCACCGAGCAAATCAGCAAGATAGTATATATAATGAGTACAGCAAAAGTAGGCTACTGTCCATGGCGCTATGCACTGTCAGGCGCGAGAGTCAAAATCAAACAAAGAACTGCCATCCACCGCAGACTTCACATTGCGGGAATCAAATACTGAGTACTGGCGTAAAAAGGAAATGTGACAAAGAGGTCATAGAAGAGTATTCCTCTTGGGAATGAGGCCTAATGAGGGGTTGTAACTGGGGTAAGGATCGCAAGGCGCGGCTTCTAAGGTGACATTCGATTAGGGATGACCTACGTGTCAATCAATTTAGGTAAGAAATACCTTGAAAGAGTCATTGGATCCGACAATGCTGCCGTGGCTCGCTTGACGCTTCAGAGAAGACATGAGCTGGGGCTGTTGAGTATGCAGTTTGGGTACGGTGGAGGGCGGAAGTGTCGTGCTCGGGTCAGAAGGCCGCACAGTCGATGTCACCGCGAATAGAGATTTTCGATTGTTGTGGCGTCTCATATCTCTCTCGGGTATTCGCTCAGCCGATACTTCTATGACCTGTTTGGACGGCATAAGCTGTTGCAGTGGGGATTGAGGATAGGTTAATTGAGGGGACTGGGGTCGAGGTAAGACGTCGTGTGGACGCTGTACACTATCAAGATAGGCACGGACGGCATTCGCATTGAGAAGAACCGATGGGGGCGGAATATCCGGACCAATACCTGACTGAGGGCATATCAATGAAATCATCAGTTTGGAGAGGCTCTACAAAACATACCAGCGGCGAATCGCAAAGACGTCCATCAAGCCAAGGCATGAAACGTTCTGTTCTAGGAATAGTGACATGAAGCGAAGGACGACGCGGCGACTGGCATGAAAAAGACGGCCTCTGCATTGACAGTCCCACCGGGAACTGTTGTCGCACTGTAACTGCTGTCGTAGTGTCGGTTTCACTTAGCGATGTCGATAAAAGCTGAGCACGCACCGTTCCTCGATGGATCGTTACAACCTGCCTTGCCTTCGTATTTCAATTGCACGCCTTCCTCGAAAGACGATATATCCAGCATAAGTGGAGAGGGGGTAGAGGGAGGGAGCGGGATAGGGCATTTCCGCTGAAGCGGTGGTGGGCTATTTGACTCGATTCGAAGAAATACCCCGAGGTGACGTCTCTGGGACTCCAAGGCGGCATACTCGGCCTTTCGTTCCTCGTCGGAGTATTCTTCCAGAGCGCGGCGTTCGATACTAAGTTCCCATCGTCGATCTAGGAAAAACCTCTCTCGCCACCCAGCAGGTACAGGAGCAGCAAATTGGGACCACGAGAGATTGCTTCTGATGAGTTCATTAAAGTCGTCCTGTCTTGGGGGGCCGCTGAAGGGAGCTACTTGAGTCCTTTCAAATACTGAAAATGGGCCACGTACAATAAACAAGGCGATGGTGGGCTCAGAGGTGAACACAATGCAGGAATCTGGATTGTGAGAGGGGACATATCGTACAGGCACTCCTGGTGAAAATCGAGGTTCTCAAAATATCGTTTGGCGAGATCGCCGACGAAGCGCTTCAGCCTCCCATACTTCATGATGGCTTTGGCTTTGTCGCGATATTTGGCAGGTCGGGTGGTGAGCCTTCGCCGATGTTCAGCACAGGAGAGAGACTGCCTTTCCCTTGCATTTTCCATAATCAGGCGTATATTTGCGAGACGAGTTGCCATTTTATGCTTGTCTGGGAGAGGGATGCGGAAAGGAACCTCGAAACATCGCTCTGGATCAATATAGTAAGAGGTCATTATGCATTAAGGATCGTCGGTGACTTGGAGTCGGAGTTCGTAGCACGCCGGCGCGCGGGCAAGAGAGAATGGAAGGAGAATAACCTGGACATTGGGAGCGCGTGGAAGCACCAGAAATATAAACCCGGGGCGTGCAAATTTAACACAAAGAGCCTTTTGTTCAGTTTAGCAAGGACGCGACCGACTGATTGAGACACAAGGAAAACAAGGTATTCACGGACCCAGGCCGGACCGAAGCAGCCGTTTGAAATCTTTTCACTACAAGTACCGACGGCGCCCGAACCATAATTGTGAACGCTTATTCTCACAAGGGGAGTCGACTATTAACGATGAGTTACCAGGGAGATGTGCTGACAGCAGGATGCTGTGACAGATATGTCTTCCCTTGCCCACAAGATTGGTGCGTGGTCTATGTGAGATAGCGGGCATTTTGGCAGCTCGTTTACTTCTTGATGTGGGGACAACTAGGTTCCTTGCTTTTCTGCCCAGACTGCGGCACCCTTCTCGATCTTCCCCTCGGAGATGAGGCGAAGGTCAGGTGTGAGCAGTGCGGTCATCTCGAGCCTGCGAGCTGTGCGTCCCATTTGCGGCCTCCCTCGTTACTTTACATTCGACATTTGTACAGCCTGTGAAAATAGCAAGATCACGACTTATTCACATCCCGACGCTTTCCCGTCCTCATTGAGACAGAGGCGTAAGACCAGGACTAAGGTTCACGAAGGATCCGATGCACTCTTAAAGGTGACCGTATTTAGCCTCTTCCAGGCTGAGTTCATGGACATTCGACGCTGGCAAGGTCACCGAGACGTGTCCTGAGTGCGGTCACATGGAAGCTTATTCGAAGGAGATTCAGGTTCGTGCTTGTCATCTCCGGACACTGTCATGGACTCAAGTCACATCTGCTAGATGCGCAGCGCTGACGAAGGATCCACTATTTTGTATACCGTATGTATCCCGAGGTTCCGTAATTGGTTCTCTCACGATATCTGCTCGCTCAGTGTGTCAACTGCAAGCATGGCTGGCGTATAAATAATTGACAAGCGCGCCCCCATTCGTTCGTAAATCCGCACCTTCTCTAAGTTGACATATCAGAAGTTTTGCTACACGTATACCCCAACGGAACAGAAGAGTGCCACAATGCCATAACCGCCGAGTGTGCTGGCTACGATCGCCACTGCCACCTCACGCGTAGGAATTGTTGATTTCGGGATGCTGCAGATGAAGTCAGATGATGATAGAATAAGGACACGACGATAACATACGTAGTGAAATAAAATGCGAGTCCAAAGGTTGCGGTGAGAAGGACGAATGCGAGGTAAGAGAGGATGCCAACTGGCAAATAAGGAGTGAATGCTGGCACAATTTTGTGAAGGTGCTGAACGCAATAAGACAGGCTGAACAAGAAGGAAATGGGGAGGTCCGCACTTTCACTGTTTCGTATGTTTCCAGAAGGCCGTCGGACATGGTTGGTTATCCCAGCGTACTTCGAGCAGCAAAACCACGATGGCCAAGTCGGGTGACAGTAGGGAAGCAAGGTGATGACGTAAGTGCCACCGCACACCGATGGCAAACACGTGTCATCAATGCATCAACACTACATCAACCTGCTCCGTGTCGGCCCTCCTCTTTGCTTCCAACATCCACGACTCCTACAACCTTCTCCATCGACAACCCCCATCGTAAGTAGCTATATTTTAGTCCACATGTTGTGTTTTGTGCTGTCCTTTTGGTACGTTTGTCTGACTTTGACCTGACGTGTGGTCGCCTGCCACCCATTAGATGTCGTCTGCCCAACAGAAAGTTCAGCAGCACCCTGCTTTCCAGCAGGCCCAGGCTAAGGCACATTACTATCTTGCTCAATTGGACAAGGAGGTGGGTTCGCTAGCCCTTCAGGTCATATTGTGGAGCTCAACGAAGGTCCACTGATGCTGGGCACCGCCTTCAGCTCTCCAAGTATCCTATTCTCGTAAGCGTGGAGCAGCGTACTCAGGTGCCTAAGGCGTATGCCTTCATTGGCGCGGTCACCCTCCTTACCCTCCTTCACTTTGTCAACGCTCTCGCTGCGCCCGTCTCCAACCTTATCGGGTGGGGTCTTCCCGCCTATCTCTCTCTCAAGGCCCTCGAGTCACCCGGTAACGATGATGATGCGCAGTGGCTCGCGTACTGGGTTATTTTTGGCTTTTTCAATTTCGCCGAGGGCTTTGCCCTCCGTGCCTTCCTCTACTATTTCCCGTGGTACTTTTCGTTCAAGACACTGTTCATTCTTTGGCTGCAACTGCCTGCATTCCGCGTCAGTGCACCCTATTATCGCATTCTTCTAAGCTCATTATCATCCTCCGTTTCAGGGTGCACAAACAACTTACTACAGCGTAGTGAGACCTGTTTTCGCAAACGTTTGTCACCGCAGCGGCTCTGCCCGCACCTTTTCTAATGACACTGTCACGGCCGAGGGCCTGCGGGATCGCGTAGCGACAGCGACCTCAGAATAAGCATCCGATCGAGTGTTTTGGCGAAATAGAGCTCGTTTCTATTTTTTTTCTCTGCCCTTACTATTTCGACGATCGATCTGTGATCCTCTTCCCTATGTCATATCTCATGCAGGTTTTGCCTAGTATTGTCGTAGCAGTTGTTGAGAGTCGTTCGTAGGGTAATGATTTTACGTTGTTGTTTTGAGTGAGACTATGTTACGAATGATAATGAATAATTGTCGGAGCCACAGCAGGGGTAGGTGTTGCAAGTGGCCGGGTCGAGTATAGCTAGGCACAGGGAGTGGAGTTGCGTATACAGTTGGGGTGTGTTTGGTGAAAGCTGTTGGCAGGTGAGCGCCACCGTTTTTTTGAGGGCGTTTGACCGGGTCAGATGGGGCAGACCGCAGTGCTGATGATATATTAGTTCCTGGTCATATCTCCACTCAATGATTCGCCCGTTCTCACTCCCCCGCCCTACACCCAAATCCAATCTCACCCGGGTCCTTGTCCCATGGAGGGCTCTGGCTCTGGTGTTCAAAATGCCCTCCACGACTATCACCCAACATCCAGTCCAGCGTTGATGGGCTATTACAGTGGCTCAAGTGTCGAAGGAGACACGACCGCATTTTATCCCGATCTCCTCCGTCCAACCGGGTTGAGGGGCTTCTTTTACCACCCATACACCCAGGTCGTGCTCCTCGGCTTTGTCTGCTTCGCCTGTCCAGGTCTCTTCAACGCACTCAATGGTCTCGGTGCTGGAGGTCAAGTCGAGAGCACCACGAGCGCTAACGCCAATTCAACATTGTATGCTACCTTTGCCGTAGCAGCTTTTTTCGCCGGGTCCGTATCCCTTTGTTCCCCTCTCATTCTCCCGCAAATTGACCCTCCTTTAGTTCCATCAATAACGTCCTCGGCCCTCGAATGACTCTCTTTCTGGGAAGTTCCGGGTACGCTATCTACATAGGGTCGTATCTGTGAGCACCTATCCCCCGGGCCCTCTTCGTTCAAGCATACTGATAACCGCGTCCAGTGTCGTGAACATCCATAAGAATGCCGGGGCTTTCGTCATTGCGGCCGGGGCTCTACTTGGCATCTGTGCCGGCTTACTTTGGACGGCACAGGGATCGCTCATGCTTGCATATCCCACTGAGGATCAAAAGGGCAAATCCATTGGCATTTTCTGGTCCATCTTTAATTTGGGTGGCGTTGTCGGTGCTGCCGTTTCGTTGGGTAGGAATTTCCATTCAGAGGTTTGTCTTCCACACACCTTCGCCTACTTGCCGCTCACACGTCCCGTGGTCGCTCGTCAGGCGAACCGAGGTGAGTATCTCCTTGGATGTTGATACAACTATCTCACAATCCTCCACCCAGTCTCCAATGGCACCTATGTGCGCTTTCTCATTACTTTCAGGCATTGGCTCACAACGTTGTGATAGATCGGCTTTATGGTCCTTACAGGGATGGGCTCTCTTATTCCTCTTCTTATGGCAGATCCCGAGAAAATGATTCGAACGGACGGCACAAAGGTGACAACGCCTCGTCAGCCATCCTGGAAGACCGAAATATACGGCCTATACGTTGCTTTGCGTACCGACCCGCTCATTGTACTCCTCTTTCCCATGTTTCTTGCTAGTAATTGGTTTTACACATGGCGTAAGTTAGGCTACGTCTCAAGACACTTCAAAAACTTAATCGTCGCTGTTTCCCAGAGTTCAATGACTACAACGCCGCACTATTCAACATTCGTGCGCGGTCGTTGAATAATCTTGTTTATTGGGTTTCCCAGATTGTGGGCTCGGTATCTATCGGCTTGCTCTTAGACCAACACCAATTTCGACGTCGGGCCCGTGCTTTTACTGGTTGGTCGATACTTCTTATCTTCGTCCTAGTCGTCCATATATGGGCCTTCTTCTACCAGCGGTATGTGCCTCGGGCCGCGACCTGTTGTCCACTGACCGACATCGAAAAGCACCTACACACGCCAGTCCATACCACCTAACGCTTCTAAAATGGACATTTATGACAAGGGTTACACAGGCCATTTGTTTTTATACGTCTTTTGCGGACTTCTCGACTCGATGTGGCAGACGACAGCATATTGGATGATGGGCGCCATGTCAAATGACCCAGCGAAGCTCGCATACTTTACTGGCTTTTGTGAGTAATGTTGCGTGGAAGACGTCTACTGGTGCATATGCTGACTTTATCTCGTTTCCAGACAAGTCCATACAGTCCGCTGGGGCTGCGGGGGTTTGGCGCGCAGATGCTATGAAAGTGCCGTACGTAGCGCAGGTTGGTGCAAAGCTGTGTGATTGATTCGGATTCTCAGATACATGCATTTATTCCTGTCAACTTGGGCGCTCCTCATCGCAGGATTGGTATTTTCTTTGCCTATGATTCATCTTCGTGTGAAAGACCACACCGACGATGAGGACGAAGTCCTGTGAGTTCTCATTCATTGGCCTCCCGCACATGGATTACATTAATGTAATGAAGGGCACACATGGACGAGTTGCATCGGGTCCTCCCGACAGATTCAAATAGGTGACTTTGAGGGCGTGTATTGGTCATGTCTTAGTCCTTCGGCTGGGTTATGCTGATTTTCATGGGGATGATGTACTTGTATAATGTTACCAGATCTTTTCGTTTATTTATTCTGCGTATAATAGTAAGAGACGTTTATAGCCTTGGTTCCGGGGTCTAGAAAACAGAGGGAATGATGTAACGACGTAAAGGGTAGAGTTTCTATGTTATTCGTGGCAACCAGAGTGGAGATTCTCATGCCCGACGAAACATGGTTGGGCGTTGTTGCGCGCCCCGTGTAGGCGCCGGTACTAGTGTCTCCGACAACATCGCATCAGACATCTGTCACAAATTTTCGCCGAAGTCCTGTATTCTGCCAAATGCTCAAAAAATTGTGGCCAACGTGCCCTTATCGTCACCGCCATCAGTCATAGCGTTTAACGCTTTAAGGCCAGGCCCGTTTTTCCCAAATGTGAATCCCACCCAAACACCACGTGCAAATGGCTCGTCCTTTTCGCGCAGCCGATCTACATTGCGCTGTTTCTCTCGTACCTCGGCGTACTTGGCCATATCTTCCGGCGAAGTGAAGTCGTCATAGTATCCCGTGTCTTCGTCAGAGTCGAGAGCAGGAACAAACGGTGCCAGGGCACCGCGAAGGTTGTCCCATGGCACTACTTTAAAGAACGGATGAGCACGAACTGCATCAAGGGTGCAGTACCGCACGCTATTGTGCGCGATGAGTCTGGGCGGCGGGTCAGGAAATGCATCATGGCTTGGGTGGGGATCTATACCGTGTGATGGCGTCCCATGCAACATCGGTCAAGTTGAAAATTAGGTCTTCGGGTTTGTCGTACTCGGGACGGCGTAAAACTTTGGTCCAATTTTTGAGGTTAGTCCACGTCTCTTCGGGTGTGCCGCCACTGAAAGGGGGGAAACCCGCGAGGAACTCAAATAGAATGCACCCCAAAGACCAATAATCTACCGCGTATGAGTAGGGCTTTCCGCGCAATACCTCAGGTGCCATGTAGTCTGGCGAACCGACAATTGAATCTGCGTAACGAAGGTCCTCGTTCCGAATAGAACGATACAGAGAGCGACGTTCCATGGTGGAGCGATGTACGATTTGGTTATCTTTAACTTTGTCAAGCTACACCGGTACTCATTAAAAAATGTATCATAGAGAGAGCGGAAGTAGAACGAACTTTAATCTTTAGGGACTCGATACGCTTCGGACTGAGAGCACCTGTAGCGAGACCGAAATCTGTGAGTTTCACATGGCCAGTAGAGTCGACGAGGAAGTTCTGTCGCGGATTAATTCTTCATTGGATTTCCCAACTTTTTCGAGCGTACCTCCGGTTTAAGATCCCGATGAATGTACCCGAGCTTGTGCAGCTCGCAAACCGCCGCGAACATTTCACTGATGTAGAATCGTGCGTGTTCCTCCTTGAGGACGCCCGAATTGTTAAGTAACGTCCGAAAGTCGCCTCCAGGCACATATTCCATCGCGAGGTAAACATGGCCTGTATCTTGGAAGGCATACAGCAAACGGACCAACCAGGGAGTTTTCGTCGCGGTGAGGATGTCTCGCTCTACGAGGACGTGCCGGACCTGAGAGAACCGTGGTCCAGGGGAGTGTGGCTACGGAAGGCAGAAAGCGACGTACCTCGTCCATCTTGAACAACGTCCGTTTACGCATTTTCTTTAGAGCGCATACTTCGCCGGTCTCCTGCTTGCGTGCCAGATACACCTCGCCATATCCGCCTTGCCCGACTTGAGCTATGATGTGGAACTGCTCTACCCGCAATTTTGCACGCCTTCTACGCAGAAGTACACGTTCGCGTCCGCAATAAGACTTGAATTCTTTATTGTAATCCACTGCGGCGAGGTTGCGTGCGGCTGTATCTTCATCGAATGAGGCCCGACGTTCTTTGCGAGCACTGATGTACCCTAAAAGTTGGAAATAGTAATCGAGGAAATCTGAGGGTGGGGCGTTAGCACGAATTGAATGCTAGGATGATACCACGTGCATAACTGCGCCACTGTGGACTTGCGGCGAACCTCGGGCGATTCAAGGAGCTCGCGCTCCCACAGTTGGAATTTACCGTTCTTGAGGGTTGTGCCAGAACGTGCGGTTTCCATGATGATATCGTTGGAGAGGGTGGCCAGACGGACATCGGGAAGGCCATCAACAGCCGGACTCTTGATTGCCCGGATGTCCATGTGAATAATGAGATGCAAGGAAGGAAGGAAGACAATAATGGCTGGATTAATCGAACTGTCTTCCTCTCCACCGCGTATGTAAGCTTCAGCTTCAGGTCATGAATCATTTCTACTTAAACATTCACCCCATCGCATCGCCACCATCTACACCCTACCACTACCACTAGTACTGTACTACCCAGCGATGGCTTCGAATCTCCTTCAAGGGGTATTGAAACATTCAGCACACGAGCGCCTTGATGCTCTTGGCCACGATAAGGATGATTCAGATGATGAACTTGTCAATGTCGTGCGTTCCATCCCATATTCCTGTGGCACCCAGTACCTCCTAAGTTAAGATGCCTAGTTTTCACTTCCAGGAACACCTGCACGCTCTCGCCCATCCACGCGCTCACCATCGCCTTCTCGCGGCACACCCGGTCGTCTCACTCGTGGGCTTATACTTACGGCATCCACATCCGCCAAGTCATCTACCGATCCCCTCAGGGTATTCCCCACTGAGATTTCCCAGCGAATCTTCGCATTTCTTGGCATCCGTGATCTCGCTCGATGCGCACGTGTCTGTCGGAAATGGCGTAAGAGTCAGACGCTAAATTACGGTGTGTCCAGTTTCGTGTGTTCTGTTGCAAGGGTGACACAGTTCCGTATTTAGTTTGGTTTCAGCATTATAGAAAGGAGAATTTTTACGACACAAGCCTACCTCAAGGAAAATGGACGAAGCGCGAATCAAAACAAAATTGGGTATGTTGCAATTTCAAGCTTGTCACCTTTACATTGAAAGAAGTGAGTAGTCATCTATGTACGCACAAATGATTTCAAATCGCTCGCCACCTCTCGGGCCTGTCCGGTCCCGCTCTGGACATGCGTCACCAACGACATCTGGATATCAGACCCCTCGAGAAATCCGAGAGGAGCGTTGGCGTCTTGAAGCCGAAGCAGTTGAGAAGCCGGGTAAGATAGAGATGCGGGAGATGTACAAGGAACTCAATGGACGCAAGTCGAAGGCTAAAGGCAAGCTAGGAGGCACAACAGGTATAAGAGATAAGGGTGGGTGGACAGGAGGCTTCGATGAAGGATGGGATTAGACCCCAGTGACAATAATCTGTGGTATATACTTTTGGGCCAAGTTCATCAGAAAGACTACGAGTTATCAAGCCACTGGCACACGTTATCTATAATCCACCATACCTTTTTTTCTTGTCAAGGCCGGCGACGGCATGTATCTGGTGCAGTCCGAGAACTAAGATAAATAACAAAAGATAGGGAAAGGGGAGTAGTACGCCGTGGTTACTTTTCAGAGGGAAGTGCTACTCTCATTCCTGATTCGAGCCTGAACAAAGTTCTGCATGTCAACACTGCTATTAACTCGCAACAGTAAAAGATTATAGGGTCTCACCTTAGGCGGGGTGGGGTAGGCGGAAGCCATCGATAATATCTATTGTGGTGCCAGTACTAGTATCCCCGCTAAGATTCGGGCTAGGCGTGAACGTTGAGAGGGTGATTATGACACCATCTTTGGCTTCCGAGGCGAGCTTGGTGCGAATGCGGTCCCGGGAGTTGAGTCTGCGGGCAAGGAATGGCATCCGTGAGGGAGACATGGAGAAAGAGAGGAAGGCATGGACTGACATGGCCATGAATGCGCAGACATAGACACGTACGAGGGTTAAAAAAAACGGGGCATAGATAAGTGTGCGAGAGAAGAGTACGGACTGGCACGTAGACGTCGTCAGCAAGATGTGGATACTCTTACTCAGGCTATGGTAGAAACGGACAGTGATAAGGCATGAAATCGAGAATACACTGCGAAAAATTAGGACTTGTCATGTATGGTAATGAGGGGACGAACAGCGCAAGTGCCCCACTGATAATGGAGTAGAGTGCGAGCGTGGTAGTCGCGGCGATTGTCCTGCGCAAGGCAGTGATCATCTGCATGGTCGCATACCACACCGTATGTTTACGCACTGCTTGACTCTGGTGCATCGTGTGTGCAAGTAATACACCATACTTGCGGTGATTGTCAAGTCGCAGGCCACTTGTAGGGAGAGGATGGCAATGATAACTGGCTGCGGACGAGGACTAAGTGTCATCCAAAACCAAGCAATGAGAACAGGATACCGTCAGAACTGCCGCTTGCTGATAGTTGTAGCGAAGGCTGGGTAAACATAAGCTAATTGGCAACGGGACTATTAAAACTAGGGCTTGCCTCTGGACAAAGTAAACTGAGTAAACCGTGGACGTAGTAATGAGGAATTTGATATCAAAATCAACCATTGCATACTGCGCACCGATTGCAAGCGCTATCAGATCAGTAAGGTCATACAGAGTTCCGATCACGGTGAATGATGAAGACTATATTTACCTAGCTCAGCAATAGCAGTGATGACCTGGAAGACGAATCATCAATTGACTGGCTGATATGTGGGTAAAATGCAGAATTACGATGAAACCTGGGATGTAGGCTTGGCCCATGCTGACTGTTCCAAAACAGTTGTGAGCAGTTTGTTTACATACAGACCAGATTAAGATTAGGGGATACATACACTGGTAGATTCTCCAAGCATAAAACCTAATACGAAATTCAGTGGAAGGTGAGACGGTGATCCGAAGCGCAGAACATACTGCTGGATTGCACACGCTATAAAGACTAGGGTAACCAGGTTATGTATGTGCATTGTGACTTTAATGAGAAACTTCGGTTACATACTTCCCATCAGACTCAGGACTTTGATACTCCTGCAACAGTCACTAAGTTCAAAAGTCGAGCACCAAGGAATCTTCTACGTACCATGGGGCTTCAAGATCTGAAACGAAATCACCAAAATTCGTTACTCCAGCTATATAGTAGCCATTTATGAGAAGCGCCATTTGCAGAGATTCAAATAATCTGTTCAAAGTGAGTTGTGCGGAATGGCTAGTTGTGCAAATCCTACAAGAGCGCCGCAACCTGGCAGTCAAGTTATAAAGACATTGGGGAGACAGAAAAGAGCCCACTCACGAAGTATTTGAGAGAAGGCCTATCGTTCTCATACCACCCCGATAAATAATGCTCCCAAGACATTATCAACGGGAATCAGAGAAGGCATTTGTGTCAATAGAACAGGGCAGCTTGAAGATGGACTCAGATTTGCCAAGTCTCGGAGTGGAGTG
>Ga0137390_10003926_pt1 | contig 12261 bp, 14 predicted proteins | sample 15con2h24AmetaG_FD_104937 | JGI IMG/M metagenome (GOLD analysis project Ga0137390, IMG submission 104937) | Vadose zone soil microbial communities from Angelo Coast Range Reserve, California, USA - 15con2h2.4A metaG | ecosystem: Environmental > Terrestrial > Soil > Vadose zone > Saprolite... | reverse complement strand
GGCCTCTCCAACGCTGAGTAGGCTCCACGGCCGGTCCCAGAGCTCCTCCGTGATACCCCATTTCTCGGCCAAACTCATAGAACGATGAAAATGGACATTATCCCCGGGACGACTTCCTGGGACGTGCCGTGCGCGGAACGTAGACAACGTCTCTAATAGGTCGCGTGGTGTACCCGGCAGTAGTGAAGGTCGTTGGGGGATATACTGGACGTAGGTTCTGTACGTAGGGACACCTATATCACGATGTTGGCAGGCGGCTATTTGGCGTCCTTTTGGATGGCCAGCTTACCATAAGCTTTTGGGGTTCTAATATCGGAGCTCGTGTGAGACAATCGTGAGGACAAAAACGTGACTGACTTTCCCCTGAACTCGACATCTCCACGATAGAGATAGAGATGAGCTATACACTTCAGGAGGGTAGTCTTACTGCGAAACAAGAATAAGCGAGGTGATGATGAGCACTGCGGAGACGAGAATGGACACGACACACCCAGAGCCACTGCGCGCTTGTAAGACGATGATGTCACCTTCGTTCACGTCAAAGTTTACCTTCTCGAACATAGGATCGCCTTCTGGCCAGACACAAGAAAGGTTCTTCACCGCAAGTAGTGGGGTCATTTCTTGGAGCGTCACATCGAAGAAAAAAAGCGACCGAGGCGGTTTCTCGAATCGGTCGGCTCGGCCTCATTTTCTCACGCGACGGTCCGGATGACCGAGTCGGGCCTGGATTACCCGTTCGTTTGTTCCTTAAGTGAGCAGTGGTTATGCATGCTACGCCATTAGTCTAGAGTATCAATCGACAAATAGTAAATGGCCCTAAAAATGCGCTTGTCCCGGTGGCGGTACCATTCCCATCTCCTCGGGCGTCAAGCTTGTGCTCTCGATCATCACACCGACACCGACCTTCGCAGCATTCTGAAAGGTTAAGGTACTTAGCCATGCGATAAAACGGTGTGAGAAATATGACACGCACTTTGAAGTGGTCTATCTCCCCAGCGACCGTGAACGCAAAGCTGGGAGCAAACCGCTGCTCAAGCAACGCCGACACCTTACCCGTCGAGTCCAGCTGCGCGCGGAATGTCGACATACGCAGGTCATACTTCGTGCCAATCGTGCCAATCGCATCACGACGCATCGGAGCTGCGATAACCTGCAAATCTGCGGCTGCCTCTACTTTTTCGCTGAGCTTGTGCCAATAAGTCGCCTGGAGGATACCAATCGGCTGGAACTGTGCCGTCGCAATCCACTTTCCATCAGCGCCCGTCAGCTTGGCAAGGTACGATGACGACATTTCTGTCTGGTCGAGCGCAGCCCGTTGGTAGAGCGTCTCAATGCCCAGCGCCAGCTTCTTCGAGACGGACTGAAGGTAGCTCCCAACGTAGATACCAGAACCGTCCATCGGTGACGGATTTATGAATTTTGCATTCAGTGTGTAATCTAAGCCCGAATAGTCGTGCTCCAATTGTACCATTGTTTGGCCAGGCTGCATTCCGAGCTAGCATGGTGTAAGGTGAGTTAGCCGTCTAAGAGCGCGCAAGTAGTATCATACCTGCGCCTGCACCTTAGATGTATTTGATGGTGACCAGCTCTGCTGGAATCGTCCGGAGACGTTACCTTCGTGGTCAACGTTACCCTGGAGAAGGACCTTTCGGAAGAATGTTAGCGTAAAAAAATTATGACGGGTTGGGAGATTGGTATATCGTAACCCACCTTGGCATTGGCGAATAGCGCACCAAATGAATAAGTTGGGGGTGCGGATTGCGAAGCCAACTGAAAGGAATGGGTGACCTGGAAAGCCGGGTCCATAGAGAGTCCTTTCATGAGGTCGGCTCGCGCGCCATCGAAGATGAAGTTGGTCAAATGTGTTGCTGCATCACCCCCATAAGTTACCCCCAACTGACTGGCAGACAGCAAAAAGCTCACTTTTAACCTCCTTCTGCAAATTCTCCACAGTACCTGGATTTGGCAGCGCAAGCGCTGTGCGCCAGCTGGAGAACCGAGAGTAGGCGTTCGCGAGGGGTGAAATTGGGGCGAAAAGGGTCGAGTTTTTGGATGGAGCTGCATTCTCCGTGTACGGGCCTAAAGTAGGGGATTTCTCGTGGGAGACGGTGGCCATCTAAGCTAGAGGGGGTAGGGCCGCGTGGATGGCGAGTTGATTGTACGAGAAAGAACGGGCAAGGCGCGGAAGACTATTAAGTTAGAGTGAGGACACGCAGGGAGCGTGCGAGCGAGTGAGCAGGACAGGGCAATAGGAAACGACGCGCCAGAAATCTGGTCGCCAAACATTAACAAATGGCCCTTCCACGTGATCCAAGTTGAATATTTGAATGAATGACCGATGACGATGACCGTGACGGTGAACGTCCATGAACGACGAAGCAGTTTATATTTTACACCACTATATAAGATACCAGCAGTGTCATCATCAAATCAGTCGAGTATAAGCCGTAGACTTTGTGAGTAACCTTCCATTTGGCGTCAGAGGTCGTAAGCGCTAGTAAAGTTCGAAGAAGTAGGTATCGCAGGGTGATGAACGTCAAATATGAAGGTTAACTCGATGATAGCACCAAGGCGCCGCAAGCGGCAACAATAGAAATACGTAGCAAAAAGAAGCTTGAATAGTCAATACAAACCCAGATCGGTCTCATCATCGCCAACAAACCACCACCACACAATACTTACCACCAGCGCTGTGGCGCTGGCCTATACGCAGCAGGAGGGAAGGCCGGAGGAGGCGGGGACTTGCGAATTGAACGCCTTCTCGGCTCTTCAATAAACTCCTCCACCTCAATCGGTTCCTCGCGTATGACCGCTTCCTCATGCTCTACCAGCACCTCGATCGAAGTAGTTTTCGGTAACATGGTAGAGAACGAGGAAGTGTACGGAGAAGGAGTGGGATTGGCAACGCGGCGGGTATTAGCGGGTGGCGGTCGATTAGCGGTCTCATTCGGCACAAACTGGGTTTCAATGTGAACTTGAGTTACGGTACGTGTTGCAGTTTCAATTTCGGTAATTACAGCGGGAGGGATTTCCTATAGAAGGTAAGAGATGTGCGTCAGCGAAAATAATTCTCAAGCTTATTCATGGGGATTGTAGCCCTGGAGCCCTTTTTGGTCAATATGGCACATGGCATGGAAATGCCCAAGCAAGCAATCGAACCACAAAGCAACGCGGTGCACGAGACGAATTGGCACACGTCACGTGTAGACGCGTCAACCTGATCGAGCAAGATTGATTCCGAGCGACGCGACTCGACGCGTCGCGACCAAATGGCTCCAAGGCTACAGGGAACGAGGGGGACAAGAGAGAGATGAAAAAACCGTTGTCCCCCAAGCCCGGACGAAGGAGTGTGGGAGGAAGGATACCACAGAGGCTTCAACTGACTGAAGTGGGAAAATGAGACGAATCCAGAACCTCCTTCGTCTCAGAGCTCGGGACGGCGGTAGAGGGGCGGTGGTACCTTGGATGGCCTGCGTTTGGCTCCAACCGGTTCGTAAACATACTCTTCTTCAACTGAAGATTCACCACCGAGAGTACTGAATCAGGGATTGTCAGTCAAAGGTTTTGGTTTGCGTAGGCATCGGACCACCTACGCAAGTTGCTCCATGATCCAAGCCTCACGACGAGATGCGTCGTGTTCACGGCGGTTGACAGTCTCCTCACGGCGACTAATCTCGCGCTCGCGCTCGGCAATTTTGAGTTCACGGTCGAGGATATCGTCGAACCGCACGTTGCTTTCCTTCCACCATCCTGGAGGGGTGAGCTCCTTATCCTGAACAACCTCCTTGATAACGGTCTGGACCGGAGGAGGTTCAAAGGTCGCTTGCGCCACACAAGGAGGGCAGGCTGATGAGATTGGGCCGGCCCCAATAACACCACCCGGTGCACCGGCGAGGATCTCGGCTTCACGACGAGCGACCTCCGCTTCACGCATTGCAACATCCCTCTCACGGGAAATGAGGGCTTGAGATCGCTTGGGTGTTAGCACACTCCAAACTCCTTGAGTGGCGGGGTCCCCAGGCGCACTGCTGCTGGAGCCTTGGCTGGGAAGGGAAAGCATGACGGCGAGGACAGCAAGGATAAGGGAAAGGACGAGGAGGAGGGTCGTGGAAGAAATGGTTCTATGGTGACGATGGGTAGAACGTTCGGAACGATGTGAGTGGCCCTCTCGGTCACGATCACGATGAGAAGAGGAAGGTTGAGCCATCCTGACGCTGATCGAGTTCGAAGGCGACAAGGATGTCGAAGTGCGGGGGCGCTCGGTGGAAGTAATGTTTGAAAAACAGAAGAAATAAGATGGATATGTATGCAAACAGGTGAAGAATATAGGGTCCCTGACGGACAGTAGGTGATGGGTGTGCGGGAAGAGAAGTAAATTGGGGGGAATGTTCAACTTGAGCTCGAAATGGGCAGCCCTTAAAATACCATTGTCTGTATTTCCTTTTGCGGTCATTTGTGTGTATTACGTAAAGGTGTACAAACAAAAAATTCCACGTGGATCAATGCCTCGTGTCTGACACATTTCTTCTAAAGGGAATGTCGTTTTCCCACGAAAATTAAATCCGGTAAAAGGTAGAGTGACGTGACGGCACGCGTGAAAGACGCGAGGCGAGGTGAGGCTTCCTTGCCTTGTACGTCCTCTAACCAATTTACCAGTCGGCCTTTGCGCCCTCTCACAACAATGGACCTCCGTCGCCTTGCCCAGGCGAATGCTATGGCGTCCCCGAGACGCTTGTCCAATTCATCCAACCATCGTACGACTAACTCGGCCTCTGCCACTCCATCCTCTGGACCCGCCCTCCCCACTACTCCCAGGGCGCGTGCGTCCTACCCGATCACTCGATCCCCACTCGAGTCTCCCTCAATCTCTGCGAGCTTGCCCTTTGACTGGGAGGCAGCGCGCGGTCTGCGCTCCCCGCCATACTATCCCCTAGGTCCTAGACGTCGTGGTGTACGTAAGAGCGAGCTCGACAGCCCGAACGGGAAGGGTACACCGTCCAAGCGTGCCGTGCGCAGGCAGAGCCTGTACGAAAAGTGAGTTCACCCTCTCATATTATTCCATTCGTAGGCTGGCTGGCTGACTTTGGGGCGCGAGGATCACCGCTGTGCCGTCCCGGATCGCTTTTGAGATATCCATCTTCCCAAATAATGTCCCGCTACCCTCACCAAAAACATCAGCCTGTCTCATCGGTGGCGCATTGCACTTCATCCATTTCTGCATACGCGTTTCCCAGATCCGATCCATTCCAGAGTCGGACACCGGCTGGGAAGACATGTACCGCGAAGACAACAATGTCGCATGGTTCGATTGGGTACGTTCCTATCTGATTACATTTACTTCACGCGTATCGGGTCAGCTGAGGAATCTTACTAACTTTGCTCTTTGTTTTTTGTTGAAAACATAAAGACCGTGCCCATGACATGTCTCCTGATCATCATCGCATCGTTGAACACGCTCTTCTTATTCACCCACACCAAGCTATATCACCTCCACCTCCAACCCGACCTCGTCGCATCGCCGCACGCGCGCTTTGTCTCGGCCCCAACAGACCCGCCCGCGCTCGCCAGCCGCCTCCGCACAAACGCGTGGAGCGTGTTCCTCGCCTTCTGGCGTTTCCTGCTTGGCATCACGCCGTCCTCTTCGCCAGGAAGCAGCGCATACGGCGGCCCGCGCGTACAGGAGCTCGAGGTGTGGACGCCGGGCGAGGGAGAGCTCATGCTCTTCTGCATCTACTCGCCCATTCACGTGTTTTTGTGGACGCTGTGGAACGCGGGAAACTGGATCATGATGGCTGCCGTCATGGCCAGCGTCAGCTTTCAGGTTTGCACCATTGTCCCTTCTCCCCTATCACAGTCCTGTGTCCTGAATGACTCAAATGTGGGTTGTCCTTCTAGGTACGCATCCTAACGACTACTTATGAGGCGCTGCTCAAAGACCGAGCGATCATCGCCGCCGAGGTATTACACGAGTATGATGAGAGGGTGCGATTTTGCTTCCCACGACTCTCAAGGACGTCACTTACCTTTCCTCTTTCAGTATGTTTCCCCACGGGTCCATCCAGTGAGGAGGGACGCATGTGTCATGACCCATGAGGCTGAGATGGTCGACCACACCTGTTGATACGATAAGTTAACAATGTTTTCTTTATTTGTTCCAATCCGTGCTGGAAATCTTAGCTCTAAGCAACGAATCAATAACTTCCGACATCGAATAATTACAAGCGCAGGCGCTTATTAAGCTTCTCGATGAGCTCATTAATATTGTATGAGCTCATCGCGTACAGCGCAACGCCTGCGTCACCCGGACTTTGCCTCTGCTTCGTAGAATTTGATGACATCCTGCACATCATCACTGCTACCCAAGTATATACTACATCGCCCGTGGATGCTGGTCGGTACGATGTCGAGGACGCGTTGAGTACCCGTTGTGGCGATTCCCCCGGCCTTGACAACATTGATTACAACCACCGACCAAGGATGATAGTCATATATCACTTACCTGCTCGGTCAAAAAGGCCATAGGGAATGCCTCGTAAAGCAATCTGAGCTTCCCGTTCTTGCTCTTCTTGTCGTCTGGATATCCAAAGATCCCACCGTATAGCAGCGTTCGATGTACATCAGCAACCATACTTCCGACGTATCGTGCGGAGTACGGAGATTTTCCGGACGGTGGATACTTGATGCTGTTGAGATAGTTGATGGTTGGAGGGTGGAAATACAGCGAATTCCCCTCATTGAATGAGTAAATTTTGCCGCGCGGTGGAATCTTGATATCAGGATGAGTGAGGACGAACTCGCCGAGTGAAGGGTCGAGCGTGTAACCGTTGACACCATTGCCAGTGGAGAGGATAAGATTGGTAGAAGAGCCATACCTAGAGGAATGTGGTCAAGTTCCGTCCAACACCGATTTGAAGTTTAGAGGATACCTACATCGTATAGCCAGCAGCAACCATTTCACTTCCAGGCCTCAAGACGTCCTCAATCGTGCCTTGCGATCCCGGGCGCTACATTTCGAAATGCGAAGTGAGCACATCGCATGTGCAGTCGCCAACCATATTCCTTACAACTTGATATATTCCGAAGATTGTGCCAACGTTAACACCAGCGTCAATGTTGCTACTTCCGTCAAGTGGATCAAATACAACGCAATACTTTCCCTTGTACTTGTCTTCGATGACGATGGCATGATCGATTTCCTCAGAAACGAGCAGCGCTGTCTTACTCGACGCACGCAGGGAATTGACCATGATGTCGTTCGAGAGCACATCCAGTTTCTTTTGCTCTTCGCCTTGCACGTTGGTTTCACCGGCCAAGCCGACTCTAATCACGAAAGTTGGTTATCAGTACAATTCTTTGTGCGAGGAGAGAGGAGAGAGGGACGAACAAGTTAATCAGGCGCGCCTTTCGCACGTTGGAGGCAATGAACTTGGAAGCGAATCCAATGGAATTGAGAAGAAGAGTCAAATCGCCCGTCGCAGCAACACCGAGACGGATCTGCTCGGAGAGGATGTGGCTAGACAGCACATGGCGGACGGTCAAGGTCGACGACTGGAGTAGGTTGAGACTGGAAACGCACCTGGTGAGAGTGATGATCTCCGTGCTGGGGGGTTGAGGTTCGATGGACATGGCGGTGATGGAGGTGATGGTGGTGGTTGGAATGAAAAGACAATGATTGGCAAGAGATACGGAGACCACGAGATATCTAGGCAAGGGCCCGTTCTGCCGGGGCGGACTGCGGACCCGCGGCCGAAAAAAGGAAAAGGAGGGTCACCGCTAAACCGGCCCCGATCCCGGCCCGACGAATGTCACGTTACCACACACCTCGGGACGGTTAGCGCTTTAGCAATCCACAGCAACACCAGCATAGACAGTCACCTCCTCCTGGCCTTTCCGTGGTCTCAGCGGCACAGAGAACGCGTCGCTGTCGTCCCCTTCATCCCACCCTTTCACCTCCACGACCTCCCGCACGCACTTCCGCCCCCCTCTTCTTTCTTCCTCCTCACCATCCCCTTCTAGCTCATCCACAAGCTCATCGACCTCCTCTTCCTCCCCGTCCTCGGCCATCGTATGAGCAATTATCTGCGCATTGATATTAGCCACCCGCGACGCCAGCTCGCGATCATCGTCGTCGGTTGTATCTCGATCCATTGGGGTACGCATATTGCTCACACCGACAGTGAGCATACGCGGTTGAAGAATCGCGACGTTCCCTTCTGTACTTTGTAACAGTGCGGATATCGTACGCACAGACTCCTCCAAGTCATCTTCCTCGGAAGATCCTTCATGGTTACCAGTTTCACTGCGCTTCCGCTTCTTGGGTTTGAAATCATATTTACTATCCATGAGTCAATAGAGAGACTAGCATCGACTGGAACGACGAGGACGTACATGTTGGGATCTGGTTCCCAATGGGGATCGTGTGTGCGCATGTGCGCGGTCAGTGTCGTTCGCCTAGTGAACGTCTTTTCACAAACGGGATCCTCGCATTTGTATGGACGTTTGCCCGTGTGTGTTCTTCGGTGCCGCGCAAGTGAACTCGAGTCACCAAACGACTTGTTACAGCCCGGATACTCGCAGCCGTGCGGTTTCTCACCAGTGTGTACACGCATATGCACGTCGAGCGCGGAGCGCTACCCAGCATGAATGTGTACATTAGCCTGTATGCGGTATGATGCGACGATTTAAACAAATACCTGAATGAACTTCTTCCCGCAGCCTTGCTGAGTGCATACAAACGGTCGCTCGCCGGTGTGTATTCGTATGTGCCGGAGTAGATCACTGCGCCTCGTGAACCTCTTTCGACACTCTTCGCACGCATGCGGCTGCTTCTTGCCATCTGAAACTGGAGGATCACCCGCAAGTAACTCTGGTTCTTTAGGCCGAATGGTGGATATTAAGGATTGAGTTTGCGCTGTGAAGCCGGACGTGCTGTTGTCATGGAAAGCCGCGACGGACGGATCGCCGCTGCACGTTGTGGTGGTGGTCGGTATGGGGGCATGTCGTTTCTCCTGCTGTGGCTGCTCCGGGTGCCGCGCAGTAGACCCGTGTTGGTCAGAGCTAAGAATAGGAGAATGCGCTCCAGAAGGCGGTCGTATGACCGGTCCGACGACATCATCTGCTTCTCGGGCGTCTTGCCCGGTGTTCAGGGATGCGTGCGGGTGTTCAAACTGCACTAGGTGGTTCAGAATGTCAGAGATATCGCCAAAGTCATTCTGTACATCGGATGTGGGGGGCAATTCGTGTTCGTCGGAGCCTAGACGTTGCCGCTTTCGTGGTCCCTGAGTGTCACCATCTTGGTTATCGCTGTGAGTATCGGAGCCATACAGGAAGCGTGAGTCATCGGAAAGAGCCGCTTGCGCGTCGTTGATTCTAGGTGAAATTATGCGAGGGGGGTCGTCTGCTGTAAGAGAATGGAATGCAGGGGCCGCGCGTGTCTTGTCTTTGTTCGCGTTCTCTTCTGCTGCAACGGCCTGAAGCATCGCAGCGAGATCATTGAAGTCAAGCTCAGACATAGGGAGGGTTTGCTGTTGCAGAGACCGATGTACGGCTTCGGGGGAGTGAGTTGACGAGGATACGTCATGTTCGTGCCTCTTGGGGTGGAACGCGTTAGTTGACGGCTGAGCAACGGTCGCGTTTTGATTCAAGAGAGTGTTAAGTTCACGCTCTAGAAGATCAACGTTGAGGTCCGGGTGAGTATCCCTACTGGTGGAGAGGAAATTGAGGTGGGAATGGCTGTCTTGTGCTTTGGGGGCAGTGAACAGGATGGAAGGGGATGAGGTGGACGGGGAGGCTGGGGAGGGAGAAGACTGATATGGGAAAGGAGATTGGGAAGGAGGAGAGTCATGAACGACATCTGAAAGAGCGAGGACGGGTGAATTTGACGCTGAGTGGTCGTGTGTGGTGGACGAATCCATACTGTAAATCAAAGCCGCTCAATCCTTCCTCGCTCACTCAACGCTCACCGCCTCGCCCACTCCCGGCCCGGCACAGCCCGGGCTGTCCTCATCATTCGCTGTCGTGGCGGTGCATCGACGAACACACTTATCTCCAACGCAAACAGAATGCCGACAATCAAGCCAAAAAGGTATCACGGCTACAATGTCTTTCTCTTTGTTCTCGGAACCCTTTTTCCTCCTCTTGGTCCGTCTCATCTCTTTCATTCATACTCCTCACTCTTATCGACCCTTACCCACAGCCGTTGCCGCCCGTTTCGGCATCGGACGAGACTTTTGGCTTAATCTCTTCCTCACCTTAGCCGGCTATATCCCCGGTCAGTGATCTTCCCCATCATCCCATCCACACCTCCCAACTTTCTCTGTACAGGCCACGTGCATAACTTCTACATCCAGAATATCCGGAACAACAAGAATCATCGTCGCACTCCACAGTGGGCTCAGCGTTACGGCCTCGTCGATACCACCACCATCAAACGCAGGGAACGTCGCTCACAGTGGGCAAGCCGCTATGAGGAACGCGCACCCAACTCGGCCTACGACGATCAACCCGTGGAAGAGGGTCAGAATCCTAACGTACCCAACCGCACCTCGTCCATCGATTCCGTCGCTCAGGCCCGTCGCCAGGATGGTGATGGTGAGCTCTGGAGTGCACAAGAGGAGCAGTATTATGGCCAGAGAAATGGAAGCGACGAAAGCCGTTCTCAACGTTGGCATTATCCGGCCAACTTTGATGATGCGAATGCAAGCCCAGCGCTGGGCTCCAGCGCGCCAAAGAAGAAAAAGAAGGTGAAGAAAGATCGATTTGCGCGTACTGAGGACGCATATTCCATGCCCGAAGATACGACACGACGGAGGAGGAAGAAGCGTTCCAATCGTTCCACGGTCGGTGATGACGACGCCCCCTCAGAAAGGAGCGGTTCGACCGCTCCAGAGGTCCCAGAGGACCCCGAAGGTGGTCACTATGGTGATTTTTCAAGGCACGGCGTGGCGCAGGGTAATGGTGATACACGAGTGGAGGGCAATACGAATTTTGATCATCAATTCTGAGATCCTGGAGAGCTGAACGAGAGGGCAGGACGGGTTCCTGACATCTCCCACTATTGCTATTTTACGTACGGGAATTTGATGCCGCTCCTTGACCCAATAGCTATGCCTGTTCGAGACACACCACGCCTCTTATAAGATGGGAATGGAGTCAAAGCTCTCTTTAACGCGGGAAGTCCCAAGGCTCACGTAAATGGATATAACAGAGGTGTCAATATTGTCCTTTGTCCGCAATCCCTGGGTCCAACTCTGAACTGAGCCTCGAGCCCATGCTCTCTAGCTTCGCTCGGGGTCTGGTGAGTCCGAATCTTGCCAATCTAAATCGGCTCACGTTTCCCGACTTGAAGCCTTCGTTCGGAGTCTGCGACGCGACGAACCTGAGTTCGTATCGGCCGGCCAGCTGGCTCTCGGCCCTCGGATTCACCGATCTCTGTTACCCCGGCTTTTCAACAGGTGACTTGTCCTTGTGATTGACACACTCAGGCTTACTTCTCGTCTGAGCGCAAAGACGGTCTCTTGAATGGGTCACGAACGACACGCCGCCCTAGGCATGACAGTGTTGCACTACATACCAGAACGCATACAGGGAACGCAAATCTAACGAGACTACTTTTGATCTCCGTTTCATGCCGTGGATGTTAACGGCCACACGCCTCGGAAAGTAAGCTTGCCCTCCTCGCTCGTTGTCTGCGAATTCACGTGGTCGACCCACTGCCAAGCCGCACCGCTAAGAACTCATTTTGAGAGAACGCACCCATAACTGCTTCGCGAGGGGAGTATGGGCTGAATTTGAGATTATTTAGCCCAGAGGTGGTCTATGATCTCAAGTCTGTAGAGATTGGACTCAACCCCTTCAAGTTTTGTCATCGTTGTCACCGTGCCTTACAGCAACCTCCCTCCACACACGAGTGGACTACTGTTGTATTTATTTTGGTCGTCATTGCAACCGACGGCCAACAATTCAGCCTACCGGAAATCATGAGTTTTGACGATGTCGAAAGTTAGTCTACCGTGACTCAGGCTCCCTACAACTGTGAATCTGTGATGCCTTTACACACCTCTTAACGAAACAATCTAGCGAACCTCGAGAGCGGAACTGTCTGAAGGTAACAAAGTCCGAGTCATGTAGACAGGCCTGGAAGATGCGGGGCGTGTCATTAAGTTATTCTACAAATCCTGGTAATCTCGTCTTCGAGCCTGATAACTTTTTCATGCAAGACCTTGACGATAAAATCAACGTACGTCGCGTTGCCCCATTGTC
>Ga0137390_10003925_pt1 | contig 12264 bp, 3 predicted proteins | sample 15con2h24AmetaG_FD_104937 | JGI IMG/M metagenome (GOLD analysis project Ga0137390, IMG submission 104937) | Vadose zone soil microbial communities from Angelo Coast Range Reserve, California, USA - 15con2h2.4A metaG | ecosystem: Environmental > Terrestrial > Soil > Vadose zone > Saprolite... | reverse complement strand
TCATGGGCGATGATCTGCTGAGTCCGGAGCGCGAGCGTGACCGTCTCCTCGGTGGGCAGGGCGTACGTCTCGTCCAGCGAGTTCGTGTGCAGCGACTGCGTCCCCCCGAGCACGGCGGCCAGCGCCTGCAGCGCCACGCGCACGACGTTGTTGTCGGGCTGCTGGGCGGTGAGGGTGACGCCTCCCGTCTGGACGTGGAAGCGCAGGTGCTGGGCCTTCGGGTTAGAGGCGCCGAGGACTTCCTTCATGAGGCGGGCCCAGAGCCGGCGCGCGGCCCGGAACTTCGCGACCTCCTCCACGAAGTCGGAGTGACAGGCGAAGAAAAACGAGATCCGCTCACCGAACTGCCCGGGATCGAGGCCGGCCGCCCGCGCGGCCCGAACGTATTCGAGGGCGTGGGCCAGGGTGAAGCCGATCTCCTGGGCCGCCGTCGCTCCCGCCTCGCGGATGTGGTAGCCGGAGATCGAGATCGGGTTCCAGCGCGGGACGTGCTCGGCGCTGTAGGCGATGACGTCGGTCACGAGGCGCAGGGAGGGACCGGGGGGATAGATGTAGGTGCCGCGCGCCACGTATTCCTTGAGGATGTCGTTCTGGACGGTGCCGGAGAGCGCGTCCTCCGCGATGCCCCGCCGGCGGGCCACGGCCACGTACAGGGCGAGGAGGATGGCGGCGGTGGCGTTGATGGTCATGGAGGTCGAGACGCGGTCGAGCGGAATCCCTTCGAGCAGCACCTCCATGTCCTCGAGGCTGTCGATCGCGACGCCCACGCGCCCGACCTCGCCCGCGGCCTGCGGATCGTCGGAGTCGTACCCGATCTGCGTGGGAAGGTCGAAGGCCACGGAGAGCCCGGTGGTGCCGCGCTCGAGCAGGTAGCGGTAGCGGCGGTTCGATTCGGCGGCGCTGCCGAAGCCCGCGTACTGCCGCATCGTCCAGAGCTTGCCGCGGTAGCCGGTGGGATGGAGGCCACGGGTGAAGGGGTACTGGCCCGCTTCCTCCCGGCTTTTCATGACGGTGCACGTTAGCACGACGGCGCTCGCCCGGGCGGCCCCAGGATCGATGGCGTCATCGGCCGCGCGATGCGATCACCACCTCATCGCCTCCCGCCTCCCGCGGCTGACCGCGCGAAGCGCGGGCCGCACCCCATCTGGGAGGCGTTGGCGGTCAGAATGGTGGTGATTGCCTGAAAACTTCCACCGGCTGCTGAGGCGTCTGGATCGGCGGCTGGGGTCGCGCGCCGAGAAGCCCTTCCGCGACGAGCTGCTGAGCATCGAGCGCCTCGAGGAACGCGCGAAGGCGCTGGCCGCCCGCTTCACGCTGGACCGCAGCCCGCGCCGCTGGGCGCGCCACGGCTTCCCGCGTCTGGAGGACAACGCCCGCGCCCTCCACGAGGCGTACCGCATCATGGCGGACGACGTCCATCAGGGCGCGTTCGTCACCGCGGCCACGGACTGGATCCTCGACAACTTCCACGTGGTGGCCTCCGAGATCCGGGACGTCCGCCAGAACCTGCCGCGCGGCTATTACCGCGAGCTGCCCAAGCTCGCCCTGCGCGAGCAGGCGGGCACGGCGCGCGTCTACGCGATGGCGGTGGAGATCATCCGCCACAGCGACAGCCGCCTGGACCGGCCCAAGCTCGTGCGCTTCATGAACGCCTTCCAGACCGTGGCCCCGCTCACCATCGGCGAGCTGTGGGCCTGGCCCAGCCTGCTCAAGCTGGCCCTCATCGAGAACCTGCGGCGCCTGGCCGACAAGATCCTGGAGAGCCGCGCGGCGCGGAGGGCCGCCGACGCCTACGTGGCCCAGATCGACAGCGCCGGCCAGGGGGCGGTGCCCGCGCTGCCCGCCGTCCTCCACACCGCGTTCGTCGTCCAGGTCCTGCAGCGCATCCGCGAGTACGGCCCGCGCCTGGGCGCGGTGCGCACGGCCGTGGAAGAGCACCTGGCCGCGCAGCACATGACTTCGGAAGACGCCATCCGCAGCGAGCACCAGGGCCAGGCGGCGGCGCAGGTGTCGGTGGCGAACGTGATCACCAGCCTGCGCCTGTGCTCGAGCCTGGACTGGAGCCAGTACTTCGAATCGGTGAGCCTCGTGGAGCGCGTGCTCCAGCAGGATCCGGCCGGCCGGTACGGAGGCATGGACTTCCTGAGCCGCGACCGCTACCGCCAGGCGGTGGAAGAGCTCGCGGACCCCACGGGCGAGGCCCAGGTGCGCGTCGGCCTCCGCGCCGTGGAGAGCGCGCGGCAGGCTGCGGAGAGCGCAGGGATCGGTGACCGTGCCGCCCACGTCGGCCACCACCTCATCGGGAAGGGCCGCCGCGACCTCGAGACGGACGTGGCCTACCGGCCGCGGCTGGGCCAGCGCGTGCGGCGCTTCGTGTTCGGCCACGCCACCAGCGCCTACCTCGGCTCGATCACCATCCTCACCCTCCTCGTCACCGGGCTCGGCGTCGCCTACGCGCGACGGCACGGCGCGCCCTTGTGGGTGGAGGCGGCAGTGGGGCTCCTCCTGCTCCTGCCCGCCAGCGACGTGGCCATCGCGTTCGTGCAGAGGCTGGCCGCGCGGCTGGCCCCCCCGCGGCGGCTCCCTCGCCTCGAGTTCGGGGAGAGCATCCCCGCGGACGAGCGGACGATGGTGATCGTGCCGACGCTGCTCTCCAGCCTGGCCGAGGTCCAGGAGCTGGTGGAGCACATCGAGGTCCTCGCCCTCGGCAACCTCGACCCCCACATCCACTTCGCGATCCTGGGCGACTTCACGGACGCGCCCGCGCGCGACCTGCCGGAGGACGAGGCGATCCTGGCCACGGCCCAGGAGGGCATCGAGGCCCTGAACCGGCGCCTGTCCGAAGGGCGGGGCGACCGCTTCTTCCTGTTCCATCGCCAGCGCCAATGGAACCCGCGCGAAGGGTCCTGGATGGGCTGGGAGCGCAAGAGGGGGAAGATCGAGGAATTCAACCGCCTGCTGCGGGGGGCCACCGACACGAGCTACACCGTCCAGCTCGGCGCCCTCGAGATCCTGCCCACCGTCCGCTACTGCATCACGCTGGACTCCGACACGCGGTTGCCCCGCGACGTGGCCAAGAAGCTCATCGGCATCATCGCCCACCCGCTCAACCGTCCCTACTACGACCCCGCTCTGGGCCGGGTCACGGAGGGCTACGGCATCCTGCAGCCGCGGGTCAGCGTCACCATGGCCAGCGCCGCGGGATCGCTGTTCGCGCGGATCTACGCCGGCCACACCGGCGTCGATCCCTACACCACCGCCGTCTCGGACACGTACCAGGACCTCTTCGCGGAAGGGATCTTCACGGGCAAGGGCCTCTACGACGTGGCCGCCTTCACGAGGGCCCTCGACGGCCGCGTGCCCGAGAACGCGCTTTTGTCCCACGACCTGTTCGAAGGGGTCTACGCGCGCACCGCCCTCGTCTCCGACCTCGAGGTCGTGGACGACTATCCCTCCAGCCTGCTGGCCCACGCGCGCCGCCTGCGTCGCTGGGTGCGGGGCGACTGGCAGATCCTGATGTGGCTGTTCCCGTTCGTGCCGACGCGGGGCGGCGCCTGGGAACGCAATCGCCTCCCGCTCATCTCGCGGTGGAAGATCTTCGACAACCTGCGGCGCAGCCTGTTGCCGCCGGCCACCGTCGCCCTCCTCTTCGCGGCCTGGAGCCTCCTGCCCGGAAACGCGATCACCTGGACGGCGGCCCTGCTCGTGGGCCTGTCGTTCCCCGTCTATCCGCTCCTGCTGCGCACGCTGGCCGGACCGCGGAGCCATCAGCCGGCGGCCGTGTTCCTGCGCGGGATGTGGGAGGAGACGAGGACCGCGCTGGCGCAGGTGGCCCTGCAGCTGACCTTCCTCGCCTACCAGGCCCACGAGATGGTCCACGCCATCGGCCTCACTCTCGTGCGCCTGACCGTCACCCAGCGCGGGATGCTGGAATGGGAGACGGCCGCCGCCGCCGCCCGTGCCCACGGCGCCGGCGTCCGCCTGTTCCTGCGGGAGATGCGGGCCAGCCCGGTCCTGGCCGCGCTGGGCGTGGCCCTCGTCGTGCTCGTGCGTCCGTCCGCGCTCGCCACCGCCTGGCCGGTGCTGATGCTGTGGGCCGCCGCCCCCTTCATCGCGCACGAGCTGAGCCGCACCGTCCCCGTTCGGCGGCACGAGCTGGAAGCGGAGGACCGCGAGCGTCTGAGCCTCATCGCGCGAAACACCTGGCGGTACTTCGAGACGTTCGCGGGCGACGAGGACCACGGGCTGCCGCCGGACAACGTGCAGGAGGTGCCGGAGTCGCGCATCGCGCATCGCACGTCGCCGACGAACATCGGCATGGGCCTGCTGGCGACCCTGGCCGCCCACGACCTCGGCTTCATCCAGACGGCGGAGCTGGCGGCCCGTACCGGGAAGGCGCTCGACACGATCGAGGGGCTGGAACGGCACGAGGGCCATCTCCTCAACTGGTACGACACGCGGACCCTGGCCCCGCTCCTGCCGCGCTACGTCTCGACCGTCGACAGCGGAAATCTCGCCGGGGCCTTGATGGCGCTCGCGGAAGGCCTGCGCACGGAGGGGCTGACCAGCCTGGCCACACGCGCCGCCGCCTTCGCCGACGGCATGGACTTCCGTTTCCTCTACGACCCCCAGCGCCGCATCTTCTCGATCGGGTACCGCCTCGCCGACGCCGAGGGCCCGGGACGCCTCGATGCCTCGTACTACGACCTGCTCGCCTCCGAGTCCCGCCTGGCCAGCTTCCTGGCCATCGCGAAGGGCGACGTGCCCCAGGCGCACTGGTTCCACCTCGGACGTCTGCTCACGAGCGTGGACGGATCGCCGACGCTCCTGTCGTGGAGCGCGACCCTCTTCGAGTACCTGATGCCCCTGCTCGTCATGCGCAGCTATCCGGATACGCTGCTCGATCAGACCTGCAAGATGGCGGTGCGGCGCCAGGTGAAATATGGGGTCGAGCGCGGCGTGCCCTGGGGCATCTCGGAGTCGGGGTACAACGTGGTCGACCGCTACGACAACTTCCAGTACAAGGCCTTCGGCGTCCCGGGCCTGGGGCTCAAGCGCGGCCTGGGGGACGACCTGGTGGTGGCACCCTACGCGACCGGTCTGGCCGCCATGGTGGACCCGACGCGCGCCGCGCAGAACTTCCGCCGGCTGGCGGAGGAAGGGCTCGAAGGCGCGTTCGGCTTCTACGAGGCCATCGACTACACGCGCGTCGACGACGGCGAAGAGACCCGGCCGCGGAGCGACGCCCGCGGGACGGTGATTCGCTCCTACCTCGCCCACCATCAGGGCATGACCCTGGTCTCGTTGGCCAACGCGCTCTTGGGCGACCGGATGGTGAAGCGTTTCCACGCCGACCCGCGGGTGCGGGCCACCGAGCTGCTGCTGCAGGAGCGCGTGCCCCGCCAGTCGCCGATCATGCAGCCGCGTCCGGTGGAGGAGACGCGCACCTCGGCGACCGCCCCCGCCTCCGTGGCCCGCCGCTTCCGCTCCCCGCACACCGCGTTCCCGCACGCGCAGTTCCTCTCCAACGGCAACTACACGGCCGTGGTCACCAACGCCGGCGGCGGCGCCAGCTTCTGTCGCGGCCGCTCCGTGACCCGCTATCGCCAGGACCAGACGCGCGATCCGGGCAGCCAGTTCCTGTACTTGCGCGACGTGCGCAGCGGGTCCGTGTGGTCGGCCACCCATCACCCCGTGGGCAAGGACGCGGAGGACTACCTCGTCACCTTCCAGCCCGAGAAGGCGACCTTCCGCCGCCTCGACGACGGCATCGGCACCCATCTCGAGATCGCGGTCTCGACGGAAGACGACGTCGAGGTGCGCCGCCTGGCCGTGACCAATCACGGCGATCGCCCGCGCGAGGTCGAAGTCACCAGCTATGCGGAGATCGTGCTCGCGCCCGCCGCCGACGACCTGGCCCATCCGGCCTTCGTGAAGCTCTTCGTCGAGACCGAGTACCTCCCCGAGATCGCCGCCCTCGTGTGCCGGCGGCGGCCACGCGCGCGGGACGAGGCCGCCCCCTGGGCGGTGCACGTCCTCAGCCTGGAGGGACGGCCGCAGGGGCCCGTCGAATGGGAGACCGACCGCGCACGCTTCCTCGGGCGCGGGCGCGGCCCCGAAGATCCGCAGGCCCTCGACGGCCGCTCCCTCTCCGGCCACACCGGGGCCGTGCTCGATCCCGTCGTGAGCCTCCGCCAGCGCATCCGCCTCGCCCCCGGAGGCTTCGTGCGGATGTCGTTCTCCACGGGGATGGCGTCCAGCCGGGAGACGGCGCTGGCCCTGGCCCAGAAGTATCACGACCCCGGCGCGGCCGCGCGCACGTTCGCTCTCGCCTTCGGGCACGCGCAGAGCGGCCTCGGACACCTCGGGATCTCGAGCGAGGAAGCGCTGCTCTTCGAGCGTCTCGCCTCCCGCGTCCTCTACGCCGACACCTCGCTCCGCGCGGCGCCGGAGGTGCTGGCCAGCAACGTCCTCGGCCAGGAAGGGCTCTGGCCGCATTCCATCTCCGGGGACCTCCCCATCCTGCTCGTGCGCGTCGTGGAGCAGGACGACCTGCCGCTGGTGCGCCAGGTCCTGCAGGCCCAGGAGTACTGGCGGCTCAAGGGCCTGAGCGCGGACGTGGTGATCCTCAACGAACATCCCCTGAGCTATCTCGACGAGATGCACGCGGCGCTGGAGGCGCTCCTCGACGAGGGCCCGTGGCGCTCGTGGAAGCACCGGCCGGGGGGCGCCTACCTCCTGCGTGGCGAGCGCATGACGGAAGCGGAGAGGACGCTCCTGGCGAGCGTGGCCCGGGCCGTCCTCAGCGGCGACCGCGGCGAGCTGGCCAACCAGCTCGACCGGCCCCATCCCGCCCCCGACGTACGCGCGCCGGAGACCTTCGCGCCCCGCACCCCCGCCGCGGAAGCGGATGCCGTCGAGACTCCCCTCGGCGTGGAGGTGCCGCCGCTGACCCTCGCCAACGGACGGGGCGGGTTCGCGGACGGCGGCCGCGACTACGTGATCGTCCTCGAGGGCGACGAGGAAACGCCGCTCCCCTGGGCCAACGTCATCGCCAACCCCCGCCTGGGGACCGTGGTCACGGCCGCGGGCGCCGCCTACACGTGGTCGGAGAACAGCCGCGAGAACCGCCTCACCCCCCACGCCAACGACCCCGTCACCGATCCCACCTCGGAGGCCATCTACGTCCGCGACGACGATTCGGGCCAGGCCTGGTCGCCCACGCCGGGCCCCATGCGCCGCCGCCAGGACAGCGGGCGCTGCGTGATACGGCACGGCGCGGGGCTCACGCGGTTCGCCCGCGTCGTCCACGGCATCGGCCACGAGCTGGACGTCTTCGTGGATGCGCAGGACCCCGTCAAGTTCTCGCTTCTCACCCTGAAGAACGGCACCGACGGGCCGCGCCGCTTGAGCGTGTTCGCCTACAACGAGTGGGTGCTGGGACCACCGCGCCCGGGCCAGCACCTGCACGTCGCCACCGAACAGGATGCGGCGACGGGAGCCATCCTCGCCCGCACCACCTACAACCGTGACTTCGCGGGCCGAGTGGCTTTCGCGTACGCCAGCGGGCCGGTGCACTCGGCCACCGGCGACCGAACCGCGTTCCTCGGGCGCAACGGCTCCATCGCCGCCCCGGCCGCCCTCGCCGGAGCGGCGCTGGCGCCGCAATTCGGAGCGGGCCTCGACCCTTGCGCGGCCCTGCACGTGACTCTCACCCTGCCGCCGGGCGAGGAGCGGCGCCTGGTGTTCCTGCTCGGCCAGGGCAAGGACCTCGGCCAGGCCCGCTCGCTGCTGGGCCGGCACGGCTCCGCCTCCGCCGCCGAGGCCGCGCGCGAGGTCTCGCGCCGGGAGTGGGACCGCGTCCTCGACGTCGTCCAGGTGAAGACGCCCGACGATTCCTTCGACGTGCTGATGAACCGCTGGCTGCTCTACCAGGACCTGTGCTGCCGCGTCTGGGCCCGCTCCGCGTACTACCAGCCCGGGGGGGCGTTCGGCTTCCGCGATCAGCTCCAGGACGTCATGGCCCTGTGCCTGGCCCGGCCCGACCTCACGCGCGAGCACATCCTGCGCGCGGCCGCGCGCCAGTTCGTCGAAGGCGACGTGCAGCACTGGTGGCACGAGCCGGGCGGGCAGGGCACGCGGACGCGATGCTCGGACGACATGCTCTGGCTGCCCTACGCCGTCGCGCACTACCTCCGCACCACCGGCGACGCGGCCGCGCTGGAGGAGCCGCTCCCCTTCCTGGAAGCGCCCCTCCTGGCCCCCGATGCCCACGAGGCCTACGTCCAACCCTCCGTCACCGCGGAGAAGGCCTCGCTCTTCGAGCACTGCCTGCGCGCCATCGACCGCGGGTTGACCGTCGGCGCCCACGGCCTTCCCCTCATGGGTACCGGCGACTGGAACGACGGGATGAACCGCGTGGGCCACCAGGGCCGCGGGGAGAGCACGTGGCTCGGGTTCTTCCTGCACGGGATCCTCGGCGAATTCGCGGTGCTCTGCGAGTCGCGCGGCGACGCCGCGCGCGCCGAACGCTATCGCGGCCAGGCCCGGCGCCTGGCCAGCGCGCTGGAGCTGAGCTGGGACGGCGAGTGGTATCGCCGCGGCTACTACGACGACGGCACGCCCCTCGGCTCCGCGCAGAACGACGAATGCAAGATCGACTCGATCGCCCAGTCCTGGGCCGTGCTCTCGGGGGCGGTGCCCCTCCGCTTCGGCGACCGGGCCATGGACGCGGTGCGCGCCCACCTCGTGCGCCGCGGAATCCGGGTGGTGCTGCTCCTCTCACCGCCCTTCGACACCTCCGCCCAGGACCCCGGCTACATCCGCGGCTACCCGCCGGGAGTGCGCGAGAATGGCGGCCAGTACACGCACGCCGCGGTCTGGGCGGTGATGGCGGTGGCGCGCCTGGGGAGCGGAGACGAGGCAATGGAGCTCTTCCACATGCTGAACCCCATCAACCATTCGCGCACGGGAGGCGACGCCGAGCGTTACCGCACCGAGCCGTACGTCCTGGCCGGAGACGTCTACGCGCATCCCGCGCATCCCGGCCGCGGCGGCTGGACCTGGTACACGGGCGCGGCGGGCTGGCTGTACCGCACGGGTCTGGAGAGCCTCCTCGGTCTGCGGCGCCAGGGCGCGACCTTCACCATCGATCCCTGCATCCCGGCGTCGTGGCCGGAGTACACGATCGCCTGGCGCTTCGGCTCCGCGCGTTACGAGATCACGGTGACCAACCCCGAGCACCGTTGCCGGGGCGTGGCCGAGGCCGACCTCGACGGCGCGCCCGTCGACCCCGCCGCCATTCCGCTCGCCGACGATGGCGGGAGCCACGTGGTGCGCATCGTGCTGGGCGCGGGGACGCGTCCGGCGCAACCGCTCGGCAAGGCGGCCGCGACCGCGTAGCGAGGCGGATCAGTGGCCCGGCCCCGGTGACGCCGGAGGCGCGGGCGACGGGCTGATCGGAGAGGGCGTGGGCGCAGCCGGCCGTCGTCCGAGGTCCTCATTCGTGAAGGCGCCCCCGACGGGCGCGGGCCGCGGAGATCGACTCCCACCGGCTGCTCCGCCGAGATCCATGCTCGAGGACGGTGCCCCGGGTGCGGGCTGTCCAGCGGCGCCCCCGGTCGTAGCGGCCAGGCCGACCAGCATCTCCGCCGCGCTCTGGTTGGTCGGATCTCGCGCGAGGAGCTCCTGGAGCTCTCGCGCCGCCGGTCCGCGGCGCCCCGCCGCGAGGAGCGCGCGGATCAGGTCGAGGCGGTAGGACTCGATCCCCGGAGCCAGACGCGAGGCGTGCTCGAGCTGGAACAACCCGCGGTCCTTTTCGCCCGCGCCCACGAGCGCGACCCCATAGTCGTGCGCCACGGCCGGGTCCTGGGGAAGCCCGCGGGAGGCGTCTCCCAATGGACCCAGCGCACGCTTGGCCTCGCCCGCGGCCAGGAGACGCCGGCCCTGCTCGTAGCTCGCGCGATCCTCCGGTCGAGGGAAGGCGGGGGCGGGCAGGGGCGCCGCCTCGGGCGAGGAGGCGCGCGAGGGACGCGCGACGACTTCCGCGATGGCTCCCGGAATGCGCGCCCAGTCCGGCGCGCGCAAGGAGCGCGAGACGAGGACTCCTCCCGCGATGGCGACCAGCGCCACCGCCCCGGCCGCAACGGCCAGGCTGCGACCTTGAATGCGGTCGGAACCGCGCCGGCCGTCCAACGGCGCCGGCGGCGGAGGACCCGGGGGCGCGAGCGAACGAAGGCTGGCCCCGCACGCCGTGCAGGCGACGCGGCCGACGAAGTTGCGCTTGCCGCACGCCGCGCAGGTCCGGAAGGCGCCGGACCACCTGCGATCAGTGTCCGGCATGGGCGTGGTGAGGACGACGTGCGGAAGAAAGCGTCGCCCCGCACCGCGAGCCCATCCGATTCGGCGTAGATTCGAAGGAGAGACGTTTCAACTGCAACCGCCGTTTCAACTGCATGTTTCAGTATGGGGGTGACGCGTGCTCGAGATCATCATCGCGATCCTGATCATCGGATGGCTGCTGGGGTTCTTCGCGTTCCACGTGGGCAGCCTCATCCACATCCTGCTCGTCATCGCCATCATCGTGGTGCTCATCCGGATCATCCAGGGCCGCAGTCCACTCTGAAGAGGGCACGGGCTTCCGGCCCGCGACTGTCCTGACACGACCTTGATCGGCCCTCGCCAAACCGCCCGGCGGGGCGGGGGCGGCCGTGCTCCGCAAAGGCGCCTTGGCGCAACAGAACGCGACATTTCCGGACAAACCTTTTGCGTTGACCAAATTGACACCACTTACGGAGAGACTTACTCTCGAATAGTAAATGTCAGCACGTCTCCGTCACGGAGTTGGCGGAGGTGCCGGGCACCCGTTGCCTGACTGCGCCCTCTCGCATCCCGCAACCGGTGTTTCGAGCCACGGCTTCATATCTGAAATGCGGGAGATGAGATGGGTAACGTAACGCCTCCAACGAACGGCCCGGAGCGCCGCGCCGGTACGCGTGGCAGCGGTGGTCCGATCACGCCTTCGCCCGAGTTCGATCCCCGACTGCTCCTTCGCGCCCTGACGGCGTTCCGTCGCGGCGATTTCACCGTGCGCCTGCCGGATGACTGGACGGGGCTCGGCGGCAAGATCGCGGATGCGTTCAACGACGTCATCGACCTCAACCAGCGCATGGCGCGCGAGGTCGATCGGCTCAGCCGCGTGGTCGGCAAGCAGGGCAAGATCGCCGAGCGCGGCACCCTCGGCGCCGCCCCCGGGTTGTGGGGCACCACCATCGGGTGCGTGAACACGCTCATCGGCGACCTGGCCTATCCCCTTCGCGAGTCCTCGCGCGTCATCGGGGCGGTGGCGAAGGGAGACCTCGCGCAGTCCATGGCCCTCGAGGTGGACGGCCGCGCCCTCGAAGGCGAGTTCCTCAAGACCGCGCGCACCGTGAACACGATGGTCGAGCAGCTGGGCTCGTTCGCCTCCGAGGTCACGCGCGTGGCCCGGGAAGTCGGCACCGACGGCAAGCTCGGCGGCCAGGCCAGGGTCAAGGGCGTGGCCGGCACCTGGAAGGACCTGACGGACTCCGTCAACTCCATGGCCTCGAACCTCACGGCGCAGGTGCGCAACATCGCGGCCGTGACCACCGCCGTCGCCGGCGGCGACCTCTCCAAGAAGATCACCGTGGACGTCAAGGGCGAGATCCTGGAGCTGAAGGACACCATCAACACCATGGTGGACCAGCTCCGCTCCTTCGCTTCCGAAGTCACGCGCGTCGCGCGCGAGGTGGGCACGGAGGGCAAGCTCGGCGGGCAGGCCGAGGTCAAGGGCGTGGCCGGCACCTGGAAGGACCTCACTGATTCCGTGAACTTCATGGCCGGCTCGCTCACCGTCCAGGTCCGCAACATCGCCGACGTCACCAAGGCCGTGGCCGCCGGCGACCTCACCAAGAAGATCACCGTCGACGTCAAGGGCGAGATCCTGGAGCTGAAGGACACCATCAACACGATGGTCGACCAGCTCCGCTCCTTCGCTTCGGAAGTCACGCGCGTGGCCCGCGAGGTGGGCACCGAAGGCCAGCTCGGCGGGCAGGCGGAGGTGCCCGGCATCGCCGGCACCTGGAAGGACCTCACCGACTCCGTCAACTCCATGGCCGGCAACCTCACCGCGCAGGTGCGCAACATCGCCTACGTCACCAAGGCCGTCGCCGCCGGCGACCTGACCCAGACGATCAGCGTCGACGTCAAGGGCGAGATCCTGGAGCTGAAGAACACGTTCAACAC
>Ga0137390_10003923_pt1 | contig 12266 bp, 11 predicted proteins | sample 15con2h24AmetaG_FD_104937 | JGI IMG/M metagenome (GOLD analysis project Ga0137390, IMG submission 104937) | Vadose zone soil microbial communities from Angelo Coast Range Reserve, California, USA - 15con2h2.4A metaG | ecosystem: Environmental > Terrestrial > Soil > Vadose zone > Saprolite... | reverse complement strand
TCTGACCTTGTTGCGTGGCGGAGAATCATCCGCGCGGGCGAGATAGCCTCCCAGCCGAGCGAGTTGAACGAGATACGAGGAAACCGAGGTTCTCTGGACTCGCTGTCTTTTTCCTTTTGCTAGGTGATTGAGCAGGCGCAATTCCAGGGCGCTAAATGCCAGTGTTGGTGGAGCATCCGGCAGCGCGATTCATCGTCGTCAGCCAGAAAATCATCCATCTGAGGATGCGGAATACCGCGATCAGATTAGCCACTCGCGTCACTGTTCTCAGCCGAGACTCCTCTGCTTTGCAGCCCGATTTCAGGATCTTGTGAAAGATCTCAATCTTTCAGCGCATGGCGTGCGGGATACCTGGATCTGTCAGTACCCGAGTTTTCAATACTGCGGATTAATATTCACAATTCCGCTAACAATATTTTCTTGACACGAACCGAAGACTAGCGGTAGTTTGCACGCCGGTGCACATTCCCCTGTACCTGTGGTTCCCAATTTTATTTCGACGGTTGACTTTGTCAGCGGATAACCTGGGCGCATTTTGGCGCGCTCTGGCGCTTTCTGGTGCCGGCAGCTTTAGGAAGTCAGGCCGTCAAGATTGGCAGACTCGGAATTTACAAAGGAGAGAAGATATGAAAATGAGTTGGTCCCGTGTGTTCTTATACTCGGCGCTTCTGACTTTGATCTATCAGTTGAATGTCACAGCACAAGAGGCCCCGCAGGTACTTATCCACAGTGAAAACCGAGACGTCCGTGCCGCTACACTCGCATACTGGACGCCTGAAAGAATGCAGACCGCGATTCCGATGGAGCTACAGTCGCGTGATTCGAATAACCTTCCAGCAGCGGCCTACCTTCCTACGGATCCCGGAAGCGCGGGATCCAGCCCGGGCCAACCCCCTGCCGCCTCGGCTGCTCGCTTTGCGGCCGGACTTGGGGCACTCCCAGCACCGACCGCCTCCGCCGACCCGACAGGGTTCACACAGACGTTCTATGGTTACCCTGAACCCTTTTCCCGCGCGGACGTTCCGAGGTATTCTTATGACGAATCAACGCTCTTGTACCCTTCCTACCCGCAGAGCACCATAGGAAAACTCTTCTTCACCATAGGGACGCAAGATTTTGTGTGTAGTGCGTCGGTGATCAGGCCTCATCTGCTTCTCACCGCAAGGCACTGCGTCTATAACGGCCAGTTCTTCTCTAACTGGGTTTTCTACCCCGGTTACCACGCTGGCGCAAATACTCAACTCGGCGGGGCATGGTTCGCAAGGACTGAGATTACCTGGGGGTGCCCCTGCAACCTCGACGGGCTGGATATAGCCTTTATCCAGACCTTCGATGACGACGCAATCGGTTGCAATGGCAGTACCGGCGGGTTCCCAATCGAGAGCTACACTGGCTTCCTGGGATATGCGTACGCTGGCAATTCTGGGAATGAACCCGTCTTTCACTACACGGAGGTGGGCTACCCCCAGGCCTCTCCCTTCTCCGGAAATTGGATGGTCCGATCAGATTCGAGCACCGCTGATTTTGACCTCTTTGGCAACCCCGATACAGTAGAAGTAGGAAGCGACCTGACCGGAGGTTCGAGCGGTGGCCCGTGGATTTGGGCCTGGGACGAGGGGAGCAACCCTTTTCCTTACCCAAGCTCGAATCTTGTCAATGGCCTCAACTCGTTCAAATGGACCAATCCTGCTCGTCCACTGGAGATGGGCGGACCGCAATTCAAGGACTACAATTTCAACCAGCTCCTAATCGCTGCTGTAAATATACCTTGTTTATGAAAAAGAACATGGCTTGTCGATATACCGGCCTCGCCGAGGCCGGTATATCTTCTGCCGTGGGGCGACGAAACCCGTTATGGCTTTCCCGATAGTGCGCAAACACGGGTTGACACGCGCAGTCCTTTTTCTCGCCGTACTCTTGTTCAGCTACGCGCCAATCGGACTCGGAAATGGCTCTGGATCAAGTCCGCAAGGCCAACAAACCCCACCGGCAAAAGGAAAATGCAAGCCTGGCGCGGGCGAACGCTCTCGCCAGAAATCCACGAAAAAGGACGATCGCCTCGATTTGCAAGGAGTGTTGGTCGAAGGCGGAGCAGAATGTCAACGCTTCCGCGCAGACAACGGCACTTTCTACACTCTGGAAGGCGACCTTCATGGGTTTCGCACCGGTGATCGCGTCAAGATCACCGGTGTCATTCCGCGAGCATCGCATTGTATGCAGGACACCCCCCTTCGAGTGATCTCCATCGAGCGCGCGAAACCCCCTTCTGGCGGCGCCCGTAAGGACTAGATGTTGCGTGCTTCCCAGGCTTATGTTGCGCGTGTCGATGGTCCATATGCTGCCTTCGGTGGTGGGCAACAACTCGGCGCACCGCGACCTTCTCACTTTCGAGGCTGTACTGCCCGCATCCCGCATGACTCCTTTCTACTCTTTAGACCTGGCGTTGCCACGTCGTCATCGAAGACTCGGTCCCAGAATGTCCACTCCGACTTTGATCGGACAGGTCGCTCGCCTGCAAGCTTTGCACGGTTTGACCGTCGCACTCCCCGCTCTAGCTAGTTGATTGCGGCTGCCCTCGGCTTGCTGCCGGATACGCGTTTCGGCTAAGCGTGGGGCAACTTCGTGGGCAAATGGTGGCAAGGGTTTTCCGCAGGAGAGCGTAACCCTCGTCAACCCTTATCACTCGCCAAAGCCGCCTTATTCTACGCCCTGGCAAGTCTATTAGTTTCAGATACTTACGTCGAGGATGCCTTAAGAACGGCGGTTCGATCGGTGAGAAGTCTGGCAGGCTGATTGCGATGCTCCAAGAAGAACGGTTGCTGCACCAACTGCGGAAGCTCATTTAAGGCAAGTGTAGACCAGACTTCACACGAGAGGGACACTAAGAGTGGATCCAAATTCAGACGGCGATCGCTGGTACGCTCTCCAAGTAAGAACGCGGTGGGAGTTTTCTGCCTCTTCTCTTCTTCACGGGAAAGGCTTCGAGACATTTCTCCCAACGTACCTCAGCAAGCGCCAGAGCAGTGGTCGGCCAAAACAAACCGCTCTTCCACTTTTTCCGGGATACGTGTTCTGCCGCTTTGATGCTCAAAAGCGGCTGCCCATCCTCATCACTCCTGGCGTGATTTCGGTCGTCGGAAGTGGAAAGATTCCCCTTCCACTCGACGATTCGGAGATCGCGGCGATACAGACTGTCGCTCAATCGGGTCTTCCCGCTCAGCCATGGCCTTATCTTGAGATTGGCGAGAGGGTTCGTATTGAAGATCACGCGCTCTTGGGACTAGAAGGAATCCTGCTCAGCTTTCGTGGAACTCATCGCCTCATAGTCTCCGTGTCTTTGCTGCGGCGTTCAGTGGCATTGCAAATTGATCGCTCCCTGGTTGTCCCGATTCGTTCGGGTCGGCCCGTTCGGGACGAACTGCTTCCCTCTTCTTCGCTTTTTGGTGAAGGAATTGCTTAGGTAAGAGCCTTTGGAACTGAGATGCTGGCGAGGCGTTCGACGCATAAAGGAAAAGTAATGATAAGAGTTGGTATCCTTGGGTACGGATATTGGGGTCCAAATATCGTTAGAAACTTAGATTCCATTGAGTCCACTTGTGTAGAAGTAGTTTGCGACAAGAGTCCCCAAGCTTTGGCACGTTTGAAACGTGCCCATCCGAACATTCCTGCTACGTCGGATCCGTCGGAGGTCTTGACTTCGCCACGGATAGACGCGGTCGCGGTCATTACTCCCGTATGGACACACTACGATCTAGCTAAAAAGGCTCTCGAGAACGGGAAGCACGTGTTCGTCGAGAAACCATTTACGTCAACTTCTGCGCAGGCGGAAGAGTTGATCGAACTAGCGGCTCGGAAGAACCTCACGATCATGGTGGATCACACCTTCCTGTTTACGGGCGCCGTTCGCAAGATTCAGGAACTCATCAAAAAAGGCGTCCTCGGCGATCTCTATTATTACGACTCAGTCCGTGTGAACCTCGGCCTCTTCCAGCACGATGTCAACGTCATCTGGGATTTAGCTCCGCACGATCTCTCAATCATGGATTTCTTGATTGCGCAGCAGGCGGAAGCTATCGTTGCGACCGGAGAGCGCCATCTGAACGGTCACGAGGACATCGCATTCATCACGATTTACTTCCCGCAAAATATCATCGCGCACATCAACGTCAACTGGCTCTCGCCGGTCAAAGTGCGCACGACCCTCATCGGCGGGCAAAAGAAAATGCTCGTCTGGAATGATCTCGAGGCCGACGAAAAGATCAAAGTGTATGACAAAGGAGTCGAGATCACCTCACCGGACGGAGTGCGACAGCTTCTTGTCAATTATCGTTCGGGCGACATGTGGTCACCGCAGCTCGAGCAGATCGAAGCGCTGAGGTCGGAGCTCGGCTATTTTGCAGACTGCATAGAAAACGGCAAAACTCCTATTAATGATGGCCCAGCTGGCCTGCGGGTTGTGAGAATGCTGGAGGCAGCAGAGAAATCCATAGCGAAGAGAGGAGAACTGGTCCGCCTGTGAATGAATACTGCTGCATCGGTGCGGATGTGAAGCTTGGCAAGGATGTCAGGCTATCGAAGTTTATCAACGTGTATGGCTGCGAGATCGGCGATGAAACTAAGATTGGGGCGTTTGTAGAGATTCAAAAAAATGCCCATATCGGCCGCCGCTGTAAGATCTCAAGCCACTCATTTATCTGCGAAGGTGTAATTATTGAGGACAATGTGTTCATTGGACATGGCGTGACCTTCATTAACGACTCTTATCCGCGCGCCACGACTCCAGAAGGTGAGCTTCAGACCGAAAAGGACTGGAAAGTGGAAGCGACCATCGTGAAGCGCGGCGCCTCGATCGGGTCCGGTTCAACGATCCTTTCTAATGTTGTCATCGAGGAGAACTCCATTGTGGGCGCTGGCAGCGTTGTGACCCGCAATGTACCGCCGAATGTAATTGTCGCCGGGAACCCGGCAAAAGTTTTGCGTACAATACCTCAAAAAATAGGATGATGGAATGACTCAAACCGAAAAGATTCCATTTGTTGACCTTGTGACACCCCATAAGGAACTTGAGAACGAACTGGTGAACGTCTTCAAGTCTGCGCTAGGGACAGCCAGCTTCATCGGCGGACCCCTTGTTGAGGGATTCGAGCGAGATTTCGCTCAATTTTGCAAGACACGGTTGTGCGTTGGTGTCAGCAGCGGAACTGACGCGTTGCGATTTGCCTTGATGGCTGCCGGCGTTCAGCCGGGCGACATAGTCCTAACGGTACCTCTGACTTTCATTGCGACGACCGAGGCGATTACGCAGGCGGGAGCGCGCGCGGATTTTGTGGATGTGGACCCACGTACTTATACGATGGATCCCGAAAAATTAAAGGAATACCTGGAGATCCAGTGCGTCCTTGATCAAAATACCGGTCAAATGATTCACCGAAACCACCGCAAGCCGGTGAGAGCTGTCATCCCGGTTCACCTGTATGGTCAAACCGCTGATATGGATCCAATTCTGGAACTCGCCGCACGCTACAAGATGGTTGTGATAGAAGATGCGTGCCAGGCGCATGGCGCTGAATACTTCTCGAAGAAGGAGAACCGCTGGCGGACGGCCGGCTCAATGGGCCACGCGGCTGCGTTCAGCTTTTACCCGGGTAAGAACCTCGGTGCCTGTGGAGAAGGCGGCGCCGTGACGACGAATGACGAGGCACTCGCATACAAGGTCCGCATGCTGCGAGACCACGGCCAGTCCAAGAAGTATTATCACGACATGGAGGGTTACAATGGCCGACTCGACTCCGTCCAGGCTGGAATTCTTCAAGTCAAATTGCGGCACTTGGCCGAATGGAATCGCAAGCGACGCGAAACCGCTGCGCGCTATCAAGAACTGCTTGCACCAGTCGTAGACGCTATCACGCTTCCATTTGAACCCAACTGGTCGAGATCGATCTATCACCTCTATGTGATCCTTATTCCGGAGCGAGACAAATTGATCGAGCACCTCAATGGGGAAGGAATCGGAACGGGGATTCACTATCCGATCCCTATCCATCTGCAGACGCCGTATCGGGCCCTCGGTTTCAAAGAAGGGGATTTCCCTGTCTCCGAAAAAGTGGCATCCCATGCGGTCTCCTTGCCTATGCATGCTCACATTCAGCCAGAGCACCAGCAGAGAGTGGTAGACTCAATGCTGGGCCTTCTCTCAGTGACGTCAAACGTTGCCGTCGGTAATTAGCCGCTGGAGACGACCGGGGCCATTGGTTGGCCACGCCAAATCAGAACGCTAAATGACGTCGTTGACTGGGGTCTTTGTACCGGTTGCGGCGCTTGCGCATCTGCATGTAAACAGGATGTCTCTGGTTAACATAGAGTCCGCAGGTCGAATATGGATTGACGACTGCGTATGGCTCCTCCACGCCGTTTCACTTCGGCTCCGTGACCAGCCACTCGGAGTTGGTAGATGGACTGACCTCCAATTCCGTCTACCATTATCACGTCAGGAGCCGCGATGTGGCGGGCACCTTGGCCGGCTCCTCTGATTTTGAGTTTGTGTCCAGGGCCACCGATTTCGCAGTACGCATCACTTTTGATGCAAGATCCACGGGCACCCTGAATGAGCAATACCCAACTGGCGTAATCCCTTGGGGTAACGGAACGTGGCTGGGTTCACGAGCTGTTGTTGCATTCTCTGGGAATTGCACTTCTTTTGCTGGCGAGGGGTACTTCGTCGGAAGCTTTAGATTCCAGAACCGATTGCCGCTCCTCAGTGTCGACGCCTACAAAGGAGATGCGACGGCGGCTACAGTGACTCTGAGCTGTCATGGGCAACCGGGCAAACAGGTGACACTCGCTGCGGGCCAACTCTTCACCCTTGCGACCTGCTGGCAGGACGCCTGCTCTCCGGTGACAATCAGCTCCACTAACAGCTGGCGGACTAACTTCAACAATCTCGTGGTTGATTGACCGTAGTAGAACCGTCGATCGGCGTGTCCTTTTGGATTCGGCGTAGATTCATGGGCTCCGGTGCCCAAAGAGGGGCACGCATCGAATCCCACAACTCGTATTCAGGAAATGTCTGCGCTGCCAGAAAGATGCTCCATTCACGCCGCATACTTTAAGATTGGCTAAAGGTATGCCAAGAAACCGCGGGCCTCATTTACCATGTCCGTTCTTACGGAAAGCGGAATAGAATCTAGCGCCTCTAAGGCCTCGGGCGGAAAAGCACATTGCGGACGGTTTTTGAGGGAGGCCTTCGGTGGCTTACTCTCCAAATGCGCCAGAGTTGGGATGGCGCGATTTCTTATTCATGGCTAGGAGAAAACTCCTAAACCTTGGGGGAAGATTTTTCCCGTACCTGCCGATTCGGCTCCAATGTTTGCGCATGGCGGGCGTGCTGCTCGGGAGAAACGTTTACATCGGAGAGGATCTGATTATTTCAGAGATCCTTGAAGATCGTCATCCGCACATCATTATCGGCGACCGCGTGGCTATCGCTCAACGCGTGACTATTGTTACCGCTTCCAATCCTAATTACTCACACCTTTCGAAATTTTTCGAGGGAATCCAAGGCAGAGTGGAAATCCAGGACGACGCTTGGGTAGGGGCCGGGGCAATCATACTGTCGAATGTTACCATCGGTCGCGGTGCAATCGTAGCGGCTGGCGCGGTAGTGGCCGAAAGCGTTTCGGAATACACGGTGGTTGGCGGAGTGCCAGCTAGAATCATTCGAAAGATAGACGTGGCAGTTAAGCCCTCGCTGGCGCGCTCTGCACATCCGTGACGCATCTATGCGACCGACCCGGACGCGCAGCCCGTGCTCCCTTGAATCCCATCAAAAACTCTCGGGTTCAGCCCGCAGATAAGTCAACGAAATGTCCATTTTGAGCTCTGGAGACCGTTTCCTTTTCAGCTCTTTGAGTTCAAGGCGTGTGGACTGAACGGAAACTTCAAGGCATTTGGTGGAAGTGGTTTTCATACCTTCCGGCGTACCTAATCTGGCCGGGACCATCCGAAGGATGTTTCATTCTTACAATCCCATAAACTCTTTTAAGTCAATAACCTACAGGATAGAGGAATTAAGCTTTTCTCTCCGCAAATTCCCAGTGTGGCAGAGGAATTGCCAAGGTTAATGCGTCCTCGCGCTAGGTTTATGGCGGTAGCCTATTCGGGCTTGTTCCAAGAAAAGCCAACGTATTTGGAATTGAAGCGTCTCGTCTGACCTAAGTTTGCGGAGTGGAAATGGGAATCAGCCATCTGAAGTTTACGGGCTTGGCAGAGCACATTGGGAATCTTCTCATTAGCAGCCCTGCGACTGGGTCTAGTCCTTCCCTATTAGGGCGGAGCCTATGCCTGATGGAAGCGCGGGCCTTCAAGTCTTACCTTTCCTTCGAGCGGCGACGAGCCGAGCGGTCGCGAAGAGCCTTTGTGCTTATGTTGCTCGATGTCAGCAAGCTACTCAGCAACGGGTCTGGAGAGAGGTCTCTGGGACAGATCGCCGCCGCGCTCGCCTCTTGCACTCGAGAAACAGACTTGATCGGGTGGTACGAATCGAGAGCGACTCTCGGCATCATTTTTACTGAGATTGGCCCGGCAAGCATAAGTTACGCGCTGGAACCGCTACGAACGAAGATCGTAAAGGCACTTCAAAATGAACTGGGCCCCGAACAGGCAAAGCACGTTGCCATCTCCGTTCACTTGTTTCCACGCCCGATGGACGACGGTGATTCTGGTTCTTTGGTCGACTGGAAGCTCTACCCTGACATGGAGCTGCGCGACAATCGGAATCGTACCGCCCTTGCGATCAAGCGTATGCTCGACTTTGTAGCCAGCGGATTATTTCTCATTGTGTTTTCACCTCTTTTTGCCGTTATCGCGCTGGCGATAAAACTTTTTTCGAAGGGCCCAGTGCTTTTCAAACAGGAGCGATTGGGTCAGTTGGGCTCTCGCTTCCAAGTCTTGAAGTTTCGCACGATGTACGTCAATAACGATCCGAGGATTCATAAGGAGTATGCCGAACGGCTGATTTCCGGCAAGGATGATCCCGACCAGAGAATTAACGGCAACAAGGCGATCTACAAGCTAACAAATGATCCGCGAGTGACGGCGGTTGGCCGCTGGTTGCGCAAGACTAGCCTTGATGAACTCCCTCAGTTCTGGAACGTTCTTCGTGGCGACATGTCGCTGGTAGGACCACGCCCCCCGGTGCTTTATGAGTTTGAGAAGTATGACTTCTGGCATCGGCGTCGAGTTGTCGAGGTAAAGCCTGGAATCACGGGTTTGTGGCAGATCAGTGGCCGCAGTACGACGAAGTTCGACGATATGGTTCGCCTGGATCTCCAATACTACCGCTCATGGTCCATCTGGCTGGACATCAAGATACTGCTGCGCACTCCGTTTGCGGTGATCTTCGGCGATGGCGCATACTAACCGTTTGTGGGCTGACGAATAAACTTGCGGTCCACATCTTGTCGGTCATCAACGTCACCAATAATTCCTCCACGCCAGAACTTGCTTGACGCGCCGGACTCGATCCACCAACTCTTCTCGGGAATAATTCATCCCAACCGGTGACCCATACAATGCGAGTTTGCATGCTTGCCTACTCGTTCTACGAGATTGACACGCGCATAATGCAGTACGCGACGGCACTAGCCGAGCGCGGCGATACGGTGGATGTCCTTGCGCTACGTCGGGAAGGGGGCCTCGATTTCGAGGTCTTCAATGGCGTGAACGTGTACCGAATTCAATGTCGAAAGATGAATGAACGGGGCTGGTTCGACTATTTGTTCCGGACGCTGCGATTCCTGTTCATCTCCGCGTTCGTCCTAGCGAAGAGGCACCTCTCCAAGCCGTACCAAGTTATCCATATACATTCCGTTCCGGACTTTCTAGTGTTCGCGGCGATAGTGCCGAAAATATCTGGAGCGCGCGTGATTCTCGATATTCACGACATTCTGCCAGAATTCTATGCCAGCAAATTCGGGATCTCCTCACGTTCGCTTCTTTTCAAACTCCTCGTTCTCACGGAGAGACTTTCTATCGCATTTTCCGATCACGTTATTATTGCGAACCACTTATGGCAGGAGCGGTTGGTGTCTCGATCAGTGCGGCGTGAGAAGTGCACTGCCATCGTCAATTATCCCGACCCGCGCATCTTTTACCGGCGGGCACACCGGGCCGCGGACCGGAAATTCATCATTCTGTATCCCGGAACGCTCAACCAACATCAGGGAGTGGATATTGCAGTGCGTGCATTCGCCCGTGTCGCGGAAAAGATGCCGGGGGCAGAATTTCACATCTACGGAGAAGGCCCCGACAAGGCTTCCTTAATTCGACTGTCGAATGAACTTGGGTTGACAGATCGCGTCATCTTCTACGGCACCTTGCCTACTACAGAAATCGCAACGGTGATGGCCAATTCCGATTTGGCTGTGGTTCCAAAGCGAGCGAGCTCCTCTTTCGGGAATGAGGCGGCTAGCACAAAGATAATGGAGTTCATGTCACTGGGAATTCCCGTGATCGTGTCGCGGACGAAAATAGACACTTATTACCACAATGATTCCATGGTCAAATTCTTTGAATCGGAGAACGAGTCGGACTTAGCCGATTCGATGGTTTTGCTCTATAGCAATCCGGAACTCCGCGAGGGGTTCGTAGAAGGAGCGAACCGATTTGTCGAGCGCAACACATGGCAGGTGAAGAAGCAGGAGTATCTAAGTCTCGTGGACCACCTGCATACGGGATCGGTTGTGAGCAAGGTCGCAAACGGACAGTGAATTACCCAGCTCAATTCCTATTGTTAGGCGGCGTGAAGGTGGCGCTGGATATGGTTTCTCCGAGCATGGCGGTCCCGTGGTTGCTCGGCTTCTCAGATCTCCTCCGTATCGTTATTGGCCATGTTAAAGTTTAGGTTGGATCGCACTATTAGCCTCGGCCTAGTTCACCCCGTCGCCCGCCTGCTCAACGGGCGCCGTGAGCCGCGCGTGCCCATCCTCATGTATCACGGTATCTCCCCGGACATCGTTGGCAGGCACCCATATTTCGAGACGAATACGTCTCCGGAGCTATTCGCCCAACACATGCGGTTCTTACGCGAAAATGGGTATGCCACGGTTGACCTGAATGAAGCGCTCGAAGCAATCATGACGGGGCGAAATTGCCAGAAGCAGGTCGCAATCACTTTTGACGACGGCTTCCGCGATTTTTATACGCACGCCTTTCCTATCCTCGCGGAATATGGCCTCAAGGCGACGATGTTTATCGTCTCGGACCGCACGAACGGCCAAAGGGTATGCCTCGACGGCAAGGAATACATGACCTGGCAGGAACTCCGCGAAGTGCATTCCTACGGGGTGCGAATCGGGTCGCACACGGTAAGCCACCCGGAGCTGTACCAGCTGAGCCGTAAGGAGGTGGAATACCAGATTCGGCAATCCAAGGAAACGATCGAGGACGGACTCGGCGAGCCGATCCGTTCGTTTTCCTACCCATACGCTTTTCCTGAACAAGACAAGAAGTTCGTGGAAGGGCTGAAGGGTCTGCTCCTGACTCACGGTTACGAAAACGGCGTTTCAACTATCCTCGGTACAGCCAGCCGCGAACATGACTGGTTTTTCTTGCCGCGTCTTCCGGTCAACTCCTACGATGATCTTCGCTTCCTCAAGGCAAAGCTCGAGGGCGGCTACGATTGGCTGCATGCCCCTCAAATATTTTACAAGAGGGTTATCAAGCGAATCATAGGGGCTCCATCCGAGCCTCGGGTTGTGCACGGATCCTGAGAATAGAACAGGATTGGATTATGGACCTGTCTGTTATTATTGTGAATTGGAACGCTGCGAATTACCTCCGCAAGTGCCTCGCCTCTCTTTACCAGCAGATTCGCGGCATTACTTTTGAGGTAATCGTTGTGGACAACGCCTCGTATGACGGTTGCGAGGGAATCATTCTGGCGGAATTTCCTGGCGTAACCTTCTTGCAGAGCGGCGAGAATCTCGGGTTTGCTGGCGCCAATAACCTCGGCTTTTCGCATTCGTCCGGTGAGTTTCTTCTATTTCTCAACCCCGATACAGAAATCATCGGAGACGCCCTGGTCAGGATGATAGCCTGCCTGAGATCGAATTCGTCGGCGGGCGCAGTAGGGGCGCGATTGCTCAATACTGACGGCTCGCTGCAGACAACTTCCGTACAAGCGTTTCCGACAATTTTCAATCAACTATTAGATTTTGATCTGTTGCGGCGCGCATTTCCAACATGGAGACTATGGGGTATGCAGGTGC
>Ga0137390_10003917_pt1 | contig 12279 bp, 20 predicted proteins | sample 15con2h24AmetaG_FD_104937 | JGI IMG/M metagenome (GOLD analysis project Ga0137390, IMG submission 104937) | Vadose zone soil microbial communities from Angelo Coast Range Reserve, California, USA - 15con2h2.4A metaG | ecosystem: Environmental > Terrestrial > Soil > Vadose zone > Saprolite... | reverse complement strand
GTGTGACAATGTTTTGCAGAGGGTCGAGGGCGACGACGTCGAGAGTGAACAACACACTCCGCGCAGCGGAGGGACGCGGGGATGAACCTTCAAGGTCTGATACGCCCAGACGCCATCCAATGGTGATGCTAAAACAAACCATGGTCGCAGCGGCAACCAGGCAGCAAAGGATCCACGGCCGTGTGAGGCTAGTTTTGAAGAGAGTACGGGACTTGTGAGACATAGGAACTGGTAGTGGTGAAGAGGCGGTTGGTATGGAGGAAGGGATTTTATGCTGCGACCCCCACGTGGAGACCGCGGTTCATGGTTGGCATATAACCTTAGGGACGTGAATATATGGGTGGCTTTTCGCGGAAGGATCGCCGTTTTCTTGGAACTGAAGAGTCGAAGGACGTGTGTATCACTCATGTATAATTCATCGGAATGTGGCTGGACTAACCTAGCATTATGAACTTGAAGAGGCGTGTAGGCTATGAGGCATGATCCCGCTTGTGAAGCGTCAAGGCCTTACACTTCATGGCAAACGAGGCTGTGATGTTGGGCATACCTTGCGGCGGTTTCAGAAGCTCGAACCTCAATAATACAAAAGAGCGGGCAGGCTGTGTGAAAATATCTCTCAGAACTTGAAGGTCAGACCAGTGAGGCATGCTGTTCAAGTTTTTGTCTTGCCGAGATAATGCATAGCCAGTAGCCATGATGCATGGTAAGCGGGAGGCAAAGTATTGTACTAACGGCTCCTTGGCGGACTTGACTCGCGTCTCGACCGAAGCGCAGTGGAGACAACGTACACATTAACCTGCCAAGCTCCCGTATTTACGTCGATCGCTTCCGTTTGAAATCGGTGGCTGAGAATCCAGACAAACCAAGAGGTGTTCGTCATCATCCTGATCTACCCCATACTCCGACAGCTGCAAGCACAATGTAGTGGGTTGTGAACGAGAGACCCTGACCTGTTGTATTGTACCGCTTCGTTTCAATCGATGGGCCTTGCTGTTAAAACGGGCCATCCTGTGCAGTCCGCTGGTGTGAGTCCTCATGTTCGTGTATGAAACGCTTCGTTTAGTTCCATTTCACGGCCAACCCTCCGCCCACTCCGTTCCACTACCGGCCTCCGCTTCAAGAACAATGTCCGACATGGAGCGGCCTCCCTGCCATTCAAATTCCGTCGATGAGTCTCTTATATTCAAAACGAAGGGCAGGAACTGTGAGGATAGTGACCTACGTTTTAGGGGTCGGCGGCGGTTACTGCTTCCGAATCACCAGTTCCGGATCACAGCTGGGTATCTACACATGCTGGGGGCTCACCTCACCCAAACCGCACGAAATCACGTCTGTTGAGGTGCTGTTTAATGTACTTAAAAACTAAACCACGCTCACTTTGGATCGACCCTAAGATGCTTCACAATCCCGGTGGCCCGAGGCAGGTGAAAATGAAAATCGCATGTGGACCTAGGATAGTTAGTTCGGGGTGAAGCGGTTGTGTGTGTGTCTCGCTTGATGGACGGTTGGCTTCTCTTTGTCCCCCCCCGCCTGGCTTGTAGCAAGATTCGACTAGATCGCGGGGCTAATACGGGACGTGAAGATACCGGTGAATGAAAAAACGACGCAATCCCGACCGCTCTGTAAATCTTTCTGAGAAGATGATGCGCGACAAGACGGGAAGTCAAACTTCCGAGAGCGAGAGCGGACGTCTGGCATATGGAACTGCAACGCTGAAAGGAGGGAGAACAGCACTGGGGGAAATATGGAGATCATGAGAGCCTAAGAGTGCTGGTGGACTCAACAAATTACAGTCCGCGACGAAAAAGCGACTGAAAATCGATCATATCCGGGGGAAGCGACGTCTCGCAAGCGGCAGGAGCGATATTACATAATATACTCGTGCGAGTCAACCTGTCCTGTGGATGATAAACGATTTTGATTTTGGGACTCTCAAGCACTTACCATGGTCAGCTATCAAATCACAAAAGATGGTCAAGCAACCTGACTCGCCTCTTTTCCTTAGATTATTCCAGTTCGCTGTTTCTCATGCGGGAAAGTCATCGGTGACAAATGGAACGCCTACCTTGATCTCCTTGCGAAAGACATGAGCGAAGGGTCCGTCACTATTCCTGCCCCGTTGTTTCTTTTCCCGTCTCAACTGCTTCCCTTTAGTGATGCTCTCGATGAACTGCAGCTCAAAAGATACTGCTGCAGGCGTATGGTCCTCACGCATGTGGACCTGATTGAAAAGCTACTGCATTACAACCGTGCGTGTCTCTGGCAAAACCTTCTTTTCATCGTGCTGACTGTTACCCTACCAGCAATGGAGAGAACGAAGGATCGGGGCCAGTACATACAGTAGAGCCTGTTTTCCCTACATATCGTTGTCAACAACGTGTCGCTTTACCCCTCAGCATTGTCCGTAGTGAGGGTTTCTCCAGGCCGCCATCGCCAGGCAGTCACCGTCCATGTCTGCAATATCCGAGGGCTGAACAGCCTTTTATATTTCGTACTCGGTTGCCCAGTTACGCACCTCGGAATTCGCCTCTGGCGGCGCCATCAGGAATCTACAGTCGAACTAACATACTTCCATTACGTTTCAAAACAATCTAGACCATGTCCACGTCTCTTCCTCCTCCTTTCCTCGTTCTCTTCGGGAACTCCTCCTGTAAATGTACTGACAGGACCCAACCGTATTGGATACAAGAAATGTTGATGTACGCTTAAACCTTCCCCTGGCGGGACACTTAGATTTTTTATCACGAAGCGGGGTTGATCATGATCCATGGCGTACCTTTCCCCCATCACTTCGTCCTCACCATCGGAGAACGTAGCTGTCTCTTCGAGGGAGATTCCTGGCCCCCACGAGGAAAAGGTAGAGCACTGGTAGTGCTAGATAACTTCGGCCACGAGAAAAGATACAGTGGATAAACTGCGGTAGGTTTCCGAGTCTGAGAACCTGCCACCGTGCGACAAGCCCGAGGATAACTTGAACTTACGCTGTACCCCCATTTGATGCTTTCCATCGCGTTTCCGCCTTTCGTTCGCATGGATTTCTGATCGCTTGCAGAATGGCCTCTGATTTAAGACGCCACCCACCGCGGCATGCTAGTCCTCGCCATTTAGTTCAGCCTTCTCAATTACGTCTCGTGTCACACTCGCGCCGTCCATCGCCGCAAGCTAAGGGGAGCCCCGGGCCTTACCGAACTGCAAGAATGGGAAAAGAAATCATGGGCGTATATTGTTGTCGGATCAACGACTCGGAACAGTAGACACAGAGCCCTAAAGTGCCCTCCATATCCCATGCACGATTCCTAAGCAGAGGCACTCAGGCCTCAGGCACCCCAGCGAAAATTCGGAATGCTCGCACTCCCATAAATCATACCGGCGACCGCATAGCGACATAGTGGCTCGTAGGTCGCCTCGCCTCGCACTCGCACATAGCGAGTAGCAATATATATAAAAAGCGCAAAAAGCGCTGGCGCCCCCTCCCCCCCGGGTCCATCCTAGAATTGCTGTAATATCCGCTGGGCATCGGTCTGCTGCCCTGCTCCTGCTTGTGTGGGTACAGAGGACTCGGAAGCGGACGCATCGGTCCTGCGGCGGCGCGAGAACGTCGAGCTCCAGTTGGCGAGGGTCGCAAACGCGGCCACAGGGCCCGCCGCCGTCTGTCGCGGTACAGGCACGGCGAGCGGCGAGCCAGAGGACGGCGCATGAAATGACGTCGTTCGCCGCCGCGCCAGCAAACTCGCCATCCCTTCGCTCACGGCGTCCGCGGGCGGGGGTGCTGTCGTCGCCGTCGTGGTCAGAATAGGCCCGAGTGAGCCAGCACCGTGACCGTGGCCCGGCTCGTCAAGAACGGGTGGCGCAGTAATGGCCGTCGTCGGGACTGCCTTGGGCACGCTCCCGCCTGCGCCACCGAAAGCTGGGAGTCGTGGCGCGGAATAGCGGGAAGATGCCCGGGAACCTGGGCGGAGGGGCGATGACGGATGAGGGGGGTGTGGTCGTCCTGGCACCGCAGTCGCGAGCGAAGACTGCGGAGATGACGATGCTGGTGGTGGCGGTGGCGATGGCGTGCGTAGGGGAGAGGGCACTGGGGCAGGCGCAAGTGGAACTGGATCAGGCCGTGCTGGCTCGGAGGCGGCCGAGGCTTGAGCTAAAAGTCGCGACAGAGAGGACGGTCCTGCTACCGGCGCCGTTGCGTTCGTTCCTGAGTGCGCTGCCGGGAAGTGCCTAGAATTTGGGGCGCGAGTTGGACGGAAAGACTCTTCCACTTCAGTTTCGGGTGGTGCGGACAAAGGAACGGGAGGGTCCTCTCTCGGTTCGGCAATGATCGGGGCCTTTTTGGAAGTTTGCCGGCGTTTTGACGTACCGGGCTGAGTCCAGTCCTCGACCTCTAACATGTAATACTTCACGCCATTGCCGAGGCCATATGGATTACTACTGGGGTCCTGTAGAAGACAGTGTTAACAGGGACTCCGAATCCTGAATCATCATTTTGACTAACGGACCTTCGGATCAACGACACGCTCGGTTATTGATGTAATTCTCGCGACTATCCACTCTCGCGTCTTTAGCTGCTCGGCAAGGTGTCCAGTTGCTTGGAGGAAATAGTGAGGGAACGAGACTGATAACCCAACGTCAATACGCGTTTACGAGTAGCGGCCAAATCCAATACGGAGCATTCGTTTAGACGACCAACGGTTGTCCGTCTGGGGGGGGGAGAAAAAGAATTTTTTCACGTACCATTGAACGCGGCCCAGGGCTTCGATACCGAGTTGCGTGTCGGCAGGAAAAGCGCGAGATCGCCCTTGGCGAAATTCCGGAAGGATATCTTCCCTTTTGCGCGCTCGCGGTATTCCTTGCATTGCTTCTGCCACTTGCGAATAGTAGAGCCCGTTTTCAATATCACCTCCAGAAAATGGTCGTGGTCGAAGGAACGTAAGACCTCGACGGCTCCAGCAGGATCGGAGGGGTCAACAGGGGAAGGTTCATCGAGTGGGACGATGGGGCCGTGCTTCGTATTTGCAGCGAAAATGTGAGACTCCGTGAGTTGGCCGATGGATTTGGATATGGAGGGATGAGAGATGGCCGCCTGGGAGAGCGTCAATGCTTTGAAATGAGCCGTGCGGTACGCGATGGAGGTTTCCAAGAGCTGTGCGATGAGACGTTCAGCCCCCTCCACCTTCTGCTCGAATTCCGACTGCGAGGCACGGCCAGCCCGGATGTCCTCCCGAAGCACGTTCTCCACATGCCGCGCGTCCTTCAACTCGTGCTCAACACGCTGGAGTTCCTCCCGGAGGCTAACGTCATCAGCCTCCTTCATTTCAAGCTGGGCTGTAGCCTCTTTGAGCTGACGCTCTAAATCCTCCACCTCCGCCCGTAGCTCGAAGAACTGATGCTCCAACACAGCTCGATCTCCATCTGCTTCGGCAACATAGTCACGTAGCTGCCTGTCGTGCTCGCTTGCCTGCGCACGTAAAAGCCTGTCCTTCTCTTCGCTGGCTTCCTCGAGCGCTTGTCTCATATCGGCCCGTTCTTTGCACATCGTGTCGATCTGAGCCTCGAGATTTTCCCCTCGAGCGCGCGCCTGTTCGAGATTTCGAAGAGTTTCATCCTGATCTTCAAGAAGCTTCGCAATTTTTGCGGCATTTCGGGCCTCCAAGACCCTAATCTCTTCAGCTTCTTCACGAGCTTGAGCCAATTGCTGCCGAAGGACTTCTGCAGCCTTAGTTTGGTTTGTCGCCTCTGAGAGTGCGTCGCTCAGCTCCTGTTGTTGTCGCCCAACATCTGACAGAAGATCCCTATGCCGATCGTCCAGGATACGACGCGCTGTGGCCTCGGTCTCTACTTGCGCACGAACTTGGTGTAACTCTCGCTCGAGGCGTTCCACTTGTTCGTGTTCAATACTAGGAATCCGGAGCTGCTCTTTAAGATGGGCGATTTCTGTTTTCAAGGTGCGACGCTCCTCATGGAACACTGCCTCGTTGTCGGCCTTCCGCTCTTCAAGTTCGCGCAGATTCTCGGCAAGCTCTTGGAAAGCTTGCTCATCGGCGTTGGATACTACGTAAGGCGAGTGATATTAGTTAAAGAGGCCCTCCAGACGCAAAAAGTCCACCCACAACGCCTCCGTGATAAGGCTAACCGTGAGGACGAGAGCACTGCATATGAAAGTGAACTCCTAATTATGAATGAGATGGTATGAGTGACGTACGTGATCGCTCTGCAATTCTATCGAAGCCCGCCTCAAGAGCGTCCATCCTATCGGCCAATCTCTGGAGATTCGCGCGCGTTTCTCGGACATTGGCTAGCACCACGCCGTTATCCTTGAGTGACTGGGCATACCGCTCCAAGTCTTCCAAGACGTGCAATAGACCTGTTTGTCGAGGGGACATGTTACTCGATCTGGACTTCTCCCGGTATAATGGTCAAGAACGCACCGCTAACATCGGACCGCTCTAAGGTATATGGACTATCGGCATCCTTGCCTCCGGAAGGAGAAAAGTCGATCGAGGGAACCGCGTCATCCATGCCTTTGGGATCGAAAGGGAGCTGACCGTGCACCTCACCACGGTATACCTGACGTCGCTTGCGCTCGGCAGCCCTTGGCAGGATGTCAGCGGTACGTATGCGACCATGTTTGGACACGTACGAAAGCTTCGCCATCACCTCCAAAATGGCTTGACATCGTTTGTAGAAAAATCTTGCTGTATGAAGGCCATGAGATGGTTACTAAGGAATGAAAAGCACAACTGCCACAGACCGAATTCTTTCCGACGGACAATCTCGATGAGCGTGGCACCATAAGCGTATACCAGGTTGTGGAGCCGCTGAATATGAGGAAACACATTCTTTGTCCTGAAACTAGATTGCAGTGCGGTCAGATCGGCAGGAAGTGAAACCAGGTCGTTGTTCAGAGCGCTAATTTGTCGAAGACCATGTAGACAGCGTTCTGTGAATGTGTTCTAGGACAACATGAGAGGGGAACGATATGCAGGCTGCTCAAAAATACCTTCAACGTTGTAATAGATGATACATTGTTCCTGATTGATATATCCAACTGGCGGAGCTCTGCAGGAGAGTTCAATAGCGTCTAATGGAGTTGGGAGAGCCACCTCACCTGGCAGAAGAGCCTCGACGTTAGCGACGGGACCTGGGCAATGATGAGTAAACGGTACGGGACAAACCAAGTGTTCGGAGATTACTATCGAAGCCAGATACAACTTCCGAAACTTTGTCGTGCAGTTCACGAGTTAGCCGGTCTAATGCTTCGGCTTCATCTAAAATCCTGGTAATGTTGTTTGACAACGTCGAAGATATGACCGCAGCCCTGACATACCTCGTATCGGAAAGGCTTAATCTCACCTCAGCCGCGCCGTCGGAAAGCCGCTTCATGGTCGCCTCGATTTCGTGGAAGCGTTCTCGCAGGTCCGCTATCCTAAGATAAGCACGCGCACGTTTGAAAAAGGAGCCAAGAATTACCATGCGTTCTTCGACAAGTATCCGCCACATGGCGCATCTTCTCACCAGAGACATAATCGCCGAGAGTACGCGCCCGGCTCCCGGCGTCGATCGCTCGTTGGACAGCGGATGACATGAACTCGCGGTGAATCTGGACGCGCGAGGCCATTTCCAAGTCGGCATCGACGCTGGAAATGAGAGTGGCCTGTTTCTCTAGTTCCCGCTGCGCTCCTGCCGCGACGCCATCAAACACATCAGCGACATTGAGTACATTGACGTCAAGAACCGTCGACGCAATCCGTAACGCGGACTGTTGATATCGCATGGACTCCAGAGTACGGGCTATCGACTGTTGGTGTGCCAACGCTGCCCGATGATAGGAGGCACCTAACTGCGACGGTCTGAATGGTGGCGTCGCAGTGATCGTTTCTGTTTGAGGGGTTTACGCGGGTCACTGGCGCGTCGAAATGAGGGGCGTACCTTCTATTGGTGGCTGCAGTGGCGGTTGTAGGTTGAGCAGCTTGATCACCTGGTCGAAGTCTTGGTCCAGATAGTATTTGTTGAACACGAAGATGGACTAGTGCAAGGTCAGAGACAATGAGACGCAGAGAAACGCAGGATACGAGAACGACTAAAGTCTGACGCGTAGGCCACACGCACGCATGCGTATGGCAAATTTGCGTAGAAGGGATGTGAAAAATATAGCGGAAGTAGAAGACACACCTGGTCCTGTGCCCCTGCGAGGTCCCGCACATTGTCCGTTCTTAATCTCCGCCCGTCTGAAAGGTACGCCAGGACTGCGCCCTCTTCGATCCCAATCTCCTTGCATAGAAATGTCTCGAGGCTTCCAAGTCTGGAAAGTGTTCAGTTGGGATACTAGTGCCACCATGTCGGCGTGGTACCTTTCGATGTCCCAAAGAGTGGCAGTCGTCTGTTTCCCTGGTAAGTGATGTAGCCAGTGATATAGGAAAGGCATACCTGAAATACTTCACCGTCTTCTGCCCTGCATACTTGGATCATAATTTTGTGCTTATCAGAGAGGAGACCTTGGTGGTTGTGCAGAGAGGGCACGCGCAGTTACGGATCTCCTACTTATGCTCAGTGCTCTCCTGAAAAGGAAGGTAGACGCCCACTGCTTCAGACTTCAGTCCGCCGTCATAATTACAGTAATCATGACGAATAGTAACATTGCATACTTTGACCAAGTGACGAATGTACAGTACATAACGGTGCAAGGTATTTTCCTCTATAGCCTAGGCAAAGTTGTAATATTTACCCTAGAGTTCAACGGCTCATGCGCGCTTGGGTATCTTGATGTATACAAGAATGTACGACTCAGATGCTACGCGTTATCTTGTCAGAACATATAATACATGGCAACCGCAAGTCTCAGACGACGTGATCGGACGTGGCACACAGTACTGACAACGTCGACGGCCAACGCGTCGCGTGCAAGTGCAAGTGCATGACTGAAATAGCAACTCACGTGTTGGCAGCGCCAGCAAGGTTAGACTTCTCGGTCACTCCCAGCGCATCCAACACAATGGCATTCAAAGCCCTCTCAAAATCAGAGAAATCCTACATCCAGTCGTCTCTGCAAGCACAAAGCCCGCTCCGCGCGGATGGCCGTTCGCTCCACGAGTTCCGCGCCATCACCCTGCAAACCGGTGTCATCCCGATCGCAAACGGCAGCGCACACCTCAACCTCGGTCGGTCTTCCGACGAGAGCACGGGCGGCACCGAGGTGCTCGCAGCCGCAAAGCTCGAGGTAGAAGACATAGGAGTCGGCAACAGCAACAGCGACGTAGAAGGCGGCAGGATCATATGCGCCGTATCCTGGTGCGTCGACTCTCCCCCCTCCATCTTTTTCCTCCATCCCGTACGAAAAAAAAAAAGAAGCTGAAAAAGAGGGCCGCATAAGGAAAGTTCTCCCGCCGCGTACTCCTACCTCTCCGCGGCGGCCCTAGACGACCTCCAGCACGACTACAGCGCGACGCTGCACGGCGCCCTCTCGCACGCCTCGCTGCGCCCAGCGAACCTCGGCATCGTCCCGCGGCGCAAAGCGTGGCTCCTGACGCTCGACCTCACGGTGCTCTCCGACGCGGGCAACGTGCACGACGCGCTGTTCATGGCCGCGCGCGCGGCGCTCTGGGACACCAAGGTGCCGCGGACCAGGGCCGTCGAGTATCATCATCCCCCCGACAAGAAAGAGGGCGACATGGACGTCGACGCGGAGCTGCAGAGTGGGCTCGATACGAAGCCGTCGAATGTCCCCGCGACAGACTTTGAACTCGAGGATTACTGGGACGATGGGGCGGTATTGGGCGGACGGGACGTCTGGCCCGTGAGCGTGACCCTCAACCTGGTACCGTTCTTCCCTTTTCTTATTGTTCATTCGATTCATTTTTATTTTTTTACACACACGGTAATAACAAGTTTCCCGGCGTGTACTTCCTAGACGCGACAACGCAGGAGGAAGCCGCCACGCCCCTACGTTTGATCCTGATATTTTCTTTCCCCGCGGGATCGCCCCCATCGCTCCACGGGATGCACTTGCTCGGTACGGGGGATACCGACCTCTCACAAATCGAGTCGTTAGTAAAGGTGGGTACTTCAGCGTTGTCCGTCCCTCGCCGCAAAACCCAAGTCATGCTGTCCACAGGAGGGGGAAAAGTATGCCCTAGAGATATACACGGCGTTGAACGCCAAGTTGAAAGACGAGGACCTACGCCGGACAGAGAAGGCGCAGCTGAGGTTCTCCGCGGCACGATGAATGAATGAGTATTGGCCTTTAGCTTTGTAATATCGTGCCATGCGTGCCCGAGGCTACAATCTGCTTGCGCCGCATCAGGTTCTGTGGTGAGGGTGACCATATCGTTCCTATTTTCTCCCTTTGTAGTGTGCCAGCTAGTATTCGGAATGTGTTGTTGCATACAAATGGCATCACCCGACGAATTACGAGATATTCTATTGCGAACTACACCGTACATGTGCTCGGAGTCGTGCCAGAGGATGCCCATATCGCTGCTCAAATCAAACAATGTGCCATGGCTGTTCGTCGGCCCCACTGGCACGTCCGACTCGGCGCTGGCGCGTCAGCCTTCACTGGCACGACTACAACAACCCCATCGCAGGAAAGACGCTGATGAATCTTAGTTCGTACAAGCGCACCATTCCGTAGCTTACGAGACTGTCGATTTCAACGTCGGTGCATTCACTCCTTCTCTTCCCCTAAGATCCTTACTACGCGGCCGAAGGCGGCTATCCCCATGCCAGCGGAGCTACGGCTACAGGCACCTGATGTTCCGCAAATAATCTTACACGCGCAGCAGATCAGTCAGCCCCTCTGGATCAATCAACGTATCACAAAGGACCCAATGCGTATGCACATTATCAATTCCAAGGCCTCCGTCATCCTGAAACGACAACTTCGTCTCGCGATAACGGGTCATTCAAACACGTTATTATAACATCTGGATTGTCACGAGGGATTGAAGCGGTACTTGGAACTAAACATGAAGTGACAACAAAACACTGATACAAGGAAGGCTGCTGTGAAGCTTGTTCACCATGTTACATGGCGTATCTATAGGGAACCAGGTCCGTGAGCTAATGGACTTTGAAGTGTAGGTGAAACAACGTACTTCCGTGTCCACTCCCGCGCAGTCGCCTCGTATCGAGCACGATCGGTCTTATACAAGTGCGCAATGTCAGGAACAAGCGGATCATCGGGGTTCGGGTCCGTTAACATCGAGCAAATGGACAAGAGCACTGTACAGCACGGCGCAAACAAGTAGTGCAAACTTCAGATCGATGTCCCAACAAACGAAAGAAAGATGATAGATGTACCCTTGGAGATCGTAAGTGCTGGCGACCATTGGTCTCTCAAGATGTCAAGACAGATCGACCCATTAGCATTGATGTTGGGATGATAGATCTTGGTCGTGAAGCTGACTTTCGGCGGCTTGAACGGATAATCCGTCGGGAAGGTAATTGAAAGGAAAAAGACGCCACCGGCGTAAGGGGAGTCGCTCTAATGAAGTAACGAGTAGGCTACTCAATCCGAGTCGATGAGAACAAACAAGCTTACAGGACCCATGATTGTCGCCTGCCATATGAACATATTGTCGCCAGTAGGTCCAGCAGAGCAGGAAGATGGGGGATCACGGCCGAGATCGATCAATTCCTATAGAGAGAAGGATGTAAGCATCGTTTCTAGTAGCTTAGGGCTATCGTTGCGGTAAATCGGTAATGCCGGAAATGGGCACTGGCCTCAACCCCGGTGCAAAACGAACGAAAAAAGTGAGCTATGCTCGACGAGAGGGGAAACAAACCTTGTTAATGCGCTTGAGAGCCATTGATACAGTAAAATGCTAAAGACTGTCGTACGAGAGAATCGGGGAAAGGGAAATCAAGCAAAAAATCGCATGAAAAAGGAACGGTGGGCAGTGCATGCGAGGGGTTTGTAAAGAGGGAGTAAGCAGATGGATTGTCAGTGACTGGATAGAAAAAGGAGGAAATAGAAAGGGCGCACTGGGTGATACGAGTGCTGAACAACGTAGGGGGGAAGGAGATGGTGGAGATGGGTGAAGCTGGGGGACTCGACCCATTGCAGTTTATTTGGGTGGATTGGTCAGCTGTTTGTCCACAGCCACAACAGCGTTGCCCAAGGGCCCAAGAGTCAGGGTCCAGGGTCCGAGGTCCCACCTTCGAGGGCCGCCTAGAGCATTCTCACGCACACGACACGCCCTCCTGCCAGATAGCTGGCTCTGTTGGACCCTGGCGCACGCCGATTCCGCGAGGCACGTTGATCCGGACAAAGCGCCGCCTGTGGTG
>Ga0137390_10003915_pt1 | contig 12280 bp, 11 predicted proteins | sample 15con2h24AmetaG_FD_104937 | JGI IMG/M metagenome (GOLD analysis project Ga0137390, IMG submission 104937) | Vadose zone soil microbial communities from Angelo Coast Range Reserve, California, USA - 15con2h2.4A metaG | ecosystem: Environmental > Terrestrial > Soil > Vadose zone > Saprolite... | reverse complement strand
GGAGTACGAGGGACAGCTGTCTGGTGTGCGCTGGTGAGAGTGCGAGAAGGGCAGAAGTGGACGTATGGTAAAGAGGGCGTTTATCAATAGGGCCTGAAAGGGGCTGCTGGCCACTTGCTTGGGACTCAGAGGTAGTGGAGTCGGTATCGGGGAGGGCAGCCAGATACCTTTGCAGAGATGATAGCGAGAAGGGGTATTCCGTTAGTAGGCGTTGATCCAGTGCCGCTTGCTCGACCCATACGAGTTCGGAACCAGGGTGAATGTATACAGGGGAGACATCATCCATTGAAGCAAAGGAGTTGACGCATGATTCAGGAGGAATGAACACACTATGGGAGCCGTACGTTCCAATGTAGCTGTGAGCGAGGCATTCGTTGGAAGTGATGTAAGGGTGGTTGTGTGGGTAAACGACGAGCAAGGCAAGCGTGTCTATTAGCTTGGCTATGATCATGGTCACGGTTATGTTACGAGTCGGCTCGCGCGCAACTTGCTGTAATATCCTTGGTCGTCGACGTCGACGTTAGCTCTCCCTGGTTCCGCATAAAACCTACAGGTAAAATTCAGCAAGTTGACGCATCAGGGCAAACAATGATGATAAGGTATGAGTGCGTCCTAACTACGGTACAATATTACAATCAAACGCTAAACATCGAATCGGACAATCTGTTCCCCTCCTCCACGGTCGATCCTCACAAGTCTTTTGGCGACGCATCCGTAAAGAACCCGAATGGAGGAACCGCTTCCGATCGCTGCCACGCCTCTGTCACCCTTGGTGCTAAGTATTTCTTTGACTCTGGCTAGCGGGAGCGCGTATTGTGGTGTGGCTTCCAGAAGCGCGATCAATAAATGTGCGGTTAAGACTTGTTGACTGGTTGGAGATTGGGCCGCGCCCACTGCTGCACCTGAAAGAGAAGATGCGGCGGGTGAAGCGGGAAGGGGATCCTGCGCAGCTAGGGTATGAAGATAGGAGCTGGGAAACGAATCAATTAGCGAGTAGTATAATCCCGGTGAGATGAGCGACCGTACATTGTTTCTTTTGCGCGAAGGGGTCGGGGCCCACCGCCTCCAGGTGTGTTGAATGAGTTCCCTGGCATTATTAGATCGCCCACCGTCGTCCATATCTTTGACTGAGTTGAGGTCAGAGACTGGATAGCGCTAAATAGTTTTTGTCATGACATACAACAATGCGTTCCACGTCACTCGTTACTCGGATCTTCTTTGCGGAGTGTGTGTGGCCAGGGTTCCCCGCTGTTGACGATGTGAGCTTCCCCGTACTTACGACAGGAGTACTTGGCTCGCTGCTCGGTGGGGGAACAGATCGAGGCGAAGGTTGAACGGGTCGGTGCTTGACGTTTATTGTCCGGTCGTCGACTTGACCGGCTATCTCTAGGTTGCTATCGTGGTCCCCAGTTGTGCGGTCAAAAGTGTCTTCTAAAGTGCTGAGATCTTCTGGTACCAAACCATCGGTCGGACCTTGCTCTTGGAGAGGAGAATCTGTGGGTACGCTGCCAGGCGCGGAAGACTTGAAGGGCACAACCGGAGTCGCGAACGACGCGGTCACATCCCCGAGGTCAACATCCTCGTCGACAAGCAATTCGTTCTTGAATTGGAGAGTCCTTCGAGCCCCGGGAGTTGTCCAGAAAGAGTCTTCTTGCGGATCCGACACTGCTGTGTTGGGGGGTCCAGGGGAATTTGCAGAATTGTTCTCAACTGGTGCGACCGGAACGGAACGATTGTTTTGCAGAGCCACTTTCTGGGACTCGTCACTAACGAAAGATGGCTCAACAGAAACAGATCAGGGAACGCACCCGCTTCCGAAGTAGACCAATTCTTGCTTGGATGTCTTGTATCCTCCTCTCCTCCTTGGCTACCAGAGATTTAGGTGATAAAGAACCGGACATATGCTCTGATGCTTCCACCTTGGCCGAGGCGTCAATTCAAGTCCTTGGAAGAGGAACCGCGCGGGCTTACATTTTTGAGTGTGTTGGTGAGTGAATGGATCTCCTCGCGTAGTTGGCGTAAGTGCTCTAGCATGGCCACCACCTGTGAACGGACGCGCGGCATGGGTCGTATCCCCGAACTGGTTGCGAGTGGTATTCGAGTTGGAAGCGGATAAATGGAGTGTGCTCTCACTAGCGATCAATATATTTCAATGCTGCTTCGGCAAAGACCTCTGGCTCTGGCTCTTTGGGTTGAATGAGCACATCTCTTCGATGAGCCGAGGGATGCTTCCGTAGAGGAGTCGCGCTGACGACCTCGACTCGTGTAATTTCTTGAGGAGGTCTCGTTTGGGTGTTGACGCGTGGCTGTTGTGGGGGAGGCACTAACGTAAAGAGGCCAAGTTCAGATGGGTCACTGTCGCGAATAAGATCCCCGAGGGGAGTAGTGAGAACGGATCGGGTGAAAGGACGAGGGTGATCGTGTTGGGTTATGGCAGAGGCTGAAGCCTTTACCGACTTGATTGTCGTCGTCAGTCGGTCGATGTGATCTGTTATAGAGGGCATCGCTGTTGATGGTCGTGAGAAAAGTTTGTGAGGCCGTCGCGTCGCGGAAACATTTGGAGATTGCAACGAGCGGGGCTGGTATCACTCCCCGTTCACGCTTTATTCTCACCCGGACATTTGCATTTCCAACGACCAAGGTCCCCCAACCCACATTCCCGTCCCTGCCCGATTCTCGCTTCCCTCGATGCCCATACCGAGCACCGCGCCAAGTCGACCCGCGACGCCCGGACGCGGCGGCGTTTGGGAACCGCTTCCCTCAATCATATATGGATACGCCGTACATCCCCTCTCCCCTTCACACCGTGATACTCGCATATCCAACCGGCCTCGGCTATCCACCGTTACGCAAGCGTCTACGGCAAGTTCTTTCATCCATCGCGACGTGGTGGCGTTAGAGGTCGGCGACGAGGTCTACGCTTTTGAGAAGTATACTCCAAGAGGAAAGGAGACAGAGAGCGTTTGGTATAGAGGGTGTGTTAACATATTTATCCTTGCAGACACCCCGTCTGATCCACCGATTAATTTAGTTATGTGGTCTGTACCACTCGGCGTCCCCCTGTGTCTTGGAATGTGTCCTCAGACCCATCATCATCCCGCGGACCAAGGCTCGAAGAACCTCAGCAAGTTTTTATCGGCATATTCCCTGGTTCACACATCTTCATTCGGGAGGAATTGCCCGATGCTGAGGGGAGTCTTGCCGACGTCGCAGCAGCCTTCCAGAACGATACTACACGGCTTACTGTCGCAGACGCACCCAAGTCCAAGACTCCTAGTTCCTGGGAGATCGAGGAAGATGACCGTAAATCGTTCAGGCTTGGCCCTCCCCCGGAGCAGGCAAATTCGTCAAGAGCCGGTCTTCCCGTTTACCCAGCGAGCATTCGCTCCCTATCGCCGACGGGATCACAAAATATGAAGCCAATGCCCCCTCGGCCGTCTTTGAAGTCCAACGATGAAACCGCCTCGGGTACAGCGCAACCCATCGTCGATGAGATAGCCTCAGCGCTACGTGAATGGCACATGTTGATGTTCCAGTATCTTGCTCGCAGGGATTATCAACTTTTCCGGACGGTGCGCGAGCACATCGAAGCTTTGCATCTAGGCCGCCGCCAGCTACTCACACATACTCTGAGCGATGAGGAGACGGCCAACCTTAGACGCGACTGCGTCGCCCGTCTAGTTAATGGCAATATTGTGCAAAACTTGGACGTCATCGTCCGACATCCCAGCGGCGGCGGACTAGTGACCATGGATGTCGAGGGAGACATCGACGATCGCAATTGGATGAGTGCAGTGCGCATGTACGCCCTGCAGGCGTCGCTCGCCTACTCAGACGCCTCGGGTGATGTTTCGAAGCCGCTGAGGTCTCGTCAAAGTCTTGACATGTTCTCCACTTCTCCGCTACCTACCCCAGCCCATTCAGCATTCCCGGAATACCATCGCCCGAAGACTTCCTCTCTCGCTTCCTCCTCGGGCTCCTACAGGCACTCAGGTGCATCAAAGCCCAAGTTCTTTCATGTCTTCCTCGAGCTGCGTGCTTTCGTGGCCTCGCTCTGTGCCCCAGGCGAAACGGCCGAACTCTACTTTTCGCTGTATAATAAAAATGACGTCCGATTCGTGACGGAGGAGTTCTGTGTCATTTTGAACCACAACGGCGTGCTTGCGCGCGACCCACCTGCACGGATTCGCACACTTTTTACTGACCTAGCACAGCCCGATATTCAAGGCACGATCTATCTCGTGTGTAGGATCGTCCGCAATGGCTCAGTCAAAATTGGCGCCACCCCCAGCAGTGGCATCCCGCAAGACAATGGCTACCGTGGGTCCCCCTCCTCGGGGTGGAGCTCTTCCCCAACGGATGTCTCCCCTAGTTTATCCACTACTCCCATGTTGGATGGTGTCGTGACATTCCGCAGACCCTTCGGGTGTGCCGTTTTGGAGTTGACCCAGTTGACAAAAGTAGCTACTGATCCGGCTGAAGTCTCTTCTACGAAGGAGCATACTATGCCTATCTTTACTCCGGTCAATGAGGCCACCTTCTCGATGTTGCATCAAGACATAATCAACAGCAATAGTAAAGAGTACGAGAAATCACCAAGGTATGCCTTTGCCATCGAATCGGCTACCTCTTCTGAGTACCAACTTTGGCAGAGCCGAAATGATTGCCATATCCGCCAAGATATTCCACGGCAATGCACGGACCATAGTGAAGGAAAATACGTCTTTACTCCTTGACGCACCCCTCACGCTACGCCTTGGATTCCCCGACGTGGTGTTCCCTGGCGAGGACCGTAACGAGCTCTACATCAAGCTGTGGAGTGGTGACTTCCCATCTGTCCATAATAACACTGCACGTCGTAGCGTGAGCCCGTTTGTACGAGGCCCCGGGACTTTCACTACAAGCAACATTCAAGTCACCGTCGAGGTCCGAGATGCTCTCGGGAAGACTGTGGAGAATGTCATCTCCCAAGGCACTGGCGAACCAAACGTTTCCCACTTCCACTCGATCGTTTTCCTCCGGAATAGCCAGCCAACGTTCGGCGAGTTAATCAAACTGACATTGCCTTGGAACGAGCTACCACAATGGCACTTCTTCTTCACCTTCAGGTATCGCAGTTCAAGAGACAAGGTAGTGAAGGTCCACGGTGGCGAGGCAGGGGACAAGCCATTTGCATTCGCGTTCCTACCGCTCTTCCCAGATGGCCGTGCCTTCCTCGAGGACGGAAGTCACTCACTGGTGTTGTATCGAGCAGACCGATTGAATCAGATCACCCCGGATATGTACCTCGGAGCGACGCCATGGTTACTGAATGGCCAGCGTCAGGAACAAGTCAATGTCCCTGCCGAGCTTCAACGATCAGCGCCTCTAATACGTGACGCACTGATAATCCGATCTTCCTTATGCTCAACACGGCATACACAGAATCCGGTCCTATCAGATTTACTCCACTGGACCCACATTCAGGACAAGGAAGCGCTCGCAGCTGTCCTCGTCAAGTTTACATTTGTCGGAGAACTTGAAATCGTGAAGTTTTTACGGGATATCTTTGACTCCTTATTTGCTATACTCGCATCTCCAATGAATCAAGCTGGCGACATGGACCATCTTGTGTTTCATGCGCTGGTAACGGTCCTCGGCATTGTGCAAGACAGGCGGTTCAGCAATTTCCAGCCTGTGTTGGACATTTATATTCAACAACACTTCAACTACGGTTCGGCGTCCTCACATATCATTCACTCCATGAATCGGATGGTGGCAGATCCAACGGGAACCAACAACGCTTCGCCGCTACGCGCTGCGCTCAAGGTCTGGCATTATATCTTCAAGTTCATCGTGAAATCCCGGGCGCTGCAGAAAGCAAAGGAGGCTGGCGTGGGAGGTGGTGCGACGGCCGAACATTTAGAGTCGACATTTAGGCGCGATCTACGGTCTCACCTGACCGAAGTCAACAAGATGATGGCGACTACATCTCCGCCTTCCATCATCGGCACTCAAACCATCGCTCTTCAGCGTTTCACTTCCATCCTCCCGGAGCTGGCGCAGATATTTTCAACGGTCGAGGTCGTCTCTATCGCGACGGCATTTGCAAATACCGTCTCCTCGGCCAAGGGGAAGCTGGCTGTGTGGAAGCTTGTCATGTTCCTCCAGCTCGTGAAGGGGTTCCTATTCGACAACGCACAATCACGTTCTTTGTTAGTGGAATCCGTCGTCATCTGGATTAGGCCTCACTTTGGGCGCTTCGACGAATATACGCAAACACAATCAGGTGACGATGAAAGCGCGGTTGATGCCGCTCGAGTGTCGTGGCTAGAAAGCATCCGACTTTGCGTCACTATCGTCGCTCTCATGCTGGATAGGCTCCAACAAAGGCTAGTCGACCCCGAGATCCTCGCAGAACGTAACGCACTCCGTCAGGAGCAGGACAACATTGACTATTTGCTTTCATTGTTGCCAAGGCAGGCCTCCTTTTTTTTCCTATTGCGTTTATCTCTCAACCATTTTGCTTAGACTTTTGGAGTCCTATCGCGAGCTTCAAAATACTGCTAATGTGTACGCTGTCGAGCGGAAAAGGACCCCTACCACCTCCCCCTCGACGACCCTTGTAACATTCCCGGAATCGTATCCGTTCTCCCTGGTTGCACAATTGCCCCGGGCACCAAAAGGCTTCAATGGCGTTTACCAATCTGAGGGTCAGGTCCTGTTCAGCCCAGCACAGGGAGAAACTGCGATCGTACTGCTGGTTATCATTCTTTCCTCGCCTAAAAAGTATCTCTTAAGCTTCTTCGAGGGAGTCTTCGAGATCGAGGGTCGCGACAACTTTGCGGCATTGCTCTTGCAACTCTTCAAAGTTGCGACTTCTATTTTGGATAACGACGCATGGCCCGCAAACTGGTTGAACGTGAACATCATGGCGCATAAAGTTCTAGTCAAAATGATGGATGCTGTTGCAGCCCTGCTTGAGAAACGTTTCATACCCAGTGACGATGAGACCTCCCCATTCAACACAGAATTATGGAGGGAGGCTTTTCAAGTGTTACTGAAGCTTCTTTCCTCGGACCAGTTGGTCATTGAGGAATTTAGTCCACAGGTGATATCATTTACGTCATGTCTTTCCCGTTTGGTGTTGACAGTTTCACCCAGCGACGTCGAGCAGTGTGGAGAATGGCGGGTGATATCCGGGGAGAAGGGGCTGCCATACTTCAGCAACTGTGGGATGCCCTTGGATGGCCCGAAGACGTGTCTGAACGAGCCGGGGTTGTCACAAGATATGGGGTAAGGTTTTTCATTGGTCCTAGCTCGTGTCGCTACTCACCCCCTTTGAAGGGATACCAGACATCTTTGAGCCCGCTCGTCAGCCATGTCGTCAATCTCTGCGTCAGTCACCATGACTTGCTTCGAAGCACTGCTGTGCAGATCCTCTACAGCATGATTGTTTCACAATACCAAGAACACCAACACTTCGACGATATTGAGCATGAGTTGATCAGCAAATTGGACTCATTGTTCATGTCTGATAGCAAGGCGGACGACCTCTCGAGGGCCTTCTTCATCAATCAGCTGCGCCATCTATTCGAATCATCGAGGGTGGAAGAGCGTCTGCGCGAAAGAGTCTCAAATTTTTTGGATTCCGTTGATCTTTTTCTTGAGATGCTTCTGAGCGTGCGCGCTCTTCCTGAAGGAGAAGAGTTTGCTGATGACCGCGTCATTGCTACGGTGCGTTAACCTCGCCTTGCCAGCTTCGGTGTATCCTCACGCCTCCCAGCTTCGCCTCATGAATTTCATCCGTCGGATTGGCCGCAACGAGATCTACATCAAGTATGTGCATCAACTCGTCAATGTAGGTGCCATTTTTTCCCCTCCCTGTTCATCAGCCCTTACCTGATTTCGCTGATAGATGCATCTGCAATCGCAAAACTACGTTGAGGCCGCTCTCACATTAAAATTGCACGCGGATCTTTACGAATGGAACTTGAACTTGTTTGTCGAGCCCATGGATGACCTCATGCTCCCACAACAGTCCCAATTTCACCGAAAGGAGACTCTGCACCTGCTTATATTGGACTACCTCGGCAAGGGAAAGGCATGGGAGAGTGGGATCGAAATTTGCAAAGAACTGGCTTATCAGCACTCCGAAGTCACGTTCAACTAGTAGGGAACATCTATTTTCGACCTTTTTTGTCGCTGACGCATGTATTTGAACAGCGCGCGTTTGGCAGAGATTATGCGACACCAGGCTGCGTTATTGGAACATATCATCACCTCTCAGCGCTACTACCCTGAGTACTTCCGTGTGGCGTTCTATGGCAACTTCCCTGTGGCCATTCGCAACAAACAGTTCATCGTGGGTTTCGGCGTACATCATTAGTTGCGGTGCTTATACTGATGATGCTTATTAGTATCGCGGTTACGAATGGGAGAAATTCGGGGCGTTTTGCGAACGCATGCTTAGTAAGCACGCAGGCGCGCAGCTACTAAGGACTCCTGGAGATCCGCCAGTCGACATACGCTTCGGAAACGATCAGTATATCCAATGCAGCACTGTCACTCCGGAACCCAATCGGGAATTGCCAATATTCGTCAATCCCGACGTTCCTGGGGCCGTCCGCACCTACTATGAACATTGGTCAGTTGCGACAGATTCGCAGAAGTCACTTCGATGTTAACGGGACCCTTTCAGTGCTATCAACTACTTCAGCTCCTCTCGGCCTATATTAAAGGTTGACAGGGACGGGAATGAAGAAGCTTGGGTGGAAAAAACGTACTTCACTACCGAAGAGTCCTTCCCTGCTGTGCTGAGGCGATCAGAGGTCGTGCAAGTAGAAGCTCTTGATATATCCCCGGTTGAGAATGCTCTTCTCGAGATGGAGCAGAAGAACAAGGAATTGAACTCGCTCTACATGAGGTACTCTACTCTGGCCAAAGCAGCTCAAGTTGTCTCGACGAACCCCCTGTCGATGGCACTAAACGGCGTCGTTGACACCCCCGCGGGTGGGGGCGTAGCAAGTTTCCGCACATCGTATCTGACCCCTGACTACGTCACAAGCCACCCTGAGCGAAGTGACTCTGTCAACAAGCTCCGTGCTGCAGTCGACAGCCAGGTTCGTGTTAAGTGCCGTACCACTGAATCAATAAGTTCACGATTGAATGAATACCAGGTCCGAATTATCGACAGTTGTCTGCGGCTCCACGGTCAGCTGTGCCCACCAGAAATGTTGGCATTCCACGAGACGCTCGAGAAGTTTTTCCATAAAAATTTCCAGGAAGAGATCGGGCGCTTGTCCTTTGATGCTCCCACAGAGCGAGGAATAGCCTCGTCCCTACGGCCCCCTGAAACTTCTTCATATGCATCGTCTCTGACGGACGCTACCTCTATCGTTCCTTCAAACGCCTCTGCCGTGCGCGCACCTTTTGCCATCCCCCCCCTTCACTTACCGGGGCCAAACATCACACCTCCGCAATCTCCCGCCACCTCGTTTGCAGGCTCAGCGATGCAACCCACACGGTTACAGAAGCACATGGCACACCTCGCGAGACATGGCATGAACGCAGTCTCATCTGGCCCTGGCGAAGGCGTCGACGGCGGCGGCATGCATCGGAGCGACTCGCTGTCCATGGGCTCCCCTCACGGCTCCTTCGTGAACGTCACCGGGACCGCCGGGCCTTCAGCTACGAACAGCGGCACATCCATTGCGGGGAGTAAAAGTGGATCTTTCAAGGGTCGTTTCTCACGGTTGGGGAGCCTCAGCTTTGGACGGCGAGATGGCAACGCGTCATGATCACGATCCTGCCTGGCCCCAGTATGGATGCTTAAGTTACGGGTCTTCCGAGTTCTGCTATCTATATTCTCGTCATCATCTTACCATCTCTTTTCTTTGGAGAGGAAATTTATATGTATCGATCAGTCGACTAGTTTTTTTCCATTCCGAATGTTTGGCTGTTGTGTTATCTCGGTATTTGTGTCTTGGATTAACGATAATACCCACTTACTGCTCTTTCAATTGCCTGCCTGAAACACTGCGCACTGCGTAGATATTCGACATGAAGAACACGAAAAACGGAAAGGCTACAGATGTACAACCCTTAGGGTAATAATGAATAGGGTGATAGTCATACATATTCATCGAGGGCCAGTAAAGACCAGACAAGCTATGCTATGCCTAGATAAAAATCAGAGGGTCAGATAAACGGAGACATTATTGCCGCGTGGGTGCTGTACTCACGTAATGTTTGTAAATCCAGCGAGTCGAAATGGTGGAAGGACTCGCAGGCTGTTAGGGTTCGGTTGTTGTGACTGGCTTCCGTGTCTGCAGTTATATGGGCCGGCGCCGGAACTGGGGGGCTCGAAGACGGCATATCTCCGCATACAAAGGGACTCCCGACTGGCGAGGCGATAAAAGCGTTCTGCGAGTGCAGCCAAGACGGGTTGACGTGCGTGGCCGGCACGACTTCGGGCTGTGTCGAACTGCCAGTGTGTTGTGGTGCATGGGCGCCGTCGAATGAAGTAAGGGTTGTGATAGGGGGGTTCGACGCGGGACGTTGTGGGGCATCATGGAACTTGTTCACGGATGACTTGGGTCTCGCGGGGGGCCCATCGGGCGACCGCCGGGTCCCGATCCAGGACTGTGATATCGGGGCACACGAGTCCCGAGGTCAGGCCAGAGCGCACAAGGAGTGCAAGGCGTAAAATCGACGTACGTATTTCTCCATGACTTTATTTAGGCCGGTTACGAGAGAGTTCCACCTGAAGACCTTGACGGCCTTCTCGATGGTGCGGGGTTTGGGCATGGGGAAATCCATGAGTATCTGGAATAATTGAGGCCTCACCATTCTGGAAACGGTGGTCGGACGTAAAAACTCGAGGTTGCGTCGGATACGGCCCTTCTCATTATTGGACTTGGTTTCCTGGGAGATGAATTCGATTAGGTGAATCAGATCCACAGAGGTGCACCATGTGTCTCGGGAATCCTCGCGGTAGATGCAAGAAATGACGAAAAACCCTTCTTCGTACTCTTCTTGTCGAATGGGATAAAAAAATAGGTGTAGCTTGTTTCCTTCCTCCTTGCGGACAAACCTTACGAGCCTTCGACAGCGCACCTTCTCTTCATCGGATAAATTCTTGCCAACATTTCTCAGGTCTCCCTCTAGATGGAGTGCGACCCGGACATGCCTAGCGGCTCGTCTGCTTTCGTATCTGCGCAGAATCCGCTCCAACGCTTGAAGGGGAGCTGGGGAAGTCCCACTCTGCGCCACTTGGTGAGGTGGGACAGACTGAGCGGTAGGTGGCCGCGTAACGTGCAGCAACGGACTTCCCTCGCGGAAAGCACCGAAGAGGCTGGGATCTAATGGGATGGACGGGAAAAGACCTGCCAAAAAAAATACTTCAGGACGATGAGGCTCAAACGGAAATCCCGTGTGCTTGCCATATTCTCGATAGGTGAAGAATCCGAAAGCCACGGAATCGAGGACGACGTTGCGTCTAACGACTGCTTCGATAGAGACGTTGACGGTGTGCGTCGACGCAAATTTTTGCGCTGCGAGTTCTGGAACAACACCCGTGCATCTCCACAAATTTGTGTCGCAGCCCTCTATGTTTTTTATAACCGTGGGGATGGGCTGGCAGCCGATGACGATGCGAATGTGAACGTCCTCGCCCCAACTGGTGTGGTTGAACAAAGTATCGATCGTGACCGTAGTTCCGCTACGGCCCATGAGGGGAGAATAACTGAAGACGTAGAACATTTTCTGCCGAGATACCGCAAGGTACGAGACTGGATGCGGTAGTTGCGGGAGGGAAAGTGTGGTATTCATTTCGAACCGTTGCTCAAGCATTCACGAATGAAAAAAGAATTTTGATAGACCTGAAAATTGTTCGTGACACAAGGAAACGTAGGTGACACACAATACTCACTCCCAAGGTACAGAGTAATTGTTATTCGACTCGAGGAGGCAGGCTGCGTAGCGCACAGGTGACTGGGGCGCGTTGTCTGAGGAGAGTGGGCAGTGGAGGGATGGAACCACCAATGCCTCGCTCAATGGGAACAATGATGTGGGAGGAGGGGGGAAGGATGTGAAACTTACGGGGAACCAATGGCTTTAATGAACGGGGCGGGAGCAAACGCAGAGAGAGGAAGGTCAAAAATCTCCCATCTTCCCGAGTGGATCTTGAGGTGAATATTTAAGGCATGCAATATTCACCCCGAGATCCGCTTGGGATGATTTTAGACCTTCATCCTCTGCATTTGGCGACGACCTAAACCCCGCTGTTCCGAATGATCAG
>Ga0137390_10003914_pt1 | contig 12281 bp, 17 predicted proteins | sample 15con2h24AmetaG_FD_104937 | JGI IMG/M metagenome (GOLD analysis project Ga0137390, IMG submission 104937) | Vadose zone soil microbial communities from Angelo Coast Range Reserve, California, USA - 15con2h2.4A metaG | ecosystem: Environmental > Terrestrial > Soil > Vadose zone > Saprolite... | reverse complement strand
TAGTGATCTACGAGCGACTCGACGTGGAGCGAGTGGAAATCAAGCGCGACCATGGCTGGGCGCGCCTGCAGGTTGAGTCCAAGGTTTCCATCGACGGCGGAACAATTCAACGGAAATCCCGGCTAGAGAATGTACGCTGGGAGTTGCGGCGTGTGCCGGCGGGTTGGGAGGTCGTTACTCCGCAGGATCGGACGTATGTACCGCATGACGTGGCGGTGAAAGATTTGGCGGCGCAGCTTGCACGACTGACGCAGCGCGAGGGCGCCATCGCTTATGGGGCGACGGTTGTCCAGCAGGAATCGCACATCGCGAATCTCCTTAGCGCGCTGCTGGTCCAATAATGCAATCAAGTGCCATCAAACTTCCCCAGAAGTCTGGTTCTGGGAAACTGAAGTCCGCAGTAAGCGCTTCTCATCTGTGCGTATTTGAAGTCGCCTGGCTCGTGAGCAGGTGCTGCGGTCAAGCGGTTCGCGAATAAATAGTTCTCCAGATTTTGAGCCAGACTTCCGGCCACCACGCTGCGCGGTGCAGAAGTTGCAATTGTCCTTCCTTGGTGGGCTCACGAGAGCTCAGATTCCAGCCCCGCTCTACAGTAGACCTTAATGTATATATAATCGTTTCACAAATCATTTCACCAATAGTTCCACGATTCGTGTTAACGATATGAAAATAAAGCACAAAGCAGACACCGTTGCTGGTATATAATCGTTTCATGGCAAGCGACGTTGTAAGCGAACTGAACCGTGGCGTCTTACCTGCGGCGGACCTCCGAGAGCGGCTGGGTGTGTCGCCCGCGACACTTATGCGCATGGTGAGAGAGGCTGGGCCGGAGATCCTGCGAATAGGTCGAGGTAGGGCGACCCAATATGGCCTGCGTCAGGTGTGGCCGAACCTGGACAGCTCACGGTTTCCGTTATTCCGAATAACCGAATCGGGCACAGCGATCTCCGCGGGGGAGCTCATTACACTTGCTGCTCATCAGTCAGCCTGGATGCCCATGGCCATGGTCGTTGGTGGGCTTCCCGTCGAATTGGTTGACGCTCGCCCTTCTGGTTTCTTGGGCCGACATTTCGCGGCCGCTCACGCCGACCTCAGGCTACCGCCCCGATTATCGGACTGGTCTGACCATCACATTTTGCTCGCGATGTCTCGGCGAGGAGAAGATTTACCAGGCAATTTGATTGTCGGCGAAGAATCCTTCGCTCGATGGCAGGCACTTGGGCGCGTTTCCAGAAACCGCGACGATTACCCGGCTCTTGCAGAGGCTACCATCGCAGGTCATCCGCCCGGCTCCTCCGCAGGCGGAGAGCGGCCGAAGTTCGGAGTGCTGGTTGACAACCACCATATGCTCGTGAAATTTGCTGGGCGCGGAGGAACAGGCGATGTGGTCGCCAGGCGCTGGTGCGATCTGCTGATCTTAGAAGGAATAGCGTTGCAAGTCGTAGCGTCACACGGAATACCGGCCGCGCATACAAACGTCATCGAAACGCCCGACTATTGGTTTCTGGAAAGCGAGCGATTTGATCGTTCGGGGTTGCGCGGGAGGATCGCAGTCTTAAGTCTTGCGGCTGTTCACGACGATCTCGCGGACTCGTGGGCCCGAGCGGCCATGTCTCTGAAAGATGCACGACGTTTGAGTGATGAAGATGCCCAACGGCTTTGCTGGCTTGACGCTTTTGGAGCGCTCATCGCAAACACGGATCGGCATCAGTACAACATACTGTTCTTTACAGAAGGATCTCATTTGCGTCTAGCTCCAGCATTCGATCAAGTCTCAATGCTGTATGCGCCCACCGCCGATGGTCAAGTGCCACCTCGCGAGCTTATGCTGCCGCGCGCGACTGCGAATACATTGGAAGCTTGGGAGGATGCACGCGAGGTAGCGCGGCAATTTTGGGAACAGGGAAGTGAGGATATGCGGCTGTCGGATGATGCTCGGATGTTCTGTGCAAGAAACATGAAGCTCTTTGCGCAATAGGCTGTCCGCCTGCCTGCCAAGCAGGAGTGCTGCTTAGGTGCTGGAGATCGTCAGTCCAAATCAAGCCGCCGCAACTGAGGCTGGCGAACAAGCCTGTAATAACAAACGATACCGGGGCGGATACTTTCTTCAACTCGTTAACATGGCCTTTTCTGACGGCGGCCCAATCGGCTGAAGCCTGGATGAACGCCGGGCGTGAGGCCTTGCTCATCGGCAATCCGCTGAAGAAATCCGGTCAGCTGCTCGTCCAAGAGAAGCCCGGCTGCTGCCATTTCTAGTTGTCCGGCAGGCCACAAGAGTAAGCTATTCTCATCTACGGGCCGATGAGCAGCATTTCCCAGGAGGGATAAATTGCGACAATCGCTGAAGATTTGCATGATGATATTGGTTTTTTGCGTGCTAACGGTGAGGGCGCAGGAGAAACCACCACTGAGATTGATCGTGACCAACCCGATGCCAGGTTTCACGGGTGATTTTGACCATTTTGGGATCGACCTCAAGGGTAACCGTCTGTTCCTTGCGTCCGAAGATCAGAAGACTGTCGAAGTGTTCGACCTCCGAACGGGAGAGCCCATCTTCTGAAAACCGACCCTGCTCTACGCATTGAACCGCGGGTGCGTCTGCTGATGCATTTGTTCAAAGGTCTGAAATATGGTTTTTAAGGAGCGATCATGAAAATTTTCTGTAGCATTTTGTTCGGCTTGCTTCTCGTTCTCATCCCCCCGGTAGCCCCGGCGCAAACTAGGCCCACCGCCAGTCAGACGCTTGACTTTTGGATCACCAACACCGAAAAAGAAGTCGTGTCCGCCGCCGATGCGATGCCGGAGGAGAAATATTCCTTCACACCAACCGCGGGCGAATTCATCGGCGTGCGCACGTTTGCTGAGCAGGTGAAGCACTTATCGGCAGCCAACTACCAGCTAGCAGCACTAATACTGGGTGAGAACCCACCTCATGGCGAACATGATGAGGCTGCGCCTGATTCGATCAAGAGCAAGGCCCAGATCATGGACTACGTCAAAGGCTCGTTCGCAGCGCTGCATCGGGCTGTGGCTACCATTAGTGAAGGAAACATGCTGAAGCCCGTGACCGCCTCCGCTGGCTCCCAGCAGGGGAACCGGCTTCATTTCGCGGTAGACGCGGTGGCCCACTCGTACGATCACTACGGCCAGATGGTGGAATACCTCCGCATGAACGGTATTGTTCCGCCTGCTAGCCGCAAATAACCGGACTCGGTAACCAGAAAACTTGCCTCCCAACATACTTTGGTGTGTTGGATGGCATATTTTTGGTCTGGGAATGCATGCCTTGGAAGTTTTGAGGAAGCATCATATTCCGTGCGGGGCTGGAAAGGGCGGCTCTAAAATCGGAGGCTGTGTGCTGATCGAAGTGCCGAAGGAATTTGCGGAAGAGGCAGAGAGACTTGTCCTTTACGAAAATATTCCTGGAGTCTCACGCTGGGGAGAGTGAGGCGCGGGATTGCCGTAACATCGTTGGCCGACAATACGATCATGACTCGTGCCGTGCGAATCCCTGATACGTGTAGGTCATCGGGCGGGGTCCAGGAAGGTAAGTGGTCTTCAACTCCTCAATCTTGAAACCTGCCTCGATAAGTAGCGCATCAACTTTGCGGTTCAAGTGGCAGCCACCACCGACACGCTTCCACATGGGAGTAAGACGGTCCTGCCAAGTTGCAACATTGTCTTCGGGAGCAAGGCCATGCTCGACAAAGATCAGAAGCCCATTTGGCTTTAGGACTCGCTTCATCTGTTGAAGTGCCCTAGAAGGGTCGGCAATCGAACAAAGTGTCCATGTTATGACGACTGTATCGATACTCTTGTCGGAGAGTGGAAGGACTTCCTCCACAGATTGCGAAAGAAATTCAACCTTCATAGGCGCGTTAACTGTTCTGGTTCGAGCCATTCGCTGAAGTTCCGCCGAAGGGTCCACCCCGTAGAGGTGCTGAACCTCCGAGGAATAAAAGGGCAGATTCAATCCCGAACCAATCCCCACTTCGAGCACTTCGCCGCGAGCGTGCGAAACCCAGTCAGCACGCAACCGGGCCGCGTCCATGTTCCTCATCGCAAAGTCAATGACACGAGGAAGTACATATTTTGCGTAAAGTCCCATGACCTTCGATGAACAATATTCTCCCGGTACGGAATAATTTATTCGACTCGGCAGAGACAATAGAGAAACTGCTGCGTCGAGCCAAATGGTGTCTCGTGTAATTCCTTCAAGCTTTCCAGCAGTCGGAAATGCACCCCGAACTCCGCGTGCAGCGACTCTGCGTCATAGCGAACCACTTCAAGTCCACTGCATTTTGTGGGACCTTCGGGGCCGAACGTACTCACCAATACGTGCCCACCGGACCTGACCGCTTTTGCGACTTGACGAACGTAAGCTGCACGCTCCTCCGCTGTTCTCAGAAAATGAAACACTGCGCGGTCATGCCACAAATCGTAGTTGTTAGGTGATAGGTCCGCGTTCGTAATTTCACCGATGACCCAGTGGACACGTTCGGCGGCGTGGCCCAAACGTCTTTTAGTAACATCGATGGCTGTCGGTGACACATCTAAGACGCTGAGGTTCAAGTATCCACGGGCGAGTAGATCGTCCACCAGCGTCGATTCACCCCCGCCCACATCAATGATGGAAGTTGAACGCGCGGGCGCAACCTTTTCGATGAGTTCAAGTGATGTTTCCAGGTGCGAACGGTACCAACTGACTGCATCGGGAGCCTTGGTGGTATAGACATTTTCCCAATGGGACCTTGCGTCCATAAAGCGCCCCTATTTGTATGAATCTACAACCTTACTGTCTACCCCGCAATGATGCCTGCGCTAAATGCAGGGTGCATACTGGTTCAAACCCGGAGCCGTGATTTATTGTCACCAGCATAACGAGTAACCGACGCCTGTGTTATAAATTTCAAATGCCCAAAATCATCGAGCGATGGCTTTTGTTCAAGTATGTCGATGGTTAGGTCACGCCGCAGTCGAAGCCGTTCAAGACGAAAGAACAAGCGGAGTGGGCGCGTTTGAAACTCCCGGAGCGGGAACGACGATCGGTTGCGGTGGGCGTGATTAAGATTAAAAAGTAATCGGTTGGGGAGGGACGCCCTCGGAGAAAGAGCGTCCCAGGTCAGGTGTTTAGGGTGGGCTGCTCCGGTAAAAGTAAGTATACAGATATAGAACTGATGCGGCAATAGAAGTGCGGGCCGGGGGCGCTACTTGTTCTTGACCGGTCGATAATCCTTGCAACCGCAGCCGGGATAAAAACACGGATGCGTCCAACCTTGGGGTGCTTTCTTCAAGTGATGAGCATTGAAGCCATGTTTACAGCGACATGCTTTCTTCAAGAGACGGAGTCTAAAGCGGCGGTCTGGCATCGTGGGTATCGGCAGATAGTTACGCCGATTTACTCTTTGGTTTAGGAAAAATTCCGCCGACGAGAGTGCGGAACTCGACATAATACTCAGGATGCTTCGCGAGAATTTCAGAAATTTCCTGAGCGAGTGGACTTTCTGCGACCCATTTCTTCTGCTGGTTATCAGACATCGGAAGCAAGAGTAGCTTCGCTTGTTGTAGCAAACCCCTTAACCGGAGATGGTCCGAGTGTTCATTTTCATTCATGTTCGTTCCTCTAGATTAGAGCCATTTCATAGATGGCTCTTGTGCGTATTTTATCAGTGCAATCTGGTCGGATACAGGGCCTGATATGACGGGGCCGGACGGAGAGCCAACGTAGCAAATCCCTCGCTCCAAACGATGCACGGTACGGCCAACTGAGTTAGAATCCCGTTCAAGACGAAAGAACAGGCAGAGTGAGCGCGATTGAAGTATCCAGAGCGGGAGCGCGGAGCAATCGGGGTGGGCGTGATTCGAACCAAGAAGTAAACGGTGATGGGGCGCTATGTTTCCGAAAGCGTCCCTGGTCATGTGTTTTGGATGATCTGTGTGTGCTACGCCAAGCATACAGCCGCGAAGATTGCGGAGCAATACAGTGGGGACCAGGGACGTTGCGTGACGAGTTGTGACAACGGGGCATCGAATTTGGCAGTCTGCCTATGGGGCGGAAACCTATCATTACGAGGTGTCCAAATGACTTCTTATGGCGGGAAAGAACTGGCGAGCGCGTTTCGAGCGGTGCGAAAGAACACCATTCAGGTTGCAGAGGACATTCCAGAGTCGAATTACGGCTTCGTGGCAGCGCCAGGGGTGCGGCCCGTAGGCGAGATGCTGACGCACATCGCCATCGCCACTCGGCTGTGGGAAGAAGTGGACAAAACGAAACACCTGACCACCCTAGTCGGCTACGACTTCCTTGGGGTTATCGAGCGGACCAGAACAGAGGAAGCCAAGCCCCGAACGAAGGGGGAAATCCTGGAGCTACTGAAGACAGAGGGGGAACGGTTTGCAGCATGGGTAGAGACCCTGACCTCGGAATTCCTGGCAGAAACGGTGACCGAGCCCGACGGTAAAACTGCGAAGTCAAGATTCGAGAGGATTCTCGGTGCCAAGGAGCATGAGATGCACCACCGCGCTCAGCTAATGTTGATCGAGAGACAACTAGGCATCGTGCCGCATCTGACGCGGCAGTTCAACGAAAGAGTTGCGCAGATCCGCGCCGCAAGCGCTCAAGCTTAAAGCACTGTGATGGTTGTTCGGACTCGGGGGTTCATTCGCAGAGTGTACCACCTGACGGGTGATGTCCACTGCTGCACAATGGACTCCCCAACCTTGCCTAATGCGGTTTGTCGCCTGCGGTAACGGATAGTCGCGCTCCTGTTGCCGCGTCATAAATAACAAACTCGCCGGGCAACAACTCCGCGAGTGATTGGACACGCGCTTTTGCAGCGTCGAGGCTTTGCGCAGCCTCTACAAAATATAGCTCTCCGCCGTCGAGCACGTCGCCGAGCACATTGAGGATGCAAAAGGGCATAGGCATCCAAACTCCAAATTGGGGACGACTTACCAGGCGGGACAGTGGGGCGATTATCGCATCGATCTGGTGTGTTGGGAATAGGTTGCGCGAATTACCAAGGCGGCGACGAACGAATCTGGAAACCGAACGACGGCCACTGAACTCACGTTTGCCTTAGGAAGATGCGGCTTGCCTGCGTGTAGCCGATGCCTGCGCCTCGACTGATCTGCGCACGCCTTCAGGGTGTAGTTCGCCGCGTTCGAGAAGTTCGAGAATCTGGCCTGCGGTCAGCGTAAAATCTTTGCCCACTGGGAAGATTATCTCCCCATCGGCGGTTTGCATCGGGAAACCGACTGCCATTCGATGTTGTCGCAATAGCTGGACAGCCCGCAAAATATCGTCTGCTCGCTCTGCGTAATTGCTCACGACAAGCTCTCGAAACGACATCATTGCGGAAACGGAGGAGCCAGTCCAGGGGCAAAGACCGTCGGTCCACAGGTTTCCCACAGCTTCTCCACTCTTCTGCGCTGATTGACGCCAACAGTCGAAAGTTGCAGGATGATGCCGGAGGTCGGTCATGCCCCAAGTACAAATGAAGCGGACTTATATCTCCATGACTATTTCCTGCAATCACTGCCAGCAAGAACAGATCGTGCACATGCAAGCCCGAACCGGATTCTGGCAAATGGCGCATCAATCAGTTAAGTGTGTGAAGTGCGAGCAATATTTTGACGTGATGATTCCCGACGCAATCGTCGCCGGACCTTTCCTTCCGCTTAAAGTCTCCCCGGGGCAATAAAAAGAGCGACGGGCTTTTCCTTCTAGTCCCGTAGCCACGACCTTGAATTACAGTTGTCGTGATATAGTTAAGCAACTCCAAATCTCGAATGGTTGGAAAGCCCGGTGCAAGCTGGGCTTTTTCTTTCGATCTGCCTACTCTTTGTTTAGGTGCGGAAGAAATGTTTGTTAAATATGGAGTATTTCAGTCGGTCACGGGAGGGGGGACGCCCTCGGAGGCGAGCGTCCCCGGTCAAGTGTTTATGCGTTCATGCTATTTAATACAAAATCGCGTATACAACTGCGGAACCTGTCCAGCAATCCTGAGCAGTTCTACTTCCGTTTTTGTCGGTCGATAATCCTTGCAATCGCAGCCGGGATACCAGCACGGATGTGTCACTGCTCTTGACGTGGTTGTCTTGTGATGAGCACCGATGAAGGCTGCTTGGCCTGCCACGGCTAACTATCCTCTCTTGTGATATTACTTCTCTTGGAGCTGGCTAGTTGCTTCCTTCAGTAGTTAGTTAAGATCAGTTTTACTGTCTGGAGTTCACGGCCTCGACACGCTTGGCAAGTTCCTAGATGCCGCCTAGATCTAGTTTATTGTGTGCAAGAAGATCAAGGAGTTCAGACTGCAGAAAGATGTACTTCTCGACCGCGAAAACAATGCGCTTACCTGTGCAGAATGGACCGGGGAAAGCAATCCTCTGAAGGGCAGGAAAGCGAAGGACTTTTGGAGGACTATACTAAGCTGAAGTGGGCCCGATACACCGTTGACGCGAATTGTCGACGAGGGAGATCAGGCCATGAAGGTAACATTAGCGTGTGTCTTCCTGCTACTTCCGTTGCATGCCTCTCCTCAGGAGCCCAAAAAGCCGGCCGAAGAAAAATCCGCTGCTGAGTCCAAATCCACATCTGAAACCGCGAAGCAGGTAAATCCAGTCAAGTCAACACCCAGTTCCATCGCGTCAGGGAAGAAGTCGTACACTTATGACTGCGCGATGTGCCACGGAAAAGAGGGCGCGGGCGATGGGGACTTGGCCAGGGACATGCAATTAAAGCTGCGCGATTACCGTGACCCCGCGGCGCTGAAAGAACTGACCGATGGGGAGATCTATTCGATCATTGCGAATGGCAAGGGCAAGATGACGGGCGAAGAGGGTCGGATGAAACCCGAGCAGATCTGGGATATGGTGAACTACATCCGTTCCCTAGCGAAAAAATAAGCTGCCGGAAAACGCAGTCCGATGCTCGCTAACAATCGGCCATGACAAACCCATGAATGCTGACAGGAAATTGCCCTGGCCGCGCACCCCAAGCCGACTCCGCAGCTCAAACAAGCCAAGATTTCTATTTTTGGCTCTCGGTGGCTACAAGATTGAGTCCAACGGAAACATCTAACCCGCTGCGGGCATTCCCAAGCCGGGCAGAATACGATCAGGCGTTCGTTGGAGTAACGCGCGAAAGCAGGACGGCGGAGAGCGCTAGAGTGCTCACCAGAAGTGGAAACCACACTGGTGAAAGCCATGGCACAGGAATCAAGAACAACACATCCGGATCTCTCAGCGAAAGGGGCCACCGCACCGTGGCCCAAAGCGCGGCATAGTAGGCGATATCCCAAATGGCAAAGGTTCAAACGAAAATTGCAGTGAGCGCCCTGGACTTCGCCGACGTCAGCAAAGCAACGCTGAGGAGCATGAGAATCGTTGCGGCCTCGCGAAGGACTTCAAGAGAGAGAAGACTCGGTGGGAGCTGGCCGATCGCTTGGGAGTGCCGGTAAAACTCCCCTGACATTCGTGCGAGGTCAGAGAGTGTCCCTTTGTAACCGGGCAGCAACCCAGCGGCCGCGCGAAGATAGACAACAACTACTGCCTCAAGGAACCCGAATGACGCTGCGAACACGCCGCTGGCCGCTATTGCCTTGGACTGAGAGGAACGCCACCACGACGCCAGTAGAAGTAGGCAAGCGGCGGAATCAGGACGATGAGGTTTACCCACCACGGATGTGCAACAAGTCCGATTATTACTCCTTAGAAGTCGAGCACAAGCGAATCTGATTGGGAGCGCATGAACGGAGCAAAGGGACGGGCTGTAATCTGTCGTCGAAGCGTGGGATCCCACCGTCCGGGAGTGCTGGCGCCACAAGATGGACAGCAACCCTGAGGCGTAAGGAAGTAGCCTGTAATTAAATAGCCGTAACGTTCAATCAGCAACTCCTGGCAATTCGGGCAACGCGTATTCTCCCAGTCGCCGACCATGCCTGGCAAGTTCCCGGCATAGACGTAACGCAAGCCTGCTCTCTTGCCGATCTCTGCTGCCCGCATGAGCGTCTCGGCGCTGGTGTTCTCTGGATCGGTCATTTTGTAGTCTTTGTGAAAGGCCGTTACATGCCAAGGAATATCCGAAGACACGCCCGCCAGAAATTCGGCCAGGCGAGTCAGCTCGTCATTGGAATCGTTAAACCCGGGAATCACTAGCGTAACGATCTCCAGCCAGAAGCCCATCTCGTGCAACTGTCGAATGGTATCCAAGATGGGCCGTAAGCGCCCGCCGAGCCGTCGATAGTGGCGGTCATCGAAGCTCTTTAGGTCAACCTTGTAAAGATCCACCCACGGTCGTAGGCATTCGAGAACCTGAGGGGTGCCGTTTCCGTTGGAAACGAAGGCGGTTATCAATCCAGCCTCGCGCGCTTCTTTGAAGACAGCCACCGCCCATTCGCTCGTGATCAGCGGCTCGTTGTACGTGCTGACAATTACCCTACCTCCCTCGCGGATTGTATCGAGAACAAGTTTGGCGGGGGTGACGCGCATCGGGCCGACAACAGCGGCGGGATCCCGGAGAGCCTGTGAGGTTACCCAATTCTGGCAGTAGGAGCAGTGCAGATCACAGCCGAGCATGCCAAAACTGTAAGCCAGTGCCCCTGGATGAGCATGGAAGAAGGGTTTCTTCTCTATCGGGTCGCATTGGACGCCGCCGACATAACCCCAAGGCACATACAGGATTCCACTCTCGTTGTAGCGAACCTTGCAAACCCCAGGCTGGCCGTCTGGGATCTTGCAGCAGTGCCCGCAGGCAAAACACCGTATCCAGTTGCGGTCGAGCTTTTCGTACAATTCGCCCTCGCGAACGTTTTCATGAATGATTTCGTGGAGCGTATGCATTGGTGCCAATCGCAGTACCGAGGTAAACGTCAGCTCACTGTCTTTTGATAATCGTCGCTCTGAAATTTACCGCCGTCCACGTACTTCTTGTTGGTCTCGATGTAGGCGTGCCATTTCTCGGGTAGATCATCCACCGGGAAAATTGCTGTCACCGGACAGACCGGAACACAGGCGCCGCAGTCAATGCACTCAGTGGGATCGATGTACAGTTGAGGCACTTCATCGAACGTGGGACGCCCATCGTCATAGGCTCGGCCTTTCGCCGGATGAATACAATCCACTGGGCACACATCTACACAGGCGGTATCCTTGGTTCCGATACATGGTTCAGCGATGATGTAGGCCACAGGTCACCTCCATGTGTGGACCGTAGCGGCCTTCAAAAACAGTGGGTCCATGTTTAGGTCACCCCTTCTGAGCGAATGAGCAGACCCTAGGCTTCGCCAGGTGAACAAAGTCGTCGTACCGCATGCGAATTGCGTCGCGGTGCGTCCCGGCGTTGAAGACAATCGCCTCATCGGCGGCCAGCGACTCATCGACGTACACAGGCAAGTTGTAAAGAGAGCCGAAAGGCGGCATGGCACCCGGCTCGCAATCGGGGAAGAGATTGCTGAATTCCTGCTCGGTAGCCAGTCGCACAGACTTTCCCGCCTCAGCAGCCAGCTTATCGAGTCTCACGTGATTCGGCGCCGGCAGGACGGCCAGAATCATTTCATTGCCCGCCCACAGAACCACGGTCTTGGCAAGCTCTTTTCCCGAGATCTGCATGGTAGCGGCTGCACTCTGCGCGGTGTAGGCCGTGGTGTGCGTCATTACCGAGTAAAGGATTTGGTTTTCGTCGAGAAAACTCTTCAGACGTGTGGAGATGCCCATGGGCGTACTCCTTTCGCCCTGTGCATTAACAAGATTATCGCGCAGCGTACCACAAAAGGGAACATGCACCCCGCCTCTCCAGACTTGAGGTTGGAGCAGACAAACTCAGCGGACCACTTGTTGCCGCTATCTGGAGCGTAGGATCCTAAGCCTTCCTTCGTGATTAGATATTCCTCGGCCCCGCGCCCGCCGCCGGCGTAGCCGGTGCAGGCGCCGTCCGCGAGAATTCGTTTTTGTCGCCTTCCTTTTCCGTGCTCTTCTCGATCTCGATCGAGCCCTTGAAGTATGCTCCGTCCTCGATGATAATTTGCGCTGTCGTCAAATCTCCGTTCACCGAACCGTCCTTCTTGATCTCGATCTTGCCCTTCCCACGGACGTTACCCTTCACGATTCCGTACACGATCACCTCGCCAGCGATGATGTCGGCTGTCAACCTTGCTGTAGCCCCGACCGTCAGCTTCCGCTCATCGAGATGGACGAGGCCTTCAACTGTTCCGTCTATGTGTACGTCTTCGTTGCCAGAGATTTCACCTTTCAAATGCAGGCTCGATCCGAACCGCGACGGC
>Ga0137390_10003913_pt1 | contig 12281 bp, 9 predicted proteins | sample 15con2h24AmetaG_FD_104937 | JGI IMG/M metagenome (GOLD analysis project Ga0137390, IMG submission 104937) | Vadose zone soil microbial communities from Angelo Coast Range Reserve, California, USA - 15con2h2.4A metaG | ecosystem: Environmental > Terrestrial > Soil > Vadose zone > Saprolite... | reverse complement strand
GTTCTGGATACATCGCAGCGGCAAGGTCACCAGCAATAAGCTCCAGAACGCGATTGCCGCGCCGCCAAATCCATACCATGCAGAATGACCCGTGCGGCCTATCCGGGCAATCACCTCTGCCGCGATCGCCAGGAGCACGAACAATCCCGCGAGCATCATGCCGCTATCCGACGAACGAAAGATGTCCGAACCCAGATTGCCATCCAACAAATGAAATGACGTTAGGAACAGCACCGCGAGACATGGCAACGCCGCCACATGAGCGATCGGCAGCTCGTAACGAAAGGCTACGTAAGTGATGATCGCGAAATCGAAGAGGCAAACGAGGAGCAATGAAATCGGTGATGGCCAGGCCAACAACCCGGCCGCGAGCATGATCAGCATGCCGACCAAGGCGACGGCGGTTCCGATGGTTCGCCATAAGCCGGCTTCGGAACTATCCGCCAGCGATCGGTGGACCACCAGCCCACAACTGAGCACAGGCCAGGCCGCCAACGCCACCAAAAGCGCCACGTGGGTCAGAGTCGGGCTAATGTCGCCGTCAAAGATTCGTTCGCCGGCCAGATAGACCAAGAACCCCAAGGCGATAATCGCGGCGAAAAGCGATATGCCCACGAAACCTAATAATCCCCTGCTTTGATTCACGCGATCCGACTTGTCGCTGCCCGCGCGCATCAATACCCATCCGGAGCTGAAGCCGTGAAATGCCACGGGAAGAAATCCCAGCGCCAGGACCCAGCCTTGTCCGTGTGCAGGGCCGATGAGCCAGGAGAAAATCAGCTGGCTGGCGCTCGAACCCACGATGGCGGCCGGCAGCAGTCCGCGACCCTCCGGGAAAAGCACCTTGCCCGCCAAACTCGACAGCCAGGCGAAGACCGCCACCGCGCCCACTTCCAGTGGAATCTCCCAACCACTGCTCTCCCGGCCATGCAAGCCGGCAATCACCAGAAAATTAAGGGGCACGAGCAGCGCGGCGATCACCAGCAATCCGCGGCTTGTCGATTCAAGCTTCCAATGCCGCAGGGTATACCAGCCCGCGCCGAAAAGGGATGTCGTGATGAAGGCGAAAATTACGAACGGGGCGAATGGAATTTTTTCCAGTTTTCCCGTCGTCCAGAGACTGATCACCAACGCGATGGAGCAACCGACAATGAGCAGACCGCCCAATAGCTCGCCCCAGAAGATATTGCGCTGCTCCATGAAACTCGCCATCACCTCGCGAAGGGAGCGTCGAGGGGGTCGCGGTGGCGGAGGAGGAACCGTATGTGGGGCGGCTGGAACAGAGGTATGGCTCAGCGTGTAAACGGGGGCAGGTTGCGGAGCCTGAGCCCCATCTGGCACTAAAGGCTCTATCGCTTGCGGCTTAGCGCGAGGCGCGGTCACCGGGAGAACGGTCAGAATCTTCGACTCTGGAATCGCAAATCGTGCGGTATCGGTTTGCGGGAAAGGAAGGAGTGGTTGAGCTTGAGGAGCCGGCGCTTTTTCTCGTCCCAGGAGTCTCCGCCGGCGGGTCGCGATCTCATGCTGGATTACTTCCAAAAGATCCACGTCCAAGACACCGAGATCCTGAAATCGCTTCAACTGTCGCTTGGTTGCCTGGAGATCGCTCAGCTCGTGGGCTAAGACGCTTCGAAATGCCAGACCGCACCATTCGCACTGGTCGTAAGCATTCGGAACTCGCCGTCCACACCGCGGGCAAGGTTGTGCGGCCTTCCGAGGTCGTTCCACGCCGTAAAACGCTCGAAACGCCCAGACCACCACCAGCCCCAGCACAAAACCCACCAGAATCCAAAAGAATCCCACGGTGCGGTTTTCCTTGTATCGCATTTAGCCGCGGAACTTGCTCCGCGCGGGGCAAGCCCCGCGGCTAAATTTTCGAGGAGTCTACCTACATCGAGCGTTTTGAGCTAGGCAAGGTCCTTGGAACACCCGAGTATGTACATGTTTTCACCACAGCTTGCCTCATTCCCGAACCCCCTCTCCCCAGTAAGGCCCCTCCAGCCAGGAACTGTCACGCGCTGCAACCGGAACAATTCGGCCGGCGCGCAGCGCGGAAAGTTCCCCCAAGTGGTTGCCTGTTCACAATTGACGGGTTACTTTTCAAGTAAGAGCCTGGGGCTCGGTCGTTATTCCTGGAAAAGCCATGCCCGATTCAAGTATCAGTGCCAATGCCCTGCCGCCTTCCTCGATTGCAGGCGGAGCGACTGCCTCCGCTGGAACATCGACTTCGGCCGCGAGCAGCCCGTTCGCACTTTTGGAGGCGGAACGGCAACGACTTGAGCAGTTTACTCGCGACCAACTCGCCCAGATCAGCCGGGCCCGCGACACGCTGCTCGCGGAAAAACGGACCAACGAGCAAGCCCTAGAGGCTCGCCGTTTGGAATTGGAACGACAAGGCCAACTGGTCCGGACCCGGCTTCAGGAACTGCATGAACGGGAAAAGAAAGCCGGCGAGCGCATCGAAGACGCCCTGCCCGAGCGCAGCGCCACTTATCGCCGCCGCCGCTATTCCTCCCTAGTTGACAAGCGCAAGCTGGCAGAAGAAGACGTCGATCCGGAGGTGAAAGCCCTGCGCGAGCAGCTCCACGAGCTGAAACAGAATTTGGTCCTAGTGAAGAGCGAGCGAGACGCGGCCTTTGATGAGCTTCAGGTGTTCCGCCGGCAGCCGCTTCCTCAACCCGCCGTTGATACCCCCTCCGATTCGTCCAGCTGCGACAGTGAGCGGAGCGCGGCAGAAATCGAAGGCCTTCGCCGCCAGCTTCAGGAACAGCAGGGCCAACTGGATCAGATAAAGTCCGAGCGCGACGTTGCCTTAGCCGAAGTCCAGCGGCGCGTTCAAGAGCCGGAAGACTGGGCCCGGCAGGAAGAAGAAATCGTCGCCCTCAACCGCGAACTCCGTCAACGCGAAAGCCAAATTCAGGAAGAGCTGCAACTGATGACTCGCGAGCATCAGCGCCTGGAAACGACCCTGGCCGAATATCAAGAGCGCGGCCGCAAACTGGACCAGGACCGGCAAGAGTTGGAAAATCACGAGCGCGAATCCCGTTTCCGAGAAGAACAGCTCCGCCTTCGCGAGGCTGAGCTTCGGGAAATGCGCGACATGATTGAAAAAAATAACATCCAAGCCCGCAAGGAGCTGGTGGAGGAGCGCCAACAAGTCATCCGCCTCCGCGAGCTCCTCCGCCAGGAACGCGAAGCCCGTCCGTCCGGGTGACCACAATGCGCCGATCGATGATTATCTTCGCCTGAGCCAATATCCCAAGCGACGCCTCGCGTGAGCCACGGCGTAAACGGTAATGACGTCGAGTGATAGGATTTTGAAGTAAAGCAAAAATGGAAAGCGTCGAAGTCGCACCCACCGATATGGCCCTCTGAAAACAACTCCTGGGTCAGGGACCGTCCTCAAGCGTTGCATCACTCGCCTCATTTCATCTCGGAATTCACCGGTCGCCTTCTGGCTTCGAACGCGGTACCAAGCCAGTGCCGCCTTGTATTCTGCAGCAGCGAGTCGATGAAAGCGGACTTTCCTCTTGGCCATGGGCGATCACTCTTCTTTTTCCAACTCAGACCAAGGGACGGTCGCGGAGGGGTCCTTCTCAGCCTCCACATGGCGTCGTTCCAGCTCTGCGAATAGTTGGTCGTCGGACATCACGTTGTTTTCGAAAGAAAGACTTTCCCACAGTCGGTCAGCAAGCAGCGCCCGATCAGTTTCGGGTAGAGCTAAGGCGGCATCAAATAAGGCTTTGGTTTGCGCGCTCATAAGTACGGCTACCTCCGTCAGGAACAGAACGTCGCTGGTTGGTATTCTAATCGCCCTTCAAGGGCAAAGGCAAACCGAACTTATTTTGCATTCGGTTAGGTTATAATGGTGCTACCGGGTCGCTTTGAAGAATCCTGCGGTTCCTTATGGATCTTATCTACCTCGACAACAACGCGACGACGCCGATGCTGCCGGAGGTGGCGGATGCGATGCGGCCCTATCTGATGGATTACTATGGCAATCCGGCCAGCGCGCATCAGGCCGGTCGGCGGGCGCGAAAAGCCCTGGAAGACGCGCGCCAGCGGACCGCCGAAGTTCTCGGTGCCTATCCCGACGAGGTCGTCTTCACCAGCGGCGGCACCGAGGCCAACAACCTCGCGATCTTCGGCCTCGCCGGCGAGCCACCCGCACATATCATCTCCAGCTCCATCGAACATCCTTCTGTCGCGGAGCCAATCCAGCAATTAGAAAAGCAGGGTTGTGCCATCCACCGACTGCCGGTGAACCGGGAAGGCATTGTCCTTGCGGAGAATCTTCTGAAGCATCTTCGCAACGATACCTATTTGGTTACTGTCATGCTGGCCAACAACGAAGTCGGCTCCATTCAGCCGATTGATACACTGGTGCGACTCCTGGAAGGGCGGGTGGCTTTCCATTGCGACGCGATCCAGGCGGCTGGCCGAATCCCAGTCCATTTTCATGACTTGGGCGTTACCAGCATGGCGCTCAGCGCCCATAAATTTCATGGCCCGAAGGGTGTTGGCGCGCTGGTACTTCGTCGGAACACGAGGCTGCGCCCGCGTTTCCTAGGTGGGCATCAGCAACAAGGAAGGAGGCCGGGCACGGAGCCGGTTGCCTTGGCCGTGGGACTGGCGACAGCGCTGGACCTTTGGCGACGACATGCTGCAGAACACACGGACCAGGTGCGGAGCCTCCGCGCGAAGCTCCTGAATGCCTTGGAAAGCAGCGCCGCGCCGGTGATTCTCAATGGCCCACGGGAAGGCGGCATCCCCCATACGTTGAACCTTTCTTTTCCTGGCTGTCGGGCAGATTCATTGCTCATGAATCTCGATTTGGCCGGTGTTGCCTGCTCGACTGGCTCGGCTTGTTCCAGCGGCTCACTTTTACCCTCGCCCGTGCTCCAAGCCATGGGCGTTCCGGAGGATGTGCTTGGGAGCGCCATGCGTTTCAGCCTCAGCCATTTGCTGACGGAAGAACAAATAGTGGAGGCCGGCCAGCGCATATCGGCCGTGGTCAAACGAATCCGCAATGTTCCGATTTAATTTGACCTGATTGGAAAGGGCACTTTTTCACGAGATTAGTTCATGAGCGGACAGTTCTTAGATCGCGGTTTTCAGAGGGCAATGTTGGATTTTCCCTAACCGATGGAGCGAAAGCATTTAATAGATTGCATTGCGCTGGCACACACACAATCTCCCCGCCCACCACTCGGACTGTCCTACCTTTTGGCCCAAAACCGTCATTTTTGAGAAAGTCTCATATGCAAGTGCGAGAGAATGTCATAACATACTTTCATTAAAGGACTTATGACGATACGTTTGCCGCCCATGTCCCGGCTGGCCGCAAGTCCATCACCGGAATTGAGGCTTCCCTTAGGCTGGGCTTTTCAATCGTTCCGAATTGATACTAAGTCATTATGGGACAATGACTTACGATTTAGGTAATGTCCTTTACCCCACACTCGCTAATCGCTATAATTGGAATATCTGGCAGGGTCTGGGAACGAATCCTGGTGTTGCCGTAAGTTATTATATTCAATGACTTTACGTCAATTCTTGGCCTTCGCTGTTTAGGGATTCCAGCGAAGCTGAAATTTCCTGGCCGGCTTTTGCGAAATCTGTTTTACCCGCGTGGGAGTTGTTGAGAATGTCGCAGCGTCCGCTGAGTTTTTCGCAGCTTTTGGACTTGCCCGAAAATCATTCGGCTCTGCTCGCGGTCGAAGCCCTAGCGGATTCGGTGGCCTCCAGCTGCAAACCCTCGGTGAATCCTCTTTATCTTTTTGGGCCACCCGGAACCGGCAAAAGCACCCTGGTCAAGGCCTTAGAAGCAGAAGTGTTGCGCCGGCGCGGCCGGGCCATCGTTGCCTGTATCCCGGCAAAGGAATTAGGGGATTTCTTAATTGCTTATTCGGGGGACGGAGGGGAGAGTTCACCGCCGGTTGATGACATTGATCTCCTGGTCCTAGAAGATCTTCAGCATTTGACTCCTTGCTTGGAGCATTCGCTGACAGAATTGATCGATGATTTTTCGGCTCGCCAAATGGCGCTGGTATGTACTGCTTCGGTCAGTCCTCCGCGGTTGCCGTTCGCCGGCCGCCTGACAACCCGGCTAGCGTCCGGATTGGTGGTAGGACTGCTCATATGGAAAGAAAGTAGCCGACTCAGGTTCCTAGAGACCAAGGCGCAAGAAAGACAGCTGGCCATTCGCCGGGAAATCATGGACTGGTTGGCAACCAACTTTCGCGGCAGCGGCCGAGAATTGGATGGCGTCTTGAATCGTCTGGAAGCTCTCTCCGCTTTACACAATGGACCGTTGCGCCTGGCAGATGTTGCGGGACACTTTCAAGACGAATTGGAAGCGACCAAGCCGACCGTGAATCGAATTCTGGCGCGGGTCAGCGATCAGTTTCGCATCCCGGCTTCTCAATTGGTGTCGAATCGGAGAAGTCGGTCCATTTTGCTCCCGCGGCAGGTAAGCATGTATCTAACCCGCCAGCTGACCGATTTGTCTTTGCAGGAGATTGGAGAATGCTTTGGCCGGCGCGACCATAGTACCGTTCTCCATGCCTGCCGAAAAATTACCGCCGCCCTGAGGCAAGACACCTTCTTGGCGGGGACGGTCCATCAGCTGGAAGCGGCTCTGATTTGACGAAAACGTGCAAACGGCGTTGACAACTGTTTCATCCCGCACCGGAAAGCGTCAATTGTTTTAGACATTGGAAACACCAACGCGAAAGTTGCTCTCTTACGAATGGTTGAAAACAGAATAATCCGACAGAAATGACATCGTGTGCACAATCTCTACCTGCAAAAGGATTCGGATTTTTGTGGGTTTTTCACGCATTACCCTCAATAAATGACAACTGGAAGCGAGACGTGATTACTACTACTGTTTGTTTGAAATGAAATAAGAGTGTAAGACCAAAGATGTCGAAGTCTAGTAGTGCCAGTTAATCAATCCGGGAAGCAGAAGAGGCATAAAAATTCCGTCGATGGATTGCAACAAGGTTCTTAACACCCGGGGCTAATTCATGAAGGCAACATTCCAGCGTGAAGGATTATTGGCGGCGTTTCAATTGGCCAGTGCGGCCGTTTCTGCTCGCGAGATCAAACCGATTCTCCGAAATCTGAAAATGTCAACGGCCGACGACCGATGCACTTTGACGGCAACCGATCTGGAGCTTGGGATTCGGCTGGAAGTTCGAGGAATCAAAGTGGAAACCCAGGGAGAGGCGATCTTGCCGACCAATCGGATGATTGCCATCTTGCGGGAATCCACGGATGAGGAAGTGCAGCTGGATGCGAACCAGGACCGATGTGAATTGCGCGGCCAGGCCAATGAGTTTGAAATGCCCAGCGAAGATCCGGCCAATTTCCCAGAGGTGCCGGCCTTCACCGAGGAAAAATATCACGAAGTGAGTGCCGGCGCTTTGCGCGAAATGATCCGGCGAACGATTTTCGCGGCCGCTACTGAGAATCCCCGATACAAGGTCACCGGAACCCTATGGGAGTTGGAAAATAGCCTGGCGAAGCTGGTAGCCACGGATGGCCGCCGATTGGCGGTCGCTCAAGGCGCAGCCACCGCGGCGGGAGGCCATTCTACCAAAGGCCAGACGCCGGTCGTTCCGACTAAGGCCATGGCGCTGCTCGAACGAAATCTGGCGGATCCGAATGAGACGATTCGGGTTTGTCTAAGGGCCAATGACGCGCTGTTCAAGACTGAACGCGCCGTAATATCCAGCCAACTGGTGGAAGGACGGTATCCGGCATATCAGGAGGTTTTTCCCAAGAAGCAAACAGTAAAGATTCCGCTCGTGGTGGGCCCGTTTCAGACAGCTATTCGGCAATCGGCGATCATGACCGAAGAGGAAAGCAAGAAAGTAGTTTTCAGTTTTGCGAAAAAGAAACTGACTCTGAAGGCCCAAGGGTCGGAATCCGGACGAGCGAAAGTCGAACTGCCAATCGATTACGATAGCAAGAACCTCGACATCAGCTTCGATCCACGCTTTCTCACGGAGATGCTGCGTGTGCTAGAGCCGGATGCCGCCCTGACTTTGGAGTTGGTCGACAGTGCCAGCCCCGCGCTGTTCCGCCAGGGCGATAATTATTCCTATGTGGTGATGCCGTTGTCGTGAAATGAACATGAGAAACGCAAGTCGGCCTTCAGCCGGTCCGTCGAAACCTGAGAAATTGGGAGAAATCCTGGGCCGCTTATTCGTGGCTCGCGGCTGGGGACGGAGGCAGGAACGGGTCCAGCTGGAAGAGGCCTGGTCTCTCGTAATCGGCCCGCGCGGAGCGGGACACACATGGGTGGGCGCTCTTCGCCGGGGTATCTTAGAGATTTCGGTGGACAGCTCGGTATTGCTCCAGGAGCTGGCGCACTTTCAAAAACGGCGATTGCTGGAGCAATTGCGCGCCCGACTGCCAGCCACGATCATCAGCGACCTGCGATTCCGGGCCGGCACGACGAACAGAAATGACCAATGAACGATGGAAAAAGCCGGCATGGAAAGCCGCCTTTGGTCCCCTGAAAGGATAGATAGTTATGAATGAAGAACAAGTAGTGATTCCCGAGACGGTTCCGGCAGCGCCTGGTGGCGTGTTGGACAGCCCGCTGGTCAACGGCGCCGGCAATTACGGCGAAGACAATGTCCAGATTTTCCGGGACACCGCCCATATTCGCCAACGGCCCAGCATGTACATCGGCAACACCTCGTCGAGCGGGCTCCACCACCTCGTGTATGAATTGGTTTATAACAGCGTCGATGAGGCCTTAGCCGGTTATTGCCACAATATTCAGGTCAAGATCGATGTGGATAAAAGCATCAGCGTGGGGGACGATGGCCGCGGGATTCCCATCGAGGAACATCATGAAGCCAAACGCCCCACGCTTGAGGTGGTCATGACTACCGTGGGCGCCGGCGCCAAGTTCGACAAAAACACGTACAAGGTGTCGGCCGGGCTGCACGGCATCGGCGCCAAGGCCGTGACCGCTCTGGCTGAATGGGTCGAGGCGGAAGTGCACCGCGGCGGTCGGGCTTACGTCCAGGAGTACGAGCGCGGCAAACCGATCACCGAAGTCAAGGAGATTGGCGCCGCCAAGGGCACCGGCACACGCATCACCTTCATGCCCGACCGCGAAATCTTCCATGAGACGACCTTTGACTACGACACTCTGGAAGCGCGGCTCCGCGAGCTGGCCTTCCTGAACAAGGGATTGGCCATCAAGCTCACCGACAAGCGCACGGGTCAGGAGGAGCCATTCAAATATGAGGGCGGCCTGGCCGAGTTCGTGCAGTATCTCAATCGCTCCGAGGAAGTCATTCACAAGCCGATTTACATTGAAAAAGTCATGGATGAAGTACGGGTCGAAGTGGCCATCCAATACACGACCGCCGACGAAGAGCGGGTGCGCTGCTACGCGAACAATGCCTACAATTCGGCAGGCGGCACGCACCTGAGTGGCTTTCGCGCCGCCTTAACGCGAACCTTGAACGCCTATGGCGCCAAGGAAAAGATGTTCAAGGACGACCTGGAGCCGATCGGCGAGGATTTTCGCGAGGGGTTGACCGCCGTCGTCAGCGTGCAAGTCCCCGAACCCCAGCTCGAAGCTCAGACCAAGGTCCGCCTCAATAACCCGGAAGTCGAGGGAATCGTCGCCACGGTGGTCAATGAGCAATTAGGGAAGTTCCTCGAGGAGAATCCGGCGCCCGCGCACAAGATTATGAAGAGGGTAATCCTGTCCGCCGAAGCCCGGGAAGCCGCCGCTAAGGCAAAGAAGGCCCTCAAGGATCGCAAGAGCATGCTCAACTCGGGAGGCCTCCCCGGCAAGCTCATGGACTGCACCAGCCGCGACCGCGACGAATCCGAGTTGTTCCTGGTCGAGGGCCAATCGGCCGGGGGCTCCGCGGAAAGCGGCCGGAATCGCTTCTTTCAAGCGATTCTCCCCTTGCGCGGCAAGGTGCTTAATGTCGAAAAAGCCCAGCAGGCGAAAATGCTCTCCAACGAGGAAATTTGCAGCCTCATCTCCGCCGTCGGCATTGACATCGGCAACAGCGAAGAGATGGAAAACCTTCGCTATGGGAAAGTGGTGATCTTGACGGACGCCGACGTGGACGGCCAGCACATCCGCACGTTGTTGTTGACTTTTTTCTATCGTCAGATGTTAAAGCTCATTCAGACGGGGCACATTTACGTGGCCCGGCCGCCTCTCTTCAAGGTGGCGCAAAAGAAAAACGTCCGGTACGTGCAAACCATGGAGGAAATGAACCGCGAGCTGGTCGGCCGAGGACTGGATGGAACGCGCTTGTCGGTTGAGGGTCGAGGATCGCCAGTTGAGCCGGCTGGCCAATCCTCCGCTGCCAACTTCGAGGCCGAAAAACTGGCCGCCCTCATGCAAATTCTTGGCGAGTTGGAGGAATCGCTAGTCATTTTAGAACGGCGCGGGCTGAACCTGACAACCTTCTTGACGCGAACCGGCCCGAGCGGATTGCCGACCTTCCGCGTCCTTCTCGGCGGCCACGAGCATTGGTTTTCCACCTCGACCGAAGCCGATACATTCCTGAAAGCCGAGCAGGAAAAGCGCGGCCGGGACTTGGTCGTGGGTGACGAATCGCCCGGCTCGTCCAGCGGCGGTAACGGTCAGCCAAATGGCCATCTGGAGACGATCGTCCGCCAAGACCTGCATGAGGTGCGCGGAATCAATCGTGGGTTGGAGCGGCTTCGCGAGGTGGGGCTGGGAGCGGCCGACTTGATTCCCGCGCCGCGCATCGCCGGCCGCGAGCCGCCGCCCCGCTTCATCTTGCAAAACGACGACAACCGGCGCGCGCTGCCGACTCTCCGGTATCTGGTCGGCGAGGTCCGAAAGCTGGGAGAACGGGGCTTGACCATCACCCGCTTCAAAGGACTGGGCGAGATGGATGCCGAAGAATTGTGGGAAACCACCCTCGACCCGCAAAAGCGCACGCTTCTCCGCGTTCAGCTCGACGATGCACTCAAGGCCGACGAAATGTTCCGCACCTTGATGGGCGAAAAAGTTGAACCTCGCCGCGACTTCATCCAGAAGCACGCCCTGGAGGTGAAGGAGATTGATTATCACGGGGCGTAAAATACTTAGATGGCAGACAAATCGAAAGGTCCCCGCGGAGGAATTAAACACCAGCCTGGTAGAGGCCACGGTCGAAAGAGCGGTCCTCCCAAGAAAAGGAGAATTGCTAAGAAGGGTGCCAGAAAACGTAAAGAAATGGAAGAAGAGGCCAGAAAGCAATGGGAGGAATGGGATAGAATACCCAAAGAGGCCCAAAAACTATTAGGTCCTAAGGCAAAGCCGAGATTCCCAAGATCCTTGTATGAGAACTAAAGCGCCAAGGGCTAAGTCCCATCGCGTTCAGAAGTGGCGCGAAATTGAGGACTTGTACCACAAATTGCTCTATTGGTATTACGATCGACAAGATCTGAAAAAAGCCCGGCAGGTTGCAAGGCAACTGGAAGGCCGATTGTCCGCAGCGACTTCTGATCGGCGCACAATTCTGTATAAAGGCGCCTGGTCGCTCGTTTTGGAATGCAAAGGCGACCTGCTTGGGGCAATTAAGTACCGGGAAGAAGAAATTGGCCTCATCAAACGACTCTTGCAAATCTCTTTGAAGGCTCCAAACCCCAAGGCCATTCTTAAATACTACGATTACGCCGACTTGAGCGATCGATTAGACCTACTCGCCATTCTCTATCATGACGCGGGCAATTTGGAACAGGCGCACAAGATTCTTCGGCAATCTAAACGACTTTGTGAGATGCACCAGCTACCTTTTGACGGTCAGGACCTCCTGGACGATTATTTGGCTGAGCAAAACGGCACATCTCAACAAGCGCTGCGAAACTCTCAGATAAAAGCGGTCTGAGCATCTCCCTACATGGGGGAGAGTTCAAGGCATGCCGTTTGGGCGTTGGCAATGACGGAAACACACCTTCCTCACGCTAGCAAGGCCGCCAAAATTCCCGACAGCACAATCCCATCGAACGTGCCGGCGCCGCCGATGGATAAGATGCCGGCCGAGACGCGGGAAATGTCCTTCAAGTGAAAAAGGTCGGCGCCGACCAAGGGACCTAATACACCGGCGACGAAAGCGACCGGGGCACGGATCGGGTCATAGGCCGGTGAGGCCAACAAAAGCCAAGTAACCCCAATGGCTACTGCTGGTGAAAGCAAGCCGGGCATGGCGATGCCGACGCCCCGAATTGGCCGAGCAACCCAATAACACGCAATCACGTTGACCACGACCGCG
>Ga0137390_10003911_pt1 | contig 12282 bp, 17 predicted proteins | sample 15con2h24AmetaG_FD_104937 | JGI IMG/M metagenome (GOLD analysis project Ga0137390, IMG submission 104937) | Vadose zone soil microbial communities from Angelo Coast Range Reserve, California, USA - 15con2h2.4A metaG | ecosystem: Environmental > Terrestrial > Soil > Vadose zone > Saprolite... | reverse complement strand
TCACTAAACCGATTGATATCCCCACTGCTGCGCACTGTGATCTCGGGAATCGCCGGGTCGTATGCTTACGTACGTCATTCACAGAGACAGCGTGGGGCCAAGCTGTCAGGCACTTTGCGCCCGTCATGCATGCCACACGCATCATTCAATGCCTTGTGCTTGCTGTATGTATGATAATATGATCCCCAATCGTCACAACCAAATTGCCAACCAAGTTCATTTGGCAGATATACCCGTATCCTTATCAAGGACGTATCGAGGCTGTGCACCTCGAAGTGGCCTAGTTTAGAAAAACAAAATTGGCTGGACAGGTCACACCGTCTTCCATAGTTCAAGCAAGCAGCCACCGCCACAGTCTATGAACTTATACCCGAATACCATCACGAGTAACACCGGGCGTTCGATAGTCTAGCCCTATAAAACGTCACCCCAACCCTGCTGATCAAACCCAATACCGTACAGCTGTGGGCGCGACAACAGAGGTCCCAGATTTCCAACAAGTACCAAGGACTATGATCTAGGCATCATCCTCCCAATTATCGGGTACAGCCTCAGTGCTGGGCGCTGCCACCGCTTCTGCCGCCACTGGCTGGACGAGGGAGTGAGAGGGGGTAGTTGAGCGTGATATGTGCTCCGATCCCATTGGGCTCGTCGAAGTCCAAACTGAGAGACTATTGGCGCTCGGAACCGCAGGTGGGGGTGTCCCCACACGCGGAGCTGTGAGGACTGAATTCCACCCCCTGCTGGCCCTCGGTGCGCCGGAGCTCGTAGGGGCAGCGGCGGGAGAAGCACGGGTCGGTGCGCGCAAGTCGGCGAGCTTTCCAAGTGTGGAGCCCGTGACGGAAGATTGTGAGAGTAGGTTCGGGGGTATGCGCGTGTCGATGCGGCGGATCAGCTGCACGCTGCGATGAGGTTCGCGGTCGACCATCTGCGTGTCCATGCGGTAAACGGCTGCTAGCTGAGGGGCGCTCAGGATGAGAATCGTCATATGGAACGTTCAAAGTAGAACTCACATCGTGGACGAACTTGCGTTTGGACTCGGGCATGGGGGGCAGAACCTGTACCCGCTTGTCAGACGACACGAACCTGTGTTTCGAGACATGTCAGTTGTCTTGCCCCTGGTGCACAATCAAGCACATACTCGGCAAAGGTCTTCTCTACCAGCTCAACGAACTTTCCGTTATGCCTGGCAAAGGCCACGAGTTCGTCCGAATACACAACGTTGCGGTTCGGTTTGTGTGCGTCGGGATTGATGCCGAGTGCCTCTGCGAGACGAGCGTTGCGCTTTGCGATCTCACACTCGTTCGTACAGTGCGGGGTGAGAGCAGCCGCGCGCCCGGCCGGGCTTGAAACACTCCGCCCACACAGCACGGACTGCCGAATGCGTCCACACGCACAAGTGACAGTGATGGTCGCGCTACACGGCTCGACCTCAGGACAAGCGGAGGGAGCATGACAAGGGTTGGTGCACGGGTGCTGCGCCGGAAGACTAAACGTGCCGGGATTTAGTTCGAAAGTTACGTCTCGTAAGTGACAAAACGATTACGTACCAGAGCTTGCGCGGTTTCCCGCAGATTGTCGTACATGGCGCACATGCACCGGCATGGCACAGTTGCTCGCAAGGATGGAATCCACACCCCAGGGGACACCCACATACCTTGCCGCAGGAAACCTTCTCTTGTGAACAACGGATGTTGCCGACCATCGTCTTTCCACAGGCGCAAAGCTTTTCTGTGAGATAAACGCATGGGGGACATGGCGTCGGGTCCTCATGGCACAAATGAGGTGTCCTTGGATGTCCACATGGAGGACGGGGGCGAACACACGGGTAGGCACACTTTATCTCCGTTCCGCATGGAACAGGAGGCTCCGATACGGTGTGCCCACAATGACAAATAACCTGTAGATCATATGAGATGAACACGATCAATTGTGGACAGGATCCTGATGATAATATACCTCTTCAAACGAGCCCTGAAAACAAGGTGGACATGATCCTCGATGGTCGCGCTCCTCACAATGATGGTTCCCACAGCTCAACGTTTTTGCACATATGACATCACAGAGGTGCCAACCACCCACATCTACAAACTCTGCACCAACGCCGCTACTGGCGGCCTTCTTCTTGCCCTTACTAGTGGGATTCGCGAGGTTCGCAAGCGGGCAGCATAGACGAGTACATTGATGATGACCACATGCGCGCAATGCGCCACAAGGCTTATTGCATAGGAAAGCCGTTGACTCTGTCTCTTCCTTCGCGGTACTGCAGGAGATGGAGCGTGTTGTTGAACCGCAGCGACAAGGCCGGACAAGTGTGACCCCGCAGGGGGGACATGGACCAGTATGGCATGACGCACGACAGGAATGCGTACATCCTTCGAGCGGCTTCTCACACTGAGACAAACACGTTGGAATCGGATCAGTACAGGCCGTGCGAGGGAGCTTCGTATTGCTGCCGAAATACGATGTAGCGGCTGCATCCGAAAGTGAGCGTTTGCCACATGGACAATGGGTAACGACCAAGGGGGAATAAGGGCATTCGGGAGCTATGAATGACGGTGGATGGCATGACTTTGAACATTTGTGTATACCACAGTCGAAGGGTCTGGATAATAGGTACACAGTGGTTACGGCCGCCGGTGAATGAAAAGAGATAAAGGACTGACCTCTCACACGGATTGTCACAGCCAAATTTTCCAGTCCACGACTCTTCACCATCCGCCGCGAGGATCTTGCACTCCTTGACATCGCCTTCACCGCACGCGATATTTTTCCTCTCCTTGCCACACCAGCATTTCGCTAGATCAGTTACTGAACATGGGGGGCATTCGCCGTCATGGCAAAGTTCCACGCAGACGTGATTTCTGCAGGATAAAGGCTTCCCGCATTTACGTCCGCAAGATCGATTGGACGGGAGATTGACCTTTCCACCAATTATCGGGTTAGCACGGGAGCATACAAGCGCGACGACATCCTTGCCACAATGGCACGGGTTTTGAATGGTAATCATGCACGGAGGACAGGGTCCAGGGTGACAAGGAAGAGGGCAGGGATGACCACAAACTCGGATGCGCGAGCAGGAATTTCCGCAAGAATGAGGAGTCGCTAATCGGGGAGGCTTTGGGTCTTGTGTTGAACCGCAGAAGCACCTGGGCACCGTATCATATAAGTATATGAATGCACACGTACCCCTGTCAAGACTCACCAGTATTTACGCGGTACGATTTCACGCTGCAACTGACATCCAGGGCACCTCCATTCTCCTCTCTTCTCCTCCCCGCGTGCTCTCCAAGCCTCTTCTAGGTCCTTCACGCATTTCTCTGCCCACGGATGAATGCATTTGAGGTGGAAGGTGTTCCAACACGACTGCGCTTCTTTCTCTTCCCTGGGAGAACAGGACCACGTAGTCTGCTCAGGTCGAATGGGATTAAAACAGATCATGCATTCCGGGAATGGTGGGTTGGAAAGTGAAAATGTGAGTATTGAAGTGAGATCGTCTCCAGTAGGCGCTTTACCGCGCTTGCGTGGTGAGTTGACGTCGTTGATTGGCGCTGGTGTGCCCGGATTCGATCGGCCCGCACGACGCATTTGAGCCGAAGGTTCAGATGTCAGCGAATTCACGCCCTGGGCGTGCGTGGTGATAGCTCGGCCTTTGGTTGGGTGAGGAAGACGATTGCGGTTGTTCAACGACGTGCGGACAGACCCAGGTGCAGAGCCTGCAGACGCCGCTCGGTCGGATTGGGTATGAAGGGATGGCGCATCCGTTTGAGACGTCAGAGGGGTAGATGGAGACGCGTGTTGCCCATCCGCGATTGACACCTTCGGTTTCGGTCGACGTCGACGATCTGTGGTCTGTCGTTGTCCACTGTGAGAGCCAGTTTCATCTCTGCCCGAGTCACTATGGTTGATAGACCTGTAGTGTCTATTGCGACTGCGATGTGGATTCCGTATATCTGTGCGTTCCACATTTCGATTGGGACTAGTTGGTTGTTCTTGAGTAGTTTGAGTAGAGGGGGGAGATGACATGCTTCTTGAGGGGCTCGAGTGCAGGGCAGAGCGGGCTCAGGGGGGCGTTTTTGACTGTGATGTGATGACTAATCGCCATTCTGAAGAGTCGAGTCACACTGTGTCACACTTTTTGGAGCCTTGGCACCGCCACCAGTGCAACCCTGCCAGCGCCATCATCGCCATCGCGATATCACATACGCAGGGACAGGAAGGACCTCGCTACAATTGTCCGTATTTTGGACAAGATATCTTCAAAGGTTCCCGAAACTCGTATAGATAGAAGCCCGAGTCATGGCCTCTGCATACTATGAGTTTTACCGCGGTTCATCGTACGTCGTGCTGTTCATCTCTTCCCATGTTGTTGCAGAAGACGCCGTGGCGGTTTAGCATCGGAATGGCCCTTACCGACTCCCTTGACGAGCTCATCACCAGTGGGGCGATCACGCCCCAGCTTGCAATGAAGGTTTTGCAGCAGGTGCCAGAGAATAACCCCCCACTCCGAGCGTCGTTAGTATAACTCTTCTTTCCAGTTTGACAAATCTCTTGCAGACATCATGGTGAAGCAAGTCAAGACAAAGACCACCTTAAAGGTGCGTCGTTTTCCATTACACTTCACATGGCCCGGCCGCCCACACCGCGAATAGGGTCATCTCCATACCTACCGATTGTGCGATGACGTGTGGACGTTCCTGGTGAAAAATGCGTCGTTCAAGATGGAATCGAACGAGCATATCACGGCCCCAAAGATCAAAATCATCGCATGTAAGAACGGGGACGTTATCGAGGCTGGAAAGAAATAGAGTCTGGCCGCCGTAGCTCGGAGCGCGCCGCGCCGTTAGAACCCTCCAGTTGTGCTAAGGCAGTACTAGTCATCGTGCTGTGTAATACCGTATATGCCATGTATTCCACTCAACTCGCACCCATTCCTCGTCTTACTCTCCTCTGCGAATTGTGTATATATATATCTCCGTTCATCTCCTTCTGGGGTTTTCCGTTCGGCGCTTTCTTGGTTCCGGAAGTTCGATTGCGTCTGGACAAAAAAAAGAAAAGAAAAGTGGGGAATGTAGCGATGGTTGTTCCCCCAAAGTGCAGGGTAAAATACAAGAAGCGACCAAAAAAAACCGAGGGAAGCGAGCAACCCAGTGATGCCCGCGGGAAAAGGAAATCTGAAGGTTGTTGAAAGGCACCTGCGGCTGCGCCCCTGGCTACCTCATCCCGCCAAAGCCACCCTCGCCTAGGCTCCTTTCGGTCCTTCTTGCCCGATTCCCCTTGCCCATCTCTCATCTTCCCACCATGGCCGTTCAACTATTCGCATTAGAACCACCTACAGCCTCCTCTCTCGCTGACGCCCGCCGTTTCCTTCAAGAGACCAACACGTCTCTCGCCGATGTCGACCGCAAGATCGAAGCTGCCGAAGCTCAACTCGCTCAGATTGTTGCGGACTCTCGCTGCTCCATCAAACAGCTCCAGCGTGAACGCGCGGCCTTGGAAGAGAAGATTTCCCGCGCCCTCGCCTACATTTCACCCATCCGGAGGCTCCCCTCTGAACTATTGCGTCACATATTCATCATGAACTTCGACGAGTATCCTTGCTGTGCGTGGATCCTCTCGTCAGTCTGCTCGCAGTGGAGACGGCTGGCATTGTCGATGCCGAAACTATGGTCAAAGGTGTGGAACCCCCTTCGCAGTCTACTTTCCCTGTAGGTTTTCTTCGTGGGAGCTTTTGTGGGTCTGGCCTGGCCATCCCTAGAACTTCACCGCTCATTTCCCCACTGAGCTTACCTTATTCTATCGCGTTATCGCATCTCTGTCTGCGAGCGCCCCTCTCCGGTCTCACCGTCATCTCGGTTTGGTTAAAAATTCATTGGCCAAACCGGCGGTTGTGTGCTCTCCACGTTTCGTGCACCGACCTGCCAAAAGCTGGCTTATTGGCCATCGATTGTGGACGGCGTAGAACAGTGTCTTGGTACCGTCTCTGTGGCATGGCCCTGGACACAGTCGTCCTTCCTGTTTCGCTAGGACTTCTGTCCCGATACAGTAATCGCACGCCCCGTAAACACGCACAGAGCGTGTTTTTCTCGTGTTCATAGCCATCTCCCGGGCTCCTCCTCGGGAAAACTGCCATCTTACTTCTACCTCATGTTTGCGGCGTGGATTTCCTCCGACCCCCTGCCCGTAGATTCGCCGTCGCTGACTTGCCCCGTCTTATAGATTCGTCTTGTCACAACCCCCAACGCATCAGCCGATACCATTCGACTGTGGCTCGAACGCTCCGGAAGTCGCATTTCCCTCGACGTTGAAATTTTCTTGCATGTACCAGATGCCGCGGCGACCAACCCTACTCCACGGTCCCGCACGCGCTCACCATCTCAATGGCCTACGTTTTTGTCGAATAACGCAACTACAACAACCCATTACGTTCAAATCCAAGCTTCTCAACCTACCACCTCGATTCAGATCGTTCCGTCGACCCCTCCTATTATAATCCCTCATTCTCCACCACACTATGATTGGTCTGGCGGCCTTAGCCCGCCACCGCCACTCCCGTCGGCTTTAACTGTAACGGGCCAATCACGAGCCAGCTCTCACTGGGGACACATTGTCATCTATTACTTGGTTGAGCAAATGCACAGATGGGAGAGGTTCGTATTCCGATTCGACAGACAATTTCCTTCCTGGCAGGCACTCAAGTCGGTTTCTGGTGCGTATTGGCTCCTGCCTATCTTATCTAACCGATCGATATTGATGGACATGTGATGCCGAAGGCCCTGCTCCGCTGCTGAAGGAATTCGAAGTTTCTTGCGCCGAGCCGATGTATCACAGCGAATGGCCATGGCTCCCAAGTGCTAACCCAAATACGGAAGTAGTGTTACCCAAGCTCGAGACTGTTACCCTTCAGTACACGCCGTTCAAATGGTCATCACCGATGCTACGAACGAATTTACGTTCCCTGAACCTGAGGACTGTACCTACTACCAGCATCCCCGTCGACCGCGTCCTGCACATAATCTCGAACAACAAATCGCTCGAGGATTTATCGCTGCACGTCACCACGGTGCTCAATCCCGTACTGCCGCTGTGTCAGACCACACTCCCTGAGCTGAAGACGCTCGGCCTCGGCGGGCATTACCTCATGGCCTCTCTCATCGACTCTCTTGTCACGCCCAGCCTCTGCAGCCTCACGCTAAACATCGATGCTCGCGATCCGATCGACGACAGCATATCGAACCTTGTTACGCGATCAAGTCATCCGGCCATCCACTCGCTCTCCATCGCGTACGGCTCGAACGGACCACCATTCTACGGAGGACTCATCGCCTCGTGGGGATTTTTGAACGATCTCAACCATCTGCGTATGCTGCAAGTCGGCGGCACGCCACTCGATCCGCTCTTCGCCATGCTTGGTGCCCCAGAGGAGGACGTGCCTGGGGTCATGTGCCCATTCTTGGAACACCTCGCGCTGCGCGGGTGCCCTGCGCACTCGGATGGCATTACGAAACTCGTGCAGATGGTCGACGCTCGAAACCCAGATAGCACACCGCCGTCGGGCCCAACCTCTGCTCTCGGTGGCTCCGCAACACCAGTAAAGATGCGCCGGCTGGAAATGTATGAGTGCACGGTATTAGGACAGGATGTTGTGGCATGGCTGAAGAGTCGTATCGACGACGTGGAATGCGTCGATCCCCCGTTTGAACGGTGCGAATATTCTGTTGTATGTCATTGGCCATGAATAGGTGTTGATTGTGTCCCGTCGCTTGCCTTGCATGCGTAGGGCCCCCCACAGTCCTACTTATGCTTATTTATGAGCGTTATGTGTGACCCACGTTGTTGCTGGGTCCGCGGATGTGTACTAGTACTATAGTTCGTAGTCTTGATTTCATGTGGTTACTGTAGCACTTCTCTTCAACTGGGCATCCACCCTCGGTTATACCATCTTGTATTCGCTAACCTTTCCCCTTAATCTTTTTTTTGCTTTGAAATGTCAAAATGGTGTTTGGTGACCACTTCTTTCTCGCTGTGATGACGGTGGCTCCGATCGTCGACGGAAGGAATGACTGGGTTTGCGTTCTGCATTCTGCAGCACGCACAAGATTCTTGGCAAATCTTGGCTCGCGTGATTCTCTCTCTTGGCGGCTGGCGCACAACGTATTGTTGGTATCGTGGCACGTATAGGTGGAAGCCACGCCAAGCTGGAGGAAGCTTCCTTACTCATTCTAGACCTGGGAAATGACCCACCAAGTTCCGCGCGCCAAGGATGGGCACGGGCACGGGCGCGGGCGCGGGCACGCAAGAACATGGAGCGCTCAATCGCCGTCCCATGTCATGCGGTTCTCATAGACCCACTGGCACCCATTACCGCACTGACCAAGCAACGTTCTAATCAGGTTTCCATCGTTCAACCGGACCGACCTGTGAGAAAGCACGGGCGTCCGACCCGGATCACGAGCTGAAGAAGAGGGGGCTCGCATAAGGCAAAGATGGACGGGATCAGTAAGAGAGTGGGAACGGGAATGGAGTTGGAGTTGTGGCCCTCTTTGCCATACTCTGATAAGGATTGCGGTTGCCATCTGACTGTATGATGTGCAACCACTTGCGTTGATAGGCAGCTGATAAGGCGGGCAATTAGACGCTGGTTCAGAAAACAGGCTTGTCCGCGTGACGTGATCAGAGGTCAGCCGAGCACTTATACTTGACTCGACGACGGCGGCCCCGCCCACTCGGACCCGCGCGACAGACGGGAGACAAAGGCGTGCGGGTGCGGGGTGCGGCCACGGGAACATCACTGGGCCCCTGCGCCCCGATTAGTACTTAATAATCGATGTAATAGAACAGCTGCGCTGGACGGTCGATGCGATTCGCGATTCCCCTCCCCCGGCGGACGCGACCCGCCACAGGCCCCTCGTGATCAGTGTCAGTTGGACGGATGGACGGAAAAAGCACGTTCGTTGGGCGTACAAATAACGGCATGTGGGCCGATTGGCGAGGACGGCAAGCCCGCTATAACTCTTGTGGATCACTCGGTCGCATGCTATTCTCCTCCCGCCCAGCAGCTCAGTTGACTCACGTCGGGCCACCGTGATTGAGTTATATATATCACGGACGTCAAGCTCCCCGAACTCCGGGTTCTCCTTATACACTCGCTCTTTCCCTCTGCCACCATCAAATCAACCATATCGCTCTCCCCACTCCCCACACATTTTCTTTATTGTCGTTTTTCTCCTCCCGTTCCCCCAATCCCTAGTCGAATCTGAAACCCCACTGACCGTGCCAGTCAAACCTCTGTGCGAGCTTCCCCTGACGTTTCCCTTTTTTAACCCCATAAACAATGTTGCATGATTGTGCTGCAGTCGTAGAGGGTTTCTCATCGGCGGAAACCCCGAAGCCCCCCTTCTCCCAGCCCCCGTCCTCGTTCGTCGTCCCCAACATGACCTCCGCATCTGCGAACCACGCCAAGCCTGCGGCCGCATCGACCACCGAGTGGGACTGGGACCTGGAACATGCGGATCGCAAGCGCGAAGCCAAGGCCGATTCCGCAGTCCACGGTGCCCCGCCCTTTCACGTCGACCGGAACGTCCTGAGAGACGTGATACGGGAGAAGCTGGACTGTCGAGTGGGCAGGATCACATTTCTGAACTCCGGTGCGTAGCGTTTTTTCCGCCTGGTTCCCTCTACCCAAATGACTCAAAAGGACGCGCCGTGGGCGCGCCGTGCATACAGGGACCTTCCATAAAGTGCGTTCATTTCAATCCGTCCCCCTCTGCCCTTTTCACTCTCCGTTCATCAAACTTATCGCGGCCTCTAGGCCTACTCGGTCACATTAAGCGACGGCCGTGTCGTCATTGCGCGTGTTGCTCGCCGGTTCATGCCGCGGCGGAAAACCGAATCCGAGGTGGCGACTATGGAATATATCCGCACGTACACTTCTATCCCTGTCCCGGTTGTATATTTCTACGAGTCTAACCCGTATAACCGGCTCGGGGGTGAGTACATCATCATGTCCAAGGTCCGCCCTTTCTTCCGCTAATGTTCCGAATCACGTGACCTGATCGTACCTTCACAGGCCGATGGCGTTCCACTGTCCTCCGTATACCAGTCTATGTCGTATAAAAGTCTTATGCCTTTGCTCGATAATCTTGCTTCGATCATTATACCCCTCTTCGCTCATCGTTTTTCGAGCATTGGCTCATTGTATAATGGACCGCAGCCCGACCACCATTCCCCAACAGCTAGGCCGTCTTCGATGCCCACACCCACCCCTGCCTCCATGTCATTTAACTTTTCATCACCTCTAAATCCCATCCCTAATGTTCCCCATTCCAGAAGCAACGGCCACCATTTATCCTCACATAGATCAACTGGGGAATTCCATGTTGGCCCAATCGTCTCGTGGCCCTTCTTCGGTTCCAACCGAGGTGATCTCGTCCACCCAACGGAAATAGACCTCGGTCCCTGGCCCACAACTCGCGCGTACTTCCAAGCTTGCGTCAACCGCGAGATTCGGGGCGTCATTCGAGAGAACGAGGGCAAGGCCGCTCCTCACCGTCTACACCTCGACCCAGATGAGATTCAGTCCTCACGACACCATCACTTACAAGCCGTTCCCGGTGACCGTAGTGATGATAGTGACGAATGGGATATCGAGGAGAGTGAGGAAGAGTGGGATGGTCCTGGCGATACGATGTACCGTGACTATCGACGGCATCAGCGGAGCACCTTTTTGATTGCTCATCTGAGCCAGCGGGAGCAGAGTGTACGAGAAGAAATGAGCAGGTGGAAGCTAATGATGGAGAGACTGATCGCGCTGGTTGAGAGCCCCAGCGGAAGGCCTGAGCAGTTCTCCTTTGATCTTCATGACTTGAGTCTGGAGAACATTTTCGTTGACAGTAAGGATCACACTAAGATTGTAAGTTTTTCACCTCTAGCTCCGTCGGCGTATTTGCTTTGATGCTCAATGACATTTCCAGGCATGTGTCATTGACTGGGAGTCGACCACGATTCGACCACTCTGGCAGTGTGCGCATTTACCAGCCTTCCTTCAAGCAAGCCCATTCCTTGCACGACACTTCCGCCATGCAATTAAGCGCATCGCAGAACGTTCTTTGCAGGCTTCACAAAACATCATAATGTCGCCTCACACTGACCTGTCAACGCTTGCAGTTGAATGGCTTCACCACGAGGTGACGGGCGCACACTTGCGGCATGCTCACCGGTGCGCCGAGTGGGATGGATGGGAGGAAGGCCTCGTTGAAAGCATACTCGGACCAGAAGATCAGGAAGAGGACTGGATACGCGAGGCGCTTGCGGTCGCCCTCGCAACGGCCCCAGACAACGCCAGCGAAGACGACGAGGGAGACGCGTGCCCGAGTGCCGCCGATGATCTCATTAAACCGCTGGGCATGCGGCGGAAGCGTCGTCCCGTCTCGCGTATAGTAGTGGAGGAGAAGAATCGCGAGCGCGTGCTCTCTACTACGGGTGATGAGTGCGGCGGACGAGGGGGGGAGCTTGGGCGCAGGCTCGAGGCCCTACTTAGCATCGACGAAAACGGGGAGGGAACCGTGCTGCGAAGCCGAATCTCGGCGTGGCACTCGGACCACGAGTCGGAATACGAAGCCGAAACCGAAACTTGAATGAAGGGGCGGCGGGCCGCCCTGGAACACTGGAGACACAGGGTGACGCAAGTCATTTAGCCCTCTGTCTTGGCTCTGGGTTGCTTGTTTTGCATTGGACTACTTCGACTGTCAGTTGGGGTGTTCTGGTTCTCGCCTCGAGATGATTAGACACTTTTTTTCTCTACAAGTTGTGTATTTTCCCGCTAGTCGCCGCCATGTATTTCTACTAGTTAAGTACGTGTAGATAAATACTCAGTAATATCTTATCATGCCGAAACACCTGTTGAGCTTGATCAGATGGACGGCGACGTACCGTGCACTTGCCTAGTTGCCTTCCAATAATGGCAAGGATCAGGGCCCTAAGTCATGGATGTCGGCACGGGGCTGGCACGATGTGGGGTGTGATTCCAGATCATGCGTCAGCAACGCCTGAGATGCCGTACACGAACTACGAACCGAGGACCAATTGAGAGTGGCGGTGGAATGGAATGGTGGTATGGGCGGAGCATTTCCGGGTCATCCGACGTACTGTACAAAACGAGGGGTGTGGTACGATGCTGTACGGACGGCGCTGTAATGGTTTCGAGCAGTAGTATACGTAGTACTAGTAGCGGTGGAATGATTGACGAAGCCTGATCGACACAACTCAATGATTGCTCTCCAT
>Ga0137390_10003910_pt1 | contig 12284 bp, 12 predicted proteins | sample 15con2h24AmetaG_FD_104937 | JGI IMG/M metagenome (GOLD analysis project Ga0137390, IMG submission 104937) | Vadose zone soil microbial communities from Angelo Coast Range Reserve, California, USA - 15con2h2.4A metaG | ecosystem: Environmental > Terrestrial > Soil > Vadose zone > Saprolite... | reverse complement strand
CGGCCAGTACCTTCAACAAGGTCGACTTGCCCGCGCCGTTCGGACCGATCACCGCGACCGAGCCCGTCGGTCCCAACGACAGCGACAGCGCGTCGAGCAGCGTCGCTCCGTTGCGCCTGACCACGAGATTGTCCGCCGCGATGCCGGTCATGTGCGGAGCCTGCGGGCGAGCAGCAGGATAAAGAACGGACCGCCGGCGACCGCGGTCACCAGCCCCAGCGGGATCTCGGCGGGCGGCAGGGCGGCGCGGGCGATGACGTCGGCCAAGGTGACGACGATGGCGCCAACCAGTGCCGAGGCGGGCAGCAGCGGACGATGCAACGGTCCCACCAGCCAACGCGCGATGTGCGGCGAGGCGAGTCCCACGAAGGCGACGAGGCCACCGAAAGCGACGGCTGCCGCCACCACAACGGAACCCGCCAGCACGGCGAAGGCGATGAAGCGGTTCACGTTGAGACCAAACGCCGTCGCCATGGTCTCGCCCAGCCCCAGCACGTCGAGCCGGCCGGCCAGCAACATCGTCAGCATCAGGCACGCCAGCGAGATCGCGGCGAGCAGGCCGAGGATGGGCCAGCTCGGCGTCTGCACACCGCCCAGCACCCAGCTCAGCACGATCTGCAGGCTCACCGTCTCATCCGACAGAGCGAGCATCAGGAACGAGCGCAGCGCGCCCAGTATCGCCGCCACCGCGACGCCGGCCAGCAGCATGCCGGCGGCATCGACGGCGCCCGACACGCGCGAGATGCCGATCACCAGCATGGTGGCGCCCCAGGCGCCGGCGAAAGCCAGCACTGGCAGGACCAAGGATTGCGGCGCGGCGAGCGGCACCAGCAACGCGACGGTGGCGCCCAGCGCCGCGCCGCCTGCCGAGCCCAGCAGATAAGGCTCGGCCAGGGGATTGCGGAATACACCCTGGAACACCGTGCCGCCCAATCCCAGCAGGGCGCCGACCAGAGCAGCCGCCAGCACGCGCGGGATACGCCATTCGACCAACAGGCGGCTCCGCAGATCGGGGACGCCGGCGATCGCCCGGAAGAGATCGGCCGGCGTCGCCCAATCGTGGCCGGCACAGGCGGCGATCAGGATGGACAAGGCCAGCGCCAGGACCAGGAGCGGCCAAGCCCTCATTGGCTCGGCACCGCCGGGTGGAAGATCGCTGCCAGATGTTCGATGCCGTCGATGGTGCGTGGCCCCGGGATCAACAATTCGACGCGGCTGACCGCGTGCACGCGCCTGGTCTTCACCGCGCGCATATCGCTCCAGCCAGGACGGCCGATCAATTCCTTCATATCCTTGTCATTGCCGGCAAACAGCAGCATATCGGGATCACTGTTGAAGATCGCCTCGGGCGAGACCTGGGCGATGATGCCGCCGTCGAAGGCGAGGCGACCGCCGGCGCGGACGATGGCATCGCCCGTGTAGGTGCTGGGCCGCGTCACCAGCAGCAGCCCGTTGCCCAGCCGGCCCGTGATCATCACGACGCTGGGCTGTTTCAGGCCGGCAACGCGCTGCTCGACCTTGTCGAGACGGGCCTGCAGCCTGGCCACCAGCGCCTCGCCGCGCTCGGCGACGCCGCAAAGGCGCGCCAACAGGCGGATGTTGGACAGGATCTCTTCCACGTTCCGCTGCAGCAGAACCACGATCGGAATGCCCAGCCGTTCCATCGGATCGATCAGCTGGTTGGCGGCCTGGCGCGAGGGCGTGACGACGACGAGGTCGGGCCGCTGTGCCACCACCTCGTCGACCGAGAAGCCCAGCCGCCCGCCAACCAAAGGCTTGCTCAGCACTTCCGGCGGATAGCGCGTGTAGGCCTCGATGCCGACGATGCGATCGGTCAGGCCCAGGGCGGCCACCATCTCGACGTTGGAGGCGAAGATCGCCACGATGCGTTGCGGCGGCGATGGCAGGGTGACGGCCCGGCCGAAGGCATCGTGCACGGTGACAGGAGCGGCGGTGGCCGGCTGCAGCGCGACACCGAGCGCCAGGATCGCCCAAAGCAGAGCGCGCAGCATCAGAAGCGCATCTGGAAGCCAACCACGAGTTCGCGACCGGGCATGGAATTGCCGCACGAGCCGTTTTGCGCCGCCAGATTGGCGCCGCAGGGGTTTTGATCGAGTGCGATGAAGATCGGGCTCTGGTTCACGTCCAAGATGTTATTGACCATGCCGAACAGCTTGAAGCCCCGATACACCTCGATCTCGCTGCGCATGTTCCAGACCCAGAAGGCGCTCTTTTGGTAGACGGTGACGTTGCGCACCTGGCCAGGAAAGTACACTGGCGAGAGCGCCTCCTCGGTGTTGTACCACATCGGCCCGCGCAGGATGCCGGTGAACTGCACGTTCCACGGCATCTGGACGTCGGCCAGCTGACCGAAACGCGTGCCGATATTGGCCTGGTACTGATTCACGCGAAGCGCCTGGCTGGTGTTGAAGCCCTGCGCTGCTGCGCCGAAGTCGGTCATGTTGAAGTTGTAGTAGCCATTGCCGAAGACAGTCCATTGCCAGGAAGGCGCAGCGTTGAGCTTGAGAGTGCGGATGACGTCAGCCTCGGCCTGCAACTCCAGACCCTGCATCCACAGGTCGCCTTGCGAGTTCTGGCTCTGCTGGACGACCACGCCGCCGACCGACGAGAGCGTCACCGACTGGATGCGGTTGTGGATCACGTTCTGGAAGAGCGCGAGGTCGAGGCGGCCGCCGCCCCAGTAGAAGGTGCTGCCGACCTCGAGCTGCTGGCTGGTTTCCGGCTGCAGGCTTGGATTGCCGAAGATCGTGGTACCGATCGGCGCGACCGTGAAGTTCGCGCCGAGTTCAGTGGCGGTCGGCGCGCGAAAGCCGCTCGAGGCGCCGATTCGCGTGTTCATCCATTCGGCGACCCGGTAGGTGGCGCCCGCCGAATAGGTCGTTGCCTGGTAGTTGACGGTGCCGGGGATCAGCGTGGGGGCGTTGGGAGTCGCGAGCAGGCCCTGCGTGCCGAATGTCTGACGAATGCCGCCGCGCACGGTCACTTGATCGTCGAACAGCTGCTGAGTGTCCTCGGCATAGAATCCCCAGAAGCTGTTCAGCTCGTTGTTGTCCTGCGGCGAAAGCTGGGTGACGGCGGTGCCGCCGGCGCGAAAGCGCGTGGAGCTCAGCGAAGTCTGCTCCCAGTCGATGCCGACGAGCAGCTCGTTGCTCGGGATGATGTTGAAGCGCGGCTGCATGCGGAAGCCCGCGATGTTGAGCTGGCGGCGGTTTTCGTCGATCGTGGTCCGTGAGGAGAGCGCATTCAGGTTGCTGAGCGGTGAGGGATTGCTCAGATCGTCGACGTCATAGACGTAGTAGCCCTGGAACATGAAGTGAGCGCGGTCGCTGGGCGTCTTGCCGTTCCAGGTGAAGTCGATCGAATCGTTGTAGCGATTGTCGTTGGCGAAGATGTTGGCGCTCGAGCCGCGAAAGCCGGTGCCGTAGACGCCGTCGCTTCGGGCGGTCACGTCGATGCGATTGTTCGGGTCGATTTGCCAGCCGAACGCGCCGGTGCCGCCGTAGCGGTTCCAGGCAGTGTTCAACTCGACCTGTCCGCCACCCGCCTGATAGTTGTCCTGCCGGCCGGCGTTACCGCCGGCGTACCAGTCGTAGGTGCCGGTGTTGCCGGCGTTCTGTACCTTGCCTTCGACATAGTTCCACGAGCCGCCGGCCGCCTCAATGAAGGTACCAGGTTCGGCGGTGCGGCCGGTCTTCAGGATGATGTTGACCACGCCGCCCATGTTCTGGCTGCCGTAGACGACGGAGGCAGGGCCACGGACGATCTCGACGCGCTCGACGTCGGCGATCGACAGCTTTGAGATGTTGGCGGTGCCGGCACGATGGCTGTTGATCAGGATCAGCACCTCGCTCTTGAAATCGCGGCCCTGGCCTTCGGTGGCACCGCCGCGAATGTTGAGCGAGGTCTGGCCCGCGGTCCACTGGGACATGAAGCCGACGGAGTTTTCCGCCAGCAGCTCGGTGACCGACTTGGCGTTGGAGTGAGCGATGCGGTCCTGGCTGATCACCTGCACGGTGCCGGCGATCTTGGAGACCTCCTCGGGATAGCCGGTCGCCGTAACGACGACCTCCGGCATAAAGGCCGGCTGCTGAGGCGGTGCCGGCGGTGGTTGCGGCCGCGTTGGCAGCGGCGACGGTTGCGGCGGTTGCTGCGCGACGGCGGGCGAGATCCAGGCGAGGCCTGAAAGCAGCGCGATGGCGGCTGCGCCCTTTCGAATGCATGGATTGTTCATCGGATCCCCCAAAAAAGAACGGCTGATTTCCTGGCAATGTCGAGGCGCGCGCCGGCGGCGTCGGGTCTGGCCTGGGCGACGAGATGGCGCCTGAGTTCGGCGCGGCGCAGGTCGCGCGCGGCCCAGCCAAGGCGATCGCCGAGATAGGCGGAGAGTCGGTCGAGGTCCTTCACGACGCCGGAGAAGGTCCAGTCGGTGAACGCGACGTGATGCGGCCGCGACGACGGCGCGAGCCCTGCCATCACGATGTCGATGCAGGGAGTTTCGTCCTCGCGGTGCCAATTGGCAGGCAGGCAGCCGGCGAAGCAGAGGCCGCGCGGTCCGGCATGCGCCGGCACGACCCAGACCACGCTGCGCCGAGTCCAGGCGCGACAGCGCGAGAGAAAGGCTTCGGGTTGATCGAAGAAGGCCGGCATGGTCGCGGCCAGGACCGTGTCGTGGCCGCCTGCCGGCGGGTCGGCCGTCTCCCAGCCGGCGGCGATCACGTGCGGCGGGTGGCCGAAGCGGCCGAGACGCGTGCGCATGGCCGCGGAGGGTTCGATGGCGGTCCAGGGAACCGCAGGATCGCTGAGCGCCGCACCGAGCTGCCCGCCGCCGGCGCCGACATCGAGCAGCCGGCCGATTTTAGGTACGGCGCGGCGGACCAGCGGTGCCAGCGCCGCGACATAGTCCGACGTGTCGATGGCCGAGGCATAGAGCTCGAGCGGATCGATGCTCCATCGTCGGGCAGGATCGTTAAGAGGAACTGACAAGACAGACTCGCGGCCGACGTCACACGTCACCGCGAACTGTAGTCACCTGCACCGCACGCAGATTGCGGGCGGCAAAGGCCAGTTTCTACATCAGGACACCCCGCCCAATGCGTTCGCGCGTGACCGCTGCCGGTGGCAGGTCTCCTGGCTCGCGGGTCCTCGCTCTTGACCGCCTTCCCAGGCACCTTTCGGCGCCCAGTGGCATTTCGGTCGCAAGCTCGCCGCTTACAGTTGCGGGGGCAGCCGCGGCGTTATCACCGCGTTCCCTTTTGATCCCTTGCGGGAACCACCATCGTCATGCTGACAGTCGCTGTGAAAAGCGTCAAGCGCACGCAAGCGACTAGCGTGTGAACACAACGTCCTTGAGGTCGGCGCGGACTTCCCAGTGATGGCGCTCGAGCTCCGGATCGAGATGTTCTTCGGCGGGCAAGCCAAGGCAGAGATAGGCGACGAGACTCCAGGACTTCGGCACGTCGAGCACGCGCGTGACCGCCTTGGGATCGAGGATCGAGACCCAGCCCATGCCGATACCGTCGGCGCGTGCGGCGAGCCACAGAGTCTGGATCGCCGCGACCACCGAATAATGCAGGGTCTCCGGCATGGTCTGCTGGCCAAGGCCGCTGCCGGTATGGGTTGCGTCATCGGAGAACACGGCGAGATGCACCGGCGCTTCCTTGAGCCCCGCAAGCTTCAGCCCGGCATAGATCGTCTGCTTCTCTCCGGCATATCCGGCCAGCGCCCGTTCGTTGGCGTCGGTGAAGCTTTTGATCACCGCAAGTCGTCGGTCGGCCGAGTCGACGTGCACGAAGCGCCAAGGCTGGCTCAATCCCACCGACGGCGCATGGCTGGCGATTTCAAGCAGCGCGTCGATGCGTTCGCGTGCGATGGGGTCGCTGCGGAAGCGCCGGACGTCGCGCCGCCATAGCACGAGATCGCGGAACTGCACGCGGAACGCGGCGTCGAACGTCGTTATCATGCCTGTCGCCTGTCGATGAAATGAAAGAACGTGCCGCTCACCGAGCCGCGCCGCCCGCCGCCTTCTGCCACCGGAGCGCCGGTCGCATCGCGGCACTCCACCAACGGCTCGTCGCCGCTCGACAGCGCGCTGGCATAGTGAAACTCATGGCCCAAAACCTCCGTGCCCGCCGCACCCAGCGGGCACGAGACTTTTAGTCGTGCGCGGCGGTAGCCGAGATGCATCCGGCGCTGGGCGAATGATGTCTCGAGCCGCAAGAGTCCGGTCATCGCGTGGCGCTGTCCGGCGGCATCCTCGATTCCCTGTCCCAGCACCATGTAGCCACCGCACTCGCCGTGAATGGGAACGGAGCGGCCAGCGAGCGCGCGCAGCCCTTCGTGAAAACGGGGCGCCGCCGCCAATGTTCCAGCATGAAGCTCGGGATAGCCGCCGGGCAGCCACACCGCATCGGCCGCGGGATCGGGCGCCTGGTCGGCGAGCGGCGAGAAGGTCAGGATCGCAGCACCGGCCGAGCGCCAGCGATCGAGCAGATGCGGATACATGAAAGAGAAAGCGCGATCCTGGGCGAGCGCGATACGCTGACCGGGCGGATCGAGGCGCGCTCCGGCACCGTCTGCAAACCCCGTGGCCTGAGCGCTGCCGCGGATGGCCTCGAGGTCGACCGAGGCTTCGATCATGTTGGCGAGCGCATCGAGGCGCTGCTCGAGATCCGCCGTCTCGCCTGCCTGGACGAGCCCGAGATGTCGCTCCGGCAGGGTGAAGTGCGCGTCCTCAGTCATCGCGCCGAACAACGGAATGCCGATGCGTGCGAACCCCGGCGCGATCAACGAAGCATGCCGTGGGCTCGCCACCCGATTCAGGATCACCCCGGCGATCGAAACATCGTCGCGGTAGCGCGCGCAGCCGGCCGCCACGGCGGCAGCTGTTTCGGTCTGTCCCGAAACGTCGAGCACCAGCACGACCGGCCAGCCGATCAGCGCTGCCAGGTCCGCCGTCGAGCCGCGGGCGGTCTGGCCGGGTTCGGCCACGCCGTCGAACAGGCCCATGACACCCTCGACGATCGCGAGGTCGGCCGCCGCCGCATGGCGGCTCACCAGATCGGCGAGCGTGGCGGGCGCCATCGCCCAGGTGTCGAGGTTGTAACTCGGCCGGCCGGCCGCCACGCCGTGAAAGGCCGGATCGATATAGTCCGGCCCGCACTTGAAGGGTTGCACGCGAACGCCGCGACGAGCGAACGCGCGCAACAGGCCGGCCGTCACCGTGGTCTTGCCGGCGCCCGAGTGCGACGCCGCCACCACGAGCCCGCGCGGACCGATGTTCGGGGTCATCGCCACGGCACCAGCGACGACAGGAGCTGCCGGCGCAGTCCGGCGATCGCGCCGATCACGACGATGGCCGGCGAGCCGATCCTATGCTTGGTCGCGTCGGCCGCGAGCGAGCCCAGCCGGCTTTCGACCACCCGCTCCTCGTCCGTCGTCGCCGACTGGATGAGAGCCGCCGGCGTGTCCGGCGACAGGCCGCCCTGCTCCAGCGACGCGGCGATCTCCGCCAGCTGTGCCATCGGCATGTAGAGGATGAGCGGCTGGCCGAGCTTGGCCAACGCCTCCCAGTCGGCGGCCGAGCGCCCATCCTCGGCGCGATGGCCGGCGGCCAGGACCACGGCATGATTGGTGTCGCGCGACGTCGCGGGAATGCCCGCCAGAGCCGCCGCCGCCAGGCCCGAGGTCAGGCCGGGGATGATGCGAAAGCGTATGCCGGCCGCGGTGAGCGCCACGGCTTCGTCCCAGCCGCGGCCGAACACGAACGGATCGCCGCCCTTCAGGCGCAGCACCCGGCGGCCCAGGCGAGCCCGCTCGATCAGGACCTCGTTGATGTCGCGCTGATGCGGCGAGGGCCGGCCGCCGCGCTTGCCGGCCGGGATCAGTTCGGCGTCCTTGGCGGCAAGTCGCAGCACGCGGGCGTCGATCAGCGCGTCGTGCACGATGTCGTCGGCCACCTGGAGCGCATGCAGCGCCAGCACGGTGAGTAGACGCGGATCGCCGGGGCCGGCGCCAGCCAGCCAGACCTCACCGGGCGGGAAGTCGGGTAGCTCCAGGAAATTGTCGAGGATCACGTGCCCCTGCCGCGGAAGCGCCGCTGGTAAGAAGCGTCGTAGAGAGCGCTGTTGCGGAAATCGCGGGCGCCCAACACCTTGCCGACGAAGATCAACGCCGTACGCTCGATCGGGTTTTTGGCAACCTCGGCTGCGACGGTGCCCAGGGTGGCGCGGATCACGCGCTCGTCCGGCCAGCTCGCGCGATAGACGACGGCGGCCGGGCACTCGGCGCCGTAGTGAGGCATCAGCGAGGCCACGACCTTGTCGAGGACGTGGATCGACAGATGAACGGCCAGCGTGGCACCGGTCGCGGCAAAGGCTTCGAGTGTCTCGCCGGGCGGCATCGCCGAAGCGCGCCCCGAGGTGCGGGTCAGGACCACCGACTGCGCCAGCTCGGGAAGCGTGAGTTCCTGCCCGAGCGCCGCGGCAGCGGCAGCAAAGGACGGCACGCCGGGCGTGATCGTGTAGGCGATACCGGCTTCTTCGAGACGACGGAGCTGCTCGCCCATCGCGCTCCATACCGACAGATCGCCCGAGTGCAGGCGTGCCACGTCGTGGCCTTGCTCGGTCGCGCGCCGGCACTCCGCGACGATTTCGTCGAGCGACATCGGCGCCGTATCGACGATGCGCGCGCCGGACGGGCAGTGATCGAGCAATGCCTTGGGCACCAGCGAGCCGGCATAGAGACAAACGGGACAACGGCCGATCAGCTCGCGGCCGCGCACGGTTATAAGGTCGGGCGCGCCCGGGCCGGCGCCGATGAAATGCACCGTCATCGGCCCTCTCCGGTCGCGATGGCGCAGGTCGCGCGCTCGGTAGCCACGCGCGGGCCGAGCAGCCGGCCGTTGCGGCCGGCCACCACCAGCGCCGACGCCTCGGCGATCGACGGCAGGCCCTTGGCTTCGAGCACCAATTTGGAGCGTGTCAGAACCTGGCCCGCGACGCGGCCGAGATCGGCCACCGTGCAGGCCACCAGCCTGACGGACAATCGCCGCGCGGCCTCCGGGAAGCCGGCTTCGGTCGCCTTCTCCGATTCCGTCGCGATCGCCTCGAGGCGTTCGGCCGGCAGATCGAACATGCCGAGCGCCAGGCGCACCACGCGCTCGATCTCGTCGGCAGACGTGTCGCGCCGGAATCCCACGCCCGCCACGATCATGGCTTCCTCGCGCGCCACTGGATGATGGGCGCGGCTGGACGCCAGACGAAGACGCCGCCGGTCCCCGCCTTGCCGGCCTTCGCGACTTCGAGGCGCACAAGCTCGCCGCCATGGCGCTGGAAGTATTCGATCAGGCGCGCCTCGGATTGCAGCGACACCGCGTTGGCGACCAGGCGGCCGCCGGACTTCAAGGCTGCCCAGGCGGCATCGAACACGCCGGGATCGGACAGGCCGCCGCCGATGAACACGGCGTCCGGCGGCGGCAAGCCCTCGAACGCCCCGGGCGCGTGCTTCTGCACGATTAGAAGATCGGGCGTGCCGAGAGCTGCCGCATTGCGCGCCGCCCGCGCCGCGCGCTCCGGCTGATCTTCTATGCCGATCGCTTTCAGCGAGGGATGGCGCAGCAGCCACTCGATGGCGATCGAACCTGCCCCCAGGCCGACGTCCCATAAAAGCTCACCTTGGCGCGGTGCCAAGGCAGAGAGCGTGACGGCGCGCACCTCGCGCTTGGTGAGCTGGCCGTCATGCTCGAACAGCGTGTCATCGAGGCCGGGCGCGAAACCAAGCACGGTCGCATCAGGCGATGCCACGACTTCAAGGGCGATGGCGTTGAGTGGCGCGATCTCGCCGAGATCGAAGTCCTTCGCCGTGGCGCGGCGCACGCGCTCGCGCGGCCCACCCATGGCTTCGAGCACGATGATCGACGAGTTTCCCATGCCTCGCTCGACCAGCAGCTTCGCCAGTTTGGACGGCGTCTCGCCATCCCACGACAAAGCGAGGATGCGCGCGCCGGGCTGCAGGTGGCGCACGATGCCCTCCAGCGCGCGGCCGTGCAGGCTGACCGTCGTTACGTCCTGCAGCGACCAGCCGAGCCGCGCGGCGGCCAGACTGAAAGCCGAGGATTGCGGCAGGCAGAGCATCTCGGCCGCCGGGATCGAACGCAGCAGCAGGTCGCCGACGCCGTAATGGAACGGATCGCCGCTCGCCAGCACCACAACCAGCCGGCCGCGATGCTTCTCGATTTCCGGCATCGCCTCGCCGATCGGGCTCGGCCAGGCGAGCCTGCGGCCGCGGATCAACCCGTCGGCCAGGCCGAGATGACGTTGGCCGCCGACCACCAGCTCGGCCGAGGCGATCAGCTTTTGCGCCACGGGTGAGAGGCCTTCGACGCCATCCTCGCCGATGCCGACGATGGACAGCCAGCGCGCGGCCGTGCAGGTTGCCCGCCCGTTCGTCATCGGCCGATCCTGCAATGCGTGTTCTCATCCTCGGCGGCACTACGGAAGCCTCTGCATTGGCCGAGCTTCTCGCCGGCGATGCGCGCTTCGAGGCGACCCTGTCGCTGGCCGGACGCACCTCCGCTCCCAAACCGCAACCGATTGCCACGCGTGTCGGCGGCTTCGGCGGCGCCGACGGGCTCGCCGACTTCCTGCGCGCGCAGAAGATCGACGCGGTGATCGACGCCACGCATCCCTATGCCCCGCGCATTTCCGCCAACGCTGTCGTGGCGTGCGCACGCGCAGGCGCCGCACTCGCCTCGTTCGTACGTCCCGCCTGGAAGCCCGCGTCCGGCGATGCCTGGAAGATCGTACCCACCGCCGTCGACGCAGCCCTTGCAATCGGCGCCGCGCCGCGACGCGTATTCCTGAGTCTTGGCCGGCAGGAGTTGCACTTCTTCGCCGCGGTGTCGCAGCATCACTACGTCGCCCGCCTTATCGAACCGCCGCAACGGGCCCGGCCGCACGACCTCGTTGTGCTGCGCCAGCGCGGACCGTTCGATCGCGACGCCGAGCTGCGCCTGCTGAAAGACCGGAAGATCGACGTGATCGTGTCCCGGAACTCGGGCGGCAGCGCCACCTATCCCAAGATCGAGGCGGCGCGCGTGTTGGGCTTGCCGGTGATCATGATCGCGCGGCCCGCCAAGCCGGCCGGCCATATCGTGAAGAGCGCCGAGGCGGCGATGGCGTGGCTGGCTCACGACGGCGCTCCGCGCTCGCTACGTGGCGTGTAGATCCAGCGGCCGACCTGCCGCGTGGTGCTGGCGCCGACGATGACGAGTGTGCGCATGTCGGCGCGTGACGGATCGGCCGCGCCCAGCGTGGTCGTGACGACCTCCGCCTCGGCGGTGCCGGCGGCGCGCACGAACAGCACCGGCGTTTCGGCCGCCTTGAGCTTGCGTAACAGCTCGAACGCCTGGCCCAGCTGATGCGGCCGCGCCTTGGAGGCGGGATTGTAGAGCGCGATCACGAAATCGGCTTCGGCGGCAGCCTTCAGCCGGCGCTCGACCGTCGTCCAGGCTTTTAGATTGTCCGAGAGCGAAATCGCACAGAAGTCACTGCCCAGCGGCGCCCCGACTTCAGCCGCCGCCGCCAGCATCGCCGTGACGCCGGGCTCGACCCGGATATCGAGGCTGCGCCACGCCGGATCGCCGGTTTCCACCGCCTCGAAAACCGCCGCCGCCATGGCGAACACGCCGGGATCGCCACCCGACACCACGGCGACCTGGCGGCCCGCGGCGGCGAGCGAGAGCGCGAGGCGCGCGCGGTCGAGTTCGACGCGATTGTCCGAAGCGTGGCGGCACTGGTCGCCGCGCGCGGGAATGCGATCGAGATAGGGCCCGTAGCCCACGAGGTCGGTGGCGCGTGACAGCGCGGCCAGGGTTGCGGGCGTCATCAGCTCGGCCTTGCCGGGCCCGGTGCCGACCACAACGAGCGATCCGCTCACAGCCGCCTGCCCTCGCCCGGGATCAGCACCATGGCGAAATAGGCGCCGACCGGCTCGCAGCACTCGGCGAGCGGCAGGATGCGCTCGTCCTGCATGGTGCCGCGCTCGACATAGACGGCGCGCGACAGCAGGCCCGCGGCCTCGACGGCGCGCCGCACCTTGCCGAGGTTGCGGCCCACTTTCATGATCACTGCCGCATCGGTGAGGCGCAGGCGCTCGATGAGCTGCCCCTCGTCCAGCGTGCCCGGCAACACGGCGAGCGTGTCGTTGCCCCAGGTGATGGGCAGGTTGGCGCGCGTCCAGCAGCCCGACATGCCGGTGACGCCGGG
>Ga0137390_10003902_pt1 | contig 12293 bp, 14 predicted proteins | sample 15con2h24AmetaG_FD_104937 | JGI IMG/M metagenome (GOLD analysis project Ga0137390, IMG submission 104937) | Vadose zone soil microbial communities from Angelo Coast Range Reserve, California, USA - 15con2h2.4A metaG | ecosystem: Environmental > Terrestrial > Soil > Vadose zone > Saprolite... | reverse complement strand
CGAACTTGCTCGCCGACAAATGACATCGCCAATTTTATCGCCATGGGACTATCCACCGAAGATCTGATCGCTCACCGGGAAGCATTCTTACAATCCTATTTCGCAGAACTCGTAAAAAGTGGGCTCGATGACTATTCGCTTTCCGATGTACGGGAAGGGTACAGGGTGTCTCTCCTTGAGATCCTGCTCTTCGTCATTGTCGCTTCGGGACTCATGGAAGTCGAAACCAAGAATCAGCGTTCGACAAATCTCGCGGTTGTCATTTTCGTTCGCTTGCTGAACGCCATCGAAGAGGCCAACGCGTGGGAGCTTCTTGAATGATTCGTTCTCTTCGGGAACGAGTCGTTGTAAGAAAAGGAGCTCGCCGCGATGCGCGCGTACAGTTTTAGATCCGTTAGGGCTGATCCCGAATCTGCCGTCTCGAGTATCCATGTGGAATTGACCATGAACAGCGACATCGCTGCGCTTTTGCCTGTCGTGGACGAGCTCATGCTCCTGATTAGGAAATCACGTTGTGTTCCTGGCGGGGAACGGGACGTCGAGTGCGCTCTTCGTGAAGCGTTGGACAATGCCGTGGTTCACGGAAACCGAGAGGACCCAGATAAACAAGTTCACATCAGCTGCCGATGTGAGCCGGGCAAGGAGCTGTCTGTTGTCATCCGGGACGAGGGACCAGGTTTTGATTCCACGAAAGTTATGTCTTCAGCGATCACGAAAGGCGCCCAATCCGGTATTCCCTTGATGAGACTGCTCATGGACGAAGTTCACTTCGAACAAGCCGGGCGAGAGGCACACATGCGCAAACGCGCGACTACGATGAAAGGCAGCTGATCTGCGTGGCAAGCCTGTTCCTTTCGCTGTTATCCTGGTGATGGTTGTAGAAGGCGTTCACGGCTACCTCCAGTGTGGTGAGATACCTGGAGAATAGCGCCATGGACGCCTTTTGTTTAATGAGGAGCAGGGATATCAAGGGCGAAGCCCTTGGCTAATTAGAACATACGACATGCGTCATCCGCGATCTCGATCTCACGATCCAGATGCCACGCCTAGCATTCGGTTTCCGATGTGAATCAGTACCCGCACGATCGTGATGGAACGGAAATTAGGATCTCTTCCGGCGATCCCTCGAACGAGTAGTGCATCTGCAGGGTGTAGCCACCGTGAAGAAGGGTTTGGAGGTCTTTGGTTTTGCAGGCTGCACTGAGCCATTGCTGCTCCAGGCTACGTTGTACCCGATCCTGCCCGCCAAGCTTTGTCAAAGAAGTGGCAATAGAATAGTCGTAGATAATGTTGTTTCCCGTGCCCCGTACGCCGATGGCTTGTGTCATTTCGTCAACCTTTACGGGAAAACGCAGGCGGCCAGTGATCTGGCGAGCGAGTTCCTCGGCTGGCGGATGGTTGACGTGCGCATGTGCTTGCCAAGCCGTGAATATTCCGAACAGCACAAGGAAAGGGCCCATCCATCGAAAGCGATCCAGAAACTTCTGCTGAAGCGGACTCGGCTGAGACGGCGCGATGCGGATCATGCCGTATCCTAATGCGGTCGCGTAGAAGCCTCCCAGGATCGGGATACCGCCCTCGATGATTGTGGTCCATTCAATCGCCATCGAGTCCTTCCGTAAACGCAGCAGCTGATTTACGGCTGAGAGGATGCAGCAGCCGCGGCTGGTTGCTCTGTGCCGCGATACGATGTCAGTATTTTTTCGAAGGTTGGCCGCATGTCGTGAAAACGAGGTTCTGCGCACCACGCCATCACCGTGTTCGACGTGTTTGCTGACGGGATGATCGCCGCAAGATAGGTAACACGCAAGTTGCTGTTGCCCGGGACCGCCGCGCGAAAAGCAATTAGAACCGCTGCTTTGCCGTCGATGGTTACAGAAGACTCCGAGAGCTTCTCGTAATCCGTAAGATTCTTTCGGGTGTTTACTTCAAAGAGTTCTTTGGCGTCGGTGACTGTCCCCGTGCCTCGTTCTCGGGTGACAGCAACCCAGTTCAGTTTGTCCGGCGTACTGAGCCAGGCGAGCGTGGAGGGGCTATGATGCACCTGTTCGTTGATAATCCAATCCGAAGGAAGGGCAAGAGAGAATCTGGCGGTCCTGTTGATATATCGCGAGCCGTTCAAGGACTCGTCCATCGCAGGAGCAGCCTTTTGTGCCAGAGTTGACTGGGCAGCCGCGCCGACGAAACTTCTTTCCCGACAGCGGGCAGACTTGCAATGAGGAATAAAATGAGAATCGAGACCGTGCGGCGCATCGAATAACTCCCCAGTAAATTCGCTCAGAGATCGGAAGAGTCGTCACCCGTCTAGAACGGCTGAACCTCGCCGCCGGTACGACCCAACCCTGAAGCTGAGTCTCAAATTTGAGGTAGCTCACCGCCCTCGTCTATAGGCATATGGTACTAACGGTCGAGTTAGAAAATGACGAACTGGATAAAACAAATCGCCCGGGTCGGGTTCGTTAGCACGGTGGGCTAGCCCGCATTAGGTGGCTCTTTTCCCTTTCGATCCTTTTTTAGGCCTTGGCAGGAACCAATTAAGCCACTGCCCGAGGAGTTGGTGCAGAACGCTTACCTTCAGTTGATACATCCGCCGGCGGCCGCGCTTTTCCACGCGCACCAGGCTGGCTTGCTGGAGTACACGGAGATGGCGCGTTGTGGTAGGCCAACGACACGCGAAGCGCGCGGCAATTTCACCTGCGCTCATGCTTCCGCCTCGGAAATTCAAAACCATCAGAATCTCGCGGCGTAGCGGATGCGCGAGAGCACTGAAGAGCGCCGCCGTTTGGCGACCAGAGGTCTCACGTTCAGACTTTGGCAAAGCGCATCCTGACCGTCTGAACGTGCGGGAATTCCATCTCGGGCCGTCCCAGACGCTTTTCCATGTGAACTCCCATTCCTTCCCATATCTGCATCACGGCGGGGTCTTCATGGGCTTTTTCTGCGCCGCGGACCTTCCACGTAAAGATTTCCACAAAGAAAGTCTTCTTGGCTTCATCCATGCCGCGGTATATGAGGGACGGCTTGCCCGCCACGAGGCCTTGGCGCTTAAGGGTGGGCCAGTGCCGGGCGAGTCGCTTCAGAAACGCCGCTTCGTGACCCTTCTTGATGCGGTACGTGCAGATCACCACTTCGGGTTTTGTGCTTCTGGAAAGGCTGCTTGTCATTTCAAGGATTCCTTTTTCTCTCTGCTGCTACCTTCTTGAGATGAACACCCTTCCTACTGGCATCGATCTCGACGTCTGCCCGCACCCTTTGTCCCTCGAGACCATTCAGATTGGAAGGGTTGTCGACGGTCCAGACGCTGTGGTCCGATTCCTTGACCAAAACAAGAGGTTGCGGTTTCCATTCGAGATGGCCAATTGCTGCTCCCCCGCGATTGCACTTGCGAATGCAATCGGCTTTGCCCGGTTTGCTGTGTTTCGCGCCACAGCCTGCGTCGCTCACCAGAGCGATCCAGGTTTCCTCCTGAGGGCAAGCGCGATGAGGTAAGCAAAGGCTTGCTACCACAAAGAGTGTAATGGACAACCGATATCGCCCCATGAAGAGCACCTTCGGTGGATATTTAGCACCTGTGCTAAGTATATGTCAAGCGTGGAAGTGCGCGTTCAATCCCGACACCGCTTGATAGGAGCCGCAGATCGCCCGCGCAGAGAAGGCCTCACAAATCCGGCCTGGGCTCTTGAGCTCAAATGGACCCTGAACATGTTGTCCAATGTCCCCGACTGGTTTTCACCAAAAAGAAAAAGGTCGGACGGTGCAGAAAACCATTGCATTTCTGGTTGCACAATAGTTGCACAAATGCTCCCAAACACCGGCCTTTTGCACCAAAATAGGGCATCTCATCCGAACGTAACTTGTTGATTCCGAACATCAGGCATGTGCATCGGGAAATTTGCTAAGCCGCTGCTGGCTGAAAACTCAGACTGACGTTTCGAGTTGCAGCCCTTCTAAGATTTCGTCTAATCGTCTGTAACGTCAGCACTTACTGATTGCGGCTTCGAGGCCGCTTGCCCGTGTGAGATTTCGCCGGTTGCACAATGGTTGCACAAATCTGCGGGTACTTCGCAGCAACGGTCTACGAAACCGTTGTCTGAGTACCATAAGACTGCGAACAGAAATCATGCCGTCGCAATCCCTTCCCAGCATTGCCTTCAATGATTGGACCGATAGCATGCAAACAAGCGCGTCATTTTGAGGAGTGAAACACCGTTGGGTGGAGAAAAAGCACATGACATAAGGCCAAACGACCACGTTGTTGGGGCGCCGGTTCAGACGGGTCTGCCAAGCACTGCGAGATGCGGAATCCCCCAGAGATACGAAGAAGTGGGACTACCGTGGAGAAATACAATGGGATTCCCCGACCCGAGGTCGAGGTAGCTTATCTCGGAGTCCAGCAGATTCACTTTCTGTCTCGGATGAGAATCATTGTGCGGCGGCGAATCCATCAGAGCTTTGACTTTAGGAAGTCGGTGACGAGTTTGGTGGTCGCCGCGGGGTTCTCCTCCATAATCCAATGGCCGGAATCTGGAACGATTGCTTCTTTCACATCAGTCGCGGCGAAACGCATCACCGTCGCCATCATTGTTCCGCATGCTGCTTCGCCTCCAATCGCCAGCACAGGTATGGTGAGCTTGCCTTTAGCGAGCTATGCTTTGTTGTCGATGGTATCCTGGCCGAAGGCTGCGGACTGGGCGAAGCCCCCACGGATGGCGCCCGGCATGGCATAGAGTCCCGCGTAGTGTTGGCGCTTCGCTTCATCGAAGTGCCCACCGATGCCTTTGTCTACGCTTCAAGAAAACACCTCACGATGTCCCCTGCAAGACTCGAGGTCAGGATGGATTCGCCACTTCCTTTCCTGTAGGGCTCTTGCCTCCCCTACAACATGCCGGTTTATCCCGGCGCACTCCTGTTTGCCCGTAATTCAGCCGCAGTTCCCTGAAGGGAGACCATGAGCGTGCCCGATTCTGAGCGGTTCAAGTTTTGCAGGAAGCTAGTTCGCGGAAGGGGCGCTCAGCCATGCAGCAGTTTGTAGAAACTTGCTCTTTCCCTTAATAAAAGAGCCCTGGGCGGCTAGGCCGCCCAGGGTCGTGTGTGCCGTTCGGTTTTATCTAACGCAAGCTATTCTTCAGCGACGTGGCGCAGGCTATTCTTCAGCGACGTGGCATGGGCATCCAGCGCGCTCAGCGGTTCCAGTCCGAAGCGTTCTTCGATCGTCTTGAGAATCGAAAGAGTGTCGTACTGCGTGTGGTCCACAAAACTGCGCTTGGCAAGCGGTCCGATGATGATTCCAGGAACGCGCGTACCATCGCCCCAGATGCCGGTGACTGGCGGTGTCACGTGATCCCACCGGCCGCCGTGTTCGTCATAGGTCACAATGATGAGGGTGTTGCCCCAATAGTCGCTGTCTTTCACTGCGCTCACAAGATCCGCAACGTGCTGCTGACCCTGCAGCAGGCCGGCGTATCCGGGATGCTCATTGTCGGGTCCCAGTGCCTTAATAAAGGCGACGGCCGGCAGGCGTTCGGTCTTCAGATCCAGGAAGAAGTCGCTTTCATCCTGCAGGTGTGCCGCAGATAGCGGATTGCGGACGCCATTCTTGAACGGAGCATAGTTGTCATAATAGGCGAAGGGTTGGTGGTGCCATTGGAACAGGGGGTCGACGGGAGCGTTCTTCGGAACAACGCCGTTGTTGGCGGGGTTGCTAGCCGTGCTGGCCAAGGCATTGTCCCAGCCGCCGGAGTACCACTTCCAACTGATGTCTTTGGCGCTGAGGCGGTCGCCGATTGTCGGCGTGAAAGGGCGGGTCGTATCGGACGGGGCGCTGTCATTCAGGGATGGCAGCAAGGCTGCGCTGCCGACCGTGGAAAACGTCGGAACCAGGTTCGTGGAGAAAATCGTGTTCACAGCGTAGTTCTTGTCGAACGTCGCTCCCGGAATGGTGAACGATACGCCGCCGATGGGGGTGATGTTGCCGTCGCGAACGATCTTGCCCGTGGTCGTATTCACCAGGAGTTGTCCGTCCGTATCCAGGACAGCCTGCATGGCTGCCGGGGCGTTCGGATACACCGGAGCCGCCGCCGCAATCAGAAACTGGTGGTTGAGGAACGATCCGCCAAATGCCGCATGGAAGAAGTTATCTGCCATGGTGTATTTCTGAGCGAGGAGTCCTTCGGGCATCTTGGTCGCGTCAAAGTAGCTCATGGTCAGGCCCGGGTTGTCGCTCCAAGTGACAAACCAATCCATGGCGCCCTGATCGATTTGCGACTGCTCATGCCAGTAGCGGTGAACGAGATCGCCCGTGGTGTCATTGGGCATTAGGGTCGAGTTCTTCAGAACGTTATAGGGAAGCAGGGTATTGAGTCCGGGCGAAAACCGCATATCGATCTGCCCGCTGTTGATCGGTGGCGGCGGCGTGGTCAGCTTCAGCGATCCGGATACCAGGCTGAACGGCTGCCCTGTTTGCGCACTGAGAGGTTGGTCAAACCGGTCGGTCTGATTCAGGGACTTGGGCGAGGATTGCGCCAGACCGTTGGCTCCCGGGAACAGGCCGTACAAGGAGTCAAAGCTCCAGTTCTCCTGATAGATCACTACGATGTGCTTGATATGGCGTAGCTCGGGGTCAGGCTCAGATCCTTGGCCAAAAGCGTGGGCGGAGGTCAGACAAAGAGAAATGGCAAGCAAAACCAGGCGCCACGGTGCCCGCCGGAAGTCTTTCGGTGCGAAGTACGTTTGCATGCAACTGCCTCCTGTTTTGTTTCACGGAACTCGACCTGAGTGAGTCGGCACGAAGAGTCATATCGACACCGCTTTACACAATCATTCCCCGCATATGAACATCCGGCTAAATCCGGACGAGGATCTCTGGAAAAGTATTTACCCGCGACACGGGGGGTGGACGCCCAAAACGTCCAGTAGCACAAGTAGTGGAACTTGGTGAGAGCGGCGCACCATACTTGCAAATCCGGATGGATCTCATAATAAATATCCGCATCCATTTGTGTTCGAGCCTCTCGATTCCTAACAACGCCGGTACGTCGCGCGGAATTGCGGGCGATCACAACAGACTCGCAAAGAATTCACGCAGCCTTCTCTGAACTGTAGCGGACGCCATGCTACGGTCCGACACTCGCCTCACGGCTGGATCGTGAGGAAACTTCACAAGGGAGAGGAAGTGCAACATGAGAATGTTCAGGTTCGATGAATTGCCCAAGGCGATTGTTCTCGCCTGGACCATCCTGGTCTTCGCGGGTCTCGCGAACGCGCAGTCTAGCGCGAGACTTGACGACGATGAGGATAAAAAATCACCCACGCCGCCGGGACTCTATATCACACCAATGGTCTTGGCTAACGCGGTCCAGCAGCAATTGAATCCTGGCCTCACAAACTATCCGGACTTCGTCGCGGGCCAGGCGGTAAAGGGCGTAGTCAGCCCGGACGGCGAGACCCTGGCGATCCTGACAGCGGGAATGAACTCGCTGTACTATCCTAATACTGCCTCCACCTCTCCTGACCTGATCGGTAAGATCGACCCGGCGGCTTCCACACAGTTCCTCTTTCTATACGACGTTACCGGTGCGAACAAGAGCAAACCTGTCTTGAAACAAGTCATCCAGCAGCTCAATGCACACGTTGGTCTCGTTTGGGCGCCGGATGGCAAGACGCTGTATGCGGCAGGGGGCTGTGATGACCTTGTATACGTCTACAGCAACAATGGCACGAGTTTCGGGCTAAGCAACAAGATCAGTCTTGGACACGCCCCGAATGGCTGTTTGTCCAACGCTGCCAATCGAACCGGTCTCGGTCTCGGCGTCGAGCCTAATGTGTCAGGACTTGCCATTTCTGCCGACGGGAAAACGCTCGTCGCCGCCAACAATTACAACGATTCGATTAGCGTAATTGACACAGCGACCGGAACAGTGCGGTACGAATACGATTTGCGGCCCTATGCCAGTTCGGGAGCTCCGAACGGCACCAAAGGCGGAACGTTCCCGTACTCCGTGGTCTTGAATGGCACCGTGGCCTATGTCGGCTGCGATCGGGATCGTGAAGTCGTCGCGGTGAACGTGGCCAGTCCAACCGCCGGCGCATTCCTTGCCCGCATTCAACTGGATGGCAATCCGAATGGCATGACGCTCAGCGCAGACGGCTCAAACCTCTATGTCGCGCAGGATAATCAGGACCAGGTCGCCGTCATCGATACCGCAAGCAATAAGGTCATCCACAAGATCGACACGCGCGGTCCTGCTCGTCTGGATTTTCCCCCGAACACAACCGGTGCGGCGCCGACAGCGGTCACTATCAACCAGGCGAAGAAAACGCTTTATGCAGTCAACGCCGGCTCGAACTCTATCGCTGTGATCCCTCTAAGTGGTCCACAAGCTTTCAAAACGATCGGCCTTGTCCCGACGGCGTACGACCCGACCGATGTTGCTTTCAGCGCCGATGGTAGCTGGATGTACATCATCAACGGCAAGAACGACACGGGCCCGAATCCTGGCTATGGCTACGGCAACCTGCGCTTCATCCAATTCATCACCTTTCCGGGCGGCAACTTGGCGGAGTCTAACAAGCTGAATTCAAACAACCAGTATCAATTTCAGTTGGAACATGCATCGCTCGTCAGCGCTGCGGTCCCAGACACGGACGATCTCTGGGAATTGACCTCACGGGTGGCAGCCAACAACGGATACCAGGCCAGACACTCCACTGCGGACGGGGAGGTAATGGAATTCCTTCATTCTAGAATCAAGCACATTATCTACATCGTGAAGGAAAACCGTACCTTCGATCAGATCCTCGGCGATTTGGGTAATGGTTCCAACGGCGACCCCTCGCTGACTCTCTTTGGCAAATTTGTCACCCCCAGCTTCCATCGTATGGCACGGGAGTTCGTGACCCTCGACAACTTCATGGACCCTGGCGACGGATCGATGGACGGCTGGTCCTGGTCCATGCGTGGCCGTGTCACCAATACGGAGACCCTCACGCAACAGATTAACTATGCGCGCGTGAACCGGGGCCTCTCCTATGAAGGGGAAGGCCAGAACCGGAATATTCCGAGCAACCTGAATAGCGTTGCGGCGCGCGACTTTTTCTTTGACCCAACCGGCGCGACTACGCCCTATAGCAGCCTCACTTCGTCGCTGAAGGGCGGCACCCCGAACATACTGGCCGGCGACGGGGATCATGCGGCCACCGACGGCCCAACGGGTTACCAGCAGGGCTATATCTTCAACGCTGTGTTGAACTCCGGCGGGACCATTCGTAACTACGGCTGGATGGCCAATACCCCGGGGAGCATCGGAACCATTGCCAACCCTATCTCTGATCCTTTCGCAGCCGGCGTCATCCAGACCACCGCGGCTAATCAAATCATCCATGAGAATAATTTTTATAATCCGTACTTCCGCGCTTACGACCAGGCCTACCCGGATGTTTGGCGCTTCAACGAATGGAACCGCGAGTTCCAGCAATTCGTTGCCAACGGCAATCTGCCGACACTCGAGATGATCCGCGGCCTGAGCCACGATCACACGGGTAGCTTTACTTCGGCGCTGGGTGGAGTCAACACGCCGGAAATACAACAGGCGGATAACGACTACGCGGTCGGCTTGCTGGTCCAAGCCGTCGCTAACAGCCCTTACGCGAAGGACACGCTAGTCATCATCATTGAAGATGACTCCCAGGACGGAGCCGACCACGTAGATTCTCATCGCGCCACGACCTACTTCGTTGGCCCCTACGTGAAGAAGCACGCGGTGGTGAGCAGCCGCTACAGTCAGGCCAACTTGCTCCGCACCATCGAGGACATCCTGGGCACGGAGCACCTGAACTTGAACACCTACTATGCGCGGCCCATGGCGGATGTGTTCGATACCAAGTGCAACGGCAAGTGGACCTTCCAAGCCGTGTCATCGACGCTTCTCCAGTCGACTACGCTGGGACTGGATCCAACGAAGGTGCACTTTGCTGCCGGGCCCGTCTTGAAGCCAACTCACGATGCGCAGTACTGGGCGGAGAAAACCCGCGGCTTTGACTTCTCGGGTGAAGACCGCGTTCCAGCCGAGCTGTATAACAAGATCCTCTGGGAAGGTCTGAAGGGAACGGCTGCTCCAGCTGCCAAAACCCGCTTCTTGAAGGTCGAAGTCGACGACGATAAAGACGGGAAATAGCCCACATCCACTCGCAGATCGGTGGGACCCTCGGGTCCCACCGATAGCATCAGGCTTAATGCTCGCTATTGTTTAGACTTGGGCACAGGAACTCGGCTATATCGCTGTCGACGTTCGTGACTAAGGCGAAGCATTGGCCTGTATTGAGTATTGGTTAATTTACTCTTTGATACTATTCGGTTACGTTTCTAGCTGAAAGGTATCTGTAAGAAGCGCGTCACCTTGCGCACGCGGTATAATCCAAACGAACCGTATCTGAATAGCTTGATCGGGATTAAGCAAGTCAATCTCGCGACGAACTATTTCGCTGTAGGGCATCCCAGTCTGACCAACTACTTAGAAATCGTTGGCGGCTCGAACTTCGGTGTGCGCAGCGACAACGCCCCGTCCTGGCATAACACAACCTGCACGCCCAATCTGGCGACCGAAATTGTGAACGCCGATAACGCCGGAGGCCAGACAACCATCCCTGTGGACACCGGCACTGTTTGCCCGATCGCCGGAGCAGGCCAGGACGCAGAAAGACCGGCCGTGGATAGCTGGAACGAAGTGACACTGCCACAGTTTCCGTTTCTTGCGGACATAGACGGCTTGAAGTCGGTGCCTGCGGAGAAGACAGACGGCAAAACGATCGCAGACCAACTCGTGCATCGCGGCTTGACTTGGAAGAGTTACCAAGAGGATCTTCCGCTCAGCGGGGCCGACGGTGTTAACTACAGCAACGGCACAGCGAGCAACCTTACCAACTTCTCTAAACTCACGCCCCTGACCTCGGCGAGCGGCGAGCAGAGGTGTTGGCGGTTGAAGTGAAACGCCCATCCGCTCGCCTCTACAGGATGCTTCAATTCATAACGTGGCCCTGGGAATTCCGCCTCCCAGGACCTTTTGTCCATAGGACGAGTGAGACCTATCATCTCGCCCGAGAGGATGGCGTTGGCTCTCATTGCCGCGCTGCGAACCAACAAAAACTTCCGGCGCGGGGGAAGTTTTTTATGGACGTCCGGCTGATGCCACACGCTTTTGCCTGAGGGTAGCTTGACCGCGCGTGGATCTCCGAACCCACGTACACCGCGCAGCGTTCCAAAATAGTGGTCGAACGAACGGTTCTCCTGCATCAGAAAGACAACGTGCTCGACGTCATTGATGCTCGCGGTCTGGTTGTTCGCAGGAATCGCCAGACCGCGGGCGATACTGGCGGGAAGGGTTGCTGATGCTGCGGCTGTGGTCAAGAGCTTCAAGAATTCTCGACGGTCGGTGCTCATGCGGAATTTCACCTCTTTGGATCACCTTGACGGTAATCGCATGCGGGAGCTTATCCGCCGCTGATTGCGCGTGCGTGACGATTAAGTTGCGATTGTGTAACTTGCTGTCGAACTGGACTGATCTTTCGCCGCTCACCCGAAACCTGTCCACCCCACTATTTCGGGCGGGCTTTGACGGCCAGCCGGTCGTCGATTGGAATAACCACCACGGCAAACGGTGTTCCAGCGTCGTCGCTCACTTGCGGCACCAGACTCCCGAACTCATTGCCGCCGACCATTGAGTTTTCGTAATAAGGACAGAAGACCATCATATGTGGGTGCCAATGACCGATTCCCGATCCAAGATTCTGATCCGCGGACCACATGTACGCAAAACTGACCCCATCTCTTCTCGGAAGTTCTCCTTTGACATAGGCCGCCTGAAGACTCTCGGCAATCTGATCCGGACTTTTCCCGGCAATCGCAAGCTTGGTTCGCAGTTCGTAATAGGGCATCACCATGCGAGCTGCTGGCGCGGTGAAGCAGATTGGCGCCCGGATGGTTGGGTCGTAGACGATCTCGCGGAACTGCGCGGGCGTGTAGGTCGGTGCCGAGAACCCGCGCATGACCATGCACACAGAGCCGTTATCGCCATCCTGAGCGATTTGGAAACCGGACGCCGTCAGGACCTTTATCGTCGCGTGGCCGGAAATACTGTCGGGCGCCGCGCTCTTCGCCAGCGCGATTTCGGCGTCTCGTGCCATCATATACTCGCCGAGCGGCGGGTACTTCGCACCTTGTGCATTCATGCCGACCGCGCCCAGGCCGGCCAGCAGGAAAGACAGTACATATCGATATCGTTTCATTTCCATGTGAATTT
>Ga0137390_10003900_pt1 | contig 12300 bp, 15 predicted proteins | sample 15con2h24AmetaG_FD_104937 | JGI IMG/M metagenome (GOLD analysis project Ga0137390, IMG submission 104937) | Vadose zone soil microbial communities from Angelo Coast Range Reserve, California, USA - 15con2h2.4A metaG | ecosystem: Environmental > Terrestrial > Soil > Vadose zone > Saprolite... | reverse complement strand
TGTTGGTGTTTGTGCACACGCTTGGCAGACTGATGCTCGTGGAATATCCGATTGTCGCCAGGAGAGACACGCTCAAGCCCATGGGGGGGAAATGAGTGCTGATGTGAAAGGGATTGAGGATTAGCTGACGGTGGAGGCGTTGGAATTGACGAGCCACTGGGTGACTTGACCGCGTGGGGGTCAATGACTAGCCCGTGAGGCACATACGATGGTAGTACCGAGGGTGGGAATGTTGGTGCAGAGAATGTGGGTTGGCCATTAACGTGTCCCTGTGCAGTCTGCATCGCAGCGTGAACAGAGGGGATGAAGCGGCCTTTTCTTTCAGAAGGAGAGGTGTGGAATATTAATGCAGCGAGGTGAAAGGGAGGGGGAGAGGATCAACTAGAGGGTTATGTAATCAGATCTTGCGGGAAGGCGCGTATGATCACCATCAAATTACGTCAAAAATACAGATCCATATAAACAACCGAAAACAAAGAGGCGGGAACGACAACTAAACTATGCATGTATGTGATGAGATGAGAGATGTAACGGGCAGCCAAAAGCATAACGAAAACTAAAAACTAAACGGCCTCTCGTAAAACCATTATCATAATCGACCGTGAAAAAAAAAAGAACCATCTATGCGTGCCTACGCCTTGACACTCTTCTCCTTCTCCTTCTTCTCCTTATCGCCAAAGATCTCCTTCAGCTTACCTAGAAGACTGTGCCGCTTCTCGCGCTTTTGTTGACCCGAAAACCGCGACGAACCAGTTGGCGAACTGTTCCCGCTTTTGTCCCGCCCAGGAAACGAGAACTTACGCGACGTCTTTCGGGTTGCTGTCGTGGGCAACGACGGCACAGCAGTGGACGTGCTGGCCGTGCTCGTAGACTTGGTGTGGCCGTTGACTGCCGGAGCGGGGTGTAAAGGTGGCGAAGGGGCGTCAGACGGGTTTGTGTCAGGCTCGGGTCCAGGGGCGGTGGCGGAAGCAGGCTCGGGAACGGGAGTGGAGGTAGTACTCTTGGCAGGGGCAGACTCTTGCTCTTTCTCTGAGGCAGGGGGTGGCACAAGGGAAGGCGTAGGCTCAGATGGCTCGAGGACGGTCGGTGCCCCCTCACGTTCAGGGGCCGGTACAGATTCTGCAGCAGTGGGGGTCTCGACCTTGGCTGGCTCGGGAACAGGTTCGACGACAGGAGTAGCAGGCTCTGGCTCTGGCTCGGGTGCGGGATCCGGCCCTGCAGTAACCTTAGCCTCTTCGCCAACAGTAAGGGTTGCATCCTTTGGCGGCTCAGCCTCCGTTGCGGACGCTCCGTTTTCTGCTGGCATCGGTGTAACCTGCTCTGGCCCTTCAACTGGAGCAACATCTGCGTCCCGTGTGCCTTCTGCCGGCTCGGGCGCAGGCGTAGAGGACTGTTCTTCGACCTGAGCTACCACCACGGCAGCAGTTGAGCGCTCTTGCTCAGTATTGGACTGGGCTTGAGAAGAGACAGAAGTGGTGACGGGTTCTTCTGGAGCTTGGGGCTCAGAAACGAGCTGAATTAAATCGTAATCGTAAATGATCTACCAAGTCGTGACAAATCGGGATTTATGCGTACCTCATCTAAAGCCCTCTCCACCTCTTGTGGGCCTGGAGCGACCTGGGCAACAGCCACGTGCGCCGTTCCAACAGCTGGGGCGATATCCGCTTTGACCCCCTCGACAAGGGTAGATGGCTTTTCGGGTGCAGGCTCAGCAGTGGGAGTAGTAGGGACTTCGTGCGGCTCATGGAGGGCGTATCCGTTTGCCACAGGTTTGTCAGCGTTCACCGGGACCTTTTCCGCGTGCCTGTGCTCAGGCTCCACCTCGGACTCAGAGCGGTAGGATGGGGTGGGGAGTTGGGGTTCCTGCGATGGGGGCTTTGGAGGTGCGGTGTATACGTTATTGACGAAGCCATTGTCGATCTCTGTAGGCTCTGCGTCGTTGGTCACCCAACGACCGTCAACGATAAACTTGTACGCGATCTTGTCTTTCCATGGAATTAAGACTGGGGTTTCGAAACCATCAGGCTTGCGGGTGAGGCGGAGAGATGAAGACCACTGTATGCAGAGATGAGGCGCGGAAGGAAAGATGAATGAGGGAAGGCGAAGGGAGAAACCCGTGGTTATCGCGGGCATGAGAGAAAATACTAAAAAAGAGAAAAAAATAGGGAGGACGCAAGCAGACTTGCCTGGTCAAAGGTTCCAGTCACGATAACTTCGTTGGCATCCATGTATGGCCTGTTTTTAAGTAGTGGAGGCGATTAAGGGGGCGAAATGCGCGGAACACGGTTATACGGCGTGGTAGCGCACCATCGGAGGATGACTTGATGGAGGTCTTGGGAGGACATGATGATGAGATCGAGCTAGAGGGCACGCCGGGTGAAGAAAAGCGATGGATTTTGAGGGTCAGAGAGGTGAAGGGGAGGCGTGAGGGAAAACGTGTAAGTGAATGAGAGTCCGCGATCCTCGTGTGTGCAAAATGGCGAACACGGAAGATATGGGCGAGTACAAGCCAACGTCGAGCGAAAGTAGCACTTGAGGTGATAGGTATCGCTCGCCAGGAAGGAAGGAAAACCGTTTGCCGTTGAAGGGGACGACGAGCGGTGGACAGCGAACAAAAGCCGTCAGCCGAGCCCGTTTGTCCTCATATTTGCTTTCCACCGCACTTTGACGTAATGTTTGAACTTTTTTCCTTCCGCACCGCAGAAAACCGGACCGAGGCGTGCAGATAGTCCATTCTAATCAATCAACGCCTCCCCACTAGCTCACATGCACTCTCCTGCCTCCAGTGGTGGCTGCCTCGAGATGACATCATCATCCTTACATGATTGATCGCTTCGGCTCAGTGCAAAACCGCGACACCAGCATCGACTTGCTTGACTTCTCTCGTGTAGAGTACCAGCTATGTAAGCAACCTTACGACCGGCTGATCCATCACTCACACGGTGTCCAATTGAACGCTCAGCCCATTCAATCCTATTCCAAATCCAACTGTGTCTGCGTCTGCGAAACTGCTCCCGTAGTGATCGTTTCACACATATATGCCCATATGCCCATCCATTCTCTTCCAAGCCCTTGTTCTACCATCATTCTCTCCTCTCTTCTGTTATCTCTATGGCTGCCAATCTCTTGAGGTCACCCCACGATGTGGTGAGCCGTGAGTATGACTATATTGTTGTGGGTACGTATGTGCTCCGTTCGCACGCGTCCTTTTAACCTAATACGTGCCACAGGCGGTGGAGTACGTGCTCCTGAATCCTACTCATTACGTTGGCTCACATACGCAGGTTGCGGGCCTTGTGGTCGCGTCACGCTTGTCAGAGGATCCCACCATCTCCGTGCTCGTCCTCGAAGCCGGACGCGCGAATCTCAATGACGACTCGATCAGTGCGTTTTCGTCCTTCTGCTATGATAATCACTTTTACCTTTCTCACGATGTCCGTAGCCATGTCCGGCACGTTCGGAAAGAACTTCTTCCAGCCCGACTACGAGTGGGAATTCATGACTGTGCGCTCAATAAGTACCATACGAAGGTGCCCGCGCGACACTGATTTTATGTCCTTTCGTTATTTCAGGTCCCTCAGAATCACTGCAATGACACCGCATTCTTCTGGCCGCGGTAAGTACGCCCTTCATGCACATGTCCTCTCGCTCGCCGCACCATAGGCAACTGATCATAGCCCCAATCAGTGGCAAGAGCCTCGGTGGCTCATCATCTATTAACTTTTATGTCTTCACGCAACCTCCCGCCTCGGATATTGACGGTATGCTGCCCTTGACTAAAGTTTACACACTGTTACCGATTGTGCTTTGTGTGCTAGCCATCGAAAAGCTCGGAAACCCAGGTTGGAATTGGGAAACATACTTGCGATACTCCAGAAAGAGTGAGCGGTATGTTACTTCCCATTTTCTGTCCCGCTATTCCCTATGTTGACTATGCTATCCAGTTTCACCCCGCCTAGTGCGCAAGAAGCGGGGGTAGAGCGTCTACATTTCGATCCCGCACACCACGGAACAGAGGGTGAGCAGTGCATAATACATCGTCCGAGTGTTGTATCGTAGCTGACCATGGATACAGGCCCTATCTCTACTTGCTACCCACCGCTCCGTTCTGGTTGGGATACCCTGTATCAAGATGTATGTAGTACCAACCTTCTCGCACGCGCGACGTAGTCAAGTACTGATAGCGTGCAATCAGACCCTTGGTAATCTGGGCCTCCCTCCTGCAAGAGACGCGGTAAGTCTCCTATCCCAGGGTCACTGTCCCATGGCTCACTCTTGCCTCTTAGACGCAAGGAGATGTATGTATCCGCGCGGTGGATTGCGTATAGTACTCATACGCAGGGAAGCTAATCTCGATCCCAGGGTAACGCAGCTTGGATGGCGACTTGCTCCGTCAATCCACAAACTAACAGACGTTCATACGCCGTGGTATGCCCGCCCTAAATCCCAAAAATGTTGGCCTCTGAGCTCACACATGTCACAACCGTTCTCAGGAATACCTCAACCAAGCAGGCTCGCGCAAAAACCTCCACGTGCTTGTTTCCTCGCCCGTAACGAGGGTTCTATTCAAGGATGAGAAGAGCGCAGTAGGTGACGTGGTTGCGTCGGGTGTTGAGTTTGTGCATGAGGGCAAGACATATACTGTGTGCGTGAGCCGAGAAGTGATCCTCAGCGCCGGGTGAGCACGCTTTCAAGCATTGAGATACAACGCATGGCTCAATACTGTAACAGTGCGATTAAGACGCCCCAGGTACAAGACCCCGTCATATATCGCCCGTGGTTGAATCACGACAATTGACCAATCTATAGATTCTCGAGTTCTCGGGCATCGGTAATCCGGAAATACTCGCCAAGATCGGCGTTACTCCCAACGTCGACCTGCCCAGTGTCGGCGAAAATGTGCAAGAGCACATTTTCACCGCTCACGCATTTGGTACCGAGTTCCTTGCACTATCATATACACTGTACACTGACGACACATCAAGAGCTCAAAAATCCAGAGAACTACAACACCCAGGAGCCCTTGGCAGACGAAGCGGTTCTGAAGGATCAGCTGGGGCTCTAGTAAGCTCTAATCAAATACTGTCAATCAGACGTATAACTAGTGCCGCGATGACAGCGCGGAGCATAAGGGCCTCTTTCTCCTCTCCTTCCTCGGTATCGGCACCGGCTCCCTTGCCCGCCTCTCCCCTGACGGCGCGGTGCTCACGGCTTCGCATGTCGCGCGCGTCCGCGCTACGCCGTCCGGGGCCTGGAGGCCCGGCATTGCGGAGCAGTATGCCGTGCAGCTTGACAAACTCAACGCTGGCACAGCCAGCTTGGAAGTCGTCAGCATGCCGACGTACTTCTCTCGTCCAAGTGTGTTCATCTTCTTTTCTCCTTTATCCCTCCTTCTAGCTTTGCTGACCGAAGAACAAAGACAATCCCGAGCCAGGAAAGAAATACATCACGATTGTATCGATTCTGAACCACCCCTGGTCGCGCGGAACCATCGTACGTTCTTTATACAGTCCCTCCCGTGCCGAAGTTAGTTTTGGCTCATGCGCCGCATGCTCTACCCTTCTTACTGTAGCACGCGGCGTCCACGGATCCCCTCGCGCCCCCGGCGATGGACCCACACTATTACGAAGACGACTTTGGTCAGTATGCTTGGGTGCTTTGCCCACCTAACGTTGATGCTCATACGCCACGTTGCCGCAGATTTGCAAAGTATGGTCGAGCTAGTCAAGTTTGTGCGTCGACTTGGCAGGACTTCGCCCCTTAGTGACATCATCGGTGTGACGCCTTTTCCGACTGCCCGCTCATAGCTGATCAGTATCTGGCCAACTTGTGTGTGTGGGCAGCACGGGAGCATAACCCCGGTCCGGAGGTGCAGACGGACGAGGAAATCGTCGCCTGGACCAAGCAATACACGAACTCAATTGCCCGTGCGCCGCTCTCCCGTCTCTACTTGTGCCTTGCACCCGGGCGCTTGCTGACTTTTTCCTCGCCCTAGACACATCGGGAACCTGCTCGATGCTCCCGCGCGACAAAGGCGGGGTTGTTGACCCACGACTAAAGGTCGGTAAAATAAAATAAAAATGCTGCCTGCGCATCGCTGGGCCTTTGCTTACTTACGTGGCCGGCAGGTGTACGGCACGCACAACTTGCGCGTCGTCGATCTTTCCATTCTCCCGTTACATATCGGCGCGCCCACCCAGAGTACATCATACCCATTTCGTTTCGTGCCCTGTGCCCTATGCTGATACTTGGCCTGTCGACAGCGTACGTATATGGCTTGGCTGAACAAGGTAAGGCCAGCATCTACCATTATGCCTTCTTCGTCGCTAGTGACTGACGCATGGGGCCCTTGTTATTTGGTACTTTGTGTAGCTGCCGATATCATCAAAGGCGTCATTTGACCTCTGAAGTTTGGAAGCAAGACGTATGACAACAGCAACAGGTAGCTCGTGTGTTTCATCTTTCGACGGACCCGGCGTGGTAAACTCGGATTAGACTTGTTGAATGACCGTTAGTCGTTTTGTTGTTGCTTTGAATGGAGAATCTACTAGACTACTAGTGTGTTGCCCAGTATGAGTCCAATAAAAACAAACTAGCTAGTGGCGGGACCCAGGCCACGTGATTCTTTGCCAAACTAACTGCACGTGAGGTTTGTGTCCTCGTTGGACGACTAATATGACTGCTCTCCCTCCCGCCAACCCCAGGCAAATAGGCGACTTGGAGCCTAATGCTCTCGGCGCGTACAACGTTTACCTGGATTTTGAACGCGACGCCAAGACAGATGACGATACCTGGATACGTGCAAGACTCCTCGGTTACTTAATCCTACATGCTCCTTCAAGGAGCGTGTACGAGTGAATCACTTTGACGACTTCATGACGCGCACGGACAGAAGTTCTATCCGTGCACGTCAAGAAGTCATCAAAGTGAATCACTCGTACAGTCAGAACTACGGTAATTTTGTTGGAGTCAGAGGCTGTGACGCCTGTGACGGGCGTGATAACGCCGCTACGTACAGAGTGAGAACGGTGAAGCTAAGTGGTGTAAAGGTGTACTACTCACCTCAGTCCCAAGTGAGAAGACTGAGGTGGGAGGACGAAAAACGCGTCGTACTTATAGACTTTTTATGCATACCAAATGGAACCGGCGGTAAGGTAAACGAAATGGTATGTGAATTAGCTACGAGTATCCTGCGTCATCGTACGAGCTGAGAGTAAAGTAATGACGTATGTGTTCGTCGTGCGTCGCCTGCGGCTGGATCTCCAACAAATTTGTGTGAACTTGGACAGTGCTTTATCGATTGCTTCATTCGCCCGTGTATGTTGTTTACCAGTGTTACAGGGGAAAAACGAGCTGAACTGCACCTCTAGTCAAGAAATTTGAAGGACGCACGCCAGTTTCTGAGAGCCATCCTAGTCGTCCTTCGTACAAGATGGATTTGATGGCCCAAATTCAAGAAGCGCCAAAGGATCACAGAACTGCGAAGGCCAAAGTAGGTCGTCAACCGTTTATATTGAATTCACAGGACGTTTTCCCGCAGGCGCTTATCTAGGCCATTACTCGAGACCGTTTTAGGTGTGTGGTGACTGGAAGATATGACATGCAAGCCGAGAATCTTCCGAGTATCGATGAAGAAGAGATGCGCAGGTCAGGTGTTGCTGCTTTCACGGAATGTGCCCACATCGTGCCCGAGTCCACCTATTTCGATGGATCTATGCTTACGGGCTAGCCCGAGAAGGTACGTCCTTGATTTCTTTCCGCTGCCGCTGCCGCGGAGTTTATCCCTACACCAGAAGGTCTATTCCGCCTCAGTGTTGGCTGTTTTGAGGCGCTTCGGCTATGATGTCGAAAACCTGAACGGTCCCAAAGTGCTTTCTCTTTTCAATGTCATGACGATGGAGCGTAATGCGCACGACTCGTGCCATAGCTCCAAACGGTCAAACAAGCCGGACTTGTTTGACCGTTTGGAGTTGTGGCTTGAAGCGACAGTGAGTGTTACAAGTACATGACTTTATGCCTGTTCTACGCTAACCGGCCACCTTGATTTTTAGGAAGTCGCCCATTGCTATCGTGTTATAATTGTCCATAAGTTCTTTCAGGTGCTCGAGAAGACAACATTGACGTCTCCGAACTCCGCTACTTTTCCCGTCCCTTCTCCGGAACTCCTAGCCTTGCACGCGGCTTGTGCCAAGGTTGCATACCTCTCAGGCGCAAGTGCATACATTGACAAGCTCGACCGAGATATGGATGATCTGGGTGTATTGGCGCGTGATGGAGGGTCATCCGACGTCCTGACCCATGCGATTTTGAGGTCGATGGCCCACTCAGTCAGAGGTGGGGCATGAAACAAGGGCGAGAACTTTTTTCTCTTTATGGTGACAGAGATGATTGAGTCTTCGATCAGACGAAAAGCTTCCTATACGGTAGTTACCTTCATCATCGAAGTTCCCTCAGTCATCCATTTCGAAAATGGGCTTTGTCATGCCTGCTAGTTGGCCGTTAGTCGCACCGCACCACAATCCAAACCGGGCCGCTGTAGCGGGCCTGAATGAGCGCGCACGCGTACTATCGTAGTACGCACACCGGCCTCACCTGGGCCCCCACTAACTGGTAGGCATGATGCCCATCGACATCCATCTTGACATGATCACCAAAGACACCGCCCCTCTGACTCTACCGGCTATCCCTGAACTCCGAATCTCAGCTTATAGCCAGAGTAGTAGCTCATCTGATGAAAAGTCAACGCTCAGTGGCTCATTCCCATCCTCTTGCCCCATTCCTGGGGTGCCAGGGGCAGGAAGAGACGGCTCGGACACCGGTGAGGTTGGAGCGGACTCTTTTCACAACCAGCACGAACGGCTGAGGGTTACTGCCATTCTGCGGCAGCTCACCTTTTATGACGGACTTTCCAGATAGTCTGTCGCACACTAGCACCTGTTATCATCATAGGTCAGACGGAGAATATGCTTGCAGAAAGGCGTTCCGTCATGAGTCGGGCAAGGGCAGGTTTTGTCGTAGGGGGGCGGTCTGGCCGGCCAGAAGAGTAGGCAATATCGGCGGTGTCACTCTAACATGGGAGGGTTCTCGATGTCTCCCGTTTCCTCCGTCGCCATCGCCGCCCCGAAGTATGCACCTGGGTTCAGGAAGCATGTCGAAATAAGCCCATCTGCCGCTGAGGGCGAGGTAGTTTTGCATCCCTCACCTCCTCCAGCCGCCATTATCTGTTAGAACGTTGATCACCAGGTCACGACACTCAGACACTACTCAGACTCGGATTCACTGGCATGTGATCCGTTGGGCAGTCGTGTCCACGCTCGCGACCGTTCTGTTCTTCCCCTCATTTCGTTTCTTGCTACGTCTGAGGGAATTTGTTCTAGGCCAAGGGGCTATCGCCGTCGGACCGGCAACTGGCATGTAACCTTCATGCCATGATAATAGCAGAAGAGAAGTCAACCCCCCTTCATCCCTTCCCGTCACAAAACAATGACTTTGCGTTTCTTCCCGAATTGCTTTGCGGAGTTATAGATGCCGAACAGCAACCAGTGGCTGGGTTGCAGTGCAGTGTCAATGGGCCAACTTACCAGCAAATTGCTCAAGCCCGCTGCGGGGCTCTATCATAGTCCCAACCCGTAGCACTTGAAGGACTTGTTTTACAAGCCTTTCTGCTTGGCTCCGAGTGCGCCGCTTGCTACCTTCCCGACCACGGGATCCCCAATTTCCATGTTATGAGATATCTCGCACCGCCGTTCTCATGATCCCGCCCCTCGTACAGGCAATCCGTCTGATTTGGACACGCGCGAAACAAACCTTACTCTTTTCTTCCTTCCTTGGAGAGCCCCTGGCTTCTTCAGTCTCTATGACAATGGCCAAAAACTCGAACAGGTAAGGCCCGGCTTGGTTTCGTGTCTTCAACCAGGACCTTGCTCTGTTCCTGAGCTTTGCTGGCAGAAGGATTGCCGATCGCACCTTTGGCCCTCGTACCTGGCAAGCGCGACGCTATTTCCGTCTCTCGACCCCTCGACGTCCCTAAAACCCACCAGTCTCGTTTGAGCCATCGCGGCGACCCACGTTCGACGTCTCTGAGGATTGGATTCTGCTGGCTATATCCACCGATAAGTATAGAATCTGATCTAGCCTCTTCCTCTCAAACCCCCCCCCCCCTTCTTTCAATTGGATTGAACCAAAAGATTGTATGGCTTGTTGATCATTCTGGAACACGCCTGAATTGATGTTGGAAGACGTCTCCTATCCGGCCAGCAGGCTACCTTATACTTTGGATTTCAACCCCGATGGTTTCACCACGCCGTGCCTGGTCGTCTGTGCGGAAACATCAATTTTCCTTGCAAACGTGACATATGGTGCGTCCCGGTGCCATTCTCTGGATTCCTGTCCACCCTGACGTGTAACGTATGTTGACAACCCGACCAAAAGTGCTGGCGCGCCTGTGTCGGGACTCCGAGTCCATGCCTCCAGACGTACTACTGTACCAACTCTGCCCGCTCGCGTCATCGCGCGATTCTCGTAAGGATGCCTGTCCAATCTACTTAATCAAGGGTGTCGTGCGCGCGTGTCATTTCCTCAGGAAAGGTCTAGATCTCTTCCTTTCCGTCTCACGCCTACAAGATTTAAATGCTGTTTATGATTGACATGTACGGCTCCCACGCACGGCTGCTGTCGGCGACCTCGGGCAGCAGGTGGGCGGGTGCATTGTAAGGGCGTTGGTGGGATTGTAGTTGGATGCACGGCCATTTTTCCCCGTGCCCTTGTGGTGACTCAGTGTTCCGCGAGCAGCTGGACCCCAAGCGTCTTGTCTCTGTCAGCTGAATGAAATAGACCGGAGCATTGTCCACAACCATGATATACTTTAAAGTTGCTCCGGCTTGGGCGCGATAATACACTCCAACATCATGCATCGAGCGTCCTTCCGAGTTATCCGAGTCACGACTCGGCGCCGCCCCCTTATCTCCGCACAATGTTCCGTTTCTCTTTCTGGGTGGCCCTTAGAAGAAGAGTCGGCTCTGCTGCTGCCTGCTACGGTACGCTCCAGTACTGTCCGCGGAAGGCACGCGGGTGCAGTAGTACGAAGTGATCGCGGAGATCCGTTTCGTTTTACATTGTTTCTTTTGTTACATATGCGCCGCGTGTATGACAAGCATTCCAGGTTCCCTATGAGTTCAGCGCGGGCACAGAGCGGAAGGTATACGTACTGTGCTGCGGTCGTTTCTAATCCGACGAGCGATGTGTTCGGGCTGGAACGTATGACCATCTATGGCAGGGCAAACGCCGACGACAGTAAGTTCAGAAAGAGAATGGAGTTATAGCACTAGTACTGTACTGTGCCACGCATTACAAGTAGCGCCAACCGTCACGGTGACGCGTCGATGACCACTCCCCGGCCACGCTGTTCTTACGTTTCGACTCCAACAGAAACTTATCCCAATGCGCCTGTTTATGTTTTATTTTATTCTTGTTTTTATTGCTCCAAGAAACACTTTTCTTTCTTGATAACTTTTGTTTCCTCGATCACTGAGCGCTCTGCTGAGCACTCCATTAACATTGATCGATCACTTTGTCGTTTAAAATAAGACAAAATGGGCAATGCTTCCATTAATCCTAGCTCCCCTATGCTTGCAATTGGCCAGGGTACCTTCGAAAGACATAGATCACGGATTTGGAGGGTTACGAGCGGCGGTAAGTAGGTGGCAGCTGGCAGAAGGACCTCAGAAGGGCGTGAATCGATGGTCTGGTCTTTCCCCCACACTGGCACCGGCGTTATGGCACCCCCTGGCGCTCTTTCCTCCGCTTACCGAACAGTCGAAATTTCCGCTTCTCCCAAGCTCCGCTCCGTGGTTCGTGCGATCAATACATACTATACAGTACTCTTCATGTGGAGGTTGGTGGCCCAGCCGTGGGATGTCGGCCTTCTCGGGACCGGCTGAATCGCATGACTGCATGACTTGTAGCAGGAAAGTAGGATGCGCGCTCCAGTTGCGTCATACAAGTACCACACACGGAGCAAGCGACTCGGACCACACCATACGGGATTAGTATCACGGTATCTGCCCATCCTATACTAGTATGAAAGGGAAAGGGGGAATGGGAAGCTCATGAAAAGCGGCCGATTCGGACCAGATACAGCAACTGCTGCTGCGTGGTCCGATTCCACGGTGTATTAGGGTTTTGTCGTTTTTGTTTCAGACTCTACCTCCACCATGTCTCAGGCCCTCCAGCTCCAGACCCCAGCATAACATGCTGCGCAGGCCACATATGCTGTATACGGCTCAAACGGAAGGGCACTCA
>Ga0137390_10003897_pt1 | contig 12302 bp, 12 predicted proteins | sample 15con2h24AmetaG_FD_104937 | JGI IMG/M metagenome (GOLD analysis project Ga0137390, IMG submission 104937) | Vadose zone soil microbial communities from Angelo Coast Range Reserve, California, USA - 15con2h2.4A metaG | ecosystem: Environmental > Terrestrial > Soil > Vadose zone > Saprolite... | reverse complement strand
TCGATCTTGCCGCCGTAACCCACGATGTAATAGGAGCCACCATTCGCGGTCATTGCCAGGCCCTTGGCGACGGCATCGCCCTCGCCTACGAAATCGATGACGGCCTCGGCTCCGCGTCCGCCGGTCAACGCCAGCACGGCGTCGACTTCGCCGGCGTCGGCTTTCACGAAATGGTGCGCACCGCATGTCTTGGCGAGCTCGAGCGATTTCTCGGAGCGATCGACGACAATGATCTCCGCCGCGCACAGCGCCGCAAGAACCTGGATCCCGATATGACCGAGCCCACCTGCGCCGATCACGACCACGTACTCACCCGGCAGCAGGTGACGCGACGCCTTCTTGGCGGCGCGATAGGCGGTCAACCCGGCGTCGGTATAGGGGGCGACGTCTTTCGGCGCGAGCGACTTGGGCAACTTGATGAGAGAACGCTGGCCGGTCAGCAGGTATTGCGCATAGCCGCCGTTGGCGTTGATTCCGGGAAACGAACTGTCGAGCGCGTGCATGTCGTCGCCACGCCGGCAGGCCAGACAGTGGCCGCTCGTCACCAGCGGATGACAAATGACGCTGTCGCCAACCTTGACACCTTCGACGCCGGGCCCAACGGCTTCCACCCAGCCGGCATTTTCATGCCCCATGACGTAGGGAAGCTTGACGTCGACCTTGCTCCGCCAGATGCCTTCGACGATGTGAAGGTCAGTGCGACAGACGCCGGCGCCGCCGATGCGGACGACGACGTCCATGGGGCGTGAAATCTTCGGGTCCGTCACATTCTCGTATTTCACAAACTCCTTCGCCGTCAGCTTTTCATCGAACGCATGCAGAACTGCGGCTTTCATCGACGTCTCCCCGGAGCAAAATTTTTCTTTCGAAGTCGCTGTGCGAATTCGCGGTTTACTGAGAAGTGAGCAAGAGCTGTGCCACGGCACTAACATGCTGATGTCTTTGAGTTTCTCATCGGCTCGCGACGGGTCCTTCGGTCCGCGGCGGAGCAATCATGATTGCAAAACTGTTCCGAGACGGAACAGTTTCGGCGGGCATCGAGAGCCTTCCGAACCGCGGGAGCAAATTTGGATTTTTTCTCGATTGGATTATGATGAGCAAGACAGCCGGCAACCAACAACAACATCTGAACCGGCTTTGATCACGAGGAAATCGCCGAGCCACCGTTCAGGGAGGACGTGCGATGCTGCCTGCCAACCGGCGCGTCGAAAATGCGTGGATGAGGCTCGAACAACAAGGCGCCCCGCCGGCCGAGCTTTTGTCGGCCGATATCTACGACAGCTGGATGCGCTGCATTTCGCACGGCCTCGACACGTTACGCCCACCTTCGCCCGAATTCGTCAGCCCGGCCGTCTTGCACCAGGAACAGCGGCGCTGCTCGCTCGTGCGCGGCCTCGCGCTTGCCGAGATGCACATGCTGCATCAGCAGATCGCCGGCTCCAATTTCATGATCGCGTTTGCGACCGCTGAGGGACTGCTGCTCGATATCATATCCGACTCCAGCTTCGACGATGCATCGAACGCAGCCTGCATTCGCGCAGGCGCCGTCTGGACAGAAAAGACCTGCGGCACCAACGGGCTCGGCACCGCCGCCTACCTCAAAAGGCCGATTGTCGTGCACGGGCGCGAGCATTTTTTTGCGCGCTACAACAATCTGACCTGCGTGGCGGCGCCGATCTTCGCCCCCGACGGCGAATTGGCCGGGATACTCGACGCTTCGTCGGACTGTATGTCCCGCCAGGCTCACACCCAGGCGCTGGTCGCGATGGCTGCGACCCAGATCGAGAACGGCCTGTTCCGCGAACAACATCGCGGCAACATCCTGGTCGCCTTCCACAATCGCGGCGAATATCTGCACACGCTCAGCGCGGGCCTGCTGGCAGTCGACAATGGCGGCAAGATCCTCGCCGCAAACCGCGCCGCGCGCGTCTTGTTGCATGGGTTGCCGGCCTCGGCGGGCCGCTTGTTCAGCGACGTCTTCCGCGCGACGTTCAGCGCATTTATCGATGAGGGGCGACGCAAGGAGCGGCAGCGGCTCGAGGATGATGTCGGAAGCCAGTTCGTTGCGACGATCGAAAACTCCCGTCAGTTCCCGATGATGCAGAGGGTTTCCGCGCCGCCGGCGCCGACGCCAAAGGCGATCGCGTCGTCTTTTATCTCCAACGACCCGACGACCGCCGCGATCGTGCGCCGGGTCGAGGTCGCGGCAGCGCGCAAGATGCCCATCCTCATTCGCGGCGAGACCGGCACCGGCAAGGAGCAGATGGCACGTCACGCCCACGCGGCCAGCCGGCGCACGGGATCGTTCGTCGCGGTCAATTGCGCAGCACTTCCCGACAGCCTGATCGAAGCCGAACTGTTCGGCTATTCGGAGGGTGCTTTCACCGGAGCAAGAAAGGGCGGCTCGTCGGGACTGTTCCGGGAGGCGGACGGCGGCACCCTTTTTCTGGACGAGATCGGCGACATGCCGGTGACGCTGCAGGCGGTTCTGCTGCGCTTCCTGGACGATTGGACTGTCCGGCCGGTGGGCGGCAGCAAGCGCGAGGTCGACGTTCTCCTGGTCTCCGCCACGAACGCCAATCTCGACGATTCGATCGCCAAGGGCCGGTTCAGATCCGATCTCTTGTTTCGCCTGAACACGCTGGAGGTGATACTGTTGCCGTTACGCGCGCGTACCGATTTCGCCGAGATCGCGCGCCACCTGATGCAGAAGATCGACCCGGCCGTCGAATTATCCCAAGGAGCAATCGACCGGCTGGCTGAATTGAATTGGGACGGCAATATCCGCGAGCTGCGAAACGTTCTCGCAAGGCTGTCGCTGAGCGGATCCGGACATGTGATCGACAAAGCCGTCGTCGAAGCGATTTGCGGCGAGAAGTCGGGACAGAAGACGCCGGCTGACGACGGAAGCAATCAGGATTTGCACGACATACAGCGGGCGCATGTGCTGAGCACATATGCGGAAACCGGCAACAACATCAGCAAGACCGCACGGCGGCTGGGTGTTTCACGCAACACGGTCTACCGGGCCCTTCGCGGCCGGCGGACCTGATGTCTTGCAGCCAGGCTGCAGGAGTGTCGGGTCAGCCGTCTTGTGCGGAAGGGCGCTGCGCCGAAGCACATGATTCACCACTGCATCCAACAGGAAGGCCGCCATGTTCGAACCGGAGAACAGTCTTGAAGCCCTGATGCAGGCTGCGGGGAAGGATCCCGGCGTCGTCCCCACGTTCTACCGTGCCCTGCTTGAAACCGAGATCTATGTCCTGACTCCTGAAGTGCCGCTGCAGCCTGGCCGGCGCCGCTCGCTCAAATTCCAGGAGAAAATCGACGTCGCCACCGTGGAGTTTCAGGGCATGACATGGCTTCCCGCCTTCACTTCGAAGAAGCGGATATCGGACTACGTGAAAGAGCCCGAAACCTGTCTCGGCGCGGCGGCCCGCGATCTGTTTCAGATGCTTCCCAACGCGAATTTCTGGCTCAACCCGCTGTCGGAATGCCAGAAGCCGCTGCCCGCCACCGAAATCGCGCTTTTGATGAATGGCAAGATTTTCGAAACACTGAAAAAGAGGCCGGTGCCGAACTAAGGATCGCGCCTCCGCGGAGCTCTGCGCCAGTTGACGGATCCGATATCGCATGTGCGCTTGTCGGACGGGTCGAAAGGTTTAGGCGGCCCGCACTCCGGCCGAACATACTGTCATCGGGCGCGCATTTCGCGCGGCCCGCTGGCTATTGTGCCCTACAGGTTAGCGACGACCTGTGGCGCGGCACCTCGGCAATTGTGAAATGCCCCACAGACAGGAGCCGTTCAGTCTGCTTATACTCGATCTATCGCCGGTCGATGCGGAAGCATCCGGAATTTTCAAGAGGATCGTCATGCGCGGTTTCAATCGTACAGCCATGGTCTGCGGCTCCCTTATTTGTGAGTCCACCTTGAGCGGGTGAACCAAAGAGGTTTCGCGTGCGCTGAAGACCGCGTGCATGGATTTTCTGGGGCCCCGCCGGCGACGGACGGGGCTTTTCCATTTCTATTTCTGCCCAATGCCGCCCGGCGGGTGCCCCTGTGACGAAGGACTCAGGGGTCATGTGGGAGTATTTTTGGCCCGATGTGGCATTTGATGTTGTCAAGGGACTGATAGCCGGAAGCGCGTCTCTCGCGCTTCAGGTCGTCGCCCCAAGGACGCTTCGCGCCTTGAAACGGCTTCGGGCGCGGTGGTCCGCTCGGAAAGCCGCCAGAAAAGCAGTCCGCAACACGTCAGTGAATGATGAGCGGTCAGGCTGACGCAGATTCCGAAACTGCCTCCGGTGTTCCCGCCAGGCACGGACCTTACTCCGCTGTACCGGGACGGCGGAACCGTAAGAGCGTTCAATCCAGGGTTCAGCGGCTGGGGTCCGCAGACCGACGATGTGTCATTCATCCAGGCCGCGATGGACGCGATGAACGACATGCTCAAACAAGCTCTGCTCGCGGCCGCGGGCGGTCTGCCGGAAGACTTTCCGTGGGAGCAGGCCTCAGTTCGCGCATCGGTGACGGAGCGGCAGTCTCCAGACCTGTTCGACCAATACCGGCGATTCCTGTTCGGCTATTCGAACGGCGCGATGTTTGGTCATCACCTGGTGAGCCAGATGCCCGACTACTGGGCCGCGCTCTGGGCGATGTCGGGGACGTGCGGCGGCAAGCCCTATGTCAACGTGAGCACCGACAGCGATCGCGTGGTCAATCTGCCGGAGGACGGCCTCTATGCGGTGTCCCTTTTTGCGCATCATGGCGACGGGGATAAAACCGTGCCTCCGGGCGACTGGGGCGAGGCCGACTTTGCCTATCAGTCTCCGCAACCCACAGACCCCGGCTATGAGATGATGGTGGATGCCGGGTTTCCTTCGTCATTGGACTACCTGCCTGGCTTTCTTCCGCTGACACAGGCCAGCAAGGGCTATCGAACCTACAACAACATTGACGGCCAGTCGCCGTTCCGTGTCCGCACCGGCCTGGATAGCACGGACCAGGCAAAGTCCTGGCCCGACGCGGAAAACTGGGACGATTTCAATCCCACCATCGTCATCTATCGCGACCCCGGGATGAAGCACACGAATTTTACGACAAGCAACCGCTATTTCTTCGAGAAGGATGTATGGCGTTTGTTCGAGCGCCACCCGCGGGTTCTCCGCTAGCTCCTATGTCGAAGGCGGCGGTATCCGCCGGGTAAACCTGAACCGCCGTCCCACCACGGCTCGTGGCCGATATCGTTGAACATCATTTTCGCCCCGCCGGAGCGACCCTTGGAAAATGCGAGGACCACGTCAGTCGCTCCGGTTAGAATTCCGAGACGAAAGGCAGAAGCACACAAACTTTCGTATAGCCTCTTCATACTTTTTCATATCTGCTGCTTACTTCTGTACAATTGAGCCATTGTCACCGGCCACCTTAGTCTCTGCGCCAAATCGCGGAAATGCTGAAACGTGTGATGCCGCGTCAGTCCTTACATCCAAGCGAAATTGAACCCTGCCCTTTACCTTGGCATCTAACGCAGAGGTCGGAGCCTCAATGTCAGACAACGACAAGCTTGCGCTGTTTATCGATGGTGCCAATCTTTACACAACAGCCAAGACACTGGGTTTCGACATCGATTTCAGGCGTCTGCTCGAGGAATTTCGGAGCCGCGCCGATCTGCTGCGAGCGTTCTACTACACCGCGATCATCGAAGATCAGGAATACTCGTCGGTCCGCCCGTTGATCGATTGGCTTGGCTACAACGGCTATACCGTCGTCACAAAAGCGACCAAAGAGTTCGTGGACGCCAACGGCCGCCGAAAACTAAAGGGCAACATGGATATCGAACTTGCGGTCGATGCCATGGAACTCGCCGACCATATCGACCAGATGGTGCTGTTCTCCGGCGACGGTGATTTTCGTCCAATGGTCGAAGCGGTGCAGCGCCGCGGGGTCCGTGTCACCGTGATCTCGACCATCTCGAGTCAGCCGTCGATGATCGCCGACGAGTTGCGACGTCAGGCTGACGTCTTCGTCGACCTTGTGGAATTCCGTACCAAGCTTGCCCGCGAACCGTCTGAGCGCCTCGTTCCGCGCGAACCACGGCCCGAAGCGACACTTTTGGCTGCCTTGACTGCACCGCAACAGCATGGACGCGCTCGTTGAGCGGCGCGGGAGGGTTTGGGCCAGGCATGATGGCGGCGAGCGTTCAACCTTCGTCAAAGCCTGCTTTAGCAATCCGTGCGCTCACCATCTGACCCGCGGCTATCGCCGCGCTGTCGTTCGAGCGCGGTGTCGACGCATTTGATCAGGTGTGGTACAGCGAACGGCTTGGCCAGGAAGCAAATAGCTCCAGCTTCCAGTGCTCGGGCGCGGACGCCTTCATTGGGAAAGGCCGTGATGAAAATGAAGGGCGCATCGTAACCACTGGCTCGCATGCTCGCCAGCAGGTCCAAACCGCTCATGACGGACATCTGTATATCCGCAATCACACACGATGTTTCCTTCAAATGAGGCGACTGCAAGAACTCCTCGGCCGATGCAAATGTATGGACAGTATACCCGCGTGATCTCAAAAGATTGTTCGTGGCAGCACGGACAGAGGTGTCGTCGTCAATGACGGAAATAACGGAAAGCGCTGACAAGACGACCTCTCCTGACGCGGGAAGCGTTTCGCCGAAGCGCAGCCGCCCAGTCCAAGGTGAACCTACGGCTTCAGATTGTAAAATCATACTTAGGTTTGTACGCAAGAGGGCTTGCCTCGACCAATTCCGAGCGTCTCGGCCATTCTGATCAAATCGGCCAACGACCGCGCACCCATTTTCTTCATGACGTGCCCCCGATAGATCTTGACCGTGATCTCGGCAAGTCCAAGCTCGGCTGCGATCTGTTTGTTCATCAGGCCGGAGGCGACCAGGGACAAAACCTCCCGCTCGCGGGAGCTCAAGCTTTCGAACAGGGACTGCAAGGTCGCAATGGTCTTGTTGGCTTCCCGCCTCTTCCGATCCCGCTCGATCGCCCCCACCACGGCATCAAGCAAGTCCTGGTCGCGAAAGGGCTTGGTGAGAAAATCGACCGCTCCGCCTTTCATGGCTCTCACAGTCATCGGGATATCACCATGGCCGGTGATAAAGATGACCGGAATATGGATGTTCGCCTTGGCTAGTTCGGTTTGAAGATCCAGGCCGCTCAATCCCGGTAGCCTGATGTCAAGGACCAGGCAGCTCGCCACATCGGGAAGCTTGGATTGCAACATTTCTGGCGCCGAGCCGAACGCCACAACTTCCAATCCCACCGATCGAAAGAGATTGGTGAGCGCCCGACGTATCGATAGGTCGTCGTCGACAATGAAGACGATCGGCCCCTTGACCGACTCTGCGACACTCGGTCGCTCATGCGGGGATTTCGAGCGCTCGGTCACGACACAGCCTCTCAATGCGATGGTATCACAAATTGAAACGTCGCTCCGGGCCCCTGGCTGTAGGCAACTGCCAGCCGCCCGTCGTGAGCCTCCACGATCGAACGGCAGATCGACAATCCCATCCCGAGGCCGCTGGATTTGGTGGTGAAGAAGGGATCGAACATGCGCTCCGTATCGTCGGCGGAGATGCCGACGCCGCTATCCGTCACGGTCAGGAACACTCGGCCCGTTTCGTCCTGGCCCGACCGAATCACCAATTCGCGCGGCCGATCCTTGACCGGTTGCATCGCCTCTATGCTGTTCATCACGAGGTTGATGATCACCTGCTGCAGTTGAATTCGGTCGCCCAGGATTACCGGCAGAGCGGGTGCCAACTCCATTCGTACCGACACTTCATGGCTCAGGAGTTCACGCTGCACGAGCGTAACGACCTCACTTGCGACGTCATTGATCTCGATCGGCGCCCTCTCGATGTCCGTTTTCTTCGCAAGCGCGCGGACGCGTCGGATCACCTCACCCGCCCGAATTCCATCATCGATGATCCATTCCACCGATTGGCGCGCGGCCGCAAGATCGGGAGTTTCGCGATCGAGCCAGCCCAGACATGCCTCGGCGTTTGCGACAATGGCTGCGAGCGGCTGGTTTACTTCGTGGGAGATGGATGCTGTCAGTTCGCCAAGGGTCGTCACCCGCGTCACATGTGCCAGTTCCGCCTGTGCTTTCCGCAAGGCCTGTTCGGCCTGATCTGCACGGATCGTCGCCGTAATATCGGTGCTGACGCCGCGATAGCCGAGAAAGTTGCCGCCTGCATCAAAAAATGGCTTGCCGCTGGTTCGAACGTAGATCTGAGACCCTGTCCGGTTGAAGGTGCGATACACCAAATCGCGGAATGGAAGATGCGCATCGAGCGTAGCCTGATGCTGCCGCCATTTTTCGGGTTCCGCTTCGACATCGGTTGCAACTTGCCAGCGAGGCAGGCCAATCAGGGCTGAGGCTGCGACGGCGGCAGCGCTTGTGTGCTCCGATAGGTGAGTGACCCCGTGATCCGGGCCCGTCTCCCACAACCAGTCGGAGGCTGTTTCAGCATAGTCGCGAAAACGCTGCTCGCTCTCGCGGAGGGCGACCTCGGTCCGCTTACGGTCCTCTATATCGGTCGCCGATCCATACCATTGGATGATCTTGCCCCCTTCATCGCGCAATGGCTGGGTGCGGAACAAGAACCAGCGATATTGACCGTCGAAGCGGCGGAGCCGTGCTTCAGCTTCGCATGGCTTGCCGGATGACCATGTCGTACGCCACGTGCCCAAGAGACCGGCAACGTCGTCAGGATGAACAGCACTGGTCCAACCCCATTGCAGCGCCTCATTCAATGAGAGGCCAGTGTAATCGAGGTATGGCGGATTAAAGAACTCGGCCGGCCCATCGGGTTGATTGCGCCACACCAGAGCCGGGATCGTGTTGATCACGAGTCGAAGGCGATCTTCAGATTTCTTGATTTCGTCAAAAGCCTTCTCCAGTGTTTCCCTTGCAGTGAACTGCTCGGTCACATCCATATGTGTACCGATGATTTCGCTGACCTCACCATCGCCGCCGATCACGGGATGCGCAACGGAATGCACGCGCCTCGTCGAGCCGTCCGGAAGAGCTATTCGAAAATCAAACTCGAAATGCGTTCCCTTCTCCTGAACAGCCTGACGCACCACGTCGCCAAGCCTCTGCAAGTCTTCCGGAGGAATACGCGCTTGGATGGCTTGTGCTGACGCAGCGTCTTCCTTCGGATCGAATCCGAACAGGCGGAAGACTTCGGCCGACCGGTACACGAAATCTCGGCGGCGCACGTCCCAGGACCAACTGCCAGTATGACTCAAGCGCTGGGCTTCGGCCAAATAAGCCTCGCTGCGACGTAGCTTCTGCTCCGCCTCCTTTGCAGCCGTAACGTCCGTTATCGCCCCGACGAACTCAATGCTGCCGGATGCATCCCTCCTGGCGCGAGCCAGGGCATGAACATGCTTCACTGAGTCGTCGGACATCAGCAACCGGTATTCATGTTCGAAGTCCTTTCCGTCGCTTGACGCCTGATCAAGGGTCTCTTGCACTTTGGCGCGATCTTCGGGATGGATACGCTGGAGAACGAATTGCAGGGTCGGCTTCGTCCCCTGATCACGTTCGAAGATTCGAAAAGTCTCCCTTGACCATACAATCTCGCCAGTGGCGACGCTCCAGCCGAAACTGCCCGTTCGGCTCAATTCCTGTGCCTGGGCCAAATAGGCTTCGCTCTGCCGCAACGCCTGTTCAGCCTGCATGCGCTCGGTGACATCTTCGCAGGCGATCAGGATGACGAGCTGGTCGTCAGCCCGGCGCAGGGCCTTGGCGTTCTCGCGCACCCAAAGCATCGAGCCATTCTTTCTGATCTTTCGAATCTCCCAGGTGTGCGACCGGCCGACAGTTTCCACACAGAGCGCAACGCACCGGCGGACGAGCTCATGATCTTCCTCCAGAAATACCTTCAGCACGGATTTGCCAACCATCTCCGCGACCGAATAGCCGAGTTGCGCAGCGCCGAAAGTGTTCACATTCAGGACCGTGCCGGCCGCATCGACCATGAAATACATGACCGGGTTGTGCTCGAAGACTTCCTGCCATTCCCTTTCGCTATCGCGCAAATCAGCTTCGCTGCGCAGGAGCTCCGCTTCCGCCTCAAACGCCGCCTCCTTCTCCCTTCGGGCCCTTCCGATCAGACGCGTCACAATCAACGAGGTCAGAAAGAAGGCGACCAGCGCCACGAAGTGATGCGGCGGATCGAACCGGAAATGAAGGATTGGCGGAACAAAGAAGTAGGCCAAGCCGACAACAGCCACGATGGAAAGCAGGGCTGACGCGATAAAGCTGCCCATCAGCGAGAACAGCAGGATCACGACCAAATAGGTGAAGGCGGTCGCAGCGAGGTCGACCTGAAACCAGAAAAAAGCCAACGTCACGACTGCCAGCGCAGCGCTGCCGAGAAAAAACTGCGCGGCTATGTCCCCGAAGTTCGTGGTCTGGTCACGCATCATCCGCAGACCGCCCCGGCTCTCTGGCGGACCAGATTAGCGCATTTTGCGCAAAAAGCGGCAATTCGTTCCGGCCTCGACTAGGCCTTTGGACACGGTTCCGAGACCGGCGCGGCGGAAAGGGCGGCCTCGCCGACTGCGCAAGTCGGCACGATGCGGTGCGGAAAGCTGCGATTACAAACGTTCGTATAGTTTTTCAAACCCTTTCGATATCGGACTCTTACCTCCGTACAATTGAGCCAACCCTATCAATTGCTCTAGCCTCGCTGCCAATCGGAGAGCCAATTGCAGAAGGCAGGATGCCTCGGTGCCCCGGCCAGGAGATCGAGTCCGATCGCGACCGCGTCCACAGCCGGCATCGGGATGTGACTGCCCCACTACCGCAGTAGCGATGAAGAAGCCCGCGGCCCTAGGAGGCGCCCATGAGAGTCAAACTCTGCGGCCGGTGTCCTTATACGCCGTACGACCTTGCGGATCACTACGATCCCCTCGCCGCACTTCACGCCTGCGCGAAATGCGACAACGAGCAAGGCGTGCCTAACGCGCACGACCTGCGCGAGACCCAGAGGAGACGGAAATGCTCGACAAGCCTCAGCAAGTCAGGCCTGGCGCAGCCAAGCGTTGCACCATTTGCGCCGGAAAGTTTGGCCTCATCCGCCACTATTCGTGGCGAACTGCCCTCTGTTCAAGGAAGTGCGTTGATCACTTCAAGTCCCGCCGGGAAGGCGACAGCAGATGGCTATGGCGATTTCGCGCAGCCTGACGGCGGCCGTGGAGATAATCATCTGGAAGCTCCCTGCCGCCCGGTATGTCGGAACAAGGAATCGGCATATTGAGCATCCGATGCAAGCTCCCGTTACGGACCTTGGTCTGTTGCCTGTTGGCAATGCGGACGCTGGCGCAACAAGCTTCGGCGCAGGAAGCTGGACAAGGCCAGGCCGAGCGGCACCATCCGCCGCAAGATCAACTGCTGCATGAGAGATTCTATTCGACCTGGCGCATGCCAGATAATCCCGCCCTTAGCTGTTGCAATGATGCGGACTGCTACCCCACTGACGTTAAATTTGACAACGGCAGAATCTACGCAAGGCGCAGAGAGGACGGGAAGTACATCCTTATTCCACCGGAAAAGCTCGAACGGAAGCGGGACAATCCCGATGGCCGAAACCATCTCTGCGCGCCTCCGCCTGATGGCTCCAACGTGGATCGCGTATTCTGTTTCGCAATGGGAGGCGCCACGTGAGATTTGTGCCTCCGTGCTTCTCGAAAATCGGGCGAGGGCATCGTGAATAGCTCAACGCATAAGGAAGGGCGGCTGCGCCGGACGGTCATGAAGTCCATATTTGTGAACCATAGGGCGCCTCTCGGCTCTTTGCATTGTTTCGTGTGTTCCCGTTCGCTAGGCCCGGGCTATTTGCGGGATCTATCCACACAGCAGCCGTACTGCGACCACGACTGTTACGCGCGACACCAGACGGCGAGCTTGTTCATGCCGAGCTTGTTCATGCCGAGCTTGTTCATGCCATGGCTCGCCTTGCCGCGCGCCGATCCTTGGCCCGCGTATCGCCATTCGGCTCCCATCGAACTGATCACTTCGTTTGTCGCCGCCTCGTGGTGGTGTTCGATCTCGCTGATCGAGACGGGATTGCGATTGGGTGAGCTTATGGCCACCGAAGAAGCCGTAGCAGCTCGCGCTCGTCCCGGCGACTAAGCGGCAAGCGCTACCGTCTAGAGCGCGGATTCGCATGATGTCACCAGCCTGAGCCTGGGCGAACTCGTCTTTTCAGCCGTGATACGCAAACAGCTCGATCGGGTCGTTGAAGCCGCGCACCGGATATTCGCC
>Ga0137390_10003895_pt1 | contig 12302 bp, 8 predicted proteins | sample 15con2h24AmetaG_FD_104937 | JGI IMG/M metagenome (GOLD analysis project Ga0137390, IMG submission 104937) | Vadose zone soil microbial communities from Angelo Coast Range Reserve, California, USA - 15con2h2.4A metaG | ecosystem: Environmental > Terrestrial > Soil > Vadose zone > Saprolite... | reverse complement strand
GCCGCCAACCCCGGGGCGACAAGAGCCCGTAACGCCCCGCCGTAAGGCCCTTTCCCACGGGGTCCCACAGTTTGTCACCCATGCGCAAGGCGGCCGCTCCACAGTGGGCGTCGCGGCCACGCCGGGATCTCTTCCTCTGGTTCTTTGACACCCGTTTGCGCGATGACGCTAATGCGTGTTGCACTTCAAAGTTGATATCAAACGGTGCGCCCGCGCCATGCGGAAGGGGCCCGGCGATGATGATGCACAGCAATAACGACGATCTCAGTGGCGGTTGGGCGATAGATGACTGAGTAGGGGAAGCGGCGCATGACACACTGGCGATGCTCGCCGTGAATCTGACGGAAGGCCTCTGGACTCCGCCGAATGGCTTCAATCGCTGCTTCCACCGTGTGTGCGAATTCAGCACCCAGGCCTCCCAAGCGCTCATCCTACCACCGGCGCGCTTGTAGGAGTTCCGCGAGAGCTTCCGGACGAAAAACGACGCGCGGCGTCACCCGCCGCGCCGAAACAACTCGTCCCTCACTATTTCCCAGGGGATTGCGGAATTCGGATCGCGTTCGTGGTCCGCCCAGCGACGATCTAGCTCTGCACGTTCCTCCACGGTGAGCGCGAGGGCCTGAGCATCCTGGGCGATGCTGTCCCAGATGTCCTCGACGAGATCGAGACGCTCGGGGATGCTCAGCTTGCGGTAGTCGACCTTGGGCTTGGCCATTGGGGTAATCTCAAAAAGTGTCGGAGCTCGCGCAAGAGAGCGCGCACCGCCTGAATGGGATTCTACAGCCTTACCGTGATTGCGCGGGCGGGATAGACAGCGGGAGGCGCTGCCTAAGCCTGCCCGCGAGGCGCATGCCGTTCGTTGAGGAGGACACACCGCGGCTCAAGAATGAACAATCTGCCTCACACTATGGTGCGGCGATGGTCTGGGCTTCCGGTGGCCAAGATCCCTGCAGAAACGCATCCACCGCAGTGAAGAAACGTTCGGGCGCTTCAAGATAGGGGAAGTGACCGAAGCCCTCGAACAACAGGAGACGGCCGTTCGGGAGCGTCGCGGCCCACTCGCGAGCGCCCACGACCGGAAGGACATCGGCGGACCCCTGGATCACCAGCGTAGGAGCCGTGACCCGGCGGAGCGACGGCCGCCAGTCCCACGCGCCTAGAGATGCTACCGTGAACCGGTCCACGCTGGTGATCTTATTGCGACGCGATTCCAGCGTTCCGGCGCAGAAGTCCCCCTTACTCCGACTCATTGCAGTGCTATCCGCAAAGAAGGGGCGGAACCACAGGACATAGTAGGCGTGGCAGGCCATCGGGTCGCCCGGGTTGGCACGCCGGGCCTCCATCCACTTCTGCATCTCCGCTCGGGTAGCACTGTCGCGGCTGGCCGCGAGGTGCTCAAACGCCTCAACGAATTCTACTTGCCGCAGCGGAATCCCGTCTACGATCAGCAGGCGTCCGATGCGGTCCGGATACCGCGACGCATAGAGCGCTGCGACGGCCGCGCCCCACGAGTGCCCCAGCAGTGCCATCCGCTGGAGCGCGAAACGGCTGCGTACCGCTTCGAGGTCCTCAGCAAAGCGCTGCCCATCGAGCGCCGTGGAATCACTGACCAGGGAGGAGCGGCCCGCCCCTCGCTGGTCGTAGAAGAGAAGCGCATGTCTCGATGCGAGGGGCTCGAGATCATCTGCGAGGTAGTCCATGGTAAACCCGGGGCCGCCGTGGAGCACGACAAGAGTGTCGCGGCCGGAGCCCACGAGCCGATAGAAGAGTCGCACGCCACCGCCAGCTTCAACAAACCCCTCTTGTACCACGGCGGTACGTGCCGCGATGCGAGTCGGGGAAGGCCTCGGTCCATGGCAACTTGGCTGAAGGAGCACCAGGACGGGGAACAGAACGACACGCGAGGAGGAAGTCATGAGGATCCCCGGGTAGCACAGTCTTCCTTTTGGCGCGGCCCAACTAGGATTCGACAGCTTAGTCTTCGGCCCCCGGAGACGCAACTCGGCAAGTCAACGAGCGCCGGCCGCTGCCTAGCTCTGCCCTACTGCGATTGCGCGGACGGGATTGGCAACGGGAGGAACTGGCTAAGGCGGCCCGCGAGGCCCAGGACGACGGGGATCACCTGGGGTTCCAGAGGAGGACGCAACGCGGCATAAGAAAGTGGGATTCATGGTGGGACCGGGGCCACGACGATCGCGCAAGTTCAATGCGCCGACTCGGAATCGAACCGAGAACCTACTGATTAAGAGTCAGTTGCTCTGCCAGTTGAGCTATCGGCGCCCAGCCTTCTCGACGGTTTTCTGGTTTTGATGCCCCCAAGGGGAATCGAACCCCTGTTCCCACCTTGAAAGAGTGGTGTCCTGACCGTTAGACGATGGGGGCTCTCCCCCCGCCGTGCGCATAGCGGTAACGGGATTCGAACCCGTGTTTGAGCCTTGAGAGGGCTCCGTCCTAGTCCCCTAGACGATACCGCCGCAGGTCCCGGCGCGCAGTGCTGGGCGCACAATATCACCATCCCCGCGCTCTCCCCGCAACCCGGTTGACCGCCGCGCCGGCCGAGGTAGCCTTAATCGCTTCGCGCGGGGGTCGCCGATCGTGGGGAGGAACATGTGGACCAAGCTGGCCGGGCGCGTGCTGCCCGAGGGACCGATCCTCGCCGGTCTCCTCGCGCTGTTGCGTTGGGCCCCGCGGCCGACGCTCGCGGCCTTCGCGGACTTTTTCCCCGTCGCCGTGCTCGCTGCGGGTCTCTGGCTCGGCTGGCGCTACCACCGCAGCCGTCTCGTGTTCGCGCTGCTCGTCCTGGCCCTGGCCAATTGGGCGCTGGGCGCCTTTCCCCCGGCGGCCGCGGCTCCCGCGCCCACGCAGGTGATTTTCCAGGCAACGGCGTTCCTCTTGCCGCTCAACCTGGCCGCGATCTCGATCGGGTCCGAGCGCGGTTTCCTCACACCGGCCGGCTTGGCCCGGATCGGCACCATCTTGCTCCAGGTCGTGCTCGTGGCCGCCTTCGCGCGCCGCGCCCCTCTCCAATCCCGCGCGCTGTTCGAAACGGAGTTCCTGCCGAGCGTGCTCTTCGGCTGGACACGGCTGGGCCAACCAACGCTGGCAGCGTTTCTCGCCTCCGCAGCGGCGCTCACCGTCTTCCTCTTCTTTTCGTCCTCCCCGGCCACGAGCCGGGCGTTCCTCTGGACGGTTGCCCTGGCGTTCCTGGGGTTGCGCGCCGGCCATCCCGGGCCCGCCGCCACCGTCACGCTGGCCGCCGCCGGACTGCTGCTCGTCGCCTCAGTGGTCGAGGCCTCCTTCACAATGGCCTACCTGGACGGCCTCACGGGGTTGCCCGGACGGCGCTCCCTCGCCGAGGAGCTGCAGCGCCTCAGTGGCCGCTACGCAGTGGCCATGGTGGACGTGGACCACTTCAAGAAGTTCAACGACACCTACGGCCACGACGCGGGCGATCAGGTGCTGCGCATGGTCGCCGCGCGGCTCGGCGCGGTGAGCGGAGGCGGGAGGAGCTTTCGGTATGGCGGCGAAGAGTTCGCGGTGCTGTTCCCAGGCAAGACGGCGGAAGAGTGCCTGCCGGCCCTGGAGGAGTTGCGAGCAGTCGTCGAGGAGAGCCGCTTCACCCTCCGCGGGAGGCTGCGGCCGCGCAAGAAACCGGATGCCCCTAAGAGTTCTGGGAAGAAACGCCGGCAACTCAGCATCACCGTGAGCATTGGTGTATCCGAACACGACGACGCAGCCGTCACACCAGACAGGGTTGTGCAGGCCGCGGATCGTGCGCTGTACCGCGCCAAAGAAGGTGGACGCAACCGGGTGGCCCAGTAGCACACACGGGGCCGCACCCTACGGCGCGCCTTCCGGCACGAACACGAGGTCAACGTGCACTTCGATATGCTCGTGCATTTTGAGGACGCCGAGCATCTTGCTCAGCCCGCCAATGCGATGGTCTTTCAGGTCGAGGGGGAAGTCGCTGCGCACGCGGATCGTATCGGTTCCCACCCAGACTCGCGCGGGCAGATCGACTTGGCGGGTGACTCCATGAATGGTCAGCTGCCCGTGCAGCGTCACCGCAACACTGTCGCCCTGCGCATCGCCGGACCTCACCCCCGCCAGGTCGAAGCGCATGGTGGGGAAGGTGTCGACCTCCATGGATTTCCGCAGGTCACGGTCGCGTCTCCCGCTACCGGTGTGCAGCGTCGCTACCAGCGCCTCGACCCAGCCCCGCACGGCGGCCAGGTCAAGGCCTCCGCTCAGGTTGGCCCGGACCGAGTCGGTCGTGCCGACGAAATCCCCCACTGTCGAGTGGCCGTCGAAACTCAGGGTGCCGCGCACCAGGCGAGCTGTGGGGATCGGACCTTGGGCAAGGGCCGCCGTCGCCCAGACCAGCAGCACGAGAGAACTATGAATCAGAGGGCGCACAGCCTGGTCTTACCCCGTTCGCGCGAGTTTGACAGGGTGGTCCAGTGCTAGAAACCATCTCCAGTCTCGTAGCATCGTACGGGTACGTCGTGCTCTTCCTGCTCGTCAGCCTCGAGAGCCTGGGCATCCCGGTGCCGGGTGAAACGGCCTTGGTCACTGCAGCCGCCATGGCCGCGCTCGGACATCTCTCGATCTACGCGGTCGTGTCGACCGCGATCGCCGCGGCCATCCTCGGCGACAACGCCGGCTACTGGATCGGGCGCAGAGGCGGCATCCCTCTGGTGCGACGGTATGGGCGCCTCATTCGTCTCAAAGAGTCGCATCTGGAGCGCGCCCACGCCTTCTTCGAGCGGCACGGCCCCAAGACTGTCTTCCTAGGTCGCTTCATCGCGCTGTTGCGCACCTGGGCAGCGGTGCTCGCAGGAGCGGCCCGCATGCCCTACGGCACCTTCATGCTCTATAACGCCCTGGGGGGGGTATGCTGGTCCGTAGTCTTTGGCACCCTTGGATACGTCTTCGGCCGCAACCTGCCGCAGCTCGAGCACTATATCGGGCGAGCCAGCCTCGCCGCTGCGCTCCTCGTCGCTCTGGTCGTCGCACTCGTCCTCGGGTGGCGCTGGTTTGAGCGGAACCGCACCCCGCTCGTCGAACGCACCCAGTTCTTGTGGCAAAGCGCCCTCAAGAGGCCCGGCCTCCAGCGACTCAAGGCGCGCTTTCCAGGCGCCTGGACGTTCGTGACCGCGCGGTTTGCGCGCGGTGAATACCTAGGGCTGCATCTGACGATTGGCTTCGTCATTAGCCTCGCGGGGCTGTGGCTCTTCGGGAGCATCACGGAAGACGTCATCCATCATGATCCGCTCACGCTGTTCGACGTGACGCTGCTCAACTGGATGCATGCGCATGCCACCCCCGCTGGGTACGCCGTGTTCAACGCGATCAGCCTGCTTGGCTCGCTCGTGACGATGATCATCATGGCAGTCGGCGGGGGATTCTTCCTCGCGGTCCGACGCCAATGGATCGCCCTCGGCGGTTGGGTCGCCGCCTTCGCGGGAGGCGGCCTCCTCAATCAGGTCCTCAAGCTCGTGATCCGCCGCCCACGACCGGAATACGCGGCCGCGTTCCTCCGAGACGAGAGCTGGAGCTTTCCGAGCGGCCACGCGATGGGCTCGCTCATTGGCTACGGCATGCTCGTTTACATACTCGCGACTCTTGTTCTCCATGGCCGGCGCACGCAAATGGCCGTTGCACTAGGTGCCGCCCTGCTGGTCGGAGCGATCGGGCTGAGCCGCCTGTATCTCGGCGTGCACTACTTCAGCGACGTAGTGGGCGGGTATGCGGCCGGGATGCTATGGCTCTCGGCGTGCGTCTCCGGCGTCGAGGTCGCGCGCCGGTGGCGAGACGCCTAACGAGAAGCCTCGTAGCGCTGTCACGCGCTACGAGGCTTCAAGTGCTAGGAAGAGGCCGGTGCCGACGAGGCTAGGAGTCGCCCCGTTCGGTGACCGTTCCAAGCCCTCCGCTCACAGTATCACCGTGAGCACCTTCGAGGCCGAGGCACTAGCACCGCGGCTGTCTGTCACCGTCACGGTGATGGTGTATTGGCCCATCAGCAAGTAGCTGTGCGTCCCGCTGATCGTACCCTGACTCGCGGTGGTGCCGCTGGACGACGTACCGTCGCCCCAAGCGATCGTGTACGACCATGGCCCGTCGTTGTCCGGGTCACTGAACGTCGCGCTCTCCGTGTACCCAAGACCCACCACCACGGTGGCGTTGGGCCCGGCGTTCACTGTCGGGGGCGAATTGGGAGCGACCGTCTGGGTCTTGCTGCTCGACCCGCCGGCATCGCTCACCGTGAGGGTCACGCTGTAGGTGCCGCCAACGGCATATGCGTGGGTGGCGGTCTTCCCCGAGCCGGTCGTGGCGTCACCCCAGTTCCAGCCGTAGGTCGCATTGGTCTGCGCCGTCGAGCTGCTCGCATCGAAGCTGCACGTTGTCAGCGAACAACTCGATGTGAAGCTCGCCACCGGCGGCGGCACGACCGTCACCGCCTGCGTCTTGGCGCTCGACCCGCCGCCATCGGTCACCGTTAGGGTCACATTGTACGTGCCGCCGACTCCATAGGCATGCGTGGCTGTCTTGCCTGCGCCGCTGGACCCGTCACCCCAACTCCAGCCGTAGGTCGCATTAGTCTGCGCCGTCGAGCTGCTCGCATCGAAGCTGCAGCCCAGTCCAGAACAGCTGAAAGTGAAATTCGCCACCGGCGCTGGCGCCGTGACCGTCGCCGTCTGCGTCTTGGTGCTCGACCCGCCGCCATCGGCCACCGTAAGGGTCACGTTGAACGTACCCGCGGTGCCGTAAGCATGCGTGGCGGTCTTGCCCGTGCCGGTCGCGCCGTCGCCCCAGCTCCAGCTGTAGGTCGCATTGGTCTGCGCCGTCGAGCTACTCGCATCGAAGCTGCAGCTCAGCCCAGAACAGCTGAAGGTGAAATTCGCGACCGGCGCGGGCAGCGGGGTCGTGACCGTCACTGCCTGCGCCTTCGTGCTCGACCCGCCGGCATCGGTCACGGTGAGCGTCACGTTGTACGTTCCTGCGACCGCGTAGGAGTGGGTCGCGGTCTTCCCGGTCCCGGTCGCGCCGTCGCCCCAGCTCCAGCCGTAGGTCGCATTGCTCTGCGCGGTCGAGCTGCTCGCATCGAAACTGCAGCTCAGCCCAGAACAGCTGAAGGTGAAACTTGCCACGGGCGCGGGGAGCGGGGCCGTGACCGTCACCGCCTGCGTCTTGGTGCTCGACCCGCCGCCGTCGGTCACCGTAAGCGTCACGTTGTACGTGCCGCCGGTCCCAAAGGCATGCGTGGCGGTTTGGCCGGCGCCGCTGGCGCCGTCACCCCAAGTCCAGCCGTAGGTCGCATTGGTCTGCGCCGTCGAGCCGCTCGCATCGAAGCTGCAGCTCAGCCCGGTGCAGGTGAACGTGAAGTTCGCCACCGGCGCGGGCAGCGGAGACGTGGCCGTCACCGCCTGTGTCTTCGTGCTCGACCCGCCACCGTCGGTCACCGTGAGGGTCACGCTGTACGTCCCCCCGGCCACGTAGGCGTGGGTCGCGGTCTTCCCGGTCCCCGTCGCGCCATCGCCCCAGCTCCAGCCGTAGGTCGCGCTGAGCTCCGCGGTGGAACCGCTCGCATCGAAGCTGCACGTCAGCCCTGAGCAGTTGAATGTGAAGGTCCCCACTGGAGCCGGCTGAGGCAGCACCGGGATGAACAGCAGCAGATTCGGAGTGCCGACGGGGTTCCCGGTGATCGCGCCAGCCGTGGCGTTGTTCTTGATCCAGTTGGCTATTGTGTCCGAGGGCGCGTCGCCGAACACGGCCTTGTACAGCGTGGCGACCCCGGCAACATGCGGCGCGGCGAATGAAGTGCCGGACACTTTTTGCGTCCCACCGCCGATCGCGTCCGACTTGATGCTATCTCCCGGCGCGTAGAGCTGGAGGCACGGTCCGTAATTCGAGAAGTCGGCCTTCGCATCGGTCTTCGTCGACGCCGCGACGCTGAACGGCATCATGCCTGAGGCTTCGGTGCAAGCGTCGACGTTATGGTTGCCGGCCGTCGTCGACACGAAGATGCCGGAGGTCCACAGGCTCTTCACCCCACGGGCCAATGCGGTGTCCAGAGCGGCCGGCAGTGGGATATTCGCTACCGCGGGACTCAGGTGATTCGCGCTCACCCAGTCGATACCGGCGAGGTATCCGGAGGTGGATGTCTCCGTGGCGCAATTGGGAAACACCTTCACGCCATACAGGAGGACCCCTTTGGCGACGCCGTAGGTGGCCGAACCGACCACGCCGGCCACCGCCGTGCCGTGGCCGAGGCAGTCCTGGCCGTCCCCGCCGAGAACGTCAAACACGTCGATAGCCCGGCCCCCGAAGTCGGGGTGGGCAGTCCAGATGCCGGTGTCGATAAGGTAGACATGCACACCGGTCCCGTCCGCCGTATAGTGATACAGGCCGTCCAACGGGAGCGCGTGCTGATCGATCCGGTCGAGCCCCCACGGGTCGCCGTTGGCATCCATTGGCTCGGCGATCGCCGACGGGGTCACGATCAAATCCGACTCGACAAGGGCCACCAGGGGATTCCGCCGCAGCCGCGCCGCCGCCCCATCGGGGAGTTGGGCCGCAAATCCCTTGATCGCGCTCGTGTACGTGTGCAATAGCGCTCCGCCTTCCGCATCCACCAGCGACCGGGCGAGGCCGACCGGGTTGGCGACCTCATCCCGAAACACGACGATGTACTGACCGGCGATCGCGCCGCTGGGGTGTACGGGGAGACGGGGCTCCAACGGAGTCGAGGCGTCCCGACATGCCCCCACGAGGAAAGCGGCAAGCACGACTGCCCGCGCACCTGACATGATGACCACCGGGGAAGGGTTGAGTACCGGCGTCAGTCGCAAATTCCGTTCCCCGCCCCCATCGTGGTGGGGGGACGGAAGGCGCTCGCGTGTAGGGGGTGTTATGCGCGCAACGCTGCGTTGCGGCGGCTCGACAGCAGGGGTCAACGGCTGAACGCCAGCAGAGCTGCTTCATCCGTGCCAGCAGCGAAGCCGCGTTCACTCAGGAGGCGTGCTGCGGCCGTGCCGGGCAACTGATACAAAGATTGCCGCGTCCCAGACCACGGCCGCGGTAGAATGGAAGAGCGCCAGGGCCGGCCGCCACAATCAGGGCTGAAGCCGATGATCCGGTGATGACGTAGAACCTGTCGCAGCCGGCGAACTCGAGTAATTATTGCTCCGATATTGGGCGCCGCTGCACTCAGACTGCTGCGGACTGCAGCGAGGCCGGCCGGGCGTGCGAAGGTCCGCGGTCCCCACCCTGGCCAAACCACCGTCCCGCCTCAACTCGATCCGTCAGGTCCGCAGGGCCACTCGTAGCAATACTAGAATGAGTTGCCAAGCGCAGTTGAATGCGAAGGCGACGACGCGTGCTCCCACTACGCCGACCACGAGGGCGATTGTCAACACCCAGTGACGCTTCGGCATCGCGCGTTTAGGCTGGACCGCCCCCCACCCCGACCCTTCTGGCCCTGAACCAATTGTGGCCGCGGCAAGCCAGAGCTGGCGTCGCGCGGCTGCGAGCAAGCGGGCCAGGTAATAACGGTCCGCCATAACGGAGCCCGCTTGGCCCAGTCGCTCGTGGAGCTCGCTGAGAAGGTGGAGCGCCGTGCGGACGTGTTCCCTCGGAGTAGTTAGGGGACGAAGAACCACGTCGATTTCTGTTGTGTGCCCCGTCCTGCTAGTCATTGAAGAGTCCTCGTCCGTTCCCACACCAGCTCATCAAACCGGCGTCCGGGAAGCCTCTCATGGCTACGCTCGCCAACGCTGTGTTTCCTCCATCAAATGGAAGTCAACCGCGTGCGCCGTGACCGATTGTCAGCGGGGGGATTTCATCCAGTAATGCCTCTCCGGTCACCCGGCTCGAGTGCGAGGGAAACAGCGATCGTCCCGGAGGCGCGCCAGGCGCCGAGGAGGGTAGGCTTTGAGAGTCCCTGCAGGTTGCTGTGCCGCTGAAAATGAGAAGCCTCGCAGCGATGTAATTCGCTACGAGGCTTCAGGTTCTACATGCAGGCCCGGCAGGAATCGAACCTGCAACCCCCGGTTTTGGAGCCCACTCCTAGCAACGCCGGCGTTGCACCGTTTGTTGATTTTCAACGACTTAGCTTTGGACCACCAACGCCGGCGTCGCGTTGACGTGCCAACGATCCTGATCTGCGCAGTCACGCTCGGCATCATCATCACAATGAAGCGCGTTCCCGAACCCGCGCTTATCGCGGCGTCCGGCGTCGTCGGCTTACTTCTACAGCATGCCTTGTAGGCGCGGCCACCATCACGAAACGGAGGAGTTCATCCATGAAGAAGCTCCTGAAGACAACTCTATTCCTGTGCCTCGTCGCCGCTGGAGCCCGCCCGGTGCTCGCGCAACAGCCGTCGACTGCTGCCTGGGATTCGGTCGGCCATATTCTCGGAACGGCTCCCACGAGTGCAGCTGGCTACATCCGCTACAACCTTCCTCGCCGCGACCTTACCGTCCGGATCGGCGACGTTACAGTCGCGCCGGCGCTCGCGCTTGGCGCCTGGGCCGGGTTCAGCGGGGAGCCTAGCGACGCGACGATGATGGGTGACCTCGTACTCACGGCGGCCGAGCTGGGTCCGGTGCTCGCCGAGTTGGCGCATCAGCACATCGGGGTGAGCGCAATCCACAATCATGTCGTTGGGGAACAGCCGGAGATCATCTACGTCCACATCCTCGGCCAGGGGAACGCACTCGACCTAGCAACAAGGTTGGATCGAGCCGTGACCCGCACCGGAACGCCGCGACCTGTCGCGGCGGCGCCATCGGTTCCTCTGACGATCGACACGGCCGCCGTTTTCGCAGCGCTGGGACGTCATGGCACAGCGCGCGGCAACGTCGCCCAGGTGGGATTCATTCTGGTCTCGGGGACAGTCACTATGGGCGGCCGCACGATGACCCCGGCTCTCGCCTACGGCTCGCCCGTGAACGTACAGATGGTGAGTCCCACGCGCGCCGTCGCCACCGGTGACTTTGCGGTGCGAGACTCGAGCGTCGCCGGTGTGCTGGACGCGCTCACCACGCACGGGATCACAGCGACCGCCATGCACAGCCACATGATCGGGGATTCCCCCCATCTGGACTACATCCACTTCTGGGCCGACGGTCCGCTCGCTGACGTGTTGCGCGGACTCAGGGCGGCAGTCGATGCCGGGCATTGAGAGGACACATGACGTCATTTCGGAGAGCAGGACTCGTGGCCCTCAGCCTCGCCTTGATCGGGACGATGGGATGCAGCAAGAGTCGCGGTCGCGACCAGGATGATGATGATGACGACGACCCGGCTCCGGTGGTGAATCCCTCGCCGGGTACCCCGCAAGCCGCCACCCGCTGGACATTCGACAGTTTGAGCATCGGGGAGCCACCCGCCGGCTTCTCGTTCGGCCGGACCGGGTCGGGCCGCCCCGGCCGCTGGGTCGTCCGCGCCGCGGCCGACGCCCCCAGCGGTCCCAATGTGCTCGCGCAGGAAGACAGCGATCGGACCGATTATCGCTTCCCGGTCGCCATGGCTGACGCGCCCACGTTCGGGGACGTGAGCGTATCGGTTCGGTGCAAGGCGGTGAGCGGTCGGGTGGATCGCGCGTGCGGCATCGTTTGGCGGTACCAGGACGACAACAACTACTACCTCACCCGGGCGAATGCGCTCGAGGACAACGTCTGCTGGTACTACGTGCAGAATGGCCGCCGCGTCGAGGTGAAGCGCGTGCATGTGCCCGTCGCATCGGGCGTCTGGCACTCGCTGCGCGCGGACATGCGCGGCGATCACGTCGAGGTCTACTTCAACGGCAAGAAGCTGATCGACGTCCACGACACACGGTTCACGGCGCCTGGTAAGGTAGGCGTGTGGACAAAGGCCGATTCGCACACCCTGTTCGACGACCTCACCGCCTCCGCGCTCGCGCCCTGATGCGGGCCTTTCTCGCGCTGGCACTGCTGCTGCCGGTCCGAATCGCGGCACAGCAGGGTGCTGACACTCGCACGACGAATGCAACGCAGGGAGCGGCACGCCTGCGGGTCGTCACGGCGACCGTCCCGATCTCTCTGGACGGTCGCCTGGACGGCCCAGCGTGGGCCAATGCGGACTCGATCACCGATTTCTGGCAGCGCGAGCCATTGGCAGGCGCCCCCGCGAGCGAGCGTACCGTGGTCAAGGGGTTGCGGGATGCTGAGGCCCTCTACATCGCCGTGCGCTGCTACGACTCCGACGCGCGCGGTGTGCGGGCGAGCCAGCTCCGTCGCGACGCGGACCTCTCGAGCGACGACAACGTCCAACTCTT
>Ga0137390_10003893_pt1 | contig 12304 bp, 10 predicted proteins | sample 15con2h24AmetaG_FD_104937 | JGI IMG/M metagenome (GOLD analysis project Ga0137390, IMG submission 104937) | Vadose zone soil microbial communities from Angelo Coast Range Reserve, California, USA - 15con2h2.4A metaG | ecosystem: Environmental > Terrestrial > Soil > Vadose zone > Saprolite... | reverse complement strand
CTGAGATCTCCCAAGGCAGGAATCGGCTCGTCCAGCCACGCTCGTTGCCAAGCCAGCATCGCCTCGGGGCAGAGCTCCCTCTCGGTCGGCAGATCGTCGGTCCTGCTCTCCGGGTGGTCTCCTGCGCCGCTTCTCCGCCCCGCCTTCGATTCTTGATGCCGGATCCGTTCTCGCTCAAGCATTGCCTGCGGATCGGTCCGCTTGGTCGAGATCGGCTCCGGATCGGCTCCGAAGCGGCGGAGCAGCTCGAGCAGGTTATCGAGCCGGGCTTCCGAGTTCACCTCGGCGACGAGGGTCCGGCCCCTGAAGCGTAGGTGGCCCCGTTCGTAGCGTTGGGGGCCTTCCTCCTCAACGAGCGCTTCACCCCGCTCCGCCGCATACGCCAGCGCCGCGGCTCGCAGCGTCTCGGCCTCGACCCTCGTCATCTCGCAGCCGAGCCAGATGACCCCACAGTCGGCCCCCTCGATGAAATCGGGGTGGTCGGACATGGCCAGGCGGAGGGGCCGAGCGTCCCGTACCTTGATCCGGGCGGTGATGAACATGAGCGGCTCGCCTTCGCTGTTGCGGAGCTTGGGAGGGCACGACCGGGCCTCCTCAAGCGACTGCTTGATCCCGGGCATGGCCATACCCACCAGCGGCGAGGTCAGCTCGGCCGCAGCCGCGGAGCCGAGGGCCGGGGTCACCCGCTTTCGATCCGTGCGGCGACGCCGACCGTGGAGATGGTCAGCTTCCTCCACAACCTCAGGCCAAAGGTCGCGGATGCTCGAGGCAACCACGTTTGCCTCCTTCGGGCTCATCACAAGCAGCACCCCGCCGGTACGCCAGACGCCGTCCACCGGAAGGAGCTGGCCCCCCAGCACCACCCAGGGCGCCAGTGCCTCGATCTGCTCGGGAGGAATACTCACGTACCGGCGAATCCCGGTGAGCAGGTCGGTGAGCCAGACGCCGGGGGCCGCCTCCGGCGCCGAGCATTGCCACAGCCCGTACAGTCCGTGATCAAGCCAGGCTCCCGCTCGTTTGGTGAGTGCGGCCGGCTCGCTGGGGTTGCCCGCGAAGCATCCCAGGAGGCAGTCGTCTCGTTCGCCGTTCCAGTGGACCGGGAGGTTGGTACACGCCCACTCGTAGGCAAACGGGGCGAGCACCCGAGCGTCATCTGCCAGCTCGGTTGGGTCGTCCTCAAAGCTGGAACCGCCCTCTCCGAACCAGGCTTCAAGGGCGAGGTCGCGCGTGGGCTCGAAATTCGGGTTGTCCAAAAAGTAGTCGAGGAGGTGGTCCCGAAGGCGGTAGAGCGTCTGGCGGTCGCCGAAGTGCCGGAGGGCTCGGCGCTGCCGGCCGAGGCAGCAGCCCCGGTAGGGCCTCCCGCTCCCGCAGCGGCACGCTTCGCCGCCTGGACGGCTTGCGTCGCGATGAGCGAGCTGGATGGCTTCGGCGTAGAGGAGGTGGGTGGACTCGTCGGATGGGTCCTCAAGGGACAGCGCCTGCAGCCCCTCGAGGGCATCGGCGAGTCTGCCCTGATCAAGCAGCGACGCCCCCCGGTCCCTGGCGAAGTCGCGCTCGCTGGTGACGAGGAACGTATGGTGGTCAGGATGGCTTCGGCTGGCTTCGGAATCGTGCCCCGGGTTGCCCTGGCGCAGGTCGCCACCAGAACCGACAGCCCAGGCCAACCCCCGGTTGCGCCGCCTTGCCCGTTTCCCGATCCCGCACCTCCATGATAGACGACCACATCAGGAGCCCGACACCAGGATGCTAAGCGCAACGGCGGCAGAGGTGGCGGATTTCCGAGCCGGTTAACCTTGCCGCCCTGGAAACCCCGCTCGTCCCGACCGGGCCCTGCTCGAGGACTTCACGTCGATGCCCCCAACGCGATCCCCGACCGGGCGGCCGATTGGTCGATTCATTTGAACGCTCAACCCTTGCCGGGGCCCCGGAAGGCCGGACTCCCTGACTGCGGTGTGGGCACTTGTTCTACGGTCGGCCCCCGTGAACAATTCCGTGTGACCACCGACCGGCCCGGCCCGCGCCGGCGCTACCCGCGGCGCGCCCTCATCCGGCCCCGCTCAACAGCCATTCGTCCACTGCGTCGTCGTCGGTCAGGTCGATGCCCTCGGCGAGCATGCGCATCGCCACCTGCTTCGCTGGGCTCCACCGGCTCTGGTCGGAGAGCGCCTCGATGGCCTCCTCGCCAAGTTCAGCGATCATGTCCAACGCTTCTTGCGCCAGGAACTGTGGCAGGCGGGCGCGTGCGGCGGCCCAGGGAACCCACGCTCCGAGCACCTCGGGTGCCCGCCGCAAGAGTGCGTCTGGCCCGATGAGCCGGCGCGGCACCCAAGCGAGGAGGAACAACTCCACGGCGCTGTCGCTCCAACGCAGCGGGTCGGCCCCCGCATCGCAGCGCCATTCGATGAGGGCCTCGAGAAGGAGGCAGGCATCGGGGTCGTGAGCAAACCGCCGCCCCGTTTTGGCCGCAAGGAACTTGCGAGCCAGACGCTCTCGTTCGGCTGCGGCCATGGGGGCCCGCACGCTGACCTCGCCGGCGACCGGGCCCAAGCGCGCGTTGAGAAGGGCGACGGTGTCCGTGTAGTCCTCGGTGACCGGCGCCTCGATCGTGCGGGCCGTGACCGTGACGGCGGCCATCACCCGGCCAGCCGCTTCGGCGATGCCCTCCTCGACCAGATCGAAGTCCGGTCCTTCCCACTGCGCGAGCAGCTCGGCAATGGGTACCACCAGGACTGTGGCGTCCTTGGCGATGCCGCCAAGCAGGTGGTCGACGAGCACCAAGAGGCAATGCTCCGCCCCGTCGGGATACCGGAAGCCCACCATGATGCTGTCCTGGTCCCCACACAGGTCACTCGCCCGCCACGCGGAGGTCGCCCGTGCCGTGCCAATCATCCGCGTCCAGGCCGGCACCTGGTTCACTGCCATCCCCAGGCTGGTCATGGCCTTCTCGGCCCGCCCAGCAAGCCCGCCGTCGGCAACGGCGGCGAGTGCCCGAAGGCACATCTGCGCCTCCGGGGTGCGGCGCTTCTGGGCGACGGAGACGAGGCGGCCCCCGATCGCCCGGGCGGGATCGGACTCGCCGACCAGCGGGAGGTTCGAGAACATCCCGAGGAGGTGGCTCACCCACATCTCCGCCTCCAGCGGGTCACCCGTGGCCAAGACCTCGCGTCCCTCAGAGGTCAGCGTCTTCTGGCACATACCGTCGAAGACAGCGAGTGGCTCGCCGCCTGGGAACGGTGTGCGTGGGCCCCTCCTCGAGGTGCGAGATCGATGCTTGCTGTTGGTTGTCCGTGCCATCACCACCTCCTCGCTCGACCGTTGCCCTGAGGCTACGTCTCCGCTACGAGCCGGGGCTGGATTTCGCCCGCGCTGTTCACGGGAAATCCGGTCCCGGCTCTTCCCGTTCTTGCGGGAGCCTCCAGTGGCAGGAAAAATCCACCTCGCGGTGTACGTGCGTCGATGCGTCAGCTTCCCCGCCAGATCGATCCCGCCTTGCCTTGGACCGGGGCATCAGGGGAGCCGGCGAGGAGAGGGGGGTCTCTTGCGGCCGCATGATGGCGGCGCTCACATCAGGCGCTCACATCAAAGGAGAGGTCACGAGGTGAGCCCGGCCGAACATCGCCCCTTGGGGCGGTCCTTTTCTCCGTGCCCTGGAGGCCCGGCTCGTTGCCCTCGATCCTCCGGCCGGTCGAGCCGCCGTGCTTTCCTTCGCGGGCCAACTGCCCGCCGGCGATCGGGACGCCTTCCTTGATCGCTTTGCGTCCCCATTGCAGACCGATGCTGGCGAATCCACCGCTCAGCGGCCAGCGGACGCCCGTGGGCATCTGCTGGCGGACATCGACCGGTTCCTGGAAACCTTGGCCGACGGGGAGTACGTCGAGGGTTGGGGATGGGACGACGACATCGACGACGACTGGGTCGTAGTCGCGGACTCGTGGGTCCCGGAGATGGAGGATCTCTTCGAGCAGGCGTCCGCTGCGTTCATGGCCGGCGATCTTGCGCTTGCCGCTCAGGCGCTGGGCAAGCTGTTGTATGGCCTCCTGCTGGATGAGGAGGTTGGCGCCTACACAGGAACCAGCCCGGCCTCCGAGAGGGTCGGCACGGATCTGGCCGAGACCAAAGCACGGTACCTTGCGGCGCTCTACGAAACGACACCGCCACCGCAGCGCCCGGGCCGGCTGCGGGATGAACTGAGTGCCCTGCGCTGGATCGGCGGCGACCTCTCCCTTCAGGCCATCCTGGACGCAACGCCGGGCTCGCTGAGCGACTTCAATGCGTTCCTGCCGGCATGGCAGACGAGCTCCGCGGCACGCCAGATCGTGACGGCTTCGGGGCACAAGCTCGCCGGCTCCTTTCGGAGGCTGTCCGGCTCCGCGGCGGCGTGGAAGGTCTGCGAGCGTTGGCCCTCACGGACGGCCCCCAGCACCCAGACCATTTCCAGGTATGGGTGGGGGCTCTGATTCAGGATGGCCGCCTCGAGGCCGCCGCGGAAGCCGCTCGCCAAGCCATCGCGTTGCTGCCTCTCCACGGCACTGCGCAGGGCAGAATCTGCGACGCCCTCGCCTGGTTGGCCACGGAGCTCAAGGATTCAGCGGGCGCCCTGGATGGCCGCCGCCAGGCGTGGCGAGCTGCGCCCACCCGAGAGCGCCTGCTGGCTCTCGTGGCCACGGCCCGAGCCTGCGGCCGGGAAAAGGAGATCCTGGCCGCCGAGGCCGCAGTGGTGGAGCAGGAGCTGCGGCCCCCGGCTCACCCGACGGCTTCTCCGGGAGCCTGCGCCAGGCCTGCGAGCTGCTGCTCCTGGCAGGGATGGTGGAGCCTGCGGTTGAGACCCTGCGGGGCCAAGGCCCGCTGGGCTGGAGCAGCGCCTCCCACCCGGGCGCCGTCGTGGTGCCCTACCTCCTCGTGGCCGGAAGCATCGCAGCGGTCCCCCCAGAAGATCTCCTGCTCTCCGACGTCTTCGACATGATCAACACCGCCTCCTGGAACAAAGGGGTGCCCGACAAGGGCGCGTGGCTCGTTGCCGATGAAAGCGATGTTGTGGCGCCACTGGCGACTGCGTCAGCGGATCCGACCGATGGGCTGCTGCTGTCGTCACTGCTGGGAGATCGACTTGCCCACGTGTCGCCGCCCGCCGACGACCGAGCCAGGTGGCTGAGGATCGGCCGGGACCTGGTCACCCAACGCGTCGATGCCATCGTGACCGCCAAGCACCGGAGCGCCTACCAACGAGCGGCCCTCCCGGCTGGCGGATGCGCCGAGGCCATCGACCTGGCCGATGGCCCCGGAGCGGGGGCGGCCTTTGTGACCGAGATCCGGAATCGCTTCCCCCGCCACGTGGCGTTCCGCAGCGAACTCGATCGCCTTCTGAAGAGTTCCCCCGCTGCTGCCCAACCCGCCACGCTCGACCCGCCGCCGGTGACCAGGAAGCGCAGTGCGGCCCGACAGCACATGGGATGATCCGGAGGTGAGCTGATCCCGACCTGGGCACCGACACGTACGGCCAGCCCCCGTCATGAGCATACCCTCGTCGACCGAACCGCCAGGGACTTGGGACGCTTCTGCCTTCCTCGATCACCCGATCCGGGACCTGCTGAACGAGATTCAAGCCTTGTGAGAACGGGTCGGCGCCCTCGAGGCGGAGAATGCCCGGTTGCGGCCGACCATGAGGCCGTCGGATCAGCCGCCCCCAGGCAGGGAACCCCGCACCGGCTGCTCGGGGGCCGAGTCCGCCCTGGTTTGCGCCGGCTACGACCCCGTCATCGCAGGACCTCATCGTCAGTCTCATTCATCTTCAATTGCTGCCGGACCTCCTAAAGCGGATCTTGGCGAATACTCAAACCAAGCCCCTCGGTCAGTCCGAACCCCGAGATGATCATGTGCGCGCGTGATTCCGCAAAGACGTGGCGGATAACGCTGACCGCCAAAGGGCCACGCTCGCGAGCCGCATACTCTCCCGAAGGGCGTTGGGATCCATGGGGTCCAGCCTAATTCAGCGGACGGGCGATCCGCGGCGCGCCGCACGGGGCTGTTACGGCACACCAGCATTGGTTTCTGCCCCCTGACCCGCACCTCGTGCGAGGTATCTGAACGCCGGCCTTCCTGCACGGCTCCCCGCCATGGCCCCTCGGGGTCGCCTGTGGACCTGCGGCTGCTCTACCGCGACGGCAAGATAATCAAACGCCCCCGTACAACGGCCTCCTTTCGGGGCCGGACCGAGGCGACTACACCTCGTCGTCCTCATCAAGACGAGCGACTCGACAACCCGAACATCGGGTCCGGCCCGGGACCGGCGCTGGGCTCCTTTGTGGAGTCGCAGCTTCGTGGGCGAAGGGCGCTGCGCATCCCGACCCACTGAGGCGTCGAGACACTCTTGGACTTCCTGGACTCGCTAGCTCTCTTGAACATGCATAGCTTACAAGGATCGAGGGTTGACACTCTTTAAGATATGCTATATAAGGTAGCTTATTCTTGTTATGTGCTGCTGTTCGCGCAAGAGTGAGGACGTGACCTGTGACGCTGAGATCAAGACGACAGAAAGGAATGCCGCCCAGGGGAAGGAGCCGGAGCGTCCGGGCACGAGGGAGCGGTATCCGGTACACGATGATCTCGGCGGTCACCGTCTGCCTGCTGCTGCTATTGGGCGGGTGTGCGGGCGGCGGCGGCGTCGGTGCAGGGTGCGCCGGATACGCCGACAACCCGCACATATCGGAGCCCTCACATACGATCGTGGCAAAGTCCCGAACATACTGTGAGGGAGTCAGCGTGGTAACGATCTCGATGCACCTGCAGAGAAAGCAGGGGAATACCTGGTTGAACGTCCAATCCCAGACCGAAACGATCCACAACCCGCAGACAAACGCAAAGAACGTTCGCCAGGTCGTCACACGATGCGTGAACGGGACCTACCGGCATGAGGTTGTAGCCTCGCTCATCATTGGCACTAACGGCTCGCCGATCCCTATTCAGTCCGAGGTCGATCATAGCCAGGAGGTGTCCATCCACTGCTGAGGCTCCGATCCCTGAAGCAAGGAAACGCCGCGGTGGCCCTGGCAGTCGCCGTTCCAGTCGCGTTCTTCGTTCCGAGCCTGCCTCTTGCTCTGAGGCTGTTGGCAGCCAGTGCCCTTGGACTCGCCGTCGTGCGTTTGCTGCGGCCTCCGCTGTCGACTTCTACTCGCATCGCAGCCGCGGCGGCGGTCTCCGGCTACGCGATGACTCCCATTTTGGGTGCTGCTTTGGCCGGCGTGGCTGGCGTGGGCCTTTGGTTGCGCCGCCGTCCGCATGTGAGATCTGCTCTGCGACGCTGGATTGTTGCGGGTCTCGCTTTTGGGATCGCCTCGGGCTCGATAGTAGTCGTCATGGGCGCCGAGCAGCCTACTGGCGGCTTTCGTGCCCATCTGTACGCCTACGCATGGGAACGACCGTTGCTTTCCAACCGTCCCGTGGCGGCCCTGGTCGTCGTGCTGGCCTCTGCGCTGAACGCCGTCGGCGAGGAGTGGCTCTTCCGGGGTCTAATCCTGCAGCAGCTAAAATCGGAAGGCCTTCCGTCGGTACTCGCGATTGCTCTCTCAAGTCTCAGCTTCGGAGTGGCGCACATCCGAAGCGGCCTCCCGGGAGGGCCCCAGGGCTTCCTGCTGACGACGGCTTTCGGCGCTGTGATGGGAATCGCATACGTTGCTCAGTCCGACGGGCGTCCCTTTATCGTCAGTGCGCATTTCGCTGCCGACGTCGTGCTGGTCGGGCGCGCACTAGTGTTGTGACTTATGGACCCCTCCCAATGGCAGCAGTGGCTCATGTCGCCGCGACCAAATGGCTGGCCGACGCGAGTTGGCGAGTTGATGCCCGCCGATCTGGCGTCATGCTTGGCAATCGATAACGGCCCGGGCGTCCGCCATCCGTTGGATGCCACAGGTTTTCTCTCCAAGGAGAGACTTGCCCTCCTGATCGAGGCACTCCTCCACGCCGGATCAGGTGAGTGGATGATCGCCTATTGGGACGGATGGTCGGGCATCGAGCCAACCCTCCGGGAAACGTACGGAGAGCGACCGTTCCGACTCCGGTTGCCGCTCCGCGACTACTGGGCCGTGCAAATCGGCCTTGACGACCTCATCAAGATCGCGGGAATCGGAACCCACCCGGTCTTCATCGGACCTAGCCTCCTGGCGGCTAACGATCGGTCGGTTCTGGTCGCCGGAGATGTCGATTGGCCAACCACCTACGTGGGGTTCGCGAGCGCAGCTGCGAGGGCAGCCTTGATGCGCTCATTGGAAAGCCAAGGCGTTAGCGTCGAAACGTGCGATGCGCTCTCGCCGCTTCCCGGCTACTCATCCACAGCCAACCCTCGCGAAAACCCAGCCTGACCCAGCAACGCATGCCGAGTAGTCCGTTCTGTGCTGCAGCCTGATTCCCGCCCACTGCCCGGCCGCCTCGCATGAGAGGCCCGGCCGTTCCCTCTTCCCATCCGTGCCCTGCTTGTCCAACCCGACGGAGATTTGCCACAGGAGCCTTCGGGCTCCGGCGAGGACGAGGTCGACGGGGCCCCGGTCGGTAGGTGGCCCAGCGGGATGACTCGGGTGCACCGCGCGAAGGCACCGATGTCACCAACTCGTGCCTCGAAGCCGGCCCCCACAAGGAGCCGACCCAACTCTTCAGCCCGATCGAGGGGGTATTCGGCTGTGGCGTCCACGTCGGGCCGTGAGGCGTGGAACACCGTAGAGGATGGCGGCCTGCACGCCGAAGAGATGCCAGCGGATGCCTGCACTCCCCAGCCTTCAACGAGCGCGGGAGGGCCTCAGCGATCACTTGGGGAAGGCGACACTGCGAGCCCTCCACCCGCCCGGACGTGGACGGCCAGATCGGCTTCCTGCTCGGCGGGGCCACGCCAGCGAGGTTGGCGGAGAAGAAACCACTGCCGCAGCCCGTCCGCCATGCGCAGTGCCTTCGGCCGGACCCATGCGCTTTCTGCGCTCGCGCCAAATAAAGCGACTTGAGGACCGCCAAAGGGCGACGCTCCCGGGCCGCATACTCCTCAGGGCGGTGCGGTCCATAGGTCCAGCCTGATCGTCGGGCAGGTGTGCTGGTGGGTGTTCAGCTACGGCAACGTGCTGTACCGCCAGTTCGGTCGGAAAAATCCGGTTTGTCGAGGCCCTCGAGTCGGCCACCACAACGGAGAATAGGAGTTCTACACCGAGGCGCCGTTCCCCGCGCCGACAGCTCCCACATCGCGTCCGATCGGTTGGCCGAGAGCTAATCGAGGCCCACCTCGACCTGGTGATCGACTTGGAGGGCGGGATCCGGATCGAGATTCAGGCGGACCAGGCCGGCGAAAGAAGAGGTCGGCGACGTTCCTCCGAGGGAGCCGAGGCCAAGACCGCCTGCCGGGAGTTGCTGATGCCTGATGTCGAAATCCTGAAAGTTTGGCCCGGAGGCCGCTCGGTCCTACAGCTCAACCACCGCGACTGAAGAATCGAGGGGCTGACACCTCCAAAACGGCTGCAACCCCCGCGGAGTCCAGCCCTCAGGCACTGTGTCGCTCGATGAAGGTCTGGTTGCTGCCGCCCTGATCGTCCAGGCCCGCCGCCCAGAACTGGTCTCCGACCGCAGCCACCCCGCCGAGCACGTTGTTGCCGGACCCGGGGTTGGGGCCGTTGACGACCGTCCAGATGGACGAGTCGCCCCTCAGGGTCAGGGTCTGCTGGTTGCCGCTGGCGGGGTCGAGGAACGTCCCGACGGCCCACACCGAGTCGGCCCCCGCTGCGATGCCCCGGAGGTTGGTCCAGATGGAGCCGGCCTCGGGCAGGTTGAGGATGCTCCAGGAGCCGGCGCTGAACCGCTCGACGAGAGGATGCGCCCCACTGAACTCATCGTCGGACTCGCCGGCTGCGAACACGCCGTCCTTGTTGACCGTGACTGAGTACAGGGCGTTCGTCCCTGCCGCCAGCGACGGGGTCGACACGACGGACCAGGCAGTGCCGTTCCAGTGCTCCACCAACGGCTGGTCAGGCGCGGCACCGGTGAGGCGCTGGTGGGTTTGTCGACTGCCCAGACATCGTTCGGTCCCAGGGCTGTCACGCCGTAGAAGTGGTTGCCCTCCGCCCCGGGTTGGCGGCAGGGACCACGGACCATGACGAGCCGTCCCAGTGTTCCACCAGAGTCCCGAAGGTCGCATCCGGTCCCTGCTGGTCGCCCACCGCCCAGACGTCGGACGGGGAATCGGCCGAGGCCGAGTAGAGGATGTCGCGCTTCGAGCCGGGCTGCGAAGCGTTCACGATGCTCCAGGCATGTCCATCCCAGGCCTCGATAAGGCCGCTGGCCTTGTAATCGTTGTCAGAGGGCCGCCCCCACTGCCCAAGCCTTGCCGCCGGCCGCAGCGACCCCGAAGAAGGTATTGAAGTTCGGACCCGAGTTCGGCGTCGGCACCGCCGTCCATGTCCTGCCGTCGTAGTGCGCCGCCAGCGAGAGCGTAGCGTCCTGGTTGCTCGTGGCGGTATCGGGCAGGAAGTTGCCGACCGCCCAGATGTCATTGGGGGCCGACCCGGCGATGGCTCCGAGGTTGTTGTCGCCTGCGCCCAGCAGGGGGCTCGACACCGCGCTCCACCCGCCCGAAGTCGCCGTGGAGGTGGTGAACGACTGCGGTTCGTCGGGGGTGGGGGTGGGGGTCGCGTAGTTCGGGGGAGAGATGTTGGTGGTGGCCACGGCGTCCGACCCCGTGACGGCGAAGAGTTGCGTCAGAGGCTTGACGTGCGCCGTGTCGCAGGTGTTCTGCAGACAGCCCAGCCCGAACGAGTCCTGGATAGTGGCCAGCAAGGAGTAGTGGTCGGACGGCGTCGCGTCCTGGATATGACGGGGGCCGTGGCTCGTCACGACGACTGTGGCCACCTGGCCGCCCCCCGTTCCGTTGGGATCGCCGTTGCCGGCGTCACAGCGGCCGGCGTTGTCGTCGCCCTTGTCGTAGGTGATGGCGATGGCGTTGTTGCCCCTCGCCCTGAAGGAGGAATGGGTGATGGCGCTCACGAGGTGGCCGAGGTAGGCGTCACCCCACGCGACGAGTCGCTGGTCCTGGGGGTCGGCCTGGGAAACGTTGTCGCCGTCGGGGTTCCCGGCGTCGATGCGAAGGGGGAATCGCCGTGCTGGTCCTTGCACTCCGTCGGGACGATAGCCGAAGGCAGGGACCGACCCGCCTTGCAGGTCACCGGCCAACTGCTGGACCGGCACCTGCCGGCTCCAGTCCGCCGGGTCGCGGGACTGGGTGAAGTTCTGGATGCCGTCGTGCTTGGAAACGTAGAGCGGGTCGCTGTCGGGGGCGCCGTTGCACTTGATCGGGTAGCAGATCCCCTGGTAGCCCGGCTCGGGAAGGCCCTGGAAGTATGCCTTCCAGGGATGTTCGCCGTGTCCAGCTGCTGGATGAGGCTCGGGGCCTTGACGGAATTCATGTAGTAGGGGTCGTCGGCGATCCCGAACGCGCTACCGGCGAGCAGGGCCACATAGTTCGGTTTGCTCGGATGTGATATCCCAAAGGAGTCGGTGGCCAAACCGAACTGGTTGGCAAGAGCATTGAGGTTCGGTGCCGCCGGGTTGCCGATGACGTCGCTGAAGCCAAGGTTCTCTTCCACGACGACGAAGATGTGGTCGTAGCTTGGAACGACTGCGGCCGCACCCGCCGCCGGGGCAGGCACAGACGCGAGTGTGGCGGTAGCGAGGAGGGCCTGGTTTGCGCCTGACTCAAAGCCACACTTCCCGGTTCTTACTAGTCCATGCTCCTGGGGGCCTCCGGCCCGAGGAGGAGGACGTGGACGTGACCGAGAAGGACCAGGGTACCGACAGTGCGGGTCGCCGGCGTAAGCGGTTCCTGACCCCCCAGGAGAAGTACGAGATCTGGCTCAGGCTGCTCCGTAAGGAGGCCACGATCGCGGAGGCAGCCTCGAAGGCGGGAGTGGACCCCGCCACCGTCATGAAGTTGCGGGAGGTGGCCAAGCAGGGGGCGCTCGATGCCTTGGCCGCCTCCCGGCCTGGGATCCGGACCAAGGGGGTCGACCCCGAGCTGGCCCAGGCCCGGGCCGAGATCGAACGGCTCTCCAAGGCGCTCACCGAGATGGGCGTGCGCCTCATGCTGCTGGAGGGAAAAGGGCGCTGGGACTAGGTGAGGCCGCAGAAAGTGGCCTTTTTCGGCAAGCCCCGTGAGCACGGACGGCGGAGCCTTGGGGGCGACCGTTCGAAGTTTCCGGGTCGCCCGACGGCCTTGGTGGGCCCATATGACCCCTCCAGGGGGTCGTCTGGGGGTCAAAAATGAACAGCAGCCTCATTTCAGGCT
>Ga0137390_10003892_pt1 | contig 12305 bp, 10 predicted proteins | sample 15con2h24AmetaG_FD_104937 | JGI IMG/M metagenome (GOLD analysis project Ga0137390, IMG submission 104937) | Vadose zone soil microbial communities from Angelo Coast Range Reserve, California, USA - 15con2h2.4A metaG | ecosystem: Environmental > Terrestrial > Soil > Vadose zone > Saprolite... | reverse complement strand
CGTTGCGTGAGCAGCAGCGGTCAGAGCAGCGCCAGGAATTGAAGGGCGCGCACCAGTCGAACGAGTGGGGCAGCCAGATCCGCAGCTACGTGCTGCATCCTTACACCCTGGTCAAGGACCATCGCACCGGCCTCGAGGTGGGCAATGTCCAGGCGGTCCTCGACGGCGACCTGGACAACTTCATGGAAGCCTTCCTTCGCCTCGACGCCGGGCGGGAAGGGCAGGCGGCCTAGGCGCAGGGTCAGGCCGCGGGTGCGAGCGCCCCGGTCCCCGACTCGAGCCCGCGGTCGTTGCGAAGGGCCACCCAGACGCTGCCGACGATGATCACCGTCCCGATGAAATAGGCTTCGGCGAAGAGGCGCGTCAGCCCCATGGGCACCAGCTCGAGAATGCCCGGAAGATGCGGCAGCGGATGATAGATCAGCAGGTAATGCAGCGCCGGCCCAACGGAGAAGCAGAGCCACGCCGCCAGCAGGAAACGGCCGGCAAGCCGCGATATCGCCCCATTGAAGGCCTGCCGGATCAACAGCGTGATTGGCAGGATGAGGACAACCAGGTGGAAGCTCCAGGTCACGCTGCTGATCAGTGGCAGGGTGCTGACCGCGAGCGCGAACTCCAGTCTCGACCGCGTGGCTCGGGACGTCGCGCGGAGGACGATGAACAGCAGGAGCAGCACCGCCGGCCAATCCAGCGCCCGTCCGCACCAGCCGGCGCTACCACCGGCATCGGCCGTCGATGGCTGACAGATGCGCGCGGTGAAGCCGGCGAGTGACACGTTTTCGCGATAGCCGGTTCCGGCTGCGAGGTGCGGCAGCATATCGCGGAAGTAATACAGGTTATGGTCGAAGCTGGTCACCGCCAGGCCGAGTGCGAGGCCGGCAAGGCCGGTGAGGCCAACCGCGCCGAGCAGCTTCCAGTGTCGCCGCCAGGCCAGATAGGGGAGGAGGGCAAGCGGAAAGAGCTTGAAGACGGCGGCGCTGCCAACGAGCACTCCACTGAGGACATCATTTCGCCGCTGCCAGCAGGCCCAGGCGCCGGTGAGGAGCAGCAGCAACAGCGAGTTCATGGTTCCCGTCAGGACGCTGCTCGCCAGCGGAAAGAAGGTCGTCATCACCGCCGCCAGGCAGAGGAGCTCCGAACGCCTGGGCCGGCCGATTACGGCGTAGACGATCAGCAGGCTGGCTGCGACCGCGGCCTGGATCAGCACCAGCCAGATGCGCACCGCCACGTCGTTCGACACCCAGGTCAGTGGGATCAGGAACACCGCGAACGCCGGCGGATAGAGATAGCCGCTGCTCAGCGACCAGTCCCAGGGCACATGGTTGCGGATGAAGTTGGCATAGGGATCGCCGCCGCTGGCGAGCTGGTGCGCCGCAAATAGATAGTCCTGGAAGTCGTCGGCCCGGGGCGCGTGGGCGCCGAATACCGGGACGACGAACAGCCAGGCGTAGAGGGCCGCCACGAGCGCGATCAAGGCGCTGACGACCACCTGCCGGGGGTCGGGCCAGCCCAGGATTCGACGCACGGCCATATAACCGAGGAAACAGGCCAGTCACGCCCGGCGTTACACGGCCGTTACGCGTCCCACCTCGAGACCCTTGTGGTTTCGCAGCGTTGGATGGGCAAAGCGGTCGAGCGCCCGCTGCTCGGCCGGCGTCAGCCAGCCCAGGCCGGTCAGCGCTGCCATGACGCCCGCCGAGACCCAGGTGCCATCGACGTCTTCCAGCTTGAGGGCGAGGCCAACGCCCGACCGGCGGTCGGCGGTGCAGTGGGCGCCGGCCGCGCCGCCCTTGGCCAGCAACCGGCCATCGGTCACCTCCATCAAGGCGGTGTCGAAGCGCTTCGTCCCGCCAATCAGGAACGGATGCCTGCTCATCGCCTCCACCGCGCTCCTGGCGGCGGCGTCGTCCGAGGTCACGAGCTGGGCGAAGCTGCGCGCCATGGCTGAGAGCGGCACGGCTGCGTTAGGCGCGCTGCAGCCATCAATGCCGTAGACGGCCTCGGCGCTTGTACAGCCGGTAAATTCCTCGACCACCTCGCGGATGCGTTGCTGCACCGGGTGGGAGGGCTCGAGGTAACTCGCGAGCGGCGCCTGCAGCATGCGGGCGGCCGCCAGCATCCCGCTGTGTTTGCCGGAGCAGTTATTGAAGACGGCCAGCGGCTCGGCCATCTCGCGGCGGACGACGCTGGCGGCTGCCTCGTCGTACGGCCAGTGGGCGCCGCACTGCAAGGCGGACTCGTCGATCGCGACATGCGCGAGAAGGTCGCGAACCACCGCGACATGGCGGGGCTCGCCACTATGGGACGCGCACATGATGGCGACGTGTTCGTCGGTGAGGTCAAATTGTTCGACGATGCCGGTACGTAAGGCGGCGATCGCCTGGAACGGTTTGGCGCACGACCGGAAGTACGTCAGCCGGCTGGGGTCGCCCTGGGAGCGGACGATCGTTCCGCTGGCGTCGACCGCCGCCAGGTGGCCGCGCTGGATCCCCTCCTCGACCTCGCCCCGCTCGATGCGCAGCAAGGGTACGGCCGAGTTGGGCATTGGCCTGAGTATAAGGACGAAGTCCACCCGGCTTTGGACGCTGAGTGAAGCGAGGCAGCAATGCGCGACGATTTGACCTATACTTCCGGAGTTATTCGGCCCTATTGGGCCCGGCCCGTCGCGGAAGCGGCTTTCGGAATGGATTTGTTTTCGTGCCAGCAACAGTCACAACCCAGCCGACACCGACGACGTTGCCAGAGCGGATGCGCATGGCCACGGTAATACCCGCTGTCCCGCAGATCAGCCTGCAGGGCGTGCACAAGCAATATCCCAATGGCACGGTGGCGCTGCGCGACGTCACCCTCGCGATTCCCAAACAGGATTTCGTCTTCCTGGTCGGACCGAGCGGCGCCGGCAAGTCGACACTGGTCCGCTTGCTGATCCGCGAAGAGAAGGTCACGGCCGGCCAGATCCACGTCGAGGGTCAGGACCTGAGCCGGTTGAAGCGCCGCCATCTGCCGTACCTGCGTCGCAAGATCGGGATGGTCTTTCAGGATTTCAAGCTGCTCCCCAACCTGACCGTGTTTCAGAACGTTGCCTTCGCCTTGCGCGTGACCGAAGGCGCCCTGCGTCACCTCAAGCCGAAAGTGGAGGAGGTGCTCAGCATCGTCGGCCTCGAAGGCAAAGAGAACAAGTTCCCCGATCAGCTGTCGGGCGGCGAGCAGCAGCGAGTCGCGATCGCCCGCGCGCTCGTCCACGATCCGCGGATCTTCTTAGCCGATGAGCCGACAGGAAACCTCGACCCGGCAACCTCCTGGGAAATCATCCAGCTGCTCTTGCAGATCAACGCGCGAGGCACGACCGTCTTGATGGCGACTCACAACCGCGAGATCGTCGACGTCATGCGGCGCCGCGTCGTTGCCATCGAGGGCGGACAGATTGTCAGAGACGAAGATGCAGGAGGGTACCATGCACCGGCTCTGGAATCGCGCTGATTTCGCCTTCAGCAGCGCGTGGCAGAACTTCTGGCGCAATGCCGCCGTCAGCATCGCGAGTGTCCTCATCGTCTGGGTCGTGCTGCTGGCGCTTGGCAGCTTGCTCCTCGTGCTGCATTCGCTCGACCAGATCGTGGCGCTCGAAAAAACCAAGGCGAGCGCCATCTCGGTTTACCTCTCGGATACGACGCCGCTCAGCAGCGCCATGGATTTCAAGCTGCACCTGGAGAGTGATCCCCGGGTGACGAACGTCACCTTCGTGTCCAAGGACCAGGCCATGGCAAGGTTCCGCGAGCTCCCGGCATTAGACCCGAGCGTGATCGACACGCTGGGCACGAACCCGCTGCCGGCCAGCCTCGACGTCACCGTCAGGGATATCCGTGACCTGGGCGCGATCGACCAGGCGGTGCGTAACTCGCCGCTCGTCGACCGGTCCCCGGCCACGAACTACGAGCCTAACGTCATCGACAAGATCATTCTGCTGGCGCGAGTTGCGGGCGTCGCCGGTCTGGTACTGATCGTCGGACTCACCGGGCTGTCGGTCTTCATCATCATGCTCACCATCCGCACCGCCATCTATCTCCGGCGCAAGGAGATCGAGGTCATGAAGCTGGTGGGGGCCACCGACTGGTTCGTGCGCTGGCCGTTCATCGTCGAGGGCCTCTTCGTCGGCATGATCGGCGCGGTCGTCGCGGTGCTGATCGTCGGCTTCGGCTACCGGCCCGCGGTCGTCAACCTGCAAAGCATCCTGATCTTCGTGCCCCTCTCCTTCGACCAGTACTACCTGCGGCTCGTGCTGGCCGCGATGCTCTGTTTCGGGCTCCTCCTCGGAACCGTCGGGAGCTATCTGGGCGTCAGGCGGTTCCTCAAGCAGTGAGACGGTGGCGCCTCAACACGGCGCTGGCCATCGTGGTGCTGACCGCGGCTCTGCTGACCACGGTGTCCGACACGATCTACCAACAGCAACAACAGCTGCAAGGGCTCAACGGCAAGATCATCGCGACCAAGACCCAGATCGCGCAACTGCTCGCCCAGGAACGTCAGCTGCAGGGCGAGATCGCCGCCTTCGATGTGCAGCTGCGAGCCGTGCAAGTGCAGATCGACGACGAGACCGCGAAGCTGGTCTTGCTCGCCCAGCAGGTCGACCAGGCCAAGGCGCAGCTGGCGCAGAAGCAGGCTGAACTGGCTCAACACATCGCCGACTTCGGCCACCGGGTCCGGATCATGTACAAGAGCGGCCAGGTCAGTGGCCTCGAGCTCGTCTTCTCGGCCGCGAACTTCACCGACCTGATGAATCGCGTGGTGTTTTTCAATGTCATCGTTCGGGAAGACCGCCGCCAGGTTGGCGAGCTCCAGAAAGAACGCGCCGCGATCGAGGCCATGAAAGCCGACCTCGAGGCCAAGAAGGCCGAGCAGGCGCGCGTGGTCAAACAGGTTCAGGATCAGAAGGCGCAGCTGCAGGCGGTGCGCGACCAGCGTGCTGCGCGCCAGCAGCAGATCGCCGCCATCGAGGCGCAATTCCAGCGCTTGCTGGCGGACATGGAGGCGCAGCGGGCGACCCTGCAGGCGCAGATCGCCTCGCTCATCCACGAAAGCTATCGGGCCCGATCCTCGGGGAAATGGAACTGGCCGATCGGTGGCGTCATCACCCAGGGCTTCGGCTGCACCAGCTATCCGTTTGAGCCGTACGATCCGACCTGTGCGAGTCGTCACTTCCACAGCGGGATCGACATTGCCACCGATTACGGGACCCCGGTGCACGCGTCGGATGGCGGCATCGTGCACAACTTCACCATGGGCTGCGGGTGGGGAGGCGGGCTGTGCGGCTACGGGCGCTATGTCGTGATGGTGCACGCCGGCGGCTTCACTACGCTCTACGGACATCTCTCCAGCTGGGCGGTCGGCGAGGGGGTGCAGGTCGACAAGGACACGGTCATCGGCTACGAGGGCTCTACCGGCAACTCCACCGGACCCCACCTGCATTTCGAGATCGACCTGGCCGGCACCCCCGTCGACCCGCTCGCCTACCTCCCCGCCTCATGATCGACAACCCAACCCCCGAGCCTGGCCCTTCCCGGCAAGCGGGGAGGGAATCAACACCCGCTCGGAACGATAATCCACATGTGTCCCGATTCAGGCGCATCGCCATCTTGCTCGTGGTGGCGATTGCAGCCTTCTACGCCGGCAGTCTCGCGGAGTTTCAGTTGGGCGGCCTCGCCCCTGACTGGGCGAAGTCGCTGTTGTTCTACACGGCGCCCAAGTCCAACATCGATTTCGGCGCGCTCAACGAAGTCTTCACCACCATCCAGCAGCACTACGTGAAGCCCAACGCCGACGGTCTCAAGCTGACCGAAGGCGCGGCCTCCGGCATGGTCAGCGCTCTGGGCGACCAGTTCTCCCGTTACCTGACTCCCGAGGAATACCGCGCCAACCAGACGTTCCTCAACGGCCAGTTCGCCGGAATCGGCGCGTCGGTGCAGCAGAAGGGCGACCAAATCGTGATCGCCAGCATCCTGCCGGGTACCCCGGCGGAGAAGAACGGACTCAAGGTGGGAGACGTGATCACGGCCGTCGACGGCCAGAGCAGCAAGGGGTGGACCGCCGACACGGCGGTCAACAAGATCCGCGGCATCGCGAACACGCAGGTCCAGATCCAGGTGAGCCGCAACGGCCAGACGTTGACTTTCAATCTGACGCGCCAGGAAATCAACGTCCCCAGCGTCGCCACCCATGTCTTCGACAACCGGGTGCTCTATATCCGCATCTTCGAATTCGGCACCCGAACGGGGACCGACTTCGACCAGGCGCTGACGAACAACCTGAAGGGGTCGGTCAACATGGTCCTGCTCGACCTACGCGACAACCCGGGTGGATACGTCGACCAGGCCAACGAAGTCATCAGCGAGTTCGTCAGCAGCGGGACGACCACCATCCTGGTCGAACGTGGCGGCAAGGAAGACGTGCGCAAGGTGACCGGCAACGGCCACGCGTACACGAATTCGCTGGTCGTCCTCGTCAACGAGAACTCGGCGAGCGCCTCGGAGATCACGGCCGGCGCGATCAAGGACCATAACCGCGGCAAGCTGGTCGGGGTCAAGACCTTCGGCAAGGGCTCGGTACAGCAGGACTTTCTCCTTCGCGATGGCGACCTGCACCTGACGATTGCCGAGTGGTTGACGCCCAATCGCCACTCGATCGAAAAGAGCGGGATCACGCCGGACAAGACGGTGACGTTGCCCAACACCCAGGACGAATACGCCGTAGACCAGGCGCCTAACGACTTCGCCAAGGACCTCCAACTGACGGCGGCGCTGGCGATGCTGGAGGCCTAGCCACCCGCCGAATGGTGGGTACAATCGTGACGTATGCCGGATGAAGCGTTCGATGTCGCCGTCATCGGCGGTGGCTCCGCCGGGTATGTCGGCGCTATTCGTGGAGCCCAGCTCGGGCTCAAAGTTGCGGTCATCGAGAAGGAGAAGGTGGGAGGCACCTGCCTGCACCGGGGTTGCATCCCGACCAAGTCGTTCCTTCATTCCTCGGAGCTGGCGCACCAGATCCACACCGCCGCCGCCCTCGGCCTGAAAACTGACGGCGTCCAGATCGATTGGCCGGTGGTCCTAAAGCGCAAGCAGGCGGTGGTCGACCAGCTCTGGCGCGGTGTCGAGTTCCTGCTGAAGAAGAACAAGGTAACCGTGTTCAAGGGCGAGGGCATCATCGAGTCCGAGCACGCGGTGACGGTCAAGGACAGCGGCCAGGTGGTGAACGCCAAGAACCTGGTGGTGGCGACCGGATCGCGGCCCAAGTCCTTGCCCGGACTTACGATGGACGGCGATCGCGTGATCAACAGCGACCACGCGGTCAACCTCGACAAGATGCCGCAATCGATCGTGATCGTCGGTGCCGGCGCGGTCGGGACCGAGTTTGCCTGCGTCTACAACGGCTACGGGGTGGACGTGACCCTCGTCGAGTTCCTGCCGACCCTGCTCCCGCTCGAGGATGCCGAGGTGGGTACGCAACTGGCGAAAATCCTCGGCAAACGTGGCATCAAGATTCTGACCGGGGCGCAGGTCCAGCCGGACAGCCTGAAGCAGTCCAATGGGAAGATGACGGTCGCGGTCAAGACCGGCGCGGAGATGCAGACCATCGCGGCGGAGCGGATGCTGGTCGCGGTCGGTCGCGAAGGCATCACCGATGGCTTCGGCCTGGAGAAGCTGGACATCCAGCTCGAGAAGGGCTACATCAAAACCGACGAACACTACCGCACCGGGCACCCCAATGTGTACGCCGCGGGCGACGTCATCGGCAACTTCCTGCTGGCGCACGTCGCGTATTACGAAGGCGAGCACATCATGGAGCACATCGCGGGCAAGAACCCCAAACCGCTCGACTACAACCGAGTCCCGCGAGCGACCTACAGCTACCCGCAGGTGGCGAGTCTCGGATTGTCGGAAAAGCAGGCGCGCGACCAGGGACTGAACGTCAAGATCGGGAAATTCCCGCTGGCGGGCAATGCCAAGAGCGTGATCCTCGGTGAGACCGAGGGCTTCGTGAAGATCATCAGCGACGCGGACTCGGACGAATTGGTCGGCGTCTTCATCCTCGGCCCGAATGCCACCGAGCTCATTGCCGAGACCGCGCTGGCCAAGCTCCTCGAGTCAACACCCTTCGAGATCGGGGCGAGCATCGCTCCCCATCCGACCGTCTCGGAATCCGTCAAGGAGGCCGCCCTGGCCGTCGACGGCGTCGCGATCCACATTTAGAAGGATGGCTCTCAAGGCGGCACAGATCGAGGCGAAGGGCGGACCGAGCCGCCACCAGTCGCTCGGCTTGAGCGACGAGCAGGCGCTCAAGATGTACGAGGTCATGCGCCTCGCGCGCGCCGTCGACGAGCGCATGTGGTTGATCAACCGCCAGGGCCGAGCGCCGTTCGTCATCTCCTGCCAGGGACAGGAAGGGGCCCAGGTCGGAACCGCTGCCGCATTGCGGCCGGGCTACGACTGGGTCGCACCCTACTACCGCGACGCCGGCGTCGTCCTCTGGTTTGGCATGACGGCCCGCGACCAGATGCTGTCCTTCTTTGCCCGGCGCGAAGACCCCAATAGCGGCGGCCGGCAGATGCCGGGTCACTTTGGCAGCCGTCGCCTGCACATCGTGACCGGTGGCAGCCCGGTAGCGACCCAGTTACTGCACGCCGCCGGCGTGGCGCTGGCGTCCAAGCAGCGCAAAGAGGATGCGGTGACGAACGTCTATTTCGGTGAGGGCAGCGCCAGCCAGGGCGACACCCACGAAGCGATGAATTTCGCGGGCGTCCACAAGCTGGCCGTGGTCTTCATCTGCGAAAACAACGGCTACGCCATCTCCGTGCCGCAGTCGCGCCAGATGGCGATCGCCAACCTTGCCGACCGCGCCGCGGGCTACGGCTTTCCGGGTGTGGTGGTCGACGGCAACGATGTCCTGGCGTGCTACGAGGTGGCGCGGCAAGCGGTCGAGCGGGCGCGGCGGGGCGAGGGGCCGACACTGATCGAGGTCAAGACTTATCGGTTCACCGCGCATTCCAGCGACGACGACGACAAGCGCTATCGAAAGGCGGAAGAGGTGGCGATCTGGCGCCAGAAGGATCCGATCCACCGATACGCCGGCTACCTGCGCGACGCCGGGACGCTGACGGATCAGCGCGAGGATGAGATCACCGATCGCGTCACCGTTCAGGTCGACGACGCGACCGAGTACGCGGAACAAGCGCCGGACCCGACGCCTGACGACCTGACCACATTCGTCTACAAACAGGAGATCCCAGGCTGATGGCTGTCAAGACCGTGATCGAAGCCATTCGCGAGGGCATGGACGAGGAGATGGCCCGCGACGAGAGCGTCTTCGTGATCGGGGAGGACGTGGGCAATCGCGGCGGCGTCTTCCTGGCAACCGACGGCCTGTACAAAAAATACGGCGAGCTCCGCGTCATCGATTCGCCGCTCGCCGAGTCGTGCATCATCGGCGTGGCCATCGGCGCCGCCGTCAACGGCATGAAGCCAATCGCCGAAATCCAGTTCGCCGACTTCATCGCGCCCGCCATGAACCAGATCATCGAAGAAGCGGCTCGCTTCTGCTACCGCACGGCCGGCGACTTCAATCTGCCGATGGTGATCCGCGCGCCCTGGGGTGGCGGTGTGCATGGCGCGCTCTACCACTCGCAGAGCATCGAGGCGACGTTTGGGCACATCCCGGGTCTGAAGGTGGTCGCTCCCGGCACTCCCGCGGATGCCAAGGGGCTGCTGAAGGCGGCCGTTCGAGACCCGGATCCGGTCCTCTACCTCGAGCACAAGCGAACCTACCGATTGGTCAAAGGCGATGTGCCGGCGGGCGACCACGTCGTGCCGATTGGCAAAGCGGACATCAAGCGCGAGGGAAAGGACCTGAGCCTGATCGCCTACGGGCTGATGCTGACTTACTGCCTCGAGGCCGCGGAAAAGCTGGCCGCTGAGGGCGTGTCGGCGGAGGTGCTCGACCTGCGCACCATCAAACCGATCGACCAGTCTGCGATCGTCGCGACCGCGAGAAAGACCGGGAAGGTCCTGGTCGTCCATGAGGACAACCGTTTCGCCGGGATCGCCGCCGAGGTGATGGCGATCATCATGGAAAACGCCTTCGACGCCCTCGATGCTCCGGTGATGCGTCTCACCGGCCCGGACGTGCCGGCCATGCCCTTCAACCAGGTCCTGGAGGACGCCTTCATGCCGAGCGTCGACAAGATCGTCGCCAAGGCAAAGGAGCTGGCCGCCTACTAGGCCGGCCGACCCAGATGGCCTCGGTCAAGATGCCGCAGCTCGGTGAGTCGATCACCGAGGGGACCATCTCCAAGTGGCTCAAGCAACCGGGCGACCAGGTGAAGAAGTACGAAGGCCTGGTCGAGGTGATCACCGACAAGGTCAATGCCGAGGTTCCGGCGCCGCTTGCGGGGATCCTCAAGGAAATCAAGGTCAAGGAAGGCACGACGGTCACCGTCGGCACCGAGATCGCCGTCATCGAGGAATCCGTGACGGCCACGACTGCCGCCACCAAGCAATCCCCGACACCACCTGCGCCAGCCGGCGCCGTTACCCAGGATTCTCCCTCCCCCACGTTGGGGGAGGGCCGGGGTGGGGGAAGTGATACCCGAACCCGACTGTCACCGGCCGTGCGGGCCCTGATCGAAGAGCACCGCATCTCGGACGCGGAGCTCTCTCGGATCGAAGGCTCCGGGATCGGCGGGCGGATCAGCAAAAAGGACGTCGAGGACTTCGTGGCCAAGCGGGTGCAGTCCGCGACCGCGAATGGCGGCCAGCGGCAAGCGTCCGCTCTTCCTGCGGCGCCGCCCGGCCCAACACCCGAGACAACGATTCCGCTGACTCCGATGCGACGCGCCATCGCCAGCAACATGACGAAGAGCAAGCAGACGATTCCGCACGCCTGGACGGTGGCCGAGGTCGACATGACGAATGTCGTCCGCATGCGCCAAAAGGCCAAGGACAGCTTCAAGCTGCAAGAGGGGATCGACCTGACCTTCGTGCCCATCATCGTGAAGGCCGTGGTCGAGGGCCTGAAGGCCGTCCCAGTGCTGAACGCGAGCTGGAGTGAGCAGGGCGTCGTCCTGCACAAGGACATCAACATCGGCGTGGCGGTCTCCGTTGACGACGGGCTGATCGTGCCGGTCGTCCATCAGGCTGACCGGATGTCAATCTCCGGGCTGGCGAAGGCGATCGACGACCTGGCGAAGCGTGCCCGAGCCGGAAAACTCGGGATCCCGGACGTCCAGGGCGGCACCTTCACCGTTAACAACCCGGGGACGTTCGGAACCATCCTGTCCTACTCGATCATCGCGCCGCCGCAGGCCGGCATCCTGGCTATGGACGCCATCGTCAAGCGGGCGATCGTCGTCGAGGGGGATGCGATCGCCGTCCGGTCGATGATGAACCTCTGCCTGAGTTTCGACCACCGCGTTCTGGACGGCGTCTCCGCCGCCCGCTTCCTGCAGGGCGTCCGCCGCTGGCTGGAGGGCTTCTCGGAGCAGGTCCCGCTGTATTGACGCCGAATTCGACGGACCTCTGGGATACTTAGGACATGGCTGACGTCGCACCAATCAAGTTCTACGGCCGCTCCAAGCGCAACGCCGTCGTCCCGATCGATACCAAGCGACCCGAGTGGCTGCGGGTCCGCCTACCCGGTGGCTCCAATTATTCCGAGCTGAAAGAGATCATGCGCGGCCTCGACCTGCACACCGTGTGCGAGGAGGCGCGCTGCCCCAACATCGGCGAGTGCTGGCAGGCGCGCACGGCGACCTTCATGATCCTCGGCGACACCTGCACCCGGGCCTGCGGCTTCTGCGCCGTCAAGACCGGGCGGCCGGGGGTCCTCGACCTTGGCGAGCCGATTCGCGTCGCCGAGGCGGTCGAGCGGATGGACCTGCATCATGCCGTCATCACCTCCGTCAACCGCGACGAGCTCGAGGACGGTGGGGCCGCCATCTTCGCCGGGACCATCCGGCAGATCCGCAAGCGCATCCCAAAGTGCAACATCGAGGTGCTGATCCCCGATTTCATGGGCGACGAGGCGGCGCTCGCCACCGTGATGCGCGCCCGTCCCGACATCCTCAACCACAACATCGAAACGGTGCCAGGTCTCTATCCGCAAGTCCGGCCGAAGGGCCGCTACCCGCGCTCGCTCGAGCTCCTGCAGCGCGCCAAGCGGATGGACGCGACCGTCTATACGAAGTCCGGGATCATGCTCGGCCTGGGTGAGGAGATCGACGAGGTGATCCAGGTCTTTCGCGACCTGCGGGCGCACGACGT
>Ga0137390_10003886_pt1 | contig 12317 bp, 11 predicted proteins | sample 15con2h24AmetaG_FD_104937 | JGI IMG/M metagenome (GOLD analysis project Ga0137390, IMG submission 104937) | Vadose zone soil microbial communities from Angelo Coast Range Reserve, California, USA - 15con2h2.4A metaG | ecosystem: Environmental > Terrestrial > Soil > Vadose zone > Saprolite... | reverse complement strand
GACACGATTACTGCCGATCTCGGCCAGATCAACATGGCGACGGCCGGTATCGTGCAACCGCGCGAAGGCGCCAAGACAAAGTTCGAGCCGCTCATTCAGACATCGCCGGCGGCGATGAAGATCTCGGCAGAGAAATTCCAGGGCTCGATTCCCGACGTCGTCGGCCTTCTCAACGGCTTCAAGCCCGAGAATACCCGCTTCACCCTGGCGGCGCGGGTGACCGGCGACGTTCAGACCGCCTTCCCCGACGGTCCGCCGAAGCCGCCCGAGAGTGCAAAGCCCGCCGCGAGCACGGAGGCCACGCCAGAGGACAAGAGCGCGGACAAGCCCGAAGACAATAAGGACGAGGCCGCAGCAGACGCCGGCAAGCCGGACCCGGCGAGAGAGCCCGCAAAGGAGCCGCAACTGACGCAGTCGAAGCAGCCGATCAACGTCGTCGTGGTCGCCGATACCGACATTCTCGATGACCGCCTCTGGGTGCAAAGCTCGGATTTCTTCGGCCAGCGCGTCGTCGTGCCGGTCGCCAACAACGGCGATTTCGTCGCCAACGCGGTCGAGGCGCTCGCCGGCGGTAACGATCTCATCACCCTGCGCAGCCGCGGCACCTCGGCGCGGCCCTTCGAGGTCGTGCAGAGCATCCAGCGCGACGCCGACAGCCGCTACAGCGCCAAGGAGCACGAGCTGCAGGACAAGCTCAAGGAGACCGAGACGAAGATCAAAGATCTTAAGAGCGACAAATCGGGCAACGTCCAGCTGACCGCGGAGCAGACCGCCTCGCTCGATAGTTTCCGCAGCGAGATGCTGCAGACGCGGCAGCAGCTGCGCGACGTTCAGCTCGCGCTCAACCAGGAAATCGACCGGCTGAAGGCGCGCCTGCAGTTCTTCAACATCGCGCTGGTCCCGATCCTCGTCGGTGTCCTCGCAATCATTGTCGGCATCATGCGCCTGCGCCGGCGCAAGCGCCGTGTCGTGCTCGGCTGAGGCAGGAAGTTATCCGATGCAGAAGAAGGGACTGATCGTCCTCCTGGTCGCCGCCGTCATCGTCGCGGCGGCGGCAATCTTTCTCTGGCTCGGCGGCACGCGCAGCGTTGCTGAGGCAGGTAGCGGCCAGCCCATCCTCGCCGGCCTCGCCGGCAAGATCGGCGACGTCGCCTCGCTCAAGATCAGCGGTGCCGGCGGCACCGTGACCTTGCAGCGTCAGGCACCCGGTTGGAGCGTCGGCGAGAAAGGCGGCTATCCCGCGGATCCGACCAGGATCCGCCAGGCGCTCCTCGGTTTCGCCGAGCTCAAGCTGGTCGAGCCAAAGACGCGCAGCGCCGACTCGTACGGCCGGCTCGACGTCGAGGACCCCGGGAAACCGGGCGGTCACGCCCGGCTGATCGAAATCGCCGATGCCGGCGGCGGCAAGCTCGGCGAGCTGATCGTCGGCAAGCGGCGGCCTGACCGCCTCGGCAGCGGCGCCGATGGACTCTATATCCGCCGCCCCGGCGATGCACAGTCATGGCTGGCGCAAGGCTCGGTCGACCTGCCGGCCGAGACCAAGGATTGGCTCGACAAGAAGATCGTCAGCATCGCCCCGACGCGCATCGCCACCGTCACCCTGACCCATGCCGACGGCAGCACGCTCGTCCTCAAGCGCGACAAGGAGGATGCCAAGTTCACCGTCCAGGACGCGCCGGCGGAGAGCAAGTTCAAGGCCGATGCGGCAATCGCCGAGCCGGCCGGCGCCCTCGACGGGTTGGAGCTCACCGACGTTCGCGCGGTCGCCGAACTGGCCTTCCCGAGCGTGGGCGTGTCGCGCGCCGCGTGGCTCACCTTCGACGGGGTGACGATCACCGCCGAGACTTTCGAGAAGGACGGCACCAACTGGCTTCGGCTGAAGGCCAGCGGCAGCGACAGCGACAAGGCAACGGAAGAGGCGGCGGCGATCAACGCCAGGGCGGCAAACTGGGCCTATGCGGTCTACCCCTACAAGGTCAATGCGATGAAGACCAAGCTCGCCGATCTGGTCGAGGCGCCGAAGGGCTCTTGAGCGATCCGATCTCGCCCTGCATCGGAGTCTGCGTCATCGACCCGGCGAGCGGATTTTGTCTCGGCTGCGCACGGACAATTCCCGAAATCGCCGGCTGGCTCGATTTTTCCGCCGAGGAGAAGCACCGTGTCCTCGCCGTCCTCGCCGAGCGGCAGCGTCGAACGGATGAGTAGAGGGAGGTGCCGCTCAACGCTTGGCGTAGCCGAGGACGACGGTCTCGTCCTCGGCGTAGACGACGCAGATTTCGGTGACCGCCCGGCACCGCCGCAACGCCGCGCGGCGGGCAGCCTCACGGGTCGCCGCCGCTTCATAGGCGATCATCGGAGTGTCGACGCCGAGAACCAGGACCTTCGGCGCCGGTCGCGCGACATAGTCGACGATCAACGACCGCTGATCGTCGCGGATGAAGGGTACGCTCGCTGGATCGAGCGCGCCGGAGCGCACCAGAACCGGCGGGTGGAATGGCGCCAAACCCGAGGGCAGTGGCGCCACTACGGCATCATCGACGGCATAAAGGATGCAGGCCCCACCGAGCCACTCGCAGGTCTGCAGCGCCATGCGCGCCGCGTCGGCGGCGGTGTGCGCCCCCGCGTCGCTGCGATTGTACCAGCCGAAGGCGCCATCGGGCGACATGGCAAAAGCCTTCGGCGCAGGGGCCCGGAGATATTCCTCGAAACTCTTGCGCTCGCGAGAACGCCCGCGCGGCAGCAATGGAACGTTGTCAGGGGCGAACCGTTCGGTCCCGGCGACGAACGTGATCCTCCCGGTTCCGCCCCCCGCGACCTCCCGCCACGGCGCGGGCAGGTCGGCGAGCGCCGGACCGAAATAGGCTTGCGGCTCGGATGGCGTCTCGCGCATCGCGCTTTCGCGGGTGGCAACGCAGCCGCGCGTGCGCTCGAAGACGACCCGCCACGTCGCGGCGCCGTCGAACGAGCCGAGCAGGCATTGATCGAAAACGGTATAGGTATAGCCGGCGCCGCAGCCGAATGACGGGCGATCGGGCCGCGCGGCGGTGAGAATGATGCGGTTGGCGCGCGCCATCGGCGACTTGGCGAAGCTACCGGAGAAGCAGCCCGAAACGATGACGATTGTCGGCGCGCCACCACAACCGGCAGAGAGCATCCGGTCGAGTTGTGCCGGGGTAAGAAACTCGCGCGAGCGGGCGAGAACGAAGCCGGATTTGGCATGGCCGTGCGACGAAAGGAAGACGAGGCAACCCTCGCTAGCGGCGGGCTTGAGCTCGGCAATCCGCTTACCGACCGCGGCGAGCGATGCGGGGTCGGCAGCGCTGCGCGGATGATCGGCCGCGCTCAGCCGGTGGATGTCCTCTTCCGCGATCCCCGCCGCGATCAGCCGGTCGTGAAGGTAGCTCGTCGCATTGTCGAAGACGGGCTGTGCATTGTCGCCGGCCACCAGCACGACCTTGAAGCGGCTTGTCGCGAGCGACGCGGGATCGAACGCAATGGGCGGATCAGCAGATCGCTCGGCTGCGACTTCGGTGAGATCCTGGCAGGCGGCGAGGACGAGCAGCGCAAGGCCGATTTTCCAGCGGCGGCGGACTGCCATCGATCCCGTTGTCATGACCTACCCTTGCGCCTGCGGGAATCCGTAGCGTCATGTAGTCTGGCCGATCGGGATTGGCTAGTCTGGATAGCTTCCGGTATAGCCGGTAGAGCGTTCCGGTTGCTTTGTCAGGAAGCAATCGACGACGGCCAGCGTGCGATAGCAGTGAGCGACATCGATCGGCGGCGGTGGTGCGTCGGCCGCTACAGGCGAGCTTTGCGAGCCGAGCGGCAGGTCTTTCGGCAAGATGGCCTGCGGCCACTGCGTTCCCGGCCGACGGTCTTCCGGCGGTGCGAATTCGGCGCGGTTCTGCCACACATTGCACCCGGCGAGCGCCAGGGCAAGGCAAGCGAGGGCGAGCCTTGCAAATCTTTTCCCGATCATGACTTACCTTGTAGTGGTGAGCCGGTTAATCTTCCGTTTATCGCGTGGCGGGCCGTGGAGGCGCGAGATGATGCGCGCTGGTTTTATAACGGCGATGCTGCTCCTCGCCGGATGCGAGAGCGGCGTCAACTGGAGCAAGCCGGGCGTTTCGCCGGATACGGCGGAGACAGATTTATCCACCTGCCAGCGCCAGGCGCGCGATGCCACCGCGCGCGATGCGGCGATCGACGCCGATATTCTGGCGAGCCGTGGCCAGGATTGGCAGCGCACCGGCACGCTCGCCATGCGGCGCGACGACATGGCGGACTCCAATCGCGGACGCGCCCGGCTGATCATTGCGCGCTGCATGGCGGCAAAGGGCTATACCGAGGCGCCGTGAGTCTCTCTCGTTCTCGGTCTTCCCGTTCTCGAGGGTGGATCGCCGAGGGTTGACGCGACCTCGCGTCGAAGCGCATGGAAACAGCGGCCGATCTTCACCCCGAGCGCCTTGCCGAGGGCGTGGGTTTGCCCGAGGACCGCAGCAATGGATTTCTCCCTCTCCGTCGAGCAGCAGAGCATCCGCGCGGCGGTGGCGCGGCTGTGCGCCGACTTTACACCCGAATACTGGCTCGCGAAGGACGAAACGGGCAACTTCCCGCACGAGTTCCATGCCGCCATGGCGAGCGCCGGCTGGCTCGGCATTGCCATGCCGGCGGCGTATGGCGGCGCCGGACTCGGCATCACCGAAGCGGCATTGATGATGCAGGAAGTCGCGGCGTCGGGAGCGGGATTTTCCGGCGCCTCGTCGATCCACATGAACATCTTTGGACTGAACCCGGTGGTGGTCTTCGGCAGCGCCGAGCAGAAGGACCGTTTCCTGCCGCCGCTCATCGCCGGCAAGGAGAAGGCCTGCTTTGCCGTCACCGAACCCGATGCCGGGCTCGACACCACGCATCTTACGACACGTGCCGTGCGCGCGGGGGCCGATTACATCGTTTCGGGACGCAAAGTGTGGATCTCGACCGCGCAGGTCGCCGACAAGATGCTCATTCTGACGCGCACGACACCGCTCGAAGCGACCGCCAAACCGACCGACGGTCTCACCCTCTTCTACACGAATGTCGATCGCGACAAGGTCGAGATCCGCGAGATCGCCAAGATGGGACGCACGGCGGTCGATTCGAACATGCTGTTCATCGACGGGCTGCGTGTTCCCGAAGCCGACCGCATCGGCGGCGAGGGCGAGGGGTTCAAATACATTCTGCACGGCATGAACCCGGAGCGGATCCTGATCGCCGCCGAGGCGATCGGGCTTGGCCAGGCGGCGCTTCAACGGGCCTGCGCCTATGCCGGGGAACGCGTCGTCTTCGGCCGCAAGATCGGGCAGAACCAGGCAATCCAGCACCCGCTTGCGCAAAACTGGATGGAATTGCGCGCCGCCGAGTTGATGATGCTCGATGCCGCCGGCAAATACGATCGCGGCGAGCCGTGCGGGGCGGAGGCGAATGCCGCCAAATATCTTGCCGCCGAGGCCGGCTTCCGTGCCTGCGAGACGGCGATCATGACGCATGGCGGCTTCGGCTACGCGCGCGAATACCACGTCGAGCGTTATCTGCGCGAAATGCAGATCGCCCGCATCGCGCCGATCACGCCGCACCTCATTCTCTGCCACATCGCCGAGAAGGTGCTGGGCCTGCCGCGCTCCTATTGACGCGGCATTCATACGCTGTCGTGCACGGTTTTTAAGCAAATGCGCCATCATTAAGCATGTGCCGGGCAGCGCGCGCTCCCGCAACCCCGGTGCCACGCGGCTGAAATTCTTGATAGGCCACGCTTTGGTGCCCCCTCCCCGCCCTGTCGCGGTTGGCACCCGATTTGCGTGGTTGCCCGTACAAGCGAACAGGGCAGATGAATGAGCGACGGACCGGGTTTCACGGCCGAGCAGAAGCAATATCTCGAAGGGTTCCTGAGTGGTCTGAAGCAAAAGCTCGCTGCCGCTGGGGGGTTGACCGTCGGGCCTGCCGCCGGCGCCGCAGCGGGCCTTCCCGAGGGGCCGGAAGATATCCATCGCGTCGCGCAGGATCGCTTCCTGGCCGCCGGGCGCAAGCTCGTCCCCGAAGAAGAAGCGAAACGCCGCAAGGACCCGTTCGCGATGTGGGACGAAATCAGGGCGAACGGTGCGGCGCAGCGCTTTCCCAAGGGGACCGACGTCTTTCTTCACAAATATCACGGGCTCTTCTATGTCGCGCCGGCACAGAACGCCTTCATGTGCCGTCTGCGCATGCCCGGCGGAATCCTGTCGGCGACGCAATTCGCCGGTGTCGCCGACGCCGCCGAACGCTTCGGCGGCGGCTATGCCGATGTAACGACGCGGGCCAATCTGCAGATCCGCGAGATCACCGCCGCCAACGCCGCCGACCTGCTGATGACTGTCCAGGAGCTCGGCCTGACCTCGCGCGGCGCCGGTGCCGACAACATTCGCAACATCACCGGCAGCCCGACCGCCGGGATCGACGGCCGGGAGCTCTTCGATACGCGGCCTTTGACCCGTGCCTTGCACCACTACATTCTCAATCACCGCGAGCTCTATGGCCTGCCGCGCAAGTTCAACATCGCCTTCGACGGCGGCGGCGAGGTTGCCGTGCTCGAAGACACCAACGATATCGGCTTTGCCGCGGTTGCCGTCGACGAGGGCCGGTCCGTCGCGCCCGGCGTCTATTTCCGCCTCCTGCTCGGCGGCATTACCGGGCACGGCGATTTCGCGCGCGACACCGGTGTCCTGCTCACGCCGGAGGAGTGTCTGCCGGTCGCCGCCGCAATCGTTCGCGTATTCATCGCGAATGGCGATCGTACCGATCGTACGAAAGCGCGTCTCAAATACGTGATCGACCAATGGGGCCTGGACAAGTATCTCACCGAGACCGAGGCGCTCTTGCCGTTCACGCTTCAGCACTTTCCGCTCACCGATTGTCGGATGCCCGCCGATAAGACGAAGCACGGTCATCTCGGCGTCCACGCCCAGCGCCAGGGGGGGCTGCATTATATCGGTGTCGCACTGCCGGTCGGCCGGATGACCAGCAGCCAGATGCGCGGCCTCGCGGCGATCGCCGCCCGCCATGGCAGTGCCACGCTTCGCCTGACCGTTTGGCAAAACCTCATCATCTCGGATATTCCAGCGGCGGCGCTCGACGCCGCGCAGGCCGCGATCAAATCCCTCGGCCTCGATTGGGCGGCAAGCCACCTGCGCGGCGGTATCATCGCCTGCACCGGCAATACCGGATGCAAGTTCTCGGCAAGCAACACCAAGGGGCACGCCGCCGCGCTCATCGAGCATCTCGACGCCCGGCTGACGCTCGACCAGCCGCTCAACATCCATCTTACCGGCTGCCCGCATTCCTGCGCGCAACATTATATCGGCGATATCGGCCTGCTCGGCGTGCGCATACCTGAGGGTGAGGACATGGTCGAGGGCTACGCCGTCAACGTCGGCGGCGGCGCCGGCGAGCGGCGCCGTATCGGCCGCGAGGTCTGGCCCGCCGTTCCCGCGTCGCAGCTACCGAATCGGATCGAGACGATGTTGCGCGTCTATCTCGCTGAGCGGCACCCAGGCGAGACCTTCCAAGACTTCGCAAATCGCCATTCCGTCGATGAGCTGCGGCGGCTCTTCGACGCCCGCGAGGCGGTCGCGGCGTAACGCCATGAGCTACATCGCCCCGAGCATCCCCGACAACGCGCCCTTCGATGCGGCGCAACGCGCCTGGCTCAACGGTTTCCTCGCCGGCCTGCTGAGCCCCGGCGACGGCAGCGGCGGGGCACCGAATGCGATGGCGCAAATCGGCGATGCCCCCGCATCCGCGGGCGCGGCAGACGAGCCGGAGGAATTTCCCTGGCACGATCCGACGCTCGAGCTCGACGCCCGGCTTGCCCTCGCCGCCGGAAAGCCATTCGAGCGGCAGCTCATGGCGGCAATGGCGCAGCTTGATTGCGGCCAGTGCGGTTATCTCTGTCAGACCTATGCCGAGGCGATCGCGCGCGGCGCCGAGACAAGTCTAACGCGCTGCGTTCCCGGCGGCCGCGCCACCGCGCGCGTGTTGAAGGAGCTGCTCGCGGAGCCGCCTGCCCGCGCCGCGGTTGCCGCCGCGCCGGTCGCACCACCGGCACCAGCCGCGGAGGCTATGACGCCGTTCATGGCACGGCTCGGAGGCGCAACGCGACTCAACCACGACGGTTCGGAGAAGGACATCCGGCATATCGTCTTTCATGCCGCCGATACTGGTATCGACTACGAAGTCGGCGACAGCTTCGGCGTCCACGCCAGCAATGCACCCGAGGACGTCGGCGCCATCATTGCCCGGCTCGGCGCGTCGCCCGACGATCAAATCGATTGTCCCGACGGCAGCCGGCGCAGCCTGCGCGCGGCGCTGAGCTTCGCCTGCGATATCGGGCGCCCCTCTGATGCGGCGATCGAGGTGCTGGCCTCGCGCGCACCCGATAGCAATGAGTCCGAGCGCTTGCAAGCATTGGCCGAGGGCTATCCCGGCGCCGGTCCCGAGGGCGCAGATCTGCTCGAATTGCTCGACAGCTTTCCTTCGGCAAGACCGCCTGTCCAGGAACTCGTACTTGCCCTCGACGCGCTGCAGCCGCGCCTTTACTCGATCGCCTCCTCGCCCAAGGCCAAGGCCAATGAGATCCATCTCACGGTCGCTCAAGTTCGCTATCAACGGCGCGGTCGGCTGCGCAAAGGTCTCGCCTCCAGCTATCTGACCGAGCGGGTCAGTCCGGGCGAAGAAATTCCCGTCTTCGTGAGACCCTCACACGGCTTCCGCCTGCCGCGCGAAAATGATGCGTCGATTATCATGATCGGCCCCGGTACCGGGGTCGCGCCATTCCGCGCCTTTCTCCAGGAGCGGCGCGCGATCGGCGCGCGCGGGCGCAACTGGCTGTTCTTCGGCGACCAACGGCGGGCGTTCGACTTCCTCTACCAGGAGGAGCTCGAGACCTATTTCTCGGACGGGCTGCTCAACCGCCTCGACACTGCCTTCTCGCGCGATCAAGAGGAAAAGATTTACGTCCAGCATCGCATGCGCGAGCAAGCAGCGACGCTATGGTCGTGGTTGCAGGAAGGCGCCTACGTTTATGTCTGCGGCGATGCGCAGCGCATGGCGAAGGACGTCGACGCTGCGCTCGTCGCCATCGTCGCCAAGAAAGGTGGCATATCCACCGCCGCCGCCAAGGCCTACCTCGCCGAGATGGCCCGCAATCAACGCTATCAGCGCGACGTTTACTGAAACGGCAGCCGGGGTTCGGCCCAGCCGTTGACACCACCGCGGCGAACGTCCCGCTTGTATAGAGCCGGGGTAGCGCTCCGGCTCGAGAACTCTCATGCTCGAAGGCGTTCGGAAACGGTCTTTGGGTCACCCGAAAGGGTATAACCCATTGGTCGCGCTCGGATTCCTCTTGAAAACTTTACAAATCGGCCAATTTTCTACCACAAAGCGAACATACCAAATAGGCGGCGCCGATTGTCGAGGCCGCAATTACGGTTGGAGGAAATCAGCATGAAACCCTTTAGGCTTATTCCATTCCTGGCCGCGGCCCTTCTCGTCGCCGGCTGCTCGAGCTTTAGGGTCGGACCCGACCAGAACGCCGCCAACGCGCTAGGACCGGGACCAGATCCTTTCCACACCGCTCTCGTCAACGGCTACAAGTCGCTCGGCGCCAATCAGTATGCCGAAGGCGACTATGTCTCCGCCGATATCTATTACCGCAAGGCGCAGGCCGCCGCCGCTGGCGGACCCATCCCGCTCGAGGAGCCGGCGAACTGGACACTCCAGCCCGCGGATCTACAAGATGTTCTCGCCGTTCGGCCCGGCCTGCAGTCGTGGATCGATGCGAATAGCCAGCGCGATCCGCAAGGGACGGCGAACCAGCAGCTCAAGTTCGATTGTTGGATCGAAGAGCTGCATGAAGGCGAATATGCCGATGCCGCAGCCTGCAAGCCCGGCGTTCCCGTCGCCCAGGCGCCGCCGGTCGTGGGCTGCACGGCGAATCCAAATGGTTTGGACGCAAATGGCAAGCTGTGCCAGGAAGGCGTCGTCTACTTCGCCTGGGATCGCTACGACCTGCTCAACCCGCGCGAAACTGACCGCAATCAGACGGTCGACGCCCAGGCTGCCGCGCTCGACCTCATCGTGCGCCAGGTCAACACGATCAAGCCGGCCCGCATCGATGTCGTCGGTCGCGCCGACGCCTCCGGTCCCGAGGACTACAACTATGGCCTCTCGGAGTGCCGTGCTCGCTCGGTTGCCGATGCCCTCAAGGCCCGTGGCGTGCCTGCCGGGATCGATATCCGCACCATCCCGCTGGGCAAGACCGATCTGATCGTTCCGACCGCTGATGGCGTGCGCGATCCGGCCAACCGTGTCGTCATGGTCGCCTATCAGACCGACCGCAACGCCCCGCCGGCACGGCCGCCGGCAGCGGCGCCGAAGAAGGACCTCTTCGGCTGCGGTACCCGTCATCCCTACCCGCCGAAGAGCTAAGCGGCGACGGGGCCAGACCATTGGCTCGCTGGGGTGTGCCGGTCACCGGCACACCCCTTTCCTTTTCACCGGATGGAGAGCGCCTTGACGAGAGACGACATCCTTTCCGCCCCTTCGATGCCGGTCTTTGGACCGAGCTACCCACGCGGTCCCTACCGGTTCATCCATCGCGAATACCTCGTAATCAGCTACGAGAGCGATCCCGAGCTCATTCGCCGCGCCCTGCCTGAGCCGCTCGAGCCGGCGGGCAACATCATCAATTTCGAGGTCATGAGCATGCCGGACAGCTCCGGCTTCGGCGACTATACCGAGAGCGGGCAGGTCATTCCCTGCACCTTCCAAGGCAAGCCCTGCAACTTCACCGTGCAGATGTTCCTCGATGACGAGCCGCCGATCTCCGCCGGCCGCGAAATCTGGGGCTTTCCGAAGAAGCACGCCGCGCCGAAGCTCGAGGTCATTCACGACACGCTGACCGGGACGCTCCACTATGCCGGCCACCTCGTCGCCCTCGCCACCATGGGCTACAAGCATGAGAGCCATGCCAGCGACCACGGCGAGACGCTGGCCGCTCTCGGCAAGCTTGGCGTCAATCTGAAGCTCATCCCCGATGTCGACGGGCGGGCGAAGATCGCGCAGCTCGTCGGCTACAACATGGAGGACATCACCGTGAAGGGCTCATGGACAGGGCCTGCCCGGCTGCACCTGGTGCCGCACGTCAACGCGCCGCTCGCCGATCTGCCGGTGCGGCGGGTGATCGGCGGCCGCCATATGATCGCCGACATGACCCTGCCCTTCGGCCGTGTCCTTTACGACTACCTCGCCTGAGGCGAGGCGGATTATTTCTTATGCGACTTCGCCGCGGCGCCTGGCGGCTTGGCGAAGGCCGATACCGCACCTGGCTTGGTCTTTCCGGCATCGGGCGTCTTCTTGGGCTTCTTGGCTTCCCGGTTCGAGCGCATCTGTCCCTTGGCCATGATCGTCTCCCTTGTCACGATAGCGACGATCTAACGTGTAGTTGATTGTCGCGCCTTCCAACACGAAAATCAGCAAGGGACGATAGGGCAAAGGAGGGGACGATGCTTTTCATGGTGATCGAGCGGTTCAGGGATCGCGATGCCAAGGCGGTCTATCGCCGCTTCCGCGACGAGGGGCGCGGCGCGCCCGACGGGCTCGCCTATGTCGGCAGTTGGATCGAGACCAATTTCGACCGCTGCTTCCAGATCATGGAATGCGACGACGCGCGACTGCTGCAGCAATGGGTCGCCTTCTGGGGCGATCTGATCGAGTTCGAGATCGTGCCCGTAGTGTCCTCAGCGGAGACGCGCGAGACCATCGACAAGCTGCTCTGAGCCACCGTCAGACGCCCGATGCCGTCAGCAGGAGAACGACGGCGATGAAATGCGTCAGCGAGCCGGTCAGCACGCAGCCATGCCAGACCGCCGCCGTCCAGCGGCCGATATCGCGCGCATAGATCAGCGCGCCGACCGTGTAGGCGACGCCGCCGATCGTCAGGAAGACGAGCGAGGACGGGGTGATGGTCGCGAGAAACTGGTTGAGCGCCGAGACGAAGAGCCAGCCGATGCCAAGGTAGATGCCGACGAAGAGCCGGTCGTAGCTGCCGAAGAGCAGCAGCTTGAGGACGATCCCGACGATCGCCAATCCCCACACCCATTCCAGCAAAGCGAAACCGAAGGGACCCTGGAAGCCGGCCGCGAACGGCGTATAGGTGCCGGCGATCAGAAGGAAAATCGCCGCATGGTCGAAATAGCGCAGGAGCCCGCGGCGCCGCGCCGTCTCCAGCATGTTGTAGAGATAGG
>Ga0137390_10003885_pt1 | contig 12320 bp, 10 predicted proteins | sample 15con2h24AmetaG_FD_104937 | JGI IMG/M metagenome (GOLD analysis project Ga0137390, IMG submission 104937) | Vadose zone soil microbial communities from Angelo Coast Range Reserve, California, USA - 15con2h2.4A metaG | ecosystem: Environmental > Terrestrial > Soil > Vadose zone > Saprolite... | reverse complement strand
CAGCCGCGAAGCGGCGTAAGAATGCAGCCCACGGCGCCAGCCGCGGGTAGTGTTGTAGACGAGGGATAAGCCCCCAAAGGGGCGGCAGAAAACATTCCCACAGGTATTTCTCCTCGTACGCGATGTTGTTCTTTTTGAGGAACACCAAGACCTCTTCCTGACGCGAATGCTTTTTTGTTATTTTCTTGCGTAAGATAATCACTTGATGAAAGCCGCCTCCAAAGCTGATCTGTACCGCAAGCTCCCCTCGGTGGATGAGCTTGTCCACAACACGGAATTGGCCTCCCTTGTTTCGCGAGAAGGACAAGCGGCCGCCACTGACTCCGCCCGCGCGGTTCTAGCCCGTCTGCGCGACGAGATAACTAGCGGAAGACTGGATGCCGGCGGAATTGAGATCGCCCTCTCCGGAATCGCATCGGCTGTCGAACGCGAGCTCCGGCAATCGCTTAGCTATTCGCTACGCACTGTCATCAATGCCACGGGTGTCATTCTTCACACGAACCTTGGGCGTGCCCCGCTGACAGCCTCCGTGGTCCAACACATTCATGAAGTGGCCGGCAATTACTCGAATCTGGAATTCGAAATCGATAAAGGTGTTCGCGGCCGGCGGGACATCCACGTTGATCGTCTATTCCGCAAATTGTTGAGCGAAGAACTTGCGGGAGCGGGAGCTGGCACACACGATGTTTCCACCATCGTGGTAAACAATAACGCGGCTGCTGTGCTGCTCGCGCTCAACACTCTGGCGGAGGGCGGCGAGGTCATCGTCTCGCGTGGCGAGCTGGTCGAAATTGGCGGTTCATTCCGCATCCCTGAGGTGATGACAAAGTCCAGCGCGATTCTGCGGGAAGTTGGCACCACCAATCGCACCCGCCTAACCGACTACGAAAGCGCGATCACTGACAAGACCCGCTTGCTGCTGCGTGTACACCGCTCCAATTTTCAGATCACTGGATTCACCGAACAGCCTCGAATCGAAGAATTAGTGTCATTAGCGCGCAAGCGCAATATCCCTCTCTTGGAAGATCTCGGCAGTGGAGCGCTTATCGATCTGCGTTCGGTTGGCGTGAACGACGAGCCCGGCGTCCTGGAAAGTCTGCGCTCTGGCGTGGAGGTCGTGACCTACAGCGGAGACAAACTCCTCGGAGGGCCACAAGCCGGCATTCTCAGCGGCCGTAGCAATCTCATTGCCCGCATGCGCGCCAACTCACTTTTTCGCGCCCTCCGTGTGGACAAGTTGACCTACGCCGCCCTGGAGGCCACATTACTCGTGTACGTGAAACACGATCACGACGCGATTCCGGTTCTGCGCATGATGCGTTTATCAAAAGACGAGATTGGTAAACGAGCGAAAGCTATCGCAGAGAAAATTCGGCGGCCGGGATTATCTGTGAGAGTAATGGCTGGCGAATCTGTCATCGGCGGCGGCGCTGCGCCCTCTGCTGTGCTGCCCACAACGCTGCTAGCTATCACAAGTAAGACTCGGAGTGCCGACGAACTGGCAGCCCGCCTACGCGCATCTGCTCCCCCGATCATTGCCCGAGTCGAAGATGCTCAGGTTCTCCTCGACCTGCGCACCGTCTTTCCCGAGCAGGATGAGACGGTGGCGGTGGCGTTACAAGAAATCTGAAATCAACAATCAACAATCCGCCCTGTGTCGACTCTCTACACCATCGGCCATTCCACCCGCACCCTCGATGAACTGCTCGAAGTTCTTCGTGCCCATTCGATACGAACATTGGTCGACATCCGCTCGCTTCCCATGTCGCGCCGTTTGCCGCATTTCAATCGTGAATCGCTGGAGAAGACCTTGCCCGAAGCCGGAATCCGATACGTGTGGATGAAAGAACTCGGTGGACGTCGCAAGAAAATCCGCGACGACTCGCCGCACCTCGCCCTGCGCAGCCCCAGTTTCCGCAACTACGCGGATTACATGCTGACCGAAGAATTTCGGGACGCCGTCGCCGCCCTGATCAAGCTGGGTGATCAGTCGCCAACCGCCTACATGTGCGCGGAACGAGTTTATTTTCGTTGTCATCGGATGATGGTTTCGGACTGGCTGGTGGGCCACAGTCACCAAGTCCTGCACATCGATGGCACCGGTCCGGCCAAACCGCATAGCCTTATGGCTGAAGCGCGCCTTGTCGATGACCAGATCATCTATCGCGGAGATCGGCTGCTTTAATCGGTCGCACTCCCCTGTGCTAACTTAATTCCGCATGATTGTCGGTACCGGAATCGATATCGCGGAAGTGCACCGTATCGGGGAAGCCATGGAGCGTTTCGGCGCACGCTTCCTGCACCGAGTCTTCACCGAAGGAGAAAGACGCTACTGTGATTCCAAAGCCAATCGCGTGGAACGCTATGCGGCGCGATTCGCCGCGAAGGAAGCGGCCATGAAAGCCTTGGGAACCGGATGGAGCCGTGGCGTTCGCTGGCGTGATATTGAGGTTTGCCGCCAGCCCGGAGGCCGTCCCACGATTTCTTTTCACGGCACGGCTGCGGAGGTTGCTTCGAAACTCGGTGCCGTTCACGTCGCGCTGTCGCTCTCGCACACCGCCGAGCAAGCCATCGCCCAAGTCATTCTTGAAAACTGACGTTGCTCGGTCTGTTAGACTGTCGCCCGATCACCCGCAATGAGCCAGACTCCACTCGTGCTTCCAGCCTCCGCCGCTAGGAAAGCCGGGAATCGTGCGCTGCTGGCCGGCATTGGGTTGAGCAGCTTCGCCGCATTGCTTCTCGAATTAGCGCTCACCCGCCTGTTTTCCGTTGTCCTGTTTTATCATTTCGCTTTCCTCGCCATTTCAATTGCATTGCTCGGGCTGGGCGCAGGCGGCGTCTTCGCTTACCTCAAAAAAACTTGGCTGACGCGCTTTGAGACGGGCAACCTGGCAGCATGGCTATCCGTCGCCAACGCGCTGCTCATACCATTCGTGCTGGACGTTGTATTGCGTACTCCGGTCTCGCTCGAGCTGTCTCAGTCAAATTTTCTCCGCCTGACTGTCATTTACATCGCTTCCGCCATTCCTTTTTTCCTCACCGGCCTGCAGTTCTCCATCATCTTTGCGCGCGAGTCCGGACACATTCCCCGCTTGTATGGTGCGGATCTCTGCGGTGGCGCGCTGGCCTGTCTGGGAATTGTTCCGCTGTTGAATTTTCTCGGCGGACCTAACACGATTCTATTTGCCGCGTTGATTGCGGCAGTCGCCGGAAGCGTGTGGGCGACGACTGCTGATGTCCGCCGCGTCACTCTTACTCTTGCCTCCGTCTTGCTGGGGCTGATTGCAGCCAATCATTCGGGAAGGTTGTTGGATGTGGTCTATGCGAAGGGCGCGTTCCGCGATCCCACGATGGTGGAGTTCGCCCGCTGGAACGCAATTTCGCGGGTAGAAGTGGATCGTCAGGACAATGCCAAAGTAATCGTGATCGATGCCGACGCCAATACCTTCATCATGAATTCAGACCCCAAAAATTGGCAAAACACATCCTGGCAGAAGAACCTGATGTCCGCCCCGCCGGCCCTGGTCAACGTTCTGCGGCCACATGGTGAATACGCGATCATCGGTCCGGGCGGAGGTGTGGATGTGCTGCGGGCGGTGGCGAATGGCAGTCCCGATGTGACCGGAATCGAAATCAATCCCATCATTGCCAACACCATCATGCGCGACCGGTACGCCGATTATTCGTATCACCTTTACCAGCGTCCTGAGGTTCACATCCACGTCACCGATGGGCGTTCTTTCGTACGCAATGCAAAACAGAGCTTCGACGTGGTCCAGATGACGTTGGTGGACACATGGGCGTCCACCGCGGCCGGCGCCTTCGCCTTGAGCGAGAACAGCCTTTACACGGTGGAAGCCTTCCAGGAATATTTCGCGCATCTAAAACCAGACGGGATGATCGCCATCACCCGATGGGAGTTCCAACAGCCCCGGGAAGCTTTGCGTGTAGTCTCAGTCGCGATGGAAGCTCTGCACCGCTTGGGCGTGGAAAATCCGGCGAAGAACTTCATCGTCGTCTCGGAAGGGGATTTGGACGAAGATGGCCTTCCCGTAGTCGTGCTGGCCAAAAAAAGCGCTTTCAGCCAGCAAGAAGAAAATGCAATTGAGCAGCATCTGAACCGCTATCCCAACCTGGTAGCGCTTTACCGGCCCTCTGATGCCGGCGATAATCCATTTTCCAGCCTGATCGCGAGTAATAATCCTTCCGCATTCGCCCGCCAATATGCCTACAACGTCGCCCCCGTGAATGATAACGCTCCATTCTTTTTCTTCACCTTGAAGCTGGGCCAGATACTGCGCCCACAATCCTTGCAACTGGGCATCGATTGGAAAGTAAACCTCGGCGTGGCTGTGCTGGGAATGGTTCTAATCATTTCAGTCATCGCTGTAGTCGCATTTCTCGTGATTCCCTTGGCGCTGCGGCAACGACGTCGAGAACGCTGGGAACGACTTCTGTACTTTGTGGCTGTGGGTCTGGGTTACATTATGGTGGAGATCGCCTTCATTCAGCGCTTCGTTCTATTCCTCGGACATCCCACCTACGCGCTGACAGTCGTTGTTTTCCTCCTACTGCTTTCAAGTGGCGCCGGCAGCCTCGCCTCCCGCCGATGGCTAGGCCAAGCCAGTAGCGCATGGTTGCCATTAACAATAATCGTTGCCGCCTTACTGCTCTACGTATTCATCCTGACGGGACTGCTAAATGCCCTCGTAGGCCTAGCTTTCATAGCGAAACTGCTGGTCAGCGCTGCGCTTCTGGTCCCACTGGGATTTGCCATGGGAATGCCGTTTCCTACTGGCTTGCGTGCCCTCAGCTTAGTTTCGGTAGATATTCCCGAGTCGCGGTCCAATCATGCCGGAGAAAACACCGTTGAATGGGCATGGGCGATGAATGCGGCTTCCAGCGTTCTGGGCTCGGTTCTGGCCATGGTGATTGCAATTCAATTCGGTCTGAACATTACGCTGGCGTGCGGCGCCGGCGCCTATTTGGCTGCCTTAATGTTGACCAGGACGCTACAGTTACAGCGAGCTTAAAACGTGAAGCTCACGCAGCGGTCTGCTATGATTCATGACTAAATCTAGCTGTATCTACGCAGCACCGGGTATTCCGTCGCGATGACTTTGCTTGGGAGAACGCGTGCCTAGCAATAAGCAGTTGAAGTGGTCCGAACTAAAAGTCGGGATCACGGTGCTATTTGCCAGCATCACGCTGGCCGTGCTGATTTTTCTCATGAGTGGGACGGCGGGACTCTTCACCAAGAAAATCTATCTCAAGGCCTATTTCGATAACGCCAGCGGATTGCGCGAAGGAGCCCCAGTGCGCTTGAACGGCGTGGATATCGGCAACGTGGTCGAGATCCGCATTGTTCGCGACAAAGACAAACAACTTACCCCGGTTCAAGTCACCATGAAGGTGAGCTCAAAGTACCGCTTCAACTTGCGCAAGGATTCGCAGGCTTCGCTTTCCACTGCCGGTGTGCTGGGCGAGACTTACATCGATATTGATAGCTCGCAAGCCAAGGGCCCAGAGGTTGAGAACGGCGATTCCTTGCCCATCAGAGCGCGGCCCGATTTTCAGGACATGGTCCGCTCCGGCCAGAGCACTCTACAGAACATGGATGCACTGCTGAAGCGAGCCGATCGCATCATTGCTTTTGTCGAGAGCGGCCAGGGTTCTATCGGAAAGCTGATCTACGATGCCAAACTTTATAACCAGTTGAACGCCACGGTGGCGGAATTCCAAGGATTGGTTAACAAGGTCGCTCAAGGCGAAGGTACCCTGGGCAAACTATTCAATGACGATGAGCTTTACCGCAAAGCCAACGCCACGATCGACAAGCTGAATGTAGTGGTCGACGACCTGAATGCTGGGAAGGGAAGCGCCGGCAAGTTCCTCAAGGATCCAACCCTCTACAACAACGCCAACGAGACCATCGCCAACGTGAAGAAACTTACCGATGACGTGAATGCCGGCAAAGGGCCGCTCGGCGTATTGGCCAAAGACGAAGAGTTTGCCAGAAAGTTGCAGAACACCATGAACAAGATCTGGGTTCTTACCGATCGTCTGGAGGCCGGGGAAGGTACAGCCGGGAAGCTGCTCCGGGATCCGTCATTGTTCAACAATGCAGATCAGATGCTGGTGGAAACCCGCCACCTGGTCAAGTCGATTCGCGAAAATCCGAAAAAGTATCTGACTATCCATTTCAGAATCTTTTGAGGAACCAGTGAGCTAATAGCTCCGTATATCTGGGTGACGTTTCCCAGTGCGGATCGTCTAAATACCTTGGGGCGCTCTCGATTTTGCCTGGCCGTATCGTGCCGCGCCGCTTTAATCTGCAGGCTTTTCTGCGCACACAAAATCTTGTTATGCGAGGAACAACCATGCGCTTTTTGAAAATTACTTCACTTGTACTTGCCTTGCTCTTGCTTGCCTTCCTGAGTTTGTCCCTGGCTCAATCTGGCGCGCCCGCCGCCCGGCCGCAGACCGGGCATGTCAGCTTCACCGCGGACATGCTCGACAAAAATATCGATCCTTGCACGGATTTTTACGGCTACGCTTGCAGCAAATGGCAAGCCCAGAACCCGATCCCCGGCGATCATTCCAGCTGGGGACGTTTCAACGAATTGGAGGAACGCGGCGAACAAACTGTTCGCGGAATCCTGGAGAAGTACTCTACGAACGATTCCAAACGCAACCCCGTAGAACAGAAAATCGGCGACTATTATCAATCCTGCATGGACGAAGCCGCAATCGAAGCAGCCGGCACGCGCCCCCTTGCAGACGAATTCAAGGCCATCGAGAACCTGAATTCTAAAGCCGACCTGGCGAAAGAGCTGGTTCGGCTACACCGCCAAGCCGTCGGTGCCGTGTTCACTTTCACCTCCGATCAGGATTTCAAGGATGCGACCCAGACCATCGCAGAAGCCGATCAGGGAGGAATGGCACTTCCCGACCGCGATTACTACGTCAAAGATGATGCCAAGTCCGTGGAACTGCGCAAGCAATACGTAGACCATGTCCAGAAAATGTTTGAATTGCTGGGCGACGCTCCCGCCAAAGCAACGGCAGAAGCTAAATCGGTAATGGATATCGAAACCGGACTCGCCAAAGGCGCCCTGGATCGGGTCAGCCGTCGCGACCCTAACAAGGTCTATCACAAACTCGAAGCCAAAGACCTCGCAGCCCTGAGTCCCGACTTTAATTGGAACGTTTACCTGACAGGAATTGGTGCTCCTGCCACGCAAGTGGTGAATGTAACCGAACCCGAATTCTTCAAACAGATGGACTCGGTGGTAAAGACTGCTTCTCTGGATGACTGGAAGACCTACTTGCGCTGGCACGTGGTGCACGGCAATGCCGCCCTGCTTCCTACAAAGTTCGTGAATGAAAACTTCAATTTCTTTTCCAAGACCTTGGTCGGAACGAAAGAGCTAAGCCCACGCTGGAAGCGCTGCGTACGCTATACCAATGGCGATTTAGGAGAAGCGGTTGGGCAGAAATACGTAGAACTGACCTTCGGCGCTGAAGGCAAAGACCGCACTCTAAAAATGGTGCAGGCGCTCGAAAAAGCCTTGGGAGAGGACATTCAGAGCCTCTCCTGGATGAGTCCAGAAACCAAGAAACAAGCCGTGGTTAAGCTGCAGGCTATTAGTAATCGTATCGGATATCCCGACAAGTGGCGCGATTACAGCAGCCTCAAGATTGCGTGTGGCGATGCGTTGGGCAATTCATTACGAGCGAATGAGTTCGAGTTCCAGCGCCAGCTAAATAAAATTGGCAAGCCCGTGGACAAGAATGACTGGCCCTATCCACCCAGCACCGTCAATGCCAGTTACAATCCGCAACTGAATAACATTACCTTCCCGGCGGGAATTTTGCAGCCTCCGTTTTACGACAACCAGGCAGACGATGCTATGAACTTTGGCGGCATCGGCGCTGTCATCGGTCACGAACTCACTCACGGCTTCGACGACCAAGGTAGCCAATTCGACGCTCAAGGCAACCTGCGCAACTGGTGGACGGAGCAAGACAAGAAGGAATTCGATCAGCGGACCAAGTGCGTTTCAGACGAGTATTCCAACTTTACCGCCATCGATGACTTGAAAGTAAACGGGCCTTTGACTTTGGGAGAAAACGTGGCTGATAACGGAGGGATGCGCATTGCTTACATGGCGCTTCTGAGCACACTGGCCGGCAAGCAACCCGCCGCAATCGATGGCCTTACTCCGCAACAACGCTTCTTTCTCGGATGGGCCAATGGCTGGTGCCAGAATCGCACCGACGCTTTATCGCGCATGTTGGTTACAGTCGATCCTCATTCTCCAGGAAGATGGCGAGTAAACGGTGTGGTTTCCAACATGCCTGAGTTTCAGGAGGCATACCACTGCAAGCCGAATGCAGCCATGGTTCGGCAGAATGCCTGCCGTGTTTGGTAGCGGGGTTTGAACCTGGCTAGATAATCGTCGAAGTGGCTTCGGCCTGCTCGTGCGCATGATAACTGGAGCGCACCAGCGGGCCGGATTCGACATGACGGAAGCCGAAGCGCAGCGCTTCGCTTTTCAGATATTGAAATTCATCAGGCGTATAGAATCGCGCGATCGGAAGATGGTCGCGTGACGGGCGCAGGTATTGGCCAACCGTCAGGATGTCCACCCCACGCTGGCCAAGATCACTAAATACTTCCACTAATTCCGTAATAGTCTCTCCCAGCCCGACCATCACCCCTGACTTGGTGACCATCCCAGGAGAAATTTTCTTCGCGTTCTCCAATAGCCTGAGCGTGCGTTCATAGCGCGCCCCAGAGCGTACAACACGATACAGCCGCGGAACCGTCTCGGTGTTATGGTTCAGAACGTCGGGGCGTGCATCGAGCACAATCTTCAGCGCCTCATCCAGACCCTGAAAATCAGGAATCAGGACTTCGATACGACACTCAGGCGAAAGCTCACGAACCTGACGAATGGTCCCGGCAAAAATCCGCGCGCCGCCCACATTATCGTCATCGCGATTCACGCTGGTCACAACCGCATGCTTCAATCCCAACTTCGCAACCGCTTCCGCAACACGCCGTGGTTCGTCCAGATCGATTGGCCCAGGTCTGCCTTTGGGCACAGCACAGAATCCGCAGCGCCGGGTGCAGATATCCCCGAGCAGCATAAAAGTTGCCGTGCGGTGGTTCCAGCACTCACCAATATTCGGACATTGCGCCGACTCGCAAACTGTATGCAATCCCAAGCCGCGCGCCAGCTTCTTCAAATTGTGAAAGTTATCGCCAACCGGAGCCTTGGCTTTCAGCCATGCTGGTTTTGCCTGCCGCGGCACAGGGTAAGCTTCAATCTGAATCAGTTGGGAAACGCCGGCCATTGCTGGATTTGATTCTACATGCGCCGCGCGGATTCATGAAGGGACACAAACATCCAAAAAAAAGGGAGCCGCGCCGGCGACTCCTTTGTGGGGATTTATTGACTAGCTGGCCTTACGTTGCCGCTCACCCTCCGCTTCCCGCATTTCAGCATCTCGATTCACTCGATTCCACTCATCCACTTGCTTTTGCGCTTCGTCTTTCGCGATCCCATATCGTTCTTGGACTTTGCCGACCAATTGATCTTTCTGTCCTTCAATGACGTCGAGATCGTCGTCGGTCAGCTTGCCCCAGCGAGACTTCAGCGCACCCTTCATCTGTTTCCATTTGCCTTGCACTCGATCCTCATTCATGAGTGATGTCTCCTTTATCAGAGATAAGTCTTCATTCAGGACTCCGCTCTCGCCATCGGCAGACAAAACCGGAGTCCTATTTCAGGGTAGACTGTGCTTGAAGGCGGAAACAATACAGTGATGACCTGATTTATCCATTAACAGTTAGGAGAATTTTTGTATCGCGCGAATTGGAAATATGAGGCTTACCGGAGATGAACGTTTTAATCTGCCAGATAACCTTCGATCCACTCTTTGATCCGCAGACGTCGCTCATCCTGGAGATCGAAGCGAATGCCGAAATTCTTACTGGAAGGTTTGGCCCAACACACGGTACCACGCACCCATATGCGGGGCAGCGTGAGAAGCGCAAATGAAATCTCCAAAGCTTGATCGAGCGGCACTTCCTCGTCGCTCCTAATGGACATGCCTCCCGAACTGACTTCCTGGCTAATGGCGTTAAAGCGCCGCTTGTTGTCAGCAGTTGCAACCGAAATTTCCGTAATCACCGGAATCCTCAGATAACGTCGAAATTCGTGCGCCACAAGCATCTGCGTGGCCCGCACCACTTTCAGCACTGCCGGGCGCTGCACCGGCTCGTGAAAAACTGCGTTTATTCCGTACTTGGAATACTGCATTGCTTCTTGCGCACTGCCGCCCAGCCCGTAGATCACCATCTTGCCATTGGACGCAGATCTTCGCACTGAGTCCATGACCAACTCGGCTCCTGGGCTAAGCTTCAATACGCAGGCTTCGAATTTTTCCCGAGGCAAACGCTCCACAGCATTGTCGGTAACAACCAGCGTTTCAATGCCAAACTGTTTAAAACAGTCACGCAGAACTTTTCCAGTCGATTCCTTGAGGTCAACCAGGGCAACCCGGGCGGAAAATTTCCTGCTGCGAGGTATGGTAGAAACAGCGGTTTCCAGCGATTCGTCCATAACCGGAGTCATTCGCGCCGTGAAACCCTATTCTGGCTTGGCTTTCGGGCCTTGGCAAAGGAGCAAAAGGCCAATCCTTGGGTACAAAAGTATCATTACCAGCAATGCCCAGACGGCCCACGGGGAAGAGCAAATCGGTCCTTGCAATCTTCATCGGCAACAAAGGCTAAAAACTTTACAGCAGGGAAGAGGCGCGTTTCCCGCCGCAGAAGTATCCTCATTTCCAGCCGCCGTCATTTCCAAATCCCAGTCATCCCGGTAGCTTTGCAATCCCCGTAATTCAATTGCACCAAGCCAAAATTATTCTCAACCGTCCGCAGCAGATCAAAATGATCATAACGAGTATTTATCTTTTGCCCCTTTTTCACCATGTCGCCCAAAAATATGGTGTAGATGTGATTCGACTCCTCCTCCGGCGGCTCGCCTTCATCAAAGGTGATGAGCGTCAAGGTGCCGCCGCGAGCCTCGGGAGGAAACCAGTTTTCAAGAAAGTTCTTCAACCAGCGGGACGCTGTCGCAAGATTCGTATCGTGTCCATCATCGTCCATGTTAGGCGTATACAACATGAAGGTACGGAGATTCTTGTGCTGGCTGTCTTTCTGATCTTTACGTGAATTGCTCACATCCGTGACAAAAGCGTTGTCGGGATCCTTGGTGTCTACCCCGACAACATTCTCGTACCCCTTTTTCTGGATCTTCTTAAAACTCAGGAAGGGCACATGCTTCCGCGCATACTTTCTAAAAGTCGATTTTAAATAAGGCGGCTGTCCAGGTTTCGCCGGATAACCCTCCGCATAATTCTTCCACTCAATCAGATCCCCGATCGTTCGGTGTTTCTCATCGTCGGGAAAATTCTTTTGATTATCCCCAAACCACCCATGAAGACCGAAAGTGCTCCCCGCTATCATTGCCAGATAATTCGGATAAGACGGATGCTCCACCCCTCTGTAATTCGTGAACTCAAGCCCTTCGTCAGCCAATTGTTTCAGGTAGGGATCCTTAATAGCCGATACATAGGCCTGATTTTCCAAAACCACGATCAGAATCCGGTCAAAATGTTTCTCCGCCGCTCCATGATGGCAATCCATGGGAGCAGTTGGTTGTTGTTGTCCGCTGCCCGGCTGCGCCGCTGCAATCAGTAATAGAAAACTTATCAACACACGATTCATGATCACCTCACTAGCATTCGATTCTAACCTGCGCTGACTCAGCGAGCTACTCTCGACTTCACCACGGTAGAATCGCATCGAGAATGGATTCGCCAGTAAATATTGTGATTCGTACCGCTACGAGCGAAGATGCGACGGCGATCTTAAAATGCCTGTCGGCCGCTTTCGAGCAATATCGCAGAGACTACACGCCGCCCGCTTTTATAGATACCGTCCTAACCAATGAAACCGTGCAGCTCCGTCTACAGCAGATGCATGTCCTGGTCGCCACGGTGGCCGGAAATGTCGTCGGAACAATCTCCGCGACGTGGCATCCCGACATCGCAGAAGCCCACCTGCGCGGCATGGCAGTCCTACCTGAGTGGCATGGCCGTGGCGTTGCCGCAAAACTGCTGGCAGCCATCGAAGCCTGGCTGCTCTCTCGCGGCTGCAAGCGAATCACTCTGGACACAACTTTGCCCCTCGAAGCCGCCATGAGGTTCTACGAGAAGCACGGCTACCGTCGCTCGGGAAATAT
>Ga0137390_10003883_pt1 | contig 12321 bp, 8 predicted proteins | sample 15con2h24AmetaG_FD_104937 | JGI IMG/M metagenome (GOLD analysis project Ga0137390, IMG submission 104937) | Vadose zone soil microbial communities from Angelo Coast Range Reserve, California, USA - 15con2h2.4A metaG | ecosystem: Environmental > Terrestrial > Soil > Vadose zone > Saprolite... | reverse complement strand
GTCGCCGCACGAGAATGATTGATCGACCGCCGTTTCACATCGATGACCACGCGATCGTCGGCCGTGGTGGTGTCGGTCCACTCGGCGCCGAGGATGAGGCCAGCTGTGGGAAGGTGCGGGTAGAAGGTCTGCAGAAGGCCTAACAGCTGTACGAATGGAGCCGCGCGCGTCGAGTCAGTTACGAGCGTGAGTGTGGACACGCCGGACGGCGTCAGCCTGCCATCGAAGACCAGGCCTCGCGCAGCCGAGAGGTCCACTGTCGGCGGAACTGTCGTGCCTGAATCGAGAGCGATCGAATCGATCGTGAATGTCAGGCGATATCCCAGGCTATCGGCGGGCCCGACAACGGTCGCCGTGAGAAACAACCGCGTTCCGCGAACAATCACTTGCGTCTGGCCTTGCAGCTCTTGTTCTGCGTGGAGCGATTGATGCGCCATGTAACGCAGTGCGCTCGGTCCCAACCGGAGTCCTTGCGGTGCGGCCTGCGGCGGTGCGGGAGGTGGGGGCGGCGGTGCGGCCGGCGGGTTCGCGGGCGTGGGAGTAGACGGTGGGTTCTTGGGCGTGCAGCTGAGAGCAGTGATCGCTGCCGCCACAAAAAGAACGCGACGCATCGGCTATTCCTTAGTCTTGGTACGTCCGAAGATGGCGACCACCTCGGTCTCCTCGCTCGTCACCTTGAGCAGTTTCCATCCCCGCTTGCGCATGTCGGTCCGCCAGACGATGAGCTTCTCCCACTCTCCAGCGGTGGTTCGAAAGACCCGCAAGTCGGCGACATTCTCCCAATGCGGAGGATAGGGAACGGATTTTGAGGAGCCGGGCGGCTGTGTGGTCACAGAGGAGGAAGTGGTGAGACCATAAGCCGAGTTCTGTTTACTCGTTGGTACGAGCAGATGGTCATCTCTCTGGGATGGCTGTCGCCAACCATCTCGTGCGGCCTACCCGCAGCTCGAACGACCCGGGCCGGGTCTCGCTGCTTATTTGGCCTTGCTCCGACCGGGGGTTGCCGTGCCGCGCCCGTTACCGGACGCGCGGTGGGCTCTTACCCCACCGTTTCACCCTTACCCTTTGGATACCAAGGGCGGTCTGTTCTCTGTGGCCCTGTCCGTCGCCTTACAGCGCCCAGGCGTTACCTGGCGGTCTGCCCTGTGGAGCTCGGACTTTCCTCGGGTGACCCCTGAAGCCGGCCATCCGCGACCATCGGCCCCACCACTTCCAGGGGAGGAAATTACCGGGCCACAGGGCCACGGGGCAAGGCTTTACTTCGTGAAGCGCCGGATCACGCGACCCAAGCTATCGGTCGCGGCGCCGTCGAGCCAAAACCCCGCGTGCTCGCTGAATGCCGCGAATCGCAACCGCGGCCATTCGCTCTGCGCGAACGTGGCGCGGTCGGGCTGCAAACCGAGGGCTGAGAGCGCGAACACGTTACGCTCCCGATAGCGTCGCAGCAGGGGGCGCCCCCGCCGCTCTTTGAGCCACAGCAGGACCGGAGCGTCCGGACTCGAGAAGCCGCGCAACAGGCCGAGCGTGAACCAGTCGGCGGGCACGTCGCTCGCATGGAACGCAAAGCGCAGATCGGGATGCAGCCGTCGCAGCTCGCCGCGCAGCGCGGCGGCGCGCTCGGCGACTGCGGCCTCGAGCCCCTCGAAGTACCCGCCCAACCAGCCGCGCTCCAGCAACGTGTCGTAGCGAACGGGCGGGGGCAGTCCCGCGAGCCGCTCGATCTCGGCGCGGTCCAAGCCCAATGCGGCCAATCCCACGCGATAGTCGGCGTCACAGAATCCGCTCCCGCGGAAATACGACATCGCGCTGTCCAGATCCAAGGCGACGCCGGCAATGACCTCGGGGGGAGGCCGCGCGCCACCCAGCCGCGCTAAGGTGCGGTACGTAGGGCGCAACGCGCCACGCCAGTAGAGCGAATCGAGCCCACAGGCGATCGGCGTGAGATTCCCGTGTCGGTCCACCTCAGCGGCGCCCTGTGACGGGATCGCGAACAACGAGATCGCCGGGAACCAGTGGAGACTCGTGGCCTGCAACCGGTCCGCGGTGATCTTCCAGAGGTTGCGCGTACTCTCCGTGTCTGCGACCGCGGGCTCGGGAATGGTCGTCGCGAGCGCGTTGAGCGCGGCGACGTCCACGAATCCGAGCAACGAGTCGAGCGACGGCAGCGTGAACCGGCTCCACAACACGCGCATGCCCTGCCGGTTAATCCAGGTGGGGGCTACTACAGGGTCTTCGCGGTTGGTAGAGACCGGTTGCGGCAGCACGATCGTGGCGGCCCCCCCCCCGGTCGGTGGGGCGAGCGGCGGAGGATGGACGGCGACCTGTTGCGGCGCGCCGGCGAGTCGCAGCAGTGCGGGACGGGTCGCAGCGCCGATGCCGGCCCACTCGGCGGGGCGCCGCGTCCAGCGGGCGAGCGCGACGAGAAAATCCCGCGCGCGCACGTCGGCATCGGCCGACGCCAACAGGCTGCGGCTCGCCACGACGATCAGGCCGTCCTGCACGCGGCTCGCCGCGACCAGCGCCGTTCCGCTGGCGCGCGCCAGGGTCTGGCTGCGGTCGCGGATCAGCAAGGGATAATTGCGACCCGCCGGGAATGGAGCGAAGCCGGCGTTGTCGAGGGCCGAATGCGGCAGTGGAGTGGCGTCGAGCAGCTGCGCCGCCCCCGCCCCCGCCCCCCCCGCCGTCCCGATGGCGATGCCGGCGCCCTGCGCCGCGAGCCACTGGTTCATGATCCAGCGGTCAAGCGCTCCGCGACCTTCGGTGTATCCAAGCACGACGACGCCGTCGCGGCGAATCCACTCGGCGAGAATCGCGAGATCGCCGATCGTGAGTGCGTCGGACCGGCCCTCGGGCTCCCGGCCGCCGAGGACGAGCACAGTGCGGTAGCGGGCGAGATCCTGCCGCGTGAGATGCGGATAGAAGCGGCGGTACTCCACGCGATACCCGGCCGCATGCCAGGGGGCCGCGGTGGCTTCGAGGGTCAGCGGATCGGCGAGCGTCAGGTCAACGACGAGTAGGCGACGCGCCTCCGTCTGGCAGGCCGCACTGAGGACCAACAGGAAGAGACAAAGGTGCCTCACCGTCTCGGCTCGACCAGACGGTTGTACTTGCGCAGCGCGGCGCGCAGCCGGTCATGCGGCAGCGCATACACCCGCATGCCGTTGATTCCCGTCATCGTTTCGGCCGCCACCATCGCGTTGACGATCGCTTCCTCGGTCGCCTGAATCGTGGCCTCGAACAGCGGGCCGATCCGCTCATTCGGCAGCATCATCACGCTGACATTTGCATCGGGCCTCGCCGCGCCGGGATTGGCGGTCGAGAACGCGACGAAGATGTCGCCGGACGAATTTCCACCGGTACCGCCGAGCCGGCCGACGCCGAGCGCGGCGCGCTTGGCCATACGCTTGAGCTGATGAGGCAGCAGCGGCGCGTCGGTCGCGACCACGATGATGATGGATCCCTTGTCGGCATCCGCACAGCGGCGGCCGGCCCGAACCGTGCCGCCCGGTAGCGAGTCATAGCACGGCAGCAGATCGGGAATCTCCTGGCCAACGGGGACGCCGGCGATCGAGAGGCGCGCGCGCGAGCCGTAGTTGCATTGCACGAGTACACCGACCGTGTACCCCCCACCCCCCCGGTCTGCGGGGAGCCGTCGCGACGCCGTGCCGATGCCGCCCTTGAATTGGTTGCAGATCATGCCGGTTCCGCCGCCGACGTTGCCTTCGGCCACGGGCCCGCCCCGCGCGCTGTCGAGCGCCGCGAACGCGTGCTCTTTGGTGACGTGAAAGCCGTTGATGTCGTTGAGCGATCCGTCCCACGTTTCGGCGACGATCGGCAGCGACCAATCGAATTCGAACCCCTTGCGCACGAGCCACTCGATCACGGCGTCGCGCACCACCCCGACACTGTGGGTGTTCGTGATCATCACGGGCCCGGCGAGAAACCCGGACTCCTCGAGCCAGGTTGTGCCGGTCATCTCGCCGTTGCCGTTCAGTGTGAACCAGCCGCCGAAGACGGGATCGCCATTCGTCGCGCCGCGCGGGAAGACCGCGGTGACACCAGTGCGCACAGGACCCCGCCCGACGACGAGCGCGCCCTGGCTCGCGATGATCGTGCTGTGTCCGACGCTGACACCGGCGACGTCGGTGATGGCGTTGAGCGGACCGGGCGTACCGTCGAAGGGGACGCCGAGGTCGCGCGCGCGGGGACGCGCCTGGGCTGTCAGGTCGGCGGTTGCGAGCACCAACCCGAGCAGCAGCGACAGAGATCGCATTCGCTAGGTCACCACCGCGTAGGGGAGCAGTGCCCGCCGCATATCGGCGGCGGTTGGCCAGCGCGCTTCGCGCGCCTTGGAGAGCGCCTTCATGACCGTGTCGCTGAGTGCCCGCGGCACGTCTCGCCGCAGCTTGCGGAGATCCGGCGGCGGCGCATGCTGCTGCATGTCGAGCACGGCGGCGGCGCTGGCCGCGGCGAAGGGCGGCCGGCCGGTGAGCGCCTCGAACAGGACCACGCCGAGCGAGTACAGATCGGTGCGGCCGTCGATATCGGGAGAGCCGCCCGCTTGCTCGGGACTCATGTACTCCTCCGTGCCCACGACGAACCCGCTGCGCGTCACCCGGTCTTCGCCCGAGCTGGCGATGGCGCGCGCGATCCCGAAGTCGACGAGTACAGCCCCGCCGCCTTCTGCCGAGAGCACGATGTTGTCGGGCTTGATGTCGCGATGGGCGAGGCCGTGCTCGTGTGCGTGTCCGAGCGCTTCCAGCACTTCAGTCGCAACGCGGACCGCCCGGTCGATCGGCAACATGCGCTCGCGCCGCAGCACCTGCCGCAGCGTCTCTCCCGCGACGAACGGCATCACGAACCAGAGCAGATAATCGGTCTCGCCGGAATCAAGCAGTGGGGCGATGTGCGGGTGGTCCAGTTTGGCGGCCCAGCGGATCTCGCGCAGGAAGCGATCGGCGGCGACCGAGACCGCGAGCTCGGGATGCAAGACCTTGATCGCGACCTTGCGGCCGTCTTTGTCGAACGCGCCGTACAGCGTGGCGTTGCCGCCGCGCCCCACCGCGGTGATGACGTTGTAGCGGTCGCCGAGGGCCTGGCGCACGCGCCCGATCAGTTCGCGAGCCATCGCCTAAACAATAGGGCGCGGAAATGCGTGCGGCTATGCTGGCCGGTAGGCTGGAAAGCAAAGGCGGCTCCTGGAGCGGAGCCGCCTCGATTCTCTGCCCTTTCTACGACGTGCCTACGGCGAAATGAGCAGGTTGTCGATGAGCGCGATGAATCCGTTCATCCCGAGGTCGATTTTACCGATCCCGCCCGCATGGGTGATCGTGACCGTCTCCTGCCGGAAAACGAATCCGCTGACGGACGTGTACGTCGACACATTCGAACGAACGATCTCGGCGCCCAGGATCGGAGCGCCGATTCCGTCGAACGCGGCGACCGGGAATACCGCAATGTCGTTGTTGCCGCGCAGTTGGAACCTCACGGTACCCGGGGGAGCCGCGAAGACCATCGTCGTGGTTCCGGAGCAGAATCCTCCGGCCGGTGCGCCGGCAGACGTCACGCTGTGATTCGCCGGGCCGCCCACCGGATCGTACGCGCTCGATGAGAGGAACAGCTGCGCATTCGTGAGCGTGGGGCAGACGAGTCCCGCGTACGAGAACACCACGCCGCGGCTCGCGTATTCGTTCGTCACCGCACAATTGGCGCACGTCGGCGAACCATCAGGGTACGTCTCGAAATCGATGACGCCGATCTGCGGCGTTCCGGTCGCGGCGATCAGCGCGGGACTATTGGTCACATAAGTCGTGGTGACCTGCAGCGTGTTGACGCCCAGCCGCAGCCGCCAGGAGACCGTCGCAGTGCCCAGAGCATCGGTCAACACCGGCTGGCTCTCGACCACAGAGCCACCGCCGCCGGTGACCGTGAAGGTGACCGCCTGCCCCACCACCGGTATCAACGCGCCGTGATGGACGTTTTGCACCTGGACCGCAGCCTGAACCGTCGAGCCGGCAGGAGCGATCGCGCCGTCGCCCGACGTCACCGTCATCGTCGCATGCCGGGCCCATCCAAAGCGGCTGAAGCTGGACGTACTCCCACCCGCGCCGAAATCGACCGCGTGCAGGGCGCGGGGTTCGATGATGCGCTCGATTCCCCGAGTCACCGCCGACCATCCGGCCTTGGCGATGTCGCCGAGCCGGCCGGATCGAATTGCCGCGCCGATCGACGGCGGCGTCGCTCCAAACCCATCGCAGCTGAGGAACGGCGCGGGGACTTCGCCCAGAGGCACCGCTGGTCCCGTCAACTGTCCGAGGATTTCTTCGCGCCGATGGAGCTCGAACGGGGGCGCATTCTCGTGACCGGCCATGCCCGGGATCTGGAAGCACACCCCGACGACAACCGGGATCTGGAACAGCAAGTCGGTGCCATCGACGCCGAGGCCGTGTAGATCGGGATCCGTCCGGAAGCGGTAGCAGCCCTCCAGCTCCTCGAGCCCAGTGTTGAGGCAGCTCGTTTCCGGCTGGCCGTCATGCACGGGGATGCGCTCGATGATGACGACGACCTGATCGATCCCGGGCGGCAGCCAACCGTTGGTGAACCGCGCGCCGGCAAATCCGGTATTCGTTGTCACGTCGAACGTACCGGCGGGGATGACATTCGGCACGACCTGCTCCACACGGTCGTTCGCATTACTCGATCCGAATGCGCCCTGTTCGATCCGCACTTTGATCGGCAGCGTCCGGCCATCCTGGAAGGGCACGATCTCACCGGTCTTGAGGCTCTTCATGCCGCCGGGCACCGGGTCCATGTCCAAAAACCCGAGTGGCGTCCCGCCGACGGCGCCACGCACGATGATGCGATAGAAGCTGGTGGCGATCAGCGGCGACGATTGCGTGTCCCAGTTGAGCTGGTACTGCTCATTCGACGCGTCGAGCCCCATTCTCGCGGGACCGAAGACGCGGGTCGCATTCAAGCAATCCACCGCCGGAACCAATCCGGGATCCGCCGCCAACTCGCAGACTTCCACGAACGGTGAGAGGTGCGAGTTGAATTGTCCCGGATCGAAATTCGGCGAGCCGACAGGATTCGGAACGAGCGGGGGGAGAAAGAAGAAATCTGGGTTACCGGAGTGGGCGCCATCGACGATCAGAGCGCGGATGCTGCCGGGTTGTTGGGGTTGGACTGGTGCGTTTTCCCTACACGCGGCGAGAATGACGAAGATGCTGACACCAAGAAAACGCGTGACCGGCTTCATTGGCGCTCCTGCGCGACCACAGGGACCCGCGATGCGTGGCACGTCCAAGGGCGCGCCAGGGACGACGGGCGACGAATCAGCGGAATGCCTAAAAATCTCCTGGGGCTAATTCCCGCGCTAGGCGTCCCTGCGATCTAGACCACAGGGATGAAATCTTATCGCGCGCCGATCAGCGCCTTGAAGCGCGGGTCGTCCTGAATGGGGCGCCACCACCAATGCACGATCTTGCGAAAGCCCTCGCGGTGCTTGGGGTTCGCCACCAGGTACTCATCCAGCAGCCGCAGCGCTTGATCCTTGTCACCCAGCATCACCCGCACGAACGCCTCGTAGCCCAGCAGCTCTTTCTGCGGGTCGATCTCGGCGGTGCCCTTGGAGCGGTCCAGCACGTGTCGCGCGCTGTCGGTCAGGCCGGCGCGAGTCAACACCGCGGCGACGAAGATTTGCTCATACAACTGCGTGTAGGGGCGGTTGCGCTCCGGAGTAAGACGCACCACGTCAGTCGCGAGGCGCCACGCCGAGCCGACGTCCGGATCGGCCGCGTTCGTCGTCATCATCATCAATTGGCAATGCACGAGCTGCGGATTGGCGGGGAAGCGCCGGTGTCCTTTCTCGCACCAGTCGCTTGCCGGCATGAACAACTCCAGGTCATACGACGTGACGAACAGGCGAAACAGAATCGCCTCGGCGGAGGAGAGATACGCATCCGTCTCGTAGGCGGTGCGCGCGGCGCGGTTTGCATCGACGAGATCGCGGCGCTGATAGTAGAGGACCGACAGGACGTTCCAGGCACCCGCCTGCGTGGGATTCAGGCGCGTCGCATTCTCGAGATCCGCTTGCGCCTGCGCGATGAGCTTGTCCGCAGCGGCGGGATCGGGCTCGAGCCCGCGGGAAAAGCGCGCGAACGAGAGGGTGCCGCGGATCTCGAGCGCGTCGGCATTCTGCGGCTGCGCGGCCAGCGCGCGATCCGCGTGCCGCAGGCCGAGCGTCAACCACTTGTCGGCCTCGCGCGGCTCTCGCTCGAGACGCGAGCGCTGATACGCGACGCGCGCGCGTTGCACGATGGGCTCGCCCCAGCGGCGGTCCGCCTGTTCGGCGATATCGAGCAAGGAGTCCGCTCGGGCGCACTGCGCTGCCGCCGCGGCGGGATCCGCACCGCTCGCCGCAGCCGCGTCCTTCTGCGCCTTTTGGGCGCGCTGGACGAGTGTCCAGGCGTCGACGCTCGCGGTACCGGCGCGCTCCTCGCGCAGCTTGACCTCGTCGCCGAGCCGCTCGCGGAGAAAGAGGGCGGCCTGGCTGACGAGCGAGTCACGCATGGCGAGCGGCGCGCCGATTGGCAACTCGAAGCTCTGGCGCCGCACGTCCGCGCCGCTGGCGCCGTCAACCAGCCGAACGGTAACGCGCGCGCGAGAACCGACTGGCTCGACTGCACCCTCGACCAGCGTACCGGCTACGAGCGCGCGCGCGATCGAGTCGCGTGAGACGTCGCGACCGCGGAAGGGCGCCACGCCGCCGCGCGACACGACATCGAGCGCGCGAATCGCGCTCAGTTGATCGATCAGTGCCTCGCTGAGTCCATCCGCGAGGTAGCGGAGTGAGCTGTCGCGGCTCTGATCGCTGAAGTAGAGCACCGCGACGCGATTCTGTGCGAGCGCCCCGCTCCCCCCGCTCCCGCCCCCGCCCCCGCCGTGGCGGCGGCCGAACAGCAGCCAGGCGCCGGCGGCCAGCACGATCACCCCGACGCCGATCCCGAAGCTCGCGCGGCGTCGCCACGCGACCTGCGCGCGCGACGGCCGTCGCGCCGCGGTGATGCGCGAGACGTGTCCCGTGCTCGCGGACGTAAGCGCTTTCGCGAATTCCCCCGAGGTCTGAAAGCGATCGGCCGGCACCTTCTCGAGCGCGCGCTCGATCACCACCTCCAGCTCGTCCGGAATGGCGTCGCGCACGATCTTGAGCCGCGGGACCGCGTCGAGCGAATGGCGCGCCATGATCGCCTGCGCCGTCGGTCCGGTAAACGGCGGCTGGCCAGCGAGCGTCTCGTAGAGCACGCACGCGAGACTGTAGATGTCGCTGCGACGGTCCACTTGTCCCGACCCCGAGGCTTGCTCGGGCGGCATATAGGCGGGGGTGCCGATGGCCAGCCCGGTCTGCGTCAGCTTGTCGCCGCCCGCGGCGCTGACGGCGCGCGCGATGCCGAAGTCGGTGACGATCGCGTGACCGCCCGACAGCATGATGTTCTCGGGCTTGATGTCGCGATGCACCACATCGTGGTCGTGCGCGTAGGCAAGTGCTTCCGCCACTTCGCGCGCGATCTGCAGCGCATCGTCGACCGGCAGCTGCGGCTCCCGCTCCAGCCGGTCGCGTAGGGATTCGCCTTCGACGAACGGCATGACGTAGTACAGCGTCCCGCCCGCGTCGCCCGAATCGTAGACCGGCAGGATGTTGGGATGCTGCAGGCGGGCGGCGAGCTTGATCTCGCGCAGGAACCGGTCGCGGCCGAGGGCGATAGCGATCTCGGGCCGCACCGTCTTCAGCGCGACGAAGCGCTCGTGACGCGTGTCGCGCGCGAGGTAAACCAGCGCCATTCCTCCACGCCCCAGCTCCCGATCGATGACGTAGTGATCGGGCAGCGCGGCGTTCAATGCTGCAAAGGGATCAGTCACCTGGATAACGATAGTTGTGGCGCACTTGCTCAGCGAGCGCCCGGGGCAGCGCCCGCAGGTCGGCGACGGCCCAGGGCCGGTCGCTCGTGACGAGCAAGCGCCCATCGGCCGCATCGACCACGATCATTTGTACCCGCACCGAATCGTGGCGCGCCGCGATCGGGTCGAGGCGCCCATAGATCGCCAGGCCGGCGCTGGTGCGCCGCGCGAGATCCAGCGCCGCAAGCTCGGGGCGTGACTGACCGCGCCAGCGCTCGCGCACGACGGCCTGGGACACCGCGACGAGCGGCGGCATGCTGTCGAGCTGCGCCGTGAGCCCTTCCGCCAGGCGCACGCGCCAGGGTTCGAGACCGGGCACGAAGATGTCGAATGGTGCAACCGCGGCGAGCTGCGGGTTGGGTGCATGACGGCGCGCGTAGCGCACGAAGCTCACCGAGCCCGCGATGGTGAGCATCACGGCCAGCGATGAAAGTCCGATGAGCAGACGCTTTGAGGTCAATTGGCGCCCTCCTACGCGCGCGGGTAGCTTCGCATTCTGCTCACCCGTTCACAAGGAGTTTCCCGCATGATGCGCCGTTCCACGCTCGCGATGGTATATGCTCTCATGGTCCTCCCCGCCCCGGGATTTGCGCAGCAGGCAGCCTCAGACAGCGTGCGACTGCATCAGCTATTCGCGCAGCAGTGGGACTACACCATGCGCGAGTATCCGGAGTTCGCGACCTCGGTGGGCTACCCCGGCCAGAACGCGCGCTGGACCGATTACTCGCTCGAGGCGATCGCCCGGCGCAAGCGCGAGCTGAACGATCCCTTGAACGCGCTGCGCACGATCGATCGCGCGAAGCTCGGCCCCACCGATCAGCTCAACTACGACCTGTTCCGGCGCAATCTGACCACCGCGCTCGAGGAGAGCCGCTTCCCCGGCGAGCTGATGGCATTGACCCAGCTCGATGGCGTGCAGCAGGATGTGCCGAGCACGATCGCGAAAATGCCGGCCGGCAGTGTGACCGACTACGAAGATATCCTCGCTCGGTTACGCGCCGTGCCGGTCTTGGTCAACCAGACGATGGTGCTGCTGCAGCGCGGCGTGGCATCCGGAATCACACCGCCCCGGATCACGCTGCGCGACGTGCCGTCGCAGGCGCAGGACCTGGTGGTCGACGATCCCCTCACCAGTCCATTGCTCACAGCCTTCACGCACTTTCCCGCCGGCGTGCCGGCGGCGGACCGGGAGCGGTTGCGCGCGGCGGCGGTAGCCGCCTACCGCGATTCCGTCGCACCGGCGTTTCGGAAGTTGAGCGTATTCCTGCGCGACACATATCTGACCGGCGCACGCACCACCACCGGGATGCGCGACCTTCCCAATGGGTTAGCGTGGTACCAGGTCCGGGCCCGCGCGTCCACCACGACCGACCTCACCCCCGAACAGATTCACGCCATGGGACTCGCGGAAGTGAAGCGGATTCGCGGCGCAATGGACAGCGTCATCGCGGCCAGCGGGTTCAAGGGCACTTTCGCGGAGTTCGTGCAGTTCTTGCGTACCGATTCGCGCTTCTATTGGACCACGCCCGACGATTTGATCCATGCATCCCGCGAGCTCATGAAGCGCATCGATCCCGAGTTGACGAAGCTCTTTGGCACCCTGCCCCGACTCCCGTACGGTGTCTCGCCTATTCCTTCTTATTCAGAGCGCTCGCAGACCACAGCGTACTACCAGCCGGGGAGCCCGCTGTCGCATCGCGCCGGCACCTACTTCGTCAACACCTACAATCTTCCCGCCCGCCCGAAGTGGGAGATGGAAGCGCTCTCGCTCCACGAAGCGGTGCCCGGGCACCACCTCCAGATTGCGCTGGCACAGGAGCTCGAAGGCGTGCCCGAGTTCCGCCGCTTCGGTGGCTACACCGCCTTCGTCGAAGGCTGGGGCCTGTATAGTGAAAGCCTGGGTGGGGAGCTGGGTCTCTATACCGATCCGTACAGCAAGTTCGGCCAGCTCACCTATGAAATGTGGCGCGCGATCCGCCTCGTCATCGACACCGGGATTCACACGATGGGATGGACCCGCCAGCAGGCGATCGACTACTTCAAGGCCAACGCCGCCAAGACGGAGCACGACATCACGATCGAAGTCGATCGCTATGTCGTCTGGCCCGGGCAGGCACTCGCCTACAAGATCGGAGAGCTGAAGATCAAGGAGCTGCGGGCCTACGCGACGACGACGTTAGGCAGCCGGTTCGACGTGCGCGCGTTTCATGACCAGGTGCTGGGCGCCGGGGCCGTGCCACTCGATGTGCTCGACGCCCGCATCCACGCCTGGGTGGCGTCGGTCCAGGGGGGGCCGCGCTAGTGGCTCTGCACCGGTCGCGGCGGCGGCCGCCTCGGTGGCAGTAGCGCCAGGCGCACTGTGCC
>Ga0137390_10003876_pt1 | contig 12331 bp, 10 predicted proteins | sample 15con2h24AmetaG_FD_104937 | JGI IMG/M metagenome (GOLD analysis project Ga0137390, IMG submission 104937) | Vadose zone soil microbial communities from Angelo Coast Range Reserve, California, USA - 15con2h2.4A metaG | ecosystem: Environmental > Terrestrial > Soil > Vadose zone > Saprolite... | reverse complement strand
GATCGACCATGGTGTTGATCGTGTTCTTCAGCTCGAAGAACTCGCCCTTCACGTCCACCGTGATCTTCTTCGACAGGTCGCCGTTCGCGACCGCGGTCGTCACCTCCGCGATGTTCCGTACCTGGCCGGTCAGGTTGCCCGCCATCGAGTTGACGCTGTCGGTCAGGTCCTTCCAGGTGCCCGCCACGCGCTTCACCTTGGCCTGGCCGCCGAGCTTGCCTTCCGTACCGACCTCGCGAACCACGCGCGTGACCTCGGAGGTGAACGAGCCGAGCTGGTCCACCATACTGTTGACGATCATGGCGGTCCGGAGGAACTCACCTTCCAGGCGCCGGCCGTCCGCCTGGAGGACCATCGACTGCGAGAGATCGCCCTTGGCCACCGCGCCGATGACACGCGCCGTCTCGTGCGTGGGGGAGACCAGATCGTCGATGAGCGAGTTCACCGATCCGATACAGTCGACCCAGCCGCCTGTCATCTCCGCCGCCGATGCTCTCTGTGTGATCTTGCCTTGCTGACCCACCACGCGGTTCAGGCGGTCGAGCTCCGAGGCGAGGCGCTCGTTCATTTCGGCGACGTCGTTGAAGGTGTCGGCAATCTTTCCTGCCATCCCCAGCCAGTTCATCGGCAGTCGAACCGAAAAATCGCCCCGCTGGAACGCCTTCAGTGCCTTGAGAAGGCTTGCGGAGTCGACCTCGTCAATGGAAGACGGCGGAGGGATAACCATGTCTTAGGCTCCTTGATGGGAGGAGTTCGTCCGTGCTGCGCGCCGGCCTTGAGTCATCGGGCAAAACCGCAAACCATGGCATCATCGGTGCCAGAACCGCTAAGCTGTCGAGGCCATCAACGAGTCATTATTTATCGGTGAGTTACAAGTCCTTCCCCTGATCGCTCGAGGTGGTGTCATCGGGAAATATTTTTTCGGTCAGTAAATATTTCCGGGGCGCTTTTACCAACCACCGGAATTCGACGGAAGAATTGACTTTTTCTGGCTGACAAAGACTTGACCAGAGACGGTTACGGACGGGGGGACGATCGCCGCCGCGCTGGGAGCTAGCCCGCTTCAGCCCTCGAACGGATAGAGAGGCTTGCGCCGGTTCCTGTAGGTGAAGAGCCGGAGGTCGGAACTGGTGCAGCCGTCGCCGTCGCACATCACGATGTGCCGCGCGATCGGCTCGAAGCCGGCGCGGAAGTGCTGGCGCGACTTGATGAGAACGTAGCGCTTGCGGCGCGGATCGATGCCGCAGTGGGTGAGCACGCCCAGATCGAACGGCCCGCAGCGCCGCTCGGCGACGAGCATCTGCATGGAGCCCGTGTCGAGTACCGCCGTGCGGCCCATTCGCACGGGGGTGCCGGTGGCCATGGGCCCGGTGACCACGAACTCCCCGTCCGTGATGCGCGTCACCCTGCCGGTCACGGTCAGCGGCTTGCCCATGAGATTGATGTGCGGCATGTCGATACGGCCGCCCAGGTCCAGCGTCACGCCGGCCGCCGTGCCCGCCTCGACGATCCGCTTGACGGCCGCGGGATCGCAGATCGGCCCCGCCGCGACGTCCTCCAGGCCCTGGCGCATGGTCTCCTCGATGACGCTCATCACGTCCTGGGTTCCTCCGGACGCGGTGTTGTCGCCGTGGTCCACGAGGATAATGGGCCCGTCTCCGAGCGTCCGCGCGTGCGCGATCTGGGAGGCGAGCGGCGCGCCCGAGTACAGGAACGCGTCGCGACGGTCCCACGCCATACCGAGCAGGCGGTCGAGCAGGGCCCGGCCTTTCTCGGCGCTCCGGTCGCAGACGATCACCGCCGACAGCGACGTGTGCGGGATGTCGGCGTGCGGAAAGCCGCCGAACACGGACGCGTTGAGCACCGCGCCGCTCGCCTCGGCCGCGATGGCCATGTCCATGATGTCCTTCATGGGCTGTCGGGACGGCGCGTGCACCAGTGTGCTCGTCATCATGGGGCGCCAGCCCCATACCATCGCTGGGTGGACCAGGCCGTCGAGGGCTCGCAGGAGCGTGCGCCCGGCGCGCCGGCCGGTCTCCGCCATGTCGACGTGCGGATAGGTGCGATAGCCCGTGACGACCGTGGCGTGCTCGACCATCTGCGCCGTCATGTGCGAGTGGAAATCCAGGCCGAGCGCGATGGGCAGCCGCGGCGCCACCGCGCGGATGCGCCGGAGCAGCTCGCCCTCTCCGTCGTCGAAGTGCTCGGCCACCATGGCGCCGTGCAGCGCGAGGAAGGCCGCATCGCAGCCGCTCCTGATCGCCCCCACGATCGCGCCGCACATCTCCTCGTAGGCGGCCTTCTCGACGTAGCCTGACGGGTGAGCGCCGGCTGCCAGTGGCACGACGACCTCTGCATTGGCCTCTTTCGCGACGTCAAGGAATCCGCCGATCTGGGTATTGGTGTCCCTGAACTCCTCGATGGCCGCCCGCCCGGAGAGCGGCCGGAACGACGCGAGCGGAGTCGGCACCGGCGAGAACGTATTCGTCTCGTGCATCATCATCGCGACCACGATCTTGCGGCCGGCCATGCGTCTTGTCCTTCTCGTGACCGGTCAGGCCTGCATGAACGCGTTGAGGTCCGGCGTCGCCAGCGAGCGATCGATGTAGCCGAACGTGCCCGTGTCCTTCGCCTCGCGCGCGGCGTCGACCAGGCCGGTCATCGCCGCGCGGTAGAGCGAGGTGGCCAGGCTGATCCGCTTGACCCCGGCTGCCTTGAGCTCGGCCACCGTGAAGGATTTGCCCTTGATGCCCGCCATGAAGTTGACCGGCTTCGACACGGCGGCGCAGACCGCGCGCACCGACGCCAGGTCAGGCAAGCCGGGCGCCATCAGCACGTCGGCGCCGGCCTTCTCGAAGGCCTGCAGCCGCTTGATCACGTCGTCGAGGTCAGGGTTGCCCCGGAGAAAGCTCTCCGTGCGCGCCGTCAGCGTGAACGGAAACGGCAGCGCGCGCGCCGCTTTCACGGCCGCCGCCACACGCTCGGTCGCCTGCCCGATGTCGTACAGCGGCCTGTCCTTGTCGCCTGTCGCGTCCTCGATCGAGCCGCCGACGAGCCCGACTCCCGCCGCCAGGCGGATGGTCTCGGCGGCCACCGACGGCGCGTCGCCGAATCCCTTCTCGAGATCGGCAGAGACGGGAAGGTCCACCGCCTCCACGATGGCGCGGGCGTGCGCCAGCGCCTCGTCGCGCGTCACCTTGCCGTCGCGCTTGCCGAGGATGCCGGCGGACGCGCCGCTCGACGTCGCCAGCGCCTGGAAGCCCAGCCCGGCCAGGATGCGCGCCGAGCCGGCGTCCCACGGATTTGGAATCACGAAGGCCGTCTCGTGCAGGGCGCGGAAGCGGGTGGCCTTGTCGTTCTGACTGACCGTCATGGAATGTCTCCTTACCAGGCGAGCGCGTAGGTCGGACGGCGCGGGTCGGCGCCGGCCGAGAGCACGCCGGTCTCGGGGTCGCGCCGGGTCACCACCGCGCCGACGCCGCAGGCGCCGATCTCGGTCACCGCGTGACCCAGGGTTCTGAGCTCGGCGCGCGCATTTTCAGGGATACCGCGCTCGACGTTGAGCTGGCCGGGCCGGTAGGCGCGCGGATAGAAGGAATTAACGAGGGTCTGGGTCGAGAAGCGCGGGGCCTCGACTGCCTGCTGGGGATTCATTCCGAAGACCAGCACGTTCAGGACGAGCTGCAGATCCGCCTGGGCCTGGTCGTCGCCCCCCGGACACCCGACGGTCATGGTGGGCACGCCGCCCTCGCAGATCGCGTAGCTCACCAGCGTGGTGCGCGGCCGCTTGCCGGGGGCGAGGACGTTGGGGTGCCCCTCCTCGAGGACGAACATCTCGCTCCGCGTGCTGAGGGTGCAGCCCACCTCGGGCATGAAAGCCGATTTCCTGAACACCCCACCGCTCGGCGTCAGACAGATCATGTTGCCGTCGCGGTCGATCGCCCCGATGTGCGTGGTGCCGTCGGCCGCCGGCACCGCGGCGCCAGCCCCGCTCGTTCGAAGGCCCGCCCCCGTCGCCACGCCGCCCCGGCGACGCGGATCGCCGGGCGCAGGCGCTTCGGGCGCGGCGCGATCCATGCGGATGAGCGCGGCGCGCTCCCGCATGTATGCAGGCGCCAGCAGCTCCGTGATCGGCACGTCTTCAGCGTCGCCGTAGTAACGTTCGCGGTCGGCAAAGCAGAGCTTCAGGGCCTCCGTCACCACGTGGATGTAGCGCGCGGAGTTGTGCCCCATGACGCGCAGGTCGAAGGTCTCGAGCATGCCGAGAGCCTGGAGGAGGACGGGCCCCTGGGTCCATGCCGCCTGGCCGAGGATCTCGCGTCCGGCGAACGACACCCGCACCGGTGTCTCGAGCCGTGCGCGGTAGCCGATCAGGTCGGCAGCCCGCAAGAGTCCCCCCACCCGCTCGGAGAAGGCGCCGATCGCGGCCGCGATGTCGCCGCGATAGAAGCGCTCGCGCGCGGCGGCGATGCCGGCTATCCGGTGTCCGCGACCCTGTGCATCGGCCTCGACGAGCCGCTGGAGCGTGCCGGCGAGCGCGGGCTGCGCGAAGAGCTCGCCCACCTCCGGGGCGCGACCACCCGGGTAGAAGACGGCGGTACCTCCGGGCGGATAGAGATCGAACTGGAGCCGGCTTTCCGGAATCGCGAGGAGCCGGTGCATGTACTCATACATCGGGAAGCCGTGCCGGGCGTACTCCACCGACGGCGCCAGGACTTCGCTCACGCTCTTCGTGCCGAAGGTCTCGAGGAGTGTCAGGTAGGCGTCCACCGCGCCCGGCACCGTGAACGACAGGTGGGCGTCCGGCCCTGGCCCTGTCGGGATGCGATCGAGCCCGCGCCCACGGAAAAAAGCGACCGTCGCGAGAGCGGGCGCCGTGCCCTGGCCGCTGACGGTGAGCATCTTTCCGCTGCGCGAGTCGTGGATGACCGCCACGCACTCGCCGCACAGCGTGTAGGACGCGGTCGGCTCCACAACCGCGGCGGCGAAGCCCGAGGCCACGGCCGCGTCGAAGGCGTTGCCGCCGGAGAGCAGCATGCGCATGCCGGCCATCGACACGAGGGGATGACCCGCCGACACCACCCCGTGCGTACCGGACACCACGGGCCGCGTGGTCGTCAGTGAAGTCGCGTGGTGTTCTGACTGGGGGAGCTGTCCGGTCATCGAATTGAAGGCGTGAAGGTGGGGAAGCCGGCGATCAGTGGAAGAAGACGCCGGCGTCGATGTTCAGCGTCTGCCCGGTGACGCTGTCCGACCTGCAGAACGCGAGCACTTGGTCGGCCACGTCCTCGACGCTCGCGGCACGCTTGAGGACAGCGCGCTGGAGCGCGCCTTCCACCTGCTCGGGCCGGAGCCGCGACGTCATCCGCGTCCCCTCCATGAGACCGGGGGCGACGCAGTTCACGCTCACGTGCGGGGCCAGCGCCACCGCGAGGCAGCGCGTCAGGTGGATGAGCCCGGCCTTGCTGGTCGCGTAACCAATACTGCTTCCACCCGGTTGAAGCCCCGCGACCGAGGCGATGTTCACGATGCGACCGGAGCCGCTCTTCTTGAGGTGCGGCGCGGCCGCGCGCGCCAGGAGGTACGGCCCGCGCAGGTTGGTGGCGAAGAGGCGGTCCCACACTGCGGCGTCGAGGGACTCGAGGTCAGGGAACGGAATGCTGATGTTCCACCCGGCGTTGTTGACGAGCATGTCGAGACGGCCGAATTTCTCCGCGGCCGCCGCGACCGCCGGAGAAACGGCGGCGGCGTCCGTCTGATCGAGCGCGACGTTCCACGCCCGTCGCCCGAGGGCCTCGGCGGCGGCGCAGGACTCGCGCGCCGCGTCCTTGCGCTCGAGATAGGTGATGACGATGTCCGCCCCCGCGCCCGCCAGCGCGCGGACAATGGCCGTTCCGAGGAGACCGGACCCGCCGGCTACGAGCGCGACGCGATCTTTCAGATCCATGGCGTAAGGGAGACTATCACAGCACCGCCTCGGCGATGCGCGTGAGCTCCCGTCCCATCTCGGCCTCCGTCTTCACCGTCGCCGGCCGCACGAGGACACGGTTCGCGCCCGCGTCGAGGAGGCGCCGGATCAGGTCGCGGTCGGCCGGCTGGCCATGGACCGTGATGCTGATGGCGGACGGGTCGCGGCCGGCGTCCTTGGCGAGCCGGTCGAGCGTGGCGCGGCTCTCCCGGAGCTGATCCGGCGTGACGCGATTCGGCAGCCACCCGTCGCCCCAGGCCACGATGCGCTGGAGCACGCTCTTGGCGCCGCCCCCCAGGAGCACCGGCGGGTGCGGCTTCTGCGCCGGCTTCGGGTAGGAGCGGACCGGGGGGAAGTTGTAGTACTTGCCGTGGAATTCGGCCTCGGTTTTGGTCCACAGCTCCTTCATGGCGAGGATCGACTCTCGCGTCTGCGTCCAGCGGTGGTCGAAATCGCCACCCATGATCTCCGTCTCCTCCCGCAACCAGCCCGCGCCGATGCCGAAGAGGAACCGCCCGCCGCTGAAGTGATCGAGCGTCGAGACCTCCTTGGCCAGCACCAGCGGATTGCGCTCGGGCACCAGCACGATGCCGGTCCCGAGCTTGATGCGGCTCGTCGTGCCGGAGGCGCGCGCCAGCGCAACGAAGGGATCGACGAAGTGCGAGTAGCTCTCGGGAATCACGCCGTCTTCGGAGCCCGGGAAGCGGCTCTTCGTGTGCACCGGGATGAACGGGTGCTCGGCGCAGAAGAACGACTCGAAGCCGAGCTCCTCAGCCTTGCGGGCCATGAAGCCGACGTCGACCAGGTAGGCGGGCAGGGGCACGGAGATGCCGACGTTCACTGAGGCCTCCTTCGTGTGGTCAGTCGAAGATGACGCCGCCGTCGACGTTGAGTGACTGGCCGGTGATGTTGCGCGCGCCCGGCGACGCCAGGAAGACGGCGAGCGCGGCGACGTCCTCGGGATCGTTGGGACGGCCGAGCGGGATGGCGGCATTGCGCCGGCGCTTCATGTCCTCCACGGAGAGGCCTTCATCGCGGGCGCGGGTGGCGACGTTGTCCTCCGAGAGCGCGGTGACGGTGGTGCCGGGGCAGATCGCGTTCACGTTGATGTTGTGGCGCGCGAGCTGCTGCGCGGCGGTGCGCGTGAGCGAGATCAGGCTGCCCTTGCTCGCGGCATAGATCGCGTTCGAGGTGCCCGCGTACCCCTTGCCGGCGATCGACGCGATGTTGACGATGACGCCGCTGCGCCGCGCGATCATCTCCCGCGCCACGCGCTGCAGGCAGAAAAACGCGCCCTTGGCGTTGACGCTCATGATGCGGTCCCAGTCCGCTTCGGTGAGATCCATGATGTAGGCGCGCCGCGTGACCCCGGCATTGTTCACGAGGAGGTCGATCCGGCCGAAGGTCGCCATCACGCGCTGCACCATCTGATCGATGCTGGCGATATCCGAGACATCGGTGTCGAGCGCCAGGCCCTGGCGTCCGAGCGCCGCGACGGCGTCCGCCGTTGACTTGGCGAGTCCGGCGGCGACGTCGACGGCGGCGACGTGAGCGCCCGCACGGGCCAGGGCCAGAGCGGTCGCCCTGCCGATGCCGCTGCCCGCTCCCGTGACTATCGCGACGCGGCCGTCGAGAACCATGGGGGCAAAGAATACCTCAGCTCGGCCGCGGCGTGCGGATTGCCTTTCGGGCCTCGGGTCGGTACTCTGGCCTCCGCACCTGACCCCTCTCCCGGAGGCAGCCCCATGAGCAATCGCGCCATCGTCGTCGATCCCGAAGCGCCGGGCCGACTCGTCATCCGCTCGGTCGCCGACCCCGTCACCGACCGTGGCGAAGCGCTGGTGCGCGTTCGCGCGATCTCGCTCAACCGGGGCGAGGTCAGACGCGCGGGCATGGCGCCCGCCGGCTGGCGTCCGGGCTGGGACCTGGCCGGGGTGGTCGAGCGCCCCGCCGCCGACGGCTCGGGCCCGCGTGCCGGCGCTCGCGTCGTCGGGTTTTTGCCCGAAGGGGCGTGGGCTGACCGGGTCGCCGTGCCGACCCATGCTCTCGCCGAGCTGCCCGCCAAGGTCACCTTCTCGCAGGCCGCGACCTTCCCGGTGGCCGGCCTCACCGCACTGCGCGCTCTTGGCAAGGGCGGCTTGCTGCTCGGGCGTCGCGTGCTCGTCACCGGCGCCACCGGCGGTGTCGGCGATTTCGCGGTGCAGCTCGCGCGGCTCGCGGGAGCCCACGTGACGGCGAGCGCCCGGCGCGCCGACCAGGTGGCGGCGCTGCGCCAGCTGGGCGCCCACGACGTGGTGGTGGGCGAAGAGATTCCGGCCGCGCCAAAGTACGACGTCATTATCGAGTCCGTGGGCGGCCGCACTCTCGGCACCGCCCTCGCCGCCCTCGAGCGCGGCGGGGTGTGCGTCACGCTCGGAGTCTCGGCCTCCGCCGAGGTGACTTTCGACGCGCGCGCGTTCTTCGCCACCGGGCGCACCACGCTGTACGGCTTCTACCTCTTCACCGAGCTCGGCGCCGAGCCGGCCTCGGTAGGCTTGCGCCGGCTCGCCGAACTCGTGGACGCGGGGCAGCTCGCTCCCCACATCAGCCTGGAGCGGCCGTGGGCAGAGATCGGTCAGGTCTCGCAGGACCTGATGGCCCGCCGCTTCCCCGGCAAGGCCGTCCTGACGCTGGAGTAGGTGAGAACCCGACCCGACTTGTCTGCCACCGCTTCCGCTTCCGCCACCCGGCTGTCGACGTTTGCCGCCCTGAAGGGGCGGAACTACTGCCTCTACTGGTTCGGGCTCGTCTTCTACGTCCTTGGGCACCGCGCGGAGTACATGACCTTCGCCTGGATCACGTGGGAGCTGAGCCGGGATCCGCTGACGCTCGGCTATCTCGGCCTGGCGCAGGGCGTGCCGCTGGTCCTCTTCCAGCTCTTCGGCGGCGTCCTCGCCGATCGCATGAACCGGCTGCGCCTCCTGCTGATGACGCAGGTCCTGACCTCCGTGACCCTGGCCGTCGCCTTCGGCATGACGGTCTTCGGGTCGATACGCGTGGAGCACCTGCTGGTGCTGGCCGCGCTGAGCAATACCTTCCGGGCCTTCGACGAGCCGAGCCGGATGGCGCTGATCCCGCAGCTCGTCGAGCGCGATCGCCTCCCGAACGCGATCGCGCTCGGCTCCATACCGTGGCAGGCCGGCCGCATGATCGGCCCGTCGATCACCGGCATCCTGATCGCGGCCTTTGGCGGCGCCATCGGCTTCGGGATGGCGGCCGCCTCCTCCTTCATCGCGCTGGCGCTCTACAGCCGGCTGCGCCTGCACGCGGCCACGCGCGCCCACGATGGACAGCATGTCCTGCGACAGTTCATCGAGGGTCTCTCATTCGTCGCCAACAACTTCGTGTTCGCCGGACTCATCGGCCTGACTCTCTTCAACAGCCTGTTCGCGATGTCCTACCTGACCCTGCTGCCGATCTTCGCCGACGCCTACTTCGGGGCCGGCTCGACGGGCTATGGACTGCTCAACGCCGCCCACGGCACCGGCGCGCTGATCGGCTCCCTCACCATCGCGACCATGGCCCATCTGATCCTGCGCCGCGGCACCGCACTCCTGGTGGGGGCGGCCTCCCTCGGCGTGCTCCTGATCCTGTTCTCGAGATCTCCCGGGATGTGGCTCGCCCTGCCCGTGCTGGTGCTCGTCGGATTCTCCAACACCTTCTACCTGATGCAGGTCAGCACCTTCCTCCAGCAGAAGGTGCCCGATCACCTTCGCGGACGGGTGATGAGTCTCTACTCGCTCTGCTGGAACCTGCTGCCGTTGGGCGGCCTGCTCGCCGGCGCGCTGGCCGCGGCCGTGGACGCACGCTTCGCCGTGCTCTTCGGCGGCGCCATGGTGGCCGCGAACGCGCTGCTGCTGCTCACGTCCAGACGGCTCCGCTCGATCGGCGCAACCAGCCGAGAAGCCGCAAATAGTGTAGTCTGACCCGGCATCCCATCTCCTACCCAGGTCGGCGCGGGCGAACACGGTCCCGCCGGCCGCTGGAGGCGATACGAAGCGCAGCGACGATCGCATCCTGACCACGCACACCGGCAGTCTTCCGCGACCGCCGGCGCTTCGCGATCTCCTCGTGCGCCAGGACCGCGGGGAAGCCGTCGACACCGCCGCCCTCGCCCGCGAGTCCGAAGCCGCCGTGCGTCATGTGATCCGGAAGCAGCTCGAGTCGGGCATCGACGTCGGCAACGACGGCGAGCAGCCGCGCGTCGGCTTTTCAACCTATCCGGCAAGGCGGATGCGCGGCTTCGGTGGCGAGAGCAAGCGGCGCCTGGCGCTGGACCTGATCGACCACCCGGACTACACCGCGCGCCTCGCCCGCCAGCGCGCCGGAGCCGCCCGCATCACCGACGCGCCGCAGGCGGTGGCCGAAGTCGCCTACACCGACCTCGGCGAAGCGGTGGCCGAGTGCGAGCTGTTCCATCGCTGTACGAGCGCGGAGAGGAACCGCTTCGCCGAGCCCTTCATGACGGCGGCCTCGCCGGGCGTCATCGCCACCATCATGCTCGATGCCCACTACGGCTCGCACGAGCGCTACGTGCGCGCCCTCGCGCGGGAGATGCGGAAAGAATACGAGCTGATCGTGAGCCGGGGCTTCGTGCTCCAGCTCGACTGCCCGGACCTCGCCATGGAGCGCACGCGATTTTTCCAGGACGAGTCCCTCGACGGCTTCCTGGACGCCGTCGCGCTCCATGTGGACGCCATCAACGAGGCGGTGACGGCCATCCCGAAGGACCGCGTACGCCTGCATCTTTGCTGGGGCAACTACGACGGGCCCCACACGCACGACGTGCCGCTCGAGCCGCTCCTGCCGATCGTCTACCGCGCACGGGTCGGCGCGCTCTCACTGCCGCTGGCCAGCCCGCGCCACCAGCACGAATTGAAGGCCTTCCGCCGTCATCCTCTCCCCGACGGAATGCTCTTCCTGCCCGGCGTCATCGACTCGACGACCAACGTCGTGGAGCATCCGGAGGTGGTCGCTGACAGGATCGTCGCGGCCGCGGAGGCCGTGGGCGACCGGACCCGCATCCTCGCCGGCGTCGACTGCGGCTTCGGGACGTTTGCCGGCTCCCAGCTCGTCGAGGAGAGCGTGGTGTGGGCCAAGCTCAGAACGCTGCGCGAGGGCGCGGACCTCGCTACGAAGCGGCTATGGTGACGCGTCTCACCGCGGGCTTCGCCGCCCGGATCGACGGCGTCGACATCACGCGGCCCGTGGACGAGCCGACCTGGGCGGACATCCGCGCGGCGTTCGAGGAGCATTCGGTCCTCGTCTTCCGCGGGCAGACGCTCGACGACGACGCGCAGATCGCGTTCAGCCGGCGCTTCGGCGGGCTGGAGGTCACGCGCAGCATGAATCCGGCGGCGGGAACACCCTTCGCCCGCCAGTCGAACCTCGACATCAAGACGGGCGAGGTCATCCCGCCCGACGACCGGCGGATGGTCTACCAGCTCGCCAACATGCTCTGGCACAGCGACAGCTCCTTCAAAGAGGTGCCGTCGCTCTGCTCGCTCCTCTCCGCCCGTATCGTCCCGCCGGTGGGCGGCGCCACCGAGTTCGCGAGCACGCGCTGCGCCTACCCGGTTCTGCCCGAGCCCTTGAAGCGGCGCGTCGAGACGGCCGTGGCTGTCCACGACTTCTCGTGGTCGCGCGATCAGATCCGGCCGGGGTTCTTCACCGACAAGGAGCGCGCCGAGTTTCCGCCGGTGCGCCACCGGCTCGTCCGCGCGAACCCGGTCAACGGCCGCCGCGCGCTCTTCCTCGGCGCGCATGTTTCCCACATCGAGGGCATGCCGGTGGAGGAAAGCCGCGCGCTTCTCCGCGAGCTGCTCGAGCACGTCACCCGGCCGGAGTTCTGCTACCGCCACGAGTGGCAGGAGGGCGACCTCGTCATCTGGGACAACCGCTGCGTCCTCCACCGCGGCACGCCGTACGACACCGCGCGATACAAGCGCCTCCTGCAGCGAACCACTGTCTCCGGCGATCCGGCAGAGCCCGCGCCCGGGGCGGTCAACGACCACGACGTCATGACCACGAGGTAGCCCATGCGCAAGACGATTACCGGCACCGGCGGCATGCTGCTCATCCAGACCCTGAAGGACGCGGGGGTCGAGTACCTCTTCACCAACCCGGGCTCCGCCGAGACCGGCATCTTCGCGGCGCTGGTCGAGGACGACGAGCAGCGCTTGGTAGTCGGCAAGCACGAGGGGCTGGTCGCCGCCATGGCAGACGGATACCATCGCCTCTCCGGCAAGGTCGGCGTCGTCATCGCGCACGTCATGGGCGGCTCCTACCAGTTGGCCGGCCAGCTCTTCAACGCCCAGGTTGCCG
>Ga0137390_10003873_pt1 | contig 12334 bp, 16 predicted proteins | sample 15con2h24AmetaG_FD_104937 | JGI IMG/M metagenome (GOLD analysis project Ga0137390, IMG submission 104937) | Vadose zone soil microbial communities from Angelo Coast Range Reserve, California, USA - 15con2h2.4A metaG | ecosystem: Environmental > Terrestrial > Soil > Vadose zone > Saprolite... | reverse complement strand
TTTCTATCAGCAGAACGAAGCTTCTTTCCTCCGATTTCGAAAGTTATCATCGAATAGTGATGTTTATTGGGAAATAACAGACAAGATTGGTAATAAGTACTTGTTTGGGGAAACTTCTACTGCCAGACAGCAGGATGCATCCAATCCCCCTCGAATATTTAAGTGGTGTTTAGACCGAATCGAGGATGTCAATGGAAACTACATCACATTTAGCTATTCAAAAGATGGCGGCCAGATCTATCTCGCTGAGATTGAGTATGCGGCTCGGTTGAATACTCCACCTACGAATAGCGTCGAGTTTATAACAGAGAAACGAGACGACCAGTTTGATTCCTATTCTTTAGGATTCGCCGTCCGGACAGCGTTACGCTCTAAATCGATAGAGGTACGAACAAATGGCATCTTGGTCAAGAGATATTGTAGGCGAAGTTCGAATGGCACCGAAACCTTCGCGAATCGCTTTGTCCAGTAGGGCTTGATCTGGCGGTATTCAATCTTCTTGGTGCCCGCAATGATCTCGGCGAGCCACTCGCGCTCGATTGTTGTCGTGATCCGGTCGTAATGAATTGGCTTCATACAGTCGTGGGATAAGTACGAACTCAGAGGGTCTTTGGATCGCACTTGAGGGTTTTGGACTTGAGTGTGTCCTTAAGACACTTAAGCACACCTTCCAGCTTGGTGGCATCCGTTAGAGCGACATCCAGTTTTTTCAGAGCAGCATCCCGGAGATTCTTGTCTTGAGGCTTCCAATTATATGCAAGATCGATCAACTCCCGCGATTTCGCACTGACCAGACGATTGCCCTGTTCGGCCCGAGTACGTTTGTACCTCAACTTTCCAAAACGTCGACCTTGCCGTCCGGTCTGCGGAACTTTTCTGTTGGGTTTGTGAAGCCACAGAATAACCACGCGACGCGCTGGTAGATCACTCCTCGCTCACCTCAGGCTAAGCAAAAACTCTTATCGGAGTGCCAACGTCGCTATAGACAGAAGGGCAAAACCTATCGGTACGCCTACTTCCAGACGAAAATAAAACCTCCGAATAGCGGAGACTTTCTTTTTGATTTCAAGGATTGCTTTCGCCTGTTGAACCTCTACGGCGTGTTCGATGTCGTCGAATTTTGACGCTGACAGATTCTTTGACGACAAGTCATTGTACGCGTCCAACCAGTTCTTTAGGTTCTTCTCGTGGATCTTTTGTATCTGGCGATAGCCTAATTCTCCTTTACCCTGTGACGCCCGCTCGGCTTCGATCTCTTTAGCGAATTGTTCCTTATCCGCAGCGAGTTCTGCTTTTAGAGCCGCAAGACCATTTTCCAGCACGGAGATTTCCTGCGCCGATTCGGATCTTTTTCTCAACTCGGACAGGTCAACGCCTAAGAAGTCCTTGGCCGCACTGAACCCAGATTTCAAGGTTTCTGTGTCGTTTCGATCTGCCGAGAATGCTCGCTGGTAAAGTCGCGATGCCCTATCAAGTTCTTCGGCTAGTTCTAGCCAGAAGTATTGCTGAATTCGCTTCCGAAGCAGCCCTAGGCTAACCAACTCTGTGACAGCATGAGTCGAAGGCAAGTCCTTGATTTGCACAAAGCGTGCACGCTTAACGTCGATCCAGACTTTCGAGAGAAACAGAACGCAGAGGGCGACGATGAAAACGCTGTACAAGACCAACAGCTTGTGGTTAACGGTGAGTAGGGTGTCGCCTATTTTGATGGTTTCTAGTTTCAGCAAATTCATCGACGCGAATAATAGAGCCACAAATAGCAAACTCGCCTGATAGTGCACAGTTTCAGGGCCAAGGATCGGCTCCGTTTCAGCGATGGCTGAATCAAGCAGTTCTTGGTACTTTTTAGAAAAAACAGCGCGGTCTACCGAGGTAGCCTCCCCAAAAACAATTGGGGTATTATTTTCGATAGATCGTTCGATTTCCTCTTTTGCCCTCATCGCGATTCACTCCGTGCTGTCTAATCCTTGCCTTTCATGCACTTTTTCTTTATCTTTTCCGTCACTTCTGACTTCGGTACTTTTGGAAAAGGGCGTACCGTATTGAATCTGGAGATCAGGGTGGCCTCTCTTAAACTTTTTATTCGCTCGCAGCGTAGCCAAGATTTTGCGAGGGGAAAATATTGCCCGCCCCTTGGAGAAGTGTTGACCCGATCTTACGCAGGCAATTATCGCCCGTGCCTTATCCAACACCACAGCTTCCTCGCGTTGTAACTCACCACGAGGTGTAAACAGGAACTCCTGAGTGCTGCCTTCTGCTGTATCGACGGCTGTCGACTGGAGAACCCCCGATAGCACTGCTTCCTTTACGATTGGATTCTGAGCGATTTTGGGATAAGTGCGGTGGAGTCCTTGGTACTTGTTTAACTTCATCAAACGCCTTAGCAATGTCACTCTCCCTGTGCTCTTTAAGTAGTTTCATCAATGGTGCCGGGTCTTGATCCAGCATTAACGGCGAACAGAGGATAGAACGCTACGAAGTTCCCGTCAATCGAGAGTTCTTTAACAGCCTCGTGATGATCCCGAGCGCGGAGGGCAATCCCAACCACATCAGGTCTTGTGACTTGGGCAGTCATTGTCGCTTTTCGATCCGAGTAGCTGAACATCCGATTCTATGCTCGGAAGCAGAGCGAAGGAAGCGCCCTGCGGGTGGCACGGGTGGCAGCGGCTCTGTTCAACCTGTATGGCTAGGCGAGGCGGGAGCTTACCCTGATGATTCTGCGAGGCTGGGAAGCGATGCAAGGCAAGTCTTGCGCCTGCGCTAATGCCCTAATGTGGAGCAACGGTTCGCTTTCGAACCCAGCCGAACGCCGATGCCGGAGGGAAGTCATCATCCTCTCTTCCTCGCTGCCGTCCTGCGGCTACGCCCCGCCTTGATCCGGGCTTCTCGCGTCCTGTCGTTAATGTCGCCGTCCTGTCCACCTGCTGGTTTAATGGTCTCCTGTACAACTGGTTCCCTCGCGAGGCTCAAGTGATTAGGAACCGAACAGACAAGCCACGCACCGAGTTCTTCGCAATAAGCCATGGCTTCTTGCGCGAAGTCCTTCGTCAAAGATGGTTCGCGTATGAGCAGACGATCATTATCCTCCTGCAAGCGGTTCTGGGCAGAAAGCGCATTCACACTACAAAGCTTGGAAGTATCTCGGATTTGCCGCAGGGCCGCGACACCTTGGCCGCAGCGATGCAGCAGGTGGAACGCACTGAGCGGGTTCTGAAGCTCTTCTGGAGGGAAAGAAACCAACAGCAATCAGACTGGTCGGAGCGGTTTAAGAAGCTGGACTCTCAATCGGGGCAGGTTCGTGCTGCAGCACTCGTCATTCTCGAGAATCTTCTCGTTTATCCGTAAGCCCGGCTGCCTGCGCGACAGCCTGACGTGCTCGTGCTGACGCATGGAATGCCGGAGTCAAAAGGTATACTGGCTGACCATCTTCGGTGGAGGCGAAACAGGGGGCGAAAGGCCGCGAAAATTGGGGTCGCCACGCGCACCCTTCTTGACCACGACTTTCAACTCCAAGAGAAACAATGCGTCGGGACAGTTCTTGGCAGTTTTCCCATGTTCATTGACCCCGTGCCTTTAACAGTCCTATGATTCCGGTCAATGGCGACTTCTTCCCAGCTTGTGGGCCAGACCATCTCGCACTACCGCATTGTCGAGAAACTCGGCGGGGGCGGGATGGGTGTCGTCTATAAGGCTGAGGACACCGAGCTTGGTCGATTCGTCGCCCTGAAATTCCTGCCCGAAGACGTTGCCCACGATCCGCAGGCGCTCGAAAGGTTCCGCCGAGAGGCGCGTGCCGCGTCCGCGCTAAACCATCCCAACATCTGCACGATCTACGAAATTAGCAGGCAAGGCGATCAGTCTTTCATCGCGATGGAGTATCTCGAAGGGCTGACGCTGAAGCACCGGATCGGTGGCAAGCCGATGGAGATCGAGACCGCGGTGTCGCTAGGAATTGAGATCGCAGACGCACTCGATGCCGCACACTCTGCCGGGATCATCCACCGAGACATCAAGCCCGCAAACATCTTCGTTACCAAAAGAGGGCACGCCAAAATCCTCGATTTCGGACTGGCGAAGGTTGTACCTGTCCTCAACGTGGGAGACGCTGGCGCGACCGCAGCACCGACGGTGACGCTGGAGGAGCACCTGACAAGTCCCGGTCAAGCGGTGGGAACCATCGCCTACATGTCGCCGGAACAGGTGCGAGCCAAGGAACTGGATGCACGCACAGACCTATTCTCATTCGGTGCGGTTCTCTACGAGACTGCGACCGGGACATTGCCGTTCCGAGGAGAGACCTCAGGAGTTCTTTTCAAAGCCATTTTGGACGGGACGCCAATACCAGCGATGCGATTGAATCCCGACCTCCCACCGAAACTGGAAGAGATCATCAGCAAGTGTCTGGAAAAGGATCGGGACGTTCGTTGTCAGTCCGCAGCAGAGTTGAGAGCCGACCTGAAGCGACTCAAGCGGGAATTGGAATCGGGTCACTCTTCGTCTGTCGCGGTCTCTGCGACTGTGGATTCATCTTCGCGACGACCGTCGGAGAGTCGGGTAAGTTCTTTGGGCAGAAAATGGAAGTCTTACACAGCCATCGGTGTTCTGATGGTGCTTTTTGCTGGCTTCATTTCCCTCACATGGCTGCGTTCGTCCTCGTCGCAACTTCGCGTGAGCGACGTAAGGCAGTTGACGAATGATGGGCACACTAAATACCAGCCGCTTTACAGTGACGGACCGAGACTCTATTTTCGTGAGGGCACGCTTGGAAATTTTCTCTTGTTTCAAGTCTCGTCGGCGGGTGGGGACACGTTACAAGTACGCTCCCCGTTCGCGTCTATGCTGGACATCTCACCGGATCGGTCTGAGTTCTTCGCGGGCCATTTCACGGGACCGCAAACCGATGCCCCTATCTGGGTCGTTCCACTTCCCACCGGGTCTCCACATAGGTACGGCAACATTAGCGCCCATGAGGCAACGTGGTCTCCAGACGGAAGAACTATCGCCTATGCAGCAGGCCGCGAATTGTACTTGGCTGCGGAGGACGGCACCGACGTTCGTAAGATTGTCGCCGTCGGAGGCTGGCCGTTTTTCATTCGCTGGGCACTGAACGGAAGGGCGCTGCGGTTCACGCAGCAGGGTGCGACTTCTGACTCAACCTCTCTCTGGGAGGTTTCCATTGACGGAAGCAATCTTCACCCTCTACTTGCCGGGTGGAGCACTCAACCTTCTGAGTGTTGCGGGAATTGGACGCGTGGCGGCACGTACTACGTTTTCAAATCGCGCCACGGAGGACGTAGTGACATCTGGGCTATTCAAGAAAAAAGAGGTCTATTCGACATCGGTCACCATGAGCCTTTTCGGCTAACAACAGGCCCGATTGACTACTCGGGTGTTCTGCCAAGCCGAGAAGCGGCAACGTTGTTTGTGGATGGGCTCACAAGCCGTGGTGAAGTACGAAAATACGAGGCGAAGTCCAAGCAGTTCGTCCCCTACTTGCCCGGAATCGCCGCTGAGGGGCTTAGTTTCTCACGAGATGGGCAAAAAGTCGCCTATGTGAGCGTCCCAGATGGCAGATTGTGGCAAAGCAAAACGGACGGCAGCGAAAAAGTGCAACTTTCCCTTGCTCCGATGCGAACAGCGATGCCTCGATGGTCGCCCGATGCCAAGAAGATTGCATTTATGGGCGGTTTGCCCGGAAAGCCTTGGAAGATTTACGTCGTTTCGAGCGACGGGTCCAGTCTCCGGCAGTTGACTTCGGGCGAGGCAAATGACGGTGATCCAAACTGGTCTCCAGATGGCAACATGCTCGTCTTCGGTGGAGAACCGGATTTGGAAGGTGGTAGTCAGCACTCAAGAACCGCTCTTCAACTACTGAACCTAGCAAATGGTCAAGTCTCTACAGTTCCCGGTTCCGAAAACCTCTATTCTCCCCGCTGGTCGCCGGATGGACGTTATCTGGCAGCCCAGTCGGCGGACTCAACGAAGCTCCTGCTCTACGATTTTGAGAAGCGGAAGTGGAAGGATATTGTGCAGGTGAATGCCGATTATTTCAGTTGGTCTCACGATGGAAAATATATCTATTTAACCACCGCTGGAGCGCAGTTGGTCTTTGCTCGTGTGAGAGTGCCGGACGAGCATCATATCGAAAGCCTTGCCAGCTTGAAGGATGTGCGACTCTTCAATGGAACTTTTGGCGCGTGGACAGGAATCGCACCGGACGATTCGCTTTTGGTTTTAGAGAACACCAGCACTGACGAAATCTAAGCTCTGGATTTGCAATCCCCGTGAAGCAAGCCAAAGCGGAGTACGCGAAGCTGCAATAACCAGCCTTGAAAAGGTCGCTGTTCTTGCGGATAATCGCATTCGCCCATGCCAAAGAGCACCATTAACTTCGACACCGTGCGAAAGATCGGCTTGGCATTGCCCGGCGTGGAGGAGAGCACTGCGTACGGGTCGCCCGCACTCAGGGTTCGCGGAAAACTTTTGGCATGCGTGCCCGCTCACCGTTCGGCTGAGCCGGGTTCGCTTGCGGTTCGGGTTCACTTCGACGACCGCGCCGAACTGCTCGCAGCGGCTCCCGATGTTTACTACGTGACCGACCACTATCTCAACTACAACGCCGTGTTGGTTCGCCTGTCCCGCGTCACGCCCGGTGTCCTTCGGGACTTGCTCGGCATGGCTCACAGGCTTGTGACCGATGACGCCGCACGCCGCTCGCCATCGCGGAAACGACGCAAGGCTCTCTGATTTCGGCTGGGTTCCGAGCAATCCGAGAGCGACAGCGGCTTATAATTTGCAACAAGCAGTGATCGTTCTGGAGTGAAACCATGACTATGCCCGTCGCATCCACTACGAGCGTTAACGTCAAGCAGACGGTGCCCTTTTTCGGCGTGACGAACATGGAAGCCTCGCTGCGGTTCTATGTTGACGCGCTTGGATTCAAAATGAAGCACTGGTGGATTCCGAATCGTGAGGAGGACAAGCCAGACGGGAGGATTCGTTGGTGCTGGCTTGAGCTTGGCGATGCCGCCATCATGCTTCAAGAGTTCCTGCCGGAAAGCCAGCCACAGGAAACGCTGGGGACTGGAGTGAACGTCTGTTTCCAGTGCGAAGACGCGCTCGCGCTCTATCGCGAGTTCAAATCACGTGGAATTCAGACACGGAAACGCCCATTCGTTGGCAATCGTCTTTGGGTAATGCCGCTCACCGATCCCGATGGCTACCGCATCGAGTTCGCAAGTCCCACCGATGCGCCAGAGGAAAGCGAATTGGAAGAATAGCGGCGGAAAAATAGGAGGCAACGATGAAGCGAGAACGGGCACTGAAAATCGTGCTAGTGGTGGTGGGATTGCTCTTTTGCGCTGGCGTTTATCCGCTGACAATGTTTTTCTCGCGAGAACCTGCGGTGCCAATGATAATGAGCATCTATGTCACACTCGGAGTTTTCTTGCTGCTGGCAGTGCGTGACCCAGCGGCGAACCGCAGCCTGATCGCCTTCGGCGGATGGGCAAATCTTGCGCATGCTGGGGTAATGGCTGCTCAGGAATACCGGAATGTGATCGAGCGCCGAGAACTCGCGGGAGTGGTTGTGTTCGCAGTCGTCGGCATAGCTCTGGTCGCTCTGGCTCCGGCAAAGAAGTCAGTGGAGCGAGCCTCTGCTGTTATGGCGCAGGTCGGCAGTTGACAACCAAGACCCCATGATCGCCGGAGCCATCATCGTCATCGTCATCGCCGCCTCAGGCGTTTTGATGATGCGGTTCCGCAAGCCTTAGCTTTCCGCCCGGCAGTGGTACACCAGCCGCTTCTTGAACTCCCAATAGCAGCGGAACAGTAATTTGTCCTCAGCCTTCCACCCTTTCCCGAATAGTGAGAACAGCCGCCTATTTGCTACTTCGTACTCCTTGGTGACCTCGTCGTCGCCGGGCTTCCTCGTACCCATTTTGGCGAACATCTGCGTGTAGGCGATCTGCGCCTGCCAAAGCTCAATCTCATTTCCGCACCGGGCGATGTCCTTGCCAAGCTCGATCAGAGCCTCACGGGCTTCCTTGATCTCCTCTGCGGTCGTCACGAACTGCTCGTCGAACATCGAGTTTTCCATCAGTCCTCCTCGCCGTTCATTGAGCAGCACCCGCCGTACTGGCTTGCTCCGGCATGCTTTCAGCGAATACCGGGACTGCACGGTTGTCGTTTGCTTCCTTGACAAGTCTGCACACCGACGCCCGCGAGATTCCGTGCTTCTTCGCGACTTGCGTGAGCGACATGCCGGAGCGGCGGTCGAGCAAGACCTGCTCGCGGTTGACGTCCAGCCGTGAGCGTCCGATTTGGCGACCCTCCAATTTTGCCCTGCGCATTCCACTTTTGACGCGCTCAACGACGAGTGACCTTTCCAATTCTGCAATCGCGGAGATGATCGTCACGAAAAGACGCCCCATCGCATCCCCCGTCGCCACACCTTCTCGGCGGCTCACAAACTCGATTCCCAGACTGTCCAGTTCGTCAACTATTTGCAGGAAGTTCCTAGTGCTTCTCGCGATGCGGTCGAAGGCTGCTACCAGCACCACGCTGAACTTCTTTCGCCGGGCGTCCCCCATGAGTGCGTCGAGACCGGGACGCCGCGCCTTCTTTCCGCAAACACCACGATCTTCGTATTCGTGGACAACGTCGAAGCCGCGCTGAGCCGCCAGTTCTCGGAGATCGTACAACTGAGATTCGACGTGCTGGTCGGGAGTCGAAACACGGACGTACAAGGCTGCTTTCTTCATTTGCTCAGTTCCTCCTTGGAGATTGGGGGAATCAAGTTCTGTCTTCGTAGAGTCGGATCGAACGCCCCGTCTGAACATCAACGAGCACAGTGGGAGACCGGGGAGCCTCTCGAAATCCCGCTCGGCATAAACAGTCCTTCGCTTCGCGCACCGAAGGCACCATGAAAGTATTGCTGGCAAACTTGTTCTGCTGGAATGGAAGCAGCAGGTGCGGTATGCCCCCGTGGTACAGCGCCGACTCGGCGTGGAGGAGATGCTCGCCTTGCGTGTACAGTGATGCCCGCGAGCGCCCAACTGCGATGAACTTGCCTGCTCGGCGTCGGCACAGACGCTCAGCGGCTTCCATGCAGACGGTCAATTCGGGTGCGAGCACGCTTAAGTTGGAGCAAACTTCGCAATCCAGAACTTGCCCGAGACGGAAGTCATCAAGCTCGCGTAGGCGCTGTCTGAGCACGCCGGGCATGAGCAGCGCCACCGCTAGCCGTTCCGCGAGATCGCTGGAGCGCACCCTTGCCCGCTGCTCTTTCATGAGTTCGTGGATTGTCAGCACTCCCACGCATAAGTAATACAGCCGAGTTTCGCGTTTTGGCTACCTGATCGGGCTGTGGTTACCAAAGATTTTTCCGCGAAACCAGACAATTTCACGGACTCGGCTGTATTACTTTAGCTGGAGGTGACGCATGCTGAAGAAGGATTTCATCCGCGATGGAAGCCGCAAGATCATCGGCTCGGTTACAACCGGGTAGGCATGCACCCACGAACCCTCGACGCCCTCGTCCTGCTGCGCCGACTCGTGGGCTCGCGTCCAATCACCCTTGGCATCCCACCATAATCCGGCGAGGGCGAGTGAGATTCCGGCTGGCGGCTCGGTCGCGGTGAGCGATTTACGAAATTCGTCGAAAGTCATGTTGCTGTTACGCCTTATTGGTAGGTGATTTAACATCTTCCTTTTGTGCCGTGTTGGCGCGAGGAAGTGGAATTGTGACCTCGACTGCTGGGATTTCGCGTTCGCCGTGCATGTCGCGGACAGGGTAGCAGACTGGATTGTCTCGAAGGAGCGTCTCTCCCCCGATCACGGTGGACGGGATGATGCAGAGGATGTCTCCCTCCGGCACAATGAATTTCTTCTTTGTCCATTGGGCTTCGAGTTGAGGCGTCGGGTCGTGCATGTCGAGAATCCAAACTTGCCTAGCCCCCTTCCCCATGAGCACCGCAGTGTTGAGAACCAGTCCGCGACATGTCTTCGTCCCGCCGCCCAGATGCAGTCTGAACTCGACGAGCGTGCCGCGTGGAAAAGAGAGTTGCGTCTCGTCAATCATCACGCCTCCTCGAAACCGAATTCGACTCCGTCCAGCAGATTGAGTCCCATCTCGCGGATGACCTCGACGAAATGTTTCGCCTCGTTGCTCGGGATTCTGATTCGCTCATCGAGCCGGACCTGCTTGTCGCTGCTCAACTTGATATAGTCGTCGTCCACAATGCCGCTGTTGTGAATCAAGATGTGCCGACGCTGAAGCATCTTCGTGATGAACGGAAGCTCCAGTTGTCTCACCGCTCTCGGCGGAATCTTCGCGTTGCCGTTCCAAGTGATGACACCGATGTCGAACCACTGCCGCAGCGAGTCGTCCGCCTGCAACGGGGTCTGGAAGTTCAACTCCTCCAACTGCTGCCTCCGACTACGCGTCATCGGGAAGGTGAGGAGCCTCCGACGGAGATGCTTCGCCAGAGTTTCAAATTCCGTGACCGACTTGACGGTGAGGTCGTCCCAGACTTCACCCCGTGCGTTCCTGTCAGTGACGGTTTTGTCAGTCTGGTCCCAGCGGGTGAGCATCCGAGTCATTGCGTCGTTGAATGCAGGTCTCGCGTTCGTGCGACCGCAACGTGGGCAGTATCCATATATCCCGAGAATGTCAGTCTCGATGTCGCAGCCGTCCGTCTGGCACTTGAAGTGAGTCTGCTGCTTCTCCTCTGCGTAGTGCCACGCTGGAGTTGCGTCCGTGACATCAGCGAGGTCGAGCGACGTGTTCTTGCCTGTCAGCATCGCTCGTGCGAAGGCGTCGTAACTCGCAGCGATGTAGAGTCGCTGCGCCTTCGAGATGAAAGTGAGGCTCGGCGCTGGCTTCGCGCAATACGGGCAAACACTCGTGTGAAAGATGTGAGTCGTCCTGAAGTACCGTTCGCATGCGGGGCAATTCCTTCCCCACATTCCTTGCTCGTCGGATTGGACGTAAGCGACGACTGAAGGCTGCGGGTAGACCGCCGCTTGTCCGTAGCCGACCGCCGGAACGGTATCGAGAAGACGCAAACCGTCCATGCTGACGGCGACCATGTAGAGCGCCCGCATGTCGCCGGAAATCTGGAAGGCGAGTCGTCCGTCAGACTGGTGAAGATATTCGAGCTTGCCGCCTGCCGCCCGGATTGCGTCCTTGAACTCAGCCATACTCCGCGTAATTCTATCCGCTTCTTTGCGGCACTTGCTTCGTCGGGTGACGCCGATCAATCTCCTCCATTATCCGTTCTGCCCACCGGACCGCATCGGCAATGGCGCTCACGGTGGCAGGAACCCGTGCTCCGCTGTCGTACTGCGCTAGCTTGCGTGCCGCGAGGATGCTGGCGGCGATCAACAGCACGCGCTTGCGACCCTCATTCTTCAATCGCGATGCAATGGCTGCGTGAGATGGGTTAGGTTGGCAGCGTTAGAGCCACCGCTTGGAACGCAGCGGCTATAGCTGCCGCAAGTGCTGCCCATTTGTTCCACCTCGTTTGTTGAACGGCGGTCGCGATGAAATCCGAATCGTCCACGGTTATCTGCGCTGCAAAGATTCCATTTTCGTCGCGTGGGGGAGGATTAGCCGGAATCTTGACAGTTGCCGACCGAAACCAAAGCAAAGCAGCGATTACCGCAACCAAAGCTGCGATCCAGTTCAGAACGATTTTCCAATGAACCATCTTCCGAGTCTGAAGCGTTCGCGGTCGAGTGGCAAGAGTAATTCCGAAATCGAACGCGTCGGGGGTGGTAGCGGACTTGTATCATCGTTGGCAAAGGTGGTCACAAAGGCTGCCTGCACCCCTGAAACACCCCAGCCGACCCGAACCTCCTTCGGGCAGCCCTAATCGCCACAGAAACAGCTTCCTGATGGGTCACCCAAGGCAGACCGTCCGTGGGAAAATGACTCCCAACCAGATGAATGCCGTATTCCCTGAACGCAGACCCGCGACCGAGGAAATCTCCGGTGTAATCGAGCGGGTCACTTTCCATAACGACGAAAGCGGCTTCTGCGTCCTTCGCGTGAAAGCACGCGGGCAGCGGGAGGACACGACGGTCGTCGGGTCGCTGCCTTCGGTGACCGCAGGGGAATGGCTGAGCGCAGAAGGCTGGTGGGTCAGAGACAAGGAACACGGGCTGCAATTCAAGGCGACCACCATGAAGACCGTGCCGCCGACCACAGCCGAGGGGATCGAGCGGTATCTCGGCAGCGGCTTGGTGAAAGGGATCGGACCGATTCTCGCGAAGAAGCTGGTTGGGCGTTTCGGAGCCGAGGTTCTTGCCGTGATCGAGAACCGAGCCGCCG
>Ga0137390_10003872_pt1 | contig 12336 bp, 19 predicted proteins | sample 15con2h24AmetaG_FD_104937 | JGI IMG/M metagenome (GOLD analysis project Ga0137390, IMG submission 104937) | Vadose zone soil microbial communities from Angelo Coast Range Reserve, California, USA - 15con2h2.4A metaG | ecosystem: Environmental > Terrestrial > Soil > Vadose zone > Saprolite... | reverse complement strand
GTAATGATCACCATTCCATAGGCAAACGTTTGGAATTGCTTTTCGATGTCCTGCTTTTGTTGAGTAAAGTTGTCTGCATCAATTCATCGGATTAGCGTGTGAGAATGCGGGGGAGAAAACAGACGGACTCGTGAGGTCATCCACGCGGTATCTGAGAGCATCTTGGACGTAGGACATGCTTTTCACGCCCTCCCAGAGCTCACGCGAATCTACTACCTTCGTCCGCATGACTCGCATGATCTCGTAATGATGCTTCATCAGCAAGTACAGCAGTGGAAAGACAGTCTACATCACCAAAGTGAGTCGAGGATAGTGCTGGGCGAGCTGCTAGGTGCTGACCTTTTCAATGCGACCTACGCCTGTGATGAGTGTAAGGGTATCTGTCCCATCGATAATGTAGTCTACTGCTCGTAGATTGTTTCCTAACCGAGCCTCCTCCGCTTCGATATACGACTTGAATTTTTCTGGATCATCTTGCGAAGGTTGTAGAGAAAGTGCAGGAGCGATTAGTGTGTGGACGGCCTCCCAGACGTAGGTGAAGTATTTAACGATAGCCTGAAGATTGAGGGGAAGTACCTCAGAGCGAACGCCTTCCATCTTGGCAAACAACTCTTCTATCTTGTAAGCATAGTCAATGATGGAGGCCCTGTATCCTGCAGGGGATTCAGCAACGAGGTGATAATAGGAAATGCGCTGCTCACCAACTGCCCAGAAAGCCACCCAATGTAGCAGGCTGAATTTCATCATGAGATGGTATCTACTTGTTTGTGAGGTGATACTAACCTCCAATCGATTGGCCGAGAGGCAGTGAAACGATTCATCTCTCCGATGGTGATAAAACCTGACGCATCGTCGTCGATTGCTTCCGAAATAGGTTGCAGGCGCATGATATCAACGTATTTGAGTGCCCAAGAATCTGGGTCCGAAGTGTGATGGATTCCGTCGTCACGCATGCTAAGTGATATATAGGTTCCTGAAGCTGTCTTCTCCAGATAATGATCTCGGAGGGCAAGCACAAAATGTCGGGTTTTGACGTTTCCTCTCCAGCCCTAGAGGAAATCGAAGTTCAACCGATTCGACGGACAGAGAGCGACATGATATCTACCATTTCTGTCCAGATCTCATGAACCGACTAAGGACGACAGTAAGTTATGATCATACGTCAGGCAAACAGACATGACGAAAGGTCACGCACGCGATCAAGAATCCGTTCATGCGGGCCGCCCTTTACTTCCTGGATGACGCGATCGCTCTCCCGCTTGACGACAAGTGTAAGCTCGTCGACGATCTGATTCTTCTGCGCTTCAAACTTGCGAGAGAACACGACCAAGTTCTTCTCCGTGGCAACACTAGGATCCTCAAGGACCTCCCTTCTGAGAACATCCGCACTCAGAGTTGTGTCCTTAGGCTGTTCCCGACGCGCGCGGCCCGCTTCGGCCTTGGGCGCACTTGACGCCTTCAAGTCCACTTCCTTTTTCTCTAAATCAAGGAGCAACTCGTCATTTTCTTTGAGGGCCTTCAAACCACCCCTCGCAACCACAAGGTCCGATAGCCGTTTCTGCTCAGGGCTAACTAGTTGCTGGAGCAGGGCTTTCATGAATTCCATCCTGTGACCTAAGATCAGTGCATAGCTAGGACAACGGTATAAGTATCCGAACTGTTCATTTAGCGCCTTCGTTGCACCTCCGATGGCGTCGAGTTTCTCATTAGCTTTGTCGACGCCCTGACTTGTGTGCATTGTTAACTCGAACTCGAATTCTTGTTTCCGTGTGGCGAAGAGTTGCACAAAGTCGAGAAGTTTTGCATCCCAGACTGTGCTTAGCAGCACCTTCGCCAGAAGCCTCTTCTTCGTGTACGCATCGCACACATTCGAACACGACTTGATGTCATCTGCAGTGCGATCGACAAGCAGCTTCAGGCGATCCTCGATGTTTCTGCCATCGGGAGCGATGAGCTCGTCGTTTTTCATGCCCTTAAGACTGCGAGATGTGAGTGTACCAGAGTCGGGTAACGCAATTACGTACACGAGTAAAGTACCCATCATATCCCTCATCCCAACGAACAGTAACAAGATCTTCTTATCATTATCACGACGCTTTTGCTCCAAGGTGTAAACCGTCTTGAACGCCAGGACAACGACTTTTCCTTAGGTTATTTTCTGTACAACGCACATCGTAGGATCAACGCACCGCCGATAAATGGGTGCAAGGTTTTAAGCTCATCCAGCGCACTCATGAGTACCGGAATACCCTCCGAAAACGTCTCGATTCCCTTCTTTATGGCCTTGCTCATGTCAGTTTGTCCAAGAGCTACGACAGTTGCTTCAGCGATAGGTAAGAACGGCGCCGCGTTATTTTGTATTGTATTAGCTGCGTCATACCGGGATCAGGTTACTGCGGAAAAGAAACATAGGGACTGAGGACGCACCAGCAGTATTAAGCCCTGGAGTTTTGTCAGCAATTTTTGGGTCGTCCTTCACTAGGCTCCATGCTTCTGTGAGTTTGTCTTGCACTGCGTCAACAGCCGGTATCATTTCTGGGGGAGGCAACATGGCCAGGTTAGTCAGGAAGACGCCTGGGGTACTGGTGGGAAGGGGCATCGGCGCGGGCGTGTCGCGCATTCCTCCATCGGATGTGGGGCTCTCAGCCTTGGGTAGTGGAGGAAGCGTTGATGTCGACTGGGATAGGCTAGAACGATCCGCGGTCGACGGTCGTTTCCTCCTCCAAGGACGGGGAATGGCAGGCATCGGCTCGCTGGCTTGTCGGCGCTTGCCAGTGCGGGATTCTTGTGGGTCATCAGCGGAAGCCCGAGGACTGCTCCCGGCACTTGTAGGGGCGGGATGCGCAAGGCTTGGCTGGCTGAGCTTTCTCAACAAACGAGAGAAAGACATCGGTTTAGTGAAACAGGTCTTGAGAGAGAAGGGATAGTTGGCTTTTGTTGGAAAGGGGTTCCTCTCAGATGTGTTACGAGGTGCAACTAAAAGAGAGGATCAGCCCAGGGCCAGGGCAGCCAACTTGGGACCTGTGAGCGCTGCGCCACGTAAGGCGGAACCTCGGGGTACATTTCCAGCACCGTACCTAGGCCACAGTTGCCAAAGAAAATATGAGATGATACCGCTTAGCGCCATCACCAAGTATAGCCGGTGTGTATTGATGGTATCATTACAGTATGCCAGTTGACAACACCAAACCGTTTTTCACTCTTTTTACTGGAGAGCTCGGCCTGAGCGCTGAGCACTCGGTCATCTTGTCAGGCAATGTCGTGGACGGCCACCAAGTACAAGTAGTCGAGCTCGTTGCTAGCACTGTCGGAATTTGAATTACCCTGTTGGGGCGCCCAACAAACAATGAATGATGGTCTGATGTGCCTCGTGACCCGTCCTCGCGACGGTGTGCTGACCGTGACTCTCTCATCCTCTCTTCACCGCATAGTGATAGGTCCACTCTCGGAGTCTTGGACCTCTGATAATGCCGATGTCAATACAATAACGGGTCATGTTTTACTCCGTCCCCAATAAGAAGTATCGCCGACCAATCACACCCAACTGATCAATGACGAAAGGAGACAGGTCCCAGGGTTTGCCGACCGTGATTATCTATCGCGCTCGGGCTCAGACAGACGCTCAGGGAGCGTGTCATTCGGTGATCCGTGAGTTAGTTCTGACAGATCAAATCAATTTCATTTATTTTCTGCTCCAGTACATATCTTGATCCACGCGCCTCACCTGGCAGCCCACCTTGAAACGATCTTCCATCATGATGAGCTCTATGGCGCGTCCATGTGATGATCCATCACTGTCGCTCTATGAACACAATTGGGTTCAGTTCACCACAGCTACGCACCTAGTTACAATCCATCAACCTAGCATAGATTTTCCGAGCTCAGGCAGGCATTTTCAGGAACCAAATACAGAAAACATACCCTGATACGCTATCTTTTCAGCTTAATCGGGTATAGCGTTATACATGAAACAGAAATGCCGCTAAGTCTTTCAGACTCCTGTTCGTTTTCTCTCTGATGCCTGTCATTGAATCCTAGTCCTCGACATATTACCAGTGCGGGAATACTACAAGGTCAGCTTTTTCTAGCCATTCCGTTATTTTGTCCTCTCTTCGGTGCGATGACGTTGCGATATAATATCCAGACCATCTGCTGAGAGTTAGTTACCTTCGCCACAAATATTTAGCCGAGAACAGCCACCTGAGCATTCAATTTGATTAACACCTTGTTAGAGCATCCACTACCTGCAAATGAATAGGAACATAGTTGTCCCATGATGCGCAGTGTCGATTTGCCCAACAAATTACCCGACACCGGCAGTAGGTGCTGAGGGAAGAAGACATTAACTCGTTTATTCGATGGGTCACTGCAAATTGACGATCTCAACTATCGGAACCATCTCGTGGGAACACCGCCGTGCGGTGCGGATAGCCTGAGGTCTGGTTCTACCGATGTCATCATGTCACCGAGTGCGGACGATGGTATGTTCGGTTGTAGAAGAAACAATATTCGTCGGGGATACACAATAGCTGTCCTCGTCTTCAGAGCTGCTAGAAAGGGACCTAGCTTAGGTCCTCGGTTGGAAGCATCGACAAGAGAAAGATCGCAAGCGCGTCAATCCCATGCTCTCAGGTTGTTGGTATCGTCAGCCCAGCAGGCAGCATTGGTGGCATGGGATGCTTGGCGTGGCCTACCAGAGGCGGCATTATACGGCTTAATTAGCGGACGGCGGGAAAGAAATCGCGGAAGCAGCTATACAATTGAGGTGTCAGTCCAGTTGTGCAAGTGGTCGACGTATGCTATGTCAGCCTCAGACCAAAAGAACTGCAGCAAGCCTCGTAACCCGGTAAAAACAAATCGCATACAAAGGGTGGTGATCATAACTATCCAATTTTGCTCGTCAGCATGTGGAGGAGCTGCTCTATATTTCCAATCCTACCACCGAGGTCATCGAATCGCGTTTTCATGTCGTCAAGTCGCTTTTCGAGCGACATGAGTCGCTGCTCGGTTGAAGTCGCTTCCTTGGCCACCTCGGGAGCCAGGCAGCGAATGAGATGATGCTCCTCGGTATGCTTCCCTGAGGAGCGCGTGAGGTCAGGGACGCCGTTCGTGTCGCATGAATCGCATATGAAAAGATTATCTGACGGTGGAAGTATGGCACATCAGTATTCATGGGACTCGGGGCGACTTTTCCCCGAAGACTGACCCTCGCAAAAGATGCAATACCAAAACGGAAAAGAAAGAGGTCCTTTGCAGTTGCCGCACGTAGGCAAGTCACCGCCCTGCGCCCGAGGTGATGGTTCTGAAGCTTCCGAGTCGGATGTGTCTGATGATTCAGTCTTATCATCTGTGTCTTGAGCACCATCTTCCACATCTGTGGTTTCCGGTATGCCCTCGGTACCATCCGGGTTGGGAGGACGATCACTGACATGACCATCAGTTGGCTTGGAACTCAACGCACTCTTCACATTCGATCCGTCGTCCAATTGATTGGAGGCTTCGGCGATTTGCTTGCAGAACTTTTCCACACGTTGGAACGCCTTGCTTGCCGCAGTATATGCACGACCGTATTGACGGTTCAGCACAACAGTGCGAACTTTGACGAGCTTGTGGTTTGGTTCGTGTACACCCTCGAGGTCTTCGCGGTTTGTTACACGCGCGGCAATACATTCCGGCATGGAGCAAAGATCCAGGGCGTCGTAAACCTCCGTGTTCTTGTTAGCACAATCTAGACAGAACAGCCGTGCACCCCCGATGCATCCATCACACGAGTCACACCATGCGTTCCTACAACCAGCGTCGGCATCAGACCTATTGCGTATCACGACGGCCCGTGACAAAGACTCACGTATGCACCCAGGTGTGCGCACGTATGTGGTTGATTTTGGAACTGTAAAAGCAAGCATCGGCCGGTGTCAGACGTTGCACAGCCTCACATAGTTTTTGAGTTTCTTCGTCGTCTGGAGGTTTCCCGAAGAAGAGGTCACGAATTGTCAATGGGATCACTGTCTCGCGGTCATCTCGACGCTGGGAAAAGAACGACCATGACCAACTGTCCCGACGAATGTCGTTTCGTACCGCCGCGATTGCGAATTTCCATAGCGCGCGGACCTTGTTCTTCGAAAGTTCTTCGATACTGGGGAATACGGTGAGGTAACGAGGTGGGTTTCGGCGAAATTCCATTTTCCCACTGAGGCCGTCTGGATCGTCAGTTGCGTCCCAGACACCAGTCAAGACATCCCGTTCGGGATCGAAGCATCCGTTGAAAACCACGGGAGTCCAAAATGTAGACGCGAAAGTCATCTTGAGTTTGATTTGCAGAGTGTCGTTTTCCCCCTTAGACCAAGATCCAGTCACGGGGTAGCGTCCTCTGTTGGACCAGGCATCCGCCTTGACTTTATGCTCGCCTTCATCAGGCTGGAGCACCAACGTCACCATCGAGTCCGTTCCATCGGTCTCTCGGATCCCATCATCTTCGTAAAAGTAACCGTGCCAGTGCCCCAAACTACGCAACATGGGTTAGGGGGACTGGAATCAAGAAGGTACGTAGACGAAATGAGGAACCTACATATCTTTCAATGGCGACTCAACACTGCCATAATTTGGTATGTCATCGATGGAATGTCCATCATACACCCAGAGATCAAGAGACAACTCGTCCGTATATTCGAATTTCAAAATATCTTCCGGCTTGACTTTTAGGTCCTCGGCATCATCCTTATACTCTATGACTGAAGGATTGAGACTCCGGACATAGTTAACAGACCACAAAGCCTTTTCATTATGGGAGTACTTGAACTATAAGACAAGTACGTCAGACTCGGAAGATGACACAGTCCAAGACGAGTAGATAACTCACTATTCCATAGGCAAAGACTTGGAACTGTTTCTCAGGATCGAGCCTTTGCTGCGAAAAGGTATCTGCGTGGGTTAAACTAATCAGCGTGCCAGGTAGCTGAGGATGATAAAGCTGACATACTGGTGAGGTCATCCACGCGGTATCCGATAGCATCCTGGAGATAGAGGACACTTTCCGCGCCGTTCCAAAGCTCACGTGAGTCAACCACCTTGGTCCGCATGATTCGCGTGATCTCGTAGTGGCGCTTGATCAGCAAGTACAGTAATGAAAAGACGGTCTACAACAGATGAGTCGAGAATGATGCCGTGTGCTTTGCAAATTGCAAGTGCTGACCTTTTCAATACGGCCCTCGCCCGTGATGAGTGTAAGGGTATCGGTCCCGTCTATGATATAGTCTACACCCTTTAGATTGGCACTTAACCGAGCCTCCTCTGCTTCGAGATACGGCTTGAATTTCTCCGGATTACTCGACCCAGGTTGTAGTGAGATTACTGCGGCGGTTAGTGTGTGAATAGGCTCCCAAACGTCAGTAAAGTAATCATCAATGGCCTCTCGATTAGGGGGGAGTACGGTGGTGCGAACACCTTCCATCTTGGCAAAGAGTTCTTCTATCTGCTTAGCATAGTTGATGATTGACGCCCTAAATCCTGCGGATATTCAGCAGTGCAAATGATAATAGGAGGCGCGTTGCTCACCAACCGCCCAAAAAGCCACCCAATGTGGCAGGCTGAAAATCATGAGATAGGATCGATTTATTTACAAAACGATGCGCACCTCCAGTCAACTGGCCGAGAACTCGTGAAACGATTCATCTCTCCGATACCGATGAACCCTGACGCATCGTCGTCAATTGCCTCCAAAATAGCTTGCAGTCGGATGATATCGATGTATTTAATTGCCCACGCATCCGGATTCTGAGAGCTATTAATGCCCGAGGTGCTTAACCCGCGAACGGTTGTTGACTCTGAGAAGACCTTCTCCAAATAATAGTCCCTGAGAGCGAGCACAAAATGTCGGGCTTTGACGTTCCCGCGCCAACCCTGCAGAGACAATCAAGTTCAGCCCTTTAATAGATTGAGGACAACATGATATCTACCATTTCTGTCCAGATCTCGTGAATCGACTGAAAGAAAAGCAAGCCATGGGTATGTTTAGTAACCGAGTATGGTGTAAGACCACTCACGCGATCAAGGATTCGTTCATGGGGTCCACCCATCACCTCATGGATGACGCGGTCACTCTCCCGCTTGACAACAACAGTGAGTTCCTCGATGATCTGCTTCTTCTGTGCTTCGAACTTGCGGAAGAACACGGTCCTGTTCTTTTCCATGGCGGTGCCAGGGTCCTCAAAGATGTCATTTTTTAGATCGTCTGCATTTGGATTTGCGTCATTGGCTTTTGCTCGTGGGGCACGATGGCCCTCGGCACTTGGTGTACTTGACGCCTTGCTCGCTGTTTCATCCAAGAAAAGTAGCATCTTGTTGTTGTTCCTGAGGGCCTTTACACCGCCATTTGCATTCACGAGTATTGAAAGTTCTTCCTGCTCGGGGCTGACTAGTTGGTGAAACATGGCTATCATGATGTCCATTCTATGTCCAAGGTTAGCCCTTCATCAGGGGAGAAATACGGTAATGAGGACTTTTTATCCAGAGCATGGGCCTCATCCCCAATAGTATCGAGTTTGACATTGGCCTTATCAACACCCTGACTTGTGTGGATGGACAATTCGAACTCAAATTCTTGGCGTCGCTTGGTGAAGAGTCCGACAAAATCAAGGAGCTTTGCGTCCCAGATCGATCCCAGCATCACCTTCGCCAGAAGCCTCTTCTTCACGTAGGTATCGCAAGCATTCGAGCACAGCTTGATGTCATCTACCGTGTGCGCAACAAGTGACTTCAGGCGGTCCTCGATGCTTGGGCCATCGGTGGCGGGGAGCTTATCGTTTTTCACATCCTTGAGGCTGCTGATATCAGCAAGGCGCGGTAGGTAAATGTCATCACGCACAGGAGCAATACGCCCATCATATCCTTCATCTCAACATAGAGCGCAATGATCTTCTTTTCGTTATCGCGACGCTTCAGCTCGAGGTTGTAAATAGTCTTGAAAGCCAAGACGACGACTATGTTGCTCGGTCACATCGCGTACAAGTATACAGCAAGATCGACGTACCACCGATGAAAGGATGCAAGTCCGCCACTGCATCCAGCGCATTCATGAAAATGGGCATGCCGTCGAAAAATTTATCGATCCCCTCCTTTATGGACTTGACGATGGCAGTTTGCTCAACAGCTCCAGAAGCTGCTGTAACGAGGGGTTGGAATGGCACGATGTTACTCTGTGAGGTAGCAACTGTGTCGTCTAAAGGCCAGGTTCGACGTACTGCGCAGAAACGAAGCCTGTGAACCTAGAACGTACCGAGGGTATTAAGTCTCTGATTCAAGTTGGAGTCAGATGGTCCATCCTTAACCATGTTCCATGCTTCAGTAAGCTTGTCTGATGCGGGACTTGAACCCGAAACTGTTTCGGGGACGGGTTCCATGGACAAATTAGACAGGAAGAAACTAGGGCCAGCGGGAAGAGGCATTGACATTTCGCGCGGTCCAGCTTCGGTCGTAGGACTTCCAGCTGTCGATCTTAAAGGAGGTGTAGACGTTCGAGTGGGAGGCGATGAGCTGAGACGATCATCAGTAGACGACGTCTTCTTCCTCCAACGACGAGGCATAATAGGCGATGGTTCGGTCGCATCTCGCCGCGGCTGGGGTAATCCATTGAGGTTGTCAGAAGGAAGGCCCGTCCCTGCTTCAGGCGAGGCAGCACGAGAAGGGCTTGGTGGGTTAAATTTCTTCAACAAATGAGAGAGAGACATAGCTGGGGCCTAACGTGTTGAACGGCGTGCAGTCTTGCCAGTCTTTATCAGCGAGGCGTGTTCCGGCGTTAGATTGGTTATCCGGTGCATGTAGGGGAAAGTTTGATCAGATGAAGGGAGGCAACATGGAGTCTGACCCTGACCAATGATCACTGACTCAGAGGGGTGAACGTATCATGTCCCATCAGGCGAGGAAATCACAAGCGTCCGGCGCACTCCGCTTAGCGGATCTCAACAATGGCCCTGCCCAAGTTAAGACGTAAAGGGAACCTCCAGTCCGGACGTTTATCATGCAATGGTATAGTCGGGCGGCAATTGTGCCCTCCACGCAATTGTTTTTGGTTCCTGTAATCGCCTCGTTCATCTGCCTGCGAAAGGGAGAAGTGGGGATCTAGATCGGACCGACCGGCACGTTCCCCTGGCCACCGGTAAGACGCCGAAAAAGTCCCGGAGATCTGCGTGGAAGGAAGCGCTCAATGCCACACTTCCTTCGTTTCGTGGTCGCGATGATGAGTGAGAATGCAGACATTGTATGGTGGCATGTTCCTCCACCGAACTGGCATTAGAAGGCGCCGAGCGGCGTAGAATCACTGTAAAACACATCACTGCAAACACCTATGTTATCCATCTTCTTGTCGCAAGTGATTTGTGGCTTGTAGTGCAAACACCAGCCCGTTGTTCGTTTATTGCGGGGTTAGGCGCCATCGCGCTCCACATCGATAATGAAAATATATCCTACAGTATTCGCCTTAAATGTTGGAGATCGAGCTCGCACGACACACGCGCGTGTGGAGCGCAAGTTATTAGCTGGAATTTTCACTCATTTTCTCATTTGTATTTCTGTATTTCCTCGGACATTATGTACATAAAAGCGTCGTATGTAGACCGGGGAAAACCGTGCGTTTTAACCCCAATAAACCCACTGCACCCTCGCGAAAGTCGTCGCCCGTGACCCCGAAAAAACTACATTAAAGGCCCTTAATATATGGTCCGGGATGACAGTAAATTCCTGAAATGCCGCACCCCTACGGGACCGACTCTGAACAGCGGCTTGGTTTGCCGGAATACGGTATCGCATCGCTCTCTCCCAAGCTATTTGGAAGGGAAATAGATCCTGTCAAACTGACTCAGAACTCAGGACATGTCGACGTTTCGGGCATTTCCCGCCCTGCGGCCCCCCTCAGAAACGCCTATTGTAGTAAAACGCTTCACATGTGAAGCATGATCAAACAGTGGCCCTAGAAATGCACAAATGGAAGAAAAAATTATTTTGTTGCGTAGACTAAGGTCGTAGCTGGGATACAATACCAGAGTACTAGTATTGTCACGAAAGCAGATGACGGCAGTCATAGGACAGTAAAAGAAACTAAGGGCATTGACAATTCATATCAATCATGAGATCGATGAGACAATGGATATATACATATATCATCATCATCAGCTTGTAGAAGTTTTTTCGGTCAGACAAAGAAAAAGCCTAGCCCATTAATACCATAACTACGCAGCGCCATTTCCACTCCTGGTTCCTGCAAGCTTGTGAAGGAGCTGCTCGACATTTCCAATGCGGCCACTAAGTTCATCGAACCGGGTTTGTATCCAATCGATATGAGCCGTTGCTCCGCTGCCGGAGCAGCATCATCGCGCTGCTCCGGCGCCATACTGCGAATCAGATGGTGCTCCTGAGTATGCTTTCCTGAGCCACGCATGAGGTCGGGTACGCCGTCTGAATCACATGAGTCACAGATGAAGAGGTTATCTAATAGTACAACACCGGAATGTCAGCAAAGTCGTTGGGCGGTGCGGCCTGAACTTTTCAATCAGGACTGACCTTCGCAAAAAATGCAATACCGGAAGGGGAAGGAGAGAGAGCCGCTGTATTTGCCACACGTAGGCAAGTCTCCGTTCTGGGATTCGGCCTGTGCGGCGCATTGTGAGACCTTGTCCTCCGTTTCGGTTTCGTCCTTTGGGCCATCGGCCGCGGCGGGAACGTCATCCGACTTGTTATCCATAAAAGACTCCTCTGTTGTGGTTGGGTCCGCTTCGGTTCGGTCTCTGGTGTCATCCTCCGTTACAGGGACACCGTCCGGTTTGACATTCTCAGAAGACACCTCTGCGGTCGTTGGCTCCGGAATCGACGCAGACGCATTCTGCGCGTCCTCTCCTCTGTCCGTTTCTTCCTGTGGTTGCTGAGGGGCTTGTGCGATCTTCGCGCAGAACTCTTCCACGAGGTCAAACGCCGCACATGCCGATCTGTACGTACGGCCGAAATGGTTGGCCAGTACGGCAGTGCGAAGTTTAACGAGCCTATGGTATAGTTCATGAGGGCCATCGATGTTCTGGCGGTGAGTTACGCGCGCTTCGATACACAGCGACTCCGGTGAGCAGCAGAGATCAAGTATGTTGAAAGGGAACCCGTCCTTGTTGAGACAATCGAGACAGAGAAGCCGAGGCCCTCCGATCTCTCCACGATACGAATCACAATAGACATTACTACAGTCCTCGTAAGCAATTGAGAACTCGCAACCACAAACAGGACGCACCCATGGATCAGTGTGTACGCGCATTTGCGACTGATCATGGAACCGTAGAAGCAAGCATCCGCTGGTGTCAG
>Ga0137390_10003871_pt1 | contig 12338 bp, 13 predicted proteins | sample 15con2h24AmetaG_FD_104937 | JGI IMG/M metagenome (GOLD analysis project Ga0137390, IMG submission 104937) | Vadose zone soil microbial communities from Angelo Coast Range Reserve, California, USA - 15con2h2.4A metaG | ecosystem: Environmental > Terrestrial > Soil > Vadose zone > Saprolite... | reverse complement strand
TGCACAATCAGTACGTATCACGAGCGCTTCACGTCTACCCCTGAAAGTAGACGGTCATACGCATACGTACCACAGACTCGTCGATCTCGTCGCCGAGGACAATGCGATTGAGGACACAATCTATCACCTCCATCGCGCGCTCAACGCAGGCCGCATCGACCTCGACCGTTTTCTGCGAGTACGTCTGACCTACCTCTGTCATCCAGAACGCGCGCGGTTGCTGACAGTCCTTGACTTGTGCGCCATGACAAAACACAGACGGCGCGTGTGCTCGCCGAAGAGCAGTTCATGAAGCGGGCGCTCATTGAGCGCATCCAGACGTCTCTTCCTATGGGCGCCTCGGTACACCTGGGATGGGTCTGAGACGGAGCTCGGGCGCAGCACATGCATATGGTCGGGTTTGTTGGTTGATTGGCTATCAGCGTGACGCGCATGGTGTGCCTACGTCTCAGTGCTTCCCCGCAACGCTTTCATGGTACATACCTGTCATTATTGTTCTTTAGGCGAACCCCCGTGATTCCTGTGGTGGAGATGTCGGATCTCAGCGTCAAACGAACCTGAAACACAGCATCCTCAAACGTTCAGGCGTTGCCATACGGTCGCCATTCCACTAGCCCGGACCAGGGAGTGGCGTAGGCAGAAGAGAGTTAGCGAAGTCAACACAGCTACGTTGATTGAAAGAACGGGCGCGTGACCTGTCTTGCCTCCTCCGATCGTCGCACTTCACCCTCTGCCGGCACTCGGCGCTGGCGGCGTGGGCGGTGAGAGCAGGGAGGCAGACGCCGGTCGTTGCAGTTGGGAAGGGGAAATGGGTGATTGAATGGCATGACACATAAGTCGGTGGAGAGAGATCGTCACAGGAAAGGAAAAGTCGACTTTTCTTCGATCAATCACGCGCCCGCCTGTGTGGGTGTCCTAATTCCAAAAAATAAACAGAAATTGCCCACGAAATGGCACAAGGCTGACGATTTAAGCACGCGATCTACGCACACAATAGGGAGTCGCGACCCGCAAGGTCGGCGCGTCCCCTTTTCCCCTGGTCTGCCGGTCTGCCCAGCCCCAGCCCCAAGCCCAACGTCCATTTCGTAGCACGAGGCATTGCCGGATTCGGCGCGATTCGCTCGCCGGGAGAGTGAGAAAGCATCCGAAAGGGGGTCCCAAAAGCGCCCCAAACGGGCCCTGAATTGTGACTCGTCCACATATATTGATCAGAGATAGAAGAAGACCGAGAACGAACAAGTCCGCATGAGGCAAGATCAAAGGAACGACGAGAAACGTTCTATGAAAAAGTTGTTTGGCAACTTCCTCGAACCCATGTCTCGATCTCTCCTTTTTTTTTTTAATCCTTTCATCTCACCTTCCCCGGACCTCCCTTGAGACCCTTCCCCCCCTTTTCTTCCTCATTCGGCCCCTTCGGGCGCCGCCTGCACCTGTGGCTTAGCCGCGTAAGGATTGGCCTTGGACGATTGAAGACTGATGGCGCTGTTTTTGGACAAGGACGAGTGACAAGATATCTAGCTGTTCAAGAAAAGAACAATAAGGTACGCCATGCGTCATGCGTCATGGGATGGTTGTTCGCTCGCACGTTACCCAATGTGGGGCTGCTCTACGGCTCGGACGGGGCTCAACGGGTTAAGCGCGTGATTAAAGGTGAACCGGTGAACCCTCGTCTCGTCGTCACAATCTGAACGTTTTGTTCTTGACTGCTGAGTTTCGCGCACGTCTCATTTCGCACACACTTTTTCCGGTTGCCAGGACTAGTTGTGGGTTAGCTGCTACGCCAAGCGAAACCACCTCAGGTTCCTTACTGTACAGCCAATTGGCTGACAGTTTGCTTCTCAACCCCGGAACATGTGACGCGCGCGAGATATGTAATCAAGTGTTCTGTAACGCTTAACGTTATGGCGTTGCACACAACCATATGGCACACATCCCCACTCTCACACCAAGCCCGTTTTCTTACTCCTTTTTGTGTGATTTCCGCGAACGACGGGCGCCGCCACCGATTGCTTGACAGACCTTTTTTTTTTTGACCCGATTGACGTACACACACAGTATCAACGACAACAAGCAACAAACACGTCAACCCCGCGCCACCGGAGGGGTCGATGTACCGGCATGCGATGCTGGAGAAACAACCAAAAAAAAACAAGAGAAAAGCAGATTTTTGTTTCATGATCGCGCTTGCACTTATTTCTTCGTATCATATCTCCTGCGCTGCGCGCTCGAGGAAAAAAATCTCCACCTGAGGGCGCAAATGTTCGCCCTCATTGGCAGGCTCCCGGCTCCGGCTGCTGACGTTCGTTCGGTTCGATTGTGGGGCTGACTGGCTGCATTTGGACATATCATCACAACCACACATTCATAACGTATGCGGTAAGCCAAGCAAATCCCATGACCACGACAAAACCCATAACATATGACAGGGGGAATTCGGATGGGGCGGGGGAGCGCCACACGCACCGCGGCGAGAGCATGCGATCATTCAGTAAATTAAACTCTGCTGCTATCTGGATAAAAACAAACGGACGGACGGATGCGGGAAGGGATCGAAGAAGCAGGAAATCGATGATGATGCCTGATAGCGGGATAGCGGGGTTGGCGGGCGTCATCGGGAGGACCTTCCTTGAACCTTTCACATCGCAAAGACGCTCGCGCACCAGCCATCGTCATGAACTCCACACGCTGACGTCCCGACCCTGGATACAACGACGAAAAAGAGGGATATGATGTATCGTAACCGGGTCTCTGGCGATGACTGTGTCCTGCGCAATGGGGGCTCGCTCCATCGGACGTGGTGCTGGTGCTGCCTGCGGCGCGGCGGAAGGAGCGAGGACGTAAGCAAGGGTGTTTGCGTGTGTGACAGATTGTGACAAGTGCCAAATGCGTCAGTAACACTTTATCGTAAGTGCCACAGTTGTGGCTGCTGGCCTGGCTGCGCAATCCAAATCCCAGTCCCTCGCTCACGCGCTTCTCTACTATCACATCACTCCACACACTCATCTTTTTTTTTCTTTCTTCTCTTCTGACTCATTCGCCAACGAACAAAAACGGAAAAAAAAACATAACATAACACCTAACATAGCATTCGTAATTCGGTGCCAATAGATCCCGTTTGTGGAGCTGCTGCTGTTGCTGAAGAACAACATCTCTCAACTTGACGTCCGGAGTAACAAATCCCGGGCGTAGTCGCCACGACGACTCGGATGATAGTACCTTATCTTTTTCCTTCGAGATAAGTTCTTTCTTGTTTTCTTTTTTTTTTCTTTTTTTTGGCTGTGCCCTAGTATCACGATCTCTGCGCCATGTTTAGAAGTAGGCACGCTTGCCTTGATCTTTACATCACTGAAATTTCCTGTTTACATCCTGGCCAAAGAACTCCCCTTTTTCCGACCCCGGAGTTTCGGAGATGGACTACCCGCAGGGAGGGGCAGGTTCATGGCACCGTGCTTGGTGTGTTGGTGCCAATGTCACGGGCATCGTACCCCGAGTGGAGTGGACCAATGAGTCCCCGTGTACAGCCCTAGGCCCTGGAGCCCATGGGGGAACTCTAGTACTGCGGAAATGATCGAGCCTATGGTAAAAAATCGTGAGTTCGACATACGTCCTTTTTCGAACCAGCTGCAAATCCAAGTTCAAGCTCTGCGGCCACGCCCCACGCCCGACACTCCCAAGGTATAAAGCGATGTTGATAACGGCGACAAGGGCGGACAATCGACAAGCAGGCAGACCGTGCGATAACAGTGTGAGCAAACAGCGATAGCACGAGACGTACAAGGTACGAACACGACACGACGGGCACGTAATATAGATCATGATGATGCATACGGGTCATAAAAGCGAGTAGTAAAACGCCCTCTCCAACAGACCCTGTACAGTAATAGGGCATGGAAATGAGGAGGAACGGTAACCAGATAACCGACTGAGTACTGTATTCCTACACATTTATTATCAAAGAAAAAAGAACGGAGGAAAGAAGATAAACGTAACCAAGAAATAGAGACGTATGATAACTTATTAAAGATTGGAGAGAAGGCGTGGTGAGACAACAGGAAGGGAAGCTCACGCGACGATGCGCTGGCCTGCGGCGCAATCGTACTCAACCGCCTTGCGCCGTCCCGATCCACCAACCCAACGCCAGACGCGCAGTTCATCACCACCGGGAACCTCCTCAAGGTTTGCGCGCACGTTCGCGTTGCCCTCCACGACGCGCTCGACGCGTGTCCACAATCGCGCGCGGGCTGACACCGAGTGTTCATCCTGTAGGACCAGGTCGCGGAGCTGCAGCGACGAGAGGTACGGCGCGGGCGCCGTCACTGGGTCCGTGTGGTGCGCGATCTCCTGGTTGCGTAGCGTCGCGAGCGCGAGCTGCACCAACTCTGCCACGCGTTTATCCTCGGAGCGGGCGTACACACGTCGTCGGCGTAGAATATACATGCCGAACACAGCCACGATGGTGCCTGTACGAGCGCGGAGCCATATCAGGAAAGGGGGCGGGGTAACCGACAGGGAGAAGTACGGACCAAGAACCCTCATCCTCCATTCTTTCCACGTCTCTCGGCTCTTGACCGTGAGCGCACAAGTCCAATCAAGGTTAGGCGTCTTGTTCGCAATATATCTCGCGCCCCTATATTTCTTAAGTTAAGGCACCAATGCAAGACAAGGGTTCGCGTACTGGGAGTCTTCTCCAGTAATTACCCCACCCCATGTGACCAATTGTTGGATGGCTTCGCCAAACGTGTCCTCGAATGTGCCTTGCATCTGAGGCTGCAAGGAGATTAGTCCCTGGGATCAATGAATAGCGGCGACGGGGACAACTCACTGCGGTCTTTGCCTTCATTGTCCCTCGCAATGCATCAAGATGCATTCCCCATCTCTTTGCCTCCCCGCCTTCCGTGTCTTGGACAGGCAATACTTCACCCGCGCACAAGCGCTTCCCACGTTCAAGCCCAAGTACTGCCTCGATTGCCTTACCCAGTACGCCGATATGTCGCTGTCGTTTGGGGTCCTCGACGCATCGTGGCGGGAGCGCGACCGGACCAAGGCCTGGCATGCCATCTAGTGCCGCCGCTAGGAACTTCAGAACAATGTTGGTGGATGGGGAGAGTTGTGAGTCAGGAGACAAAGTATTGGATGATGGTAAGGTGATGAACGCCAACAACGGGTGCGGGCGCAAGAGGAAACCGTGCTCGCACGAGACACTGTGAGATGTGCATGTCGCATGCTCGGGGCATGGTGTACACTCATCGGGGATAAACGGTAATAATGGCGGCGCGGGACATGACTCGTCCTGCAATCCAGGGGTAGGGAGGTAGAGAGTTGTGCGATTTTCTCTGTTGCAAGCATCAATGGCGGCAATCCTGGTGCGTAGCTTTTCGAGGCCGTTATTTGTCTTGCTGCCATGGTCGCAGTAGCCCAATGCAACTGACTGAGCCTTATACGGGCCCACGATCAAGTAAACCAAGAGGGAAGCGATAACAACTAGGAATCGCAAAAGAGGGCTCGCGCCAGAAAGAGGAGATCGGCGGACAACAGGGCCATCGACTAAACTTTGGGAGACAGCTAGATCCTGCTGCCCATATTCGGAGTCGTCTAATTCGTCAAGTTCGTCCGACTCGTCCTCTGTGGCATCCTCGACATTAACGCCGACTTGTTCTTCTGCGATCTGTTCCAAAATCTCTTCACCTACGTTCTCTTCTTCAGCCTCTTCGATCGTCTCCCTGGTCTCCCCGACACGCAAGGGTGAAAATGCCTTGAATGGTGATGTAATGAACTTGAATGGTGAGCGCTGCACGCTGCTGACAATGTTATCATTCTCTCGAATGGCCTCGGGCGATAGGCGGGGTGCAAAATCGGATTGTGGCGGCGCGACAATAGGATCGACGTGCTCCTCTTTGGTATCCTGTTGTTCGTGTGTAGGCGGAGATGATGAAAGATACTCTGGAGGGGCAGATGTGGCTTTGCGAGAGGTCTTGCGCGTAGCTGCGGAGGCTTTAGGTGCCGCGGCTTTGCGGGATCGAGGTTTTGGGGGAGGGCGCGTAGGAGAGGATGATTCTGCGCCGGATTGGAAAACGTTATTATCTTCCCATCCACTGTCCTCAGCAAACTGCGAGCACCGTAAGTATACCAAGATACGAGTCACGCAAAAATACCGAACACACATTTGAGGATCGACGAGTACGCGATCCGGCATCTTCAGCCTAAGTGAAAGATAAGCGGATGAGTCGCGGCAGAGCTAGGTAAAAGGACCCACGTTCTTCTTGGATCGACTGGCTTTACGGGGGACGAGCTCTTCCTCTGGCTCGCTCTCCTCTACGAGAACGGGTTGTACCAGCTGGCCAGTGCGTGTTGAGGGGGCACCAAGAGTGGGTTGAGCTGAAGACCTTCGGCGCTTAGGCTAGGGGCTGGAGGTCAGTACGCGACCACAACACGCGTAATTGACGCGATGACGCGACATACCGCCTCTGCTTTGGGATCAGCCTCGGCTGAGGGTGCTCGCGAACCGCGGCGGGAGGATCGACGTAGGGGCTGGGCGCGACACGAGTCAACTAGCATGCAAGCAACGAGGCAAGATGGACCCACTTTATTACTATCCTCATTGAGGTAGCGACCGGTTACACCATCCTTAATTCCATCATCGCTGGCCATACTATTCTCGTTCTTTACTCTATCCTTCTTGAGCTGCTTCATCTTGGGCTTGATCTCATCGTTGAAGAGTTGTACCAACTTTGGTTTTGTGTAGGGCGTAGGATATCTGATATTGTGGAAACCAAAGATACCTAATAGCTGATTAACGGTGAGCGATGAAGGATCGAAGTCGGGGTCGAGATATTCGCCGAGAGCGATGACCTGAGCGGCCGTTAGTGAGCGCGACATGACAACGTTGTTTAACCCTTGCGTGAGTCCGGCACGGTCACGTCGTTAAACAGTCACACTACAAGTCACACTACTGTCACACTACATCACGTGTCCTACACAAACTTGGGTCGACTCAATCCATTCGGTCCAAACCACCTTCCTTTCACCTGCGTACACTTGTCAGTTCGACGGCCAAACGAAAGAGTGATAACAAGATTCACATAGTAGTTAAAGTATATCCAGGGAAAAAGGTCCTGAAGCGAAATTAGTGGTTGTTCCAACACGCACAGTCTATTCCCTATTACCTTCTTCAGGTGATAGAACAGCCTAGGACACACACCGTGCATCAATACTGCATCCCGCGGCCCTCAATAGAATTTAAGCATGCGCGTACCGTCTTGGGATAGCCTGATCTCCAATAGATCTGTTAAAAGATTCTGCGGGCACAAGCCCATACTTGAATTCTGCCAGCATAAGCTCGCCGTAGCCTGTCAGCAGCTATTTCGATTTCGTCGAAAACAACTCAGTCCTTATCCCACATGAAATCATTTAACGATGAGGGGACTTACGGGGCAGCTCGTGTATCCATCGTACACAGCGGGCCCAAATTTGCCACTGTCCAACAAATGGAACAGATTTTCCGTCAGCACAGGGGCCTGTTTGGTGATTGCCGCCGCGGTCTTGCTTGTCGGTAATGACGATGCATCCCCGAGCGAAAACACGTTGCTATATTCGGGCTTCACATGTTGCAGTGTGCCCTTATCTACTTCCACCCATCCGGCTGCGTCCGCGATCGGGCTGCCTTTGAGCACGTCGAGAGGCCCCATCGGCGGGGTGACGTGTAACACCGTGTAGTCCTCTTTGCTCTCGGTCCCATCAGCAACGTTTTTGAACACCGCTTTGCGATTCGCAGAGTCGATGGACACGAGGTTGTGTCCAAAGTATCCTCCAACGCCACGTGCTACGCGCAGGGCGTCCAACGCGTCGGAATACTTCTTCACGCTGAACATGGTCGGCATGCCCGTGAAAAAATCGACCTTGATTTGGTCTCGACGACCCGTCTTGCGATACCGATCCCAAGCCATCCACATGATCTTTTGCGGCGCTGTAATGCAACAAACAAATGTTAGCGGCTGAGGAGGTTCCGGAAGAAGACAGATATACTGACCTCCCGCGCACTTAATAATGCCCTGAGGTTGCGTGAAGATCGCGCGTCCCGCACGGAGTGCGTCGATGTCCACCCAGGCCTTGTCGCACGTTTGGTACGAGTAGATACTCGACACGCCACTGGACGGGTCGGCGAGTGCCTTAGGCAAACCCTCGATCGCACCATAGTTCACCTGGAGTCCCATCGCAACGACGAGCGCGTCGTAAGCGAGCTCGCGGCCCGAGTCCGTACGGACCGCGTTGCGCGCCGGGTCGAAGGACGCGACGTTCTCGGGTATATGCGTGATGTACTGCGGGATAAGGCTCGCGAGCGGCCGGCGGAGGGTTGGCTTCTGCTTTAGGCCGGCACCGACGAGGGTCCTGTGTCATTGGATTAGTTTGGGTCGAAATCCGACCAGACGGCTCGGTTCTCAAGTTCGAGGGTTCTCTTGAGGAGAGAAAGGGGGGCGGAGAGAAGAGAAGCTAATCGGACGTACCATCCAGGCTGTACACGTACGGAGTAGATTGCGTTTGGGGTGAGCGGAACGGGGCGATCCCTGGATGGACTGTGGGCGCACACATACCTGGTAGTAGTGGTATTCGGCGGCGTCCACGATTGCGATATCGCCGGCGTTGAAATGCTTGCCCGCGGCCTGGAAACGGTGGTACAGCTGCTGGGCGACGCTAAGTCCTCCGGATCCTATGCGGTAGTTTAGTTAGTTGGAATGGGAGGACAAGGCGGAAAAAGGATCGCGTGATACCGCAGGACGCACCTCCTCCTATTACGAGGACCTTGAACTTGTCCTTGTATGGTGGCGCTTCGGCGGTGCTTGCCCATCGGACACGATCTACGACTCCGTAGCGCCGAAGGACGCCAGAGAGTCTCCGTAAAGGGAGCATATCCACTCGACTTGGTTCGATCAGAGGAACGAATAAGACTTTGAGGTCTCCCTTGTGCCCGTTTTTGCATGGGAATTTGCCTTGATGGCGCAATCGTAGCACCTGTTGCGGCGTAACAAGTTGCGTAACCATTTCTTCGAGTAGGGCCAAACCCCTCGTTGCCCCCCTTTTTTAAGTGCATTGTTGGGCCTGTCGTCTTTGCAGCAAGGGGACATCTTGACATTCAAGTTTACAAATGGCCCACCACGTTGTATCGACTTTCCTCGGAGGTTCTGTTCTGCTATACCCGACACATTCTCCTCTGGCCTTCTTACTCGTTCTCTAACAGTGTCGGTGTCAAACACTCAGTTAATCAGCTAAGCGCATTCATTGCTATGACGCATCGTGCCGATCAGTAGGATTACTTGGACTGCATCGGGAGAAGCCTGAAAGCAGAACATCAGAAATGGATCATGGTAGTACCCATAGGGACCCCTAAGACATGAAAAAGAAATCAACGCACATTCTGAAGCGCCTACTTAAAGAGTGCTCGGGCCAGAGTTTAGGGCCAGAGATTTTAGTCCGCCGCCCAGGCTCGCATGATTCGATCTGCCTCTCTTATCCTCACTTACGAGCCTTGTATTCTCAGTGATCTCAAAGTATTGCCGCTTGATGCCTACCCTGTGCAAGGAATATGGGACTTATGTCTGTTCCCGCTGTATTACTCAAATGAATGGTCAACTAACCCGTGGAGCATGAACCCATACATCTTCAAGAGATGATGTGGTTCATCATGGACACAAGCCCGAGGTGAGTTTATCCTCTATCATTTCCATCTCTCCTGGATGTTTACATGATATTCATTTAAATCCAGTTCAGCCAGCTTCCAGCTTGGTAAGGTGCGCAATCAAGAGCCGGGTGACAAGCGGAACTCGGAATGCAGTCGGGTTTGCCGATTGATATCGAGAAACGTCACTTTCTGGCCCTGGGGACGACCAACATCACGGCCGACCTAACAGAATGGAATACAGACATTCGCGAAAACCGGGCTGACATTCTAGCGGAGGTAATGACTACAAAACAGTGTTCAAGGCCGCAAATGTGTTGTTCTGAATCAGGTTTGACACGGCGTCGGGGAGTAACATGCATACCCGACTTGCCCTCGGTATATCTAAGGCTCTCAATGCCATCGTTGCCTGTCAGACTCGATGTCACGGCCAACTCAGAGCAACCTTACACTCGTTCGTTGTTGTGGGTTTATGTCATTTCCGCCGCCTGATCACTTTCGCACACGAGAACTCCCGATAAATGATACCCTGTCGTCATCTCGGGTTATCACTGAGATAGGCCAATTCGTTGCACGTCCTGATGATAAACGACTTCTCATCAAGAGCGCCCAACACAAATCGACGGCCTCTACTTGAATGGAGTGAAGCCGCCGACGACCTGAATGCGCCCGTAGATGGCCGCTGGTCGAGCGCCGGTTCAAGATCTTCAAATTTAGTTGTTGCATCTGTGCCATGCTCGAGAAGCTTCCTTGCGAGTTAAGCATCCGACGAGTATATGCTGTGAGTACTCAATGATTAGGGTCTTTACAATGGCTGGGAAGCCAAAAAGGCCGGCAAAATGCAAGGGTGTTCCGATGACAGGTAAGGGCCTTCCGGTTCGTTCATTTTTCACCCAGGGGGCCACCTGTCTGCCGTGTATCCAGACCCAAGTCGCAAGGTGTGGTTTGTTAGGGTTAAAAGGGTTTTTTATGCCATCTTCCGCGTGTCGTAACACGTTTTCGAACGGGCATGGTCAACCCAGTGCACCGCAGTATAGTCGGCGAGAGGAAATTTCCGGAAGTCGTTTCTGATGATATTTGCTTCTAGGTGTAGCAGAATGCCTAGACAGGTTTGGGCGACGATGGTATGAGTGGATATTATAGAAACGTGGGGAAGATAGTGTCATTTACTTTGGCAAGTCTGGAAGACGTTAAAAATCCTTTCATAGAAAAGTGAGAAAATCAGATAATTCGGGATTCGTCCACATTGACAACGAGCATACCCGAGCATGTAGACAGCGTCACGTCTACTAGGCTCCAAACCCTCATGAAAGTTCATAATTGGCCTCGCAGTGAAATCAAGTGCGAGAACCTTCCTCGGTAAGGAACGGACAGGAGGCCGGTGCGACACATTGGGATAAATGGTAGGTGAGTTCCCAGTCTGCCTTGTTGATCTCGCAAGGTGCACTCATAAGTCTCATCGAGCGTCTCCTGTAAATTTGGCCAAGGCCCGTTGGAAGCCCTGGGAGGTAGCCGCGGAGGTAAACCTCCTTTGGCAACACACTCACCGGGATCTACATTACTGGGATGAGTGAGAATCGTCAAGAACTGAGTATCGATGCGTTACATCCAGTCAACCTGTATCTGTGAAAAGCCAGCAGCTGGAGGAAACAGCAACGTGGGTGCTGGACAGCCTGGCGGTCGTACTTGAGGATGCTATTAAAGACAAGTTGTTGTCCTTCGTTTTCCGCCGTCTATTTATCCACTCTCGTCATGTAGGGAAACAGAAAGGAGGGCCAAAGGGTCGAGAACAGCTTTGATATCGGCCTCGGGTCGGCTAGTGACGCGTATGCGCAGATTAAGAAGTTGCGTTTCGACGAGATCTTCCTCTAGCATCAGGACCTTCCTCGAGAGCCGGCCTAGCAGATGTATCTAAGCATTCGATGCCTTTCCGGATACTCAACAGCTAGCGGGGACGAACCGGGTGTATTTTCTCACCGTTCATGGTCACCCTCATATCCTGGACGAGACCAGAGACGACCTCGAGAGCCTGCGTTGAGGTGAAGACCGCAGCACAGATTCTCGAGGTAGGGACCGGGTCTCGTCTTCAGTTAGGTCTTGGGTAAGTCGATCCAACCTGTGCAGGACCGCCTCGATGTCATATTTCCCTCCCGAAAGCTTATTTACTAGCTTCACTGCGCTGTTTTCTGTCTGAGTGGCGCGGCGGCAACGAGGGACTTACTCGGTCGTTTCTGTTTGGTCAACAGAGCAAGGGTGGAAAGCAGTTCCGCCACTATTTCGATCGACTATTTCGGCCGTGACGCCGCTTTTGGTATAAATATTAAGGCGATTGAGGAAATGTTCGCCCCGAGCAGGTCAACGAGTGCACCGTAGGTGGAACATCCAGCTACGATGCACTCGTTGAACTGACGTCCTTGACCACCTGATACACATGGACGTCACAAGGAGACGCAGGTGGGTGTGGTTTCAGCGATGTTTTCCACTGCTGTTTCACTTACGGCGGCTGAGGTTGGGCGTTGGGTTGTGTTGGGTTCTTTCGGACTGCGGTTTCTTCCGTCTGTCTCAGGGGTGTGTTTCTTATGTTGTTTTAAATTTGCGTTTTTTTTTAATTTGGGGGGAGGAAGTCTGTGTTTTCCTCGCCCCGGTTTTACCCGTGGGAAAACCGCAC
>Ga0137390_10003865_pt1 | contig 12347 bp, 10 predicted proteins | sample 15con2h24AmetaG_FD_104937 | JGI IMG/M metagenome (GOLD analysis project Ga0137390, IMG submission 104937) | Vadose zone soil microbial communities from Angelo Coast Range Reserve, California, USA - 15con2h2.4A metaG | ecosystem: Environmental > Terrestrial > Soil > Vadose zone > Saprolite... | reverse complement strand
GGATCAATATGTCCGGGACTATGCCCGGATCTACGGACTGCCGACCGTCGTCTTCCGCATGAGCTGCATCTACGGCCCACGGCAATTCGGCACCGAGGATCAGGGTTGGGTCGCGCATTTCGTGATATCGGCGCTGACCGGCAAGCCAATAACAATATATGGCAACGGAAAGCAGGTGCGCGACGTGCTGTTCGTCGATGATCTCATTCGCGCCTTCCGCCTGGCGGTCGATAACATCGACACCGTGGCCGGCGAGGTCTTCAACATCGGCGGCGGTCCGCTGAATACGCTATCGGTCTGGGGCGAGTTCGGGGAATTGCTGAGAGGACTGACCAACCGAGCGATCCCGGTCGAGTTCGAGGAGTGGCGGCCCGGCGACCAGCCCTGCTATGTCAGCAATATCGAGAAGGCCCGCTCGCTCCTGGGGTGGTCGCCGCTCGTCGACATTGAGACCGGGGTTCGTCGTCTGGCCGATTGGATCCTCGCCAATCCCGACCTCTTCCATCCAGGTGCCGCGCCGCGCCTGCCCGCGCGCGCCGATCGGCCTGGAGCCTACGTATGGAGAACCAATTGAGGGCGTTGGTTACCGGCGGCGCGGGGTTCATCGGGTCGCATCTCGCGCACCGCCTGGTGAGCGACGGCCATACCGTCACGGTCTTCGACAACGAGTCGACGGGCCGGCGCGAAAACGTGCCGTCGGGCGTGCGTTATCTCCGAGGCAACGCGGCCTGCCTCGAGGATCTCGAACCGGCGTTCGCCGATGGGCTCGACGTCGTCCTGCACACAGTGGGCCAGGTGTCGCTGGCCGTCTCTTATGCCGATCCGTCCCTCGATCTGCGGACCAACGTCGGCGGCACCATCAACGTGCTGAGGCTATGCCTGAAACACCGGGTGCCGCGCCTCCTCTACGCCAGTTCAATGACGGTCTACGGACACACCGCAGCGCTGCCGATCGACGAGGACACCCCGTGCTGCCCAGTTTCCTATTACGGGATCACCAAGTACGCGGCGGAGCGCTATGTGCATACCACTGCAGAGCGCGTCGATCTCGACTTCGAGTTCCGGGTCACGTCGTTTCGCATGTTCAATGTTTACGGACCGCGGCAGGCGCTCGATAACCCTTATCAGGGTGTGCTCGGTATTTTTCTCGGCAACCTGCTGCGGGACGAGCAGTTGACGATCTTCGGCGATGGCGGACAGTCGCGCGATTTTGTATACATCGATGATGTCGTAGAAGCGTGGGTCGCTGCGATCGAGAACCCAAGCGCCTACGGACGGATCTTTAATCTCGGTAGCGGCCACCGAATAGCCATCAACGACTTGGCTGATCATGCGCTCGCCGCTTTCGGACGCAGCCGGAAGCCGCTGCTGCGCTACGCTCCCGGGCGCTCCGGCGAGCAGCGGCACGTAGAGGCAGATACGACGGTGGCGCAACGGATCCTTGGTTGGGTGCCGCGAGTGAGTTTCGCTGATGGGCTCGCAGCGACGGTGCTCTGGGCCGTGCAACAGGCGGAGCGGCGTTGATGATGCGCTGCACAAGCACGCGGAGCCAGTCGGGTCCGTAGTGGGGATGATCGCGTTTAGGCTTCTCTTCATTACCCTCTAAAACGTCGCTGGGAACGGCGGCGGTGGTGAGCTGACACGCGTCTCGCGGATTCAATCCAAACGCTCAGTCAGTGCGAGCATCGAATTGGAGGATTGGATGAAGTTGTTGATCGTGTCCAGGTTTGATCGTTCGGCTCGGGCCATCAACACCATTGCCAAGTATGTAAGGATTGGCAACGAGCTCGGCCATCATGTTGCGTTGTTCTCCGAACCGATTGACGACATGCCGGACCTCGCGACTTCGCGCGATGCCACTTCATTTGATTACGTGATGTTCGTCGTCTACGAAACGCCGGATTTTCCGGACCTGCCCTATCTTGCATACCTGCTGGACGGCGTGCCACGGGAACGCCGGATCATTATCGATTGCACCGGGCGATACAACGAAACAATCCAGGTCGAGCACGATTTCAATCATCTGGAAAAGATGGACAACCATATGGGGTGGGAGTGGATCGACGGCTTCGCCGCGGTGGCCAGGACTGTCCTCCAGCCCACGCTCCTTCCGATCCGCCCGGAAGCCCGCGGATTCTTGTTTCATGGCTTTGATCCGGCGGCAGTCGACCGGCACTACGACAGCGCGGAGCAGGCGGCCCGCAGTTGGGCGGGCACGACCGCCGATCCGAAACAATATGGCATGGTCTATGTCGGCAACAATTGGCAACGATGGTCGCAGATGCGATCGCTGCTCAAATCGATCGAGGCGATCAAGCAGAGAGTCGGGCCGACTTGTCTGGCGGGCTGGGCGTGGGATCATCGTCCCGATTGGGCCGCCGAGCTAGGAGTTTCAGGCATTGATACCGATCCTGACATGCTTCGCCAGATGGGTGTGGAGCTGCCTGGCAACATGTCATTCGATCAGGTTATCCCATTCGTCAGCCAGGCGAAGTTTTGTCCGGTAATCCACCGCCCGCTGTTTAATCATCTCGGGATCGTAACCAACCGCACGTTCGAAACGTTCTGCTCAGACACAATCCCGCTCCTGATGCTGCCGAGTCAAATGATCGAGTCGATCTATGGTCCTGCCGCGCGCGTGCTCGCCGTGGGCGATGACGTGGCTTGCCACATCCAGGACATCCTGCGCTGCCCGGAAATATACTGGGACGCAATTCTAAAAACCCGGGCATACCTTGCGGATCGCCACTCGTTCCAGCGTCGGTTCGACGAACTGTCGGCGATCGCGGCGAAGTAGCCGCCACGCTCGCGAGGAGAGGGTGTTTATGCGGATCCTGTTTGTGATGGACCAACGGGTTGATCGCGGCAGTATTCAGTCCGTCTCCAACTATGTGCGCGCCGGCGACAAAGCGGGGCACGAGATTGCCTTATATGGGCGCACTGATCCGAGGTTTCCCACCATTCGTTTTTCGATGGCGGTGGGCAGCTTCGACTACGCCGTGTTCCTCGTGGAATCCTGGCGGCACTGGATGAGCGCGCTGCGCATGCCGAGGATACTCGCCGAAATACCGCGCCAGCGGAGAGCCATCGTCGACTCCGATGGGATGTACAACCAAATCGTGTCGCCTGACAACTACGACCGGAATTACCTATACGAGCAGACGCGGGCGGAATGGTTCGCGCACTACCAAATTGTCGCCGATAAGATTTTTCAGCCCACTTTCGTTCCGCGGGAGCCAGGGGTTCGCAAGGCTCTGTTCTACGGATATGACCCAAGTCAGCTGATCTCCGCCCAGGCCTCGCCGGCGAAAGCGTATGACATCCTTTGCGTCGGGCACAATTGGTGGCGATGGCGTCAGATCAGCGGCGAGTTGCTACCCGCGATCGAGCGCGTCCGCCCGCAAATTGGAGACATCGCATTCATCGGCTCTTGGTGGGACACGATCCCAGCTGGAGCTGCGGAACTGGAGGTAGAGTCGGCTTTCGGCACCGACCCCGAATGGTTGCAGCGACTGCGCATCCAGATCAAACCGTCCGTGTCCTATACCCGAGTCGTCAACGTCATGAGCACCGGCCGAGTCAATATCATGACCCAACGCCCCCTCTTCCGCGAACTGAAGCTCCTGACAAGCAAGTTTTTCGAGATCTTTTCCGCCGACACGACGCCGCTGGTCATGCTCGATCCGGATCACGCGGAAATGGTCTACGGCCCGGCGGGACGCGAGCTGGCGCTGTGCGACGGTATTGCCGAGAAACTAGTCGATGTGCTGAGCCGGCCGAAGAAATACCGGGAGATCGTCGACGAAGTGCGAAAGCACCTGCAACGGAATCACACCTACCTCAATCGGGTGCAAGAGCTGGTGGCGGCGCTGCAGGAATGAGCCGAGACTGAGGGCAGGAATGGGTTTGGCGCATGAAGCTAATGTTCGTTTACTGGGCGATGGAGGATCAGGGGAGCGGCCTGGTGATCCAAGGCTACACCGAAGCCGCGCGCGCGCTCGGGCACGAAGTATCGGTTTATGGCCGATGGATTCCGGGGAAGGTCAATCCAGTTATTCCGCTCAATTATTCTGTGGACATCGACTCCGCCGACGCCGTCGTATTCATCTTCGAGTGGACGACACAACTCAAGCCTGGTGATCAGCTGGATATGGCGCGAATCGTGAGCAAGGTGCCGCGTAGTCGTCGCGTGATTGTGGATGGGGACGGCAACTACAATAACGTTATTGAGTTGGCTGACGACCACAATCACGCCGATGCGACCGCAAGCCGGCGTTGGACCGACGCATGCGATAGCGTCTCGGACAAGATTTGCCAGCCAACCCTGCATCCGATACGTCCCAACGTAGTTCCGTTTCTGTTCTACGCATACAACCCGTCTTGGGAGCGGCCACTAGATTTCGGCCGCTGCGATTTCGACATGATTTATGTCGGGCACAGCAAATTCCGCTGGCGTCCGATGACGCAGGTGCTCAGGGGAATCGATCCGATCCGGCAGCAGCTCGGGCGCATCGGGTTAGTCGGCTACGGCTGGGATTGCCCGCCGGGTTGGGCCAACTCGATGCAGTTGGAACAAGCTTACTTTGTAGATGCTGGAACCCTTCGAAAGCTTGGGATCGAGACTCTACCCCCTGTCCGGTTTGAATACGTGATCGATTGGATGAGCAAGGGGAGGTTCAACCCCGTTCTGCTGCGACCTTTGTTTAATAAACTTCGGCTCGTGACACCTCGCCTATTTGAAACGGCGGCGGCCAATACGATCCCCCTGTTTGTATTTGATACCGGGCACGTATGCGAGATTTACGGTGAGCAAGCGCTCGATCTGGTTCTACCCGAGGATAACCCGCGGGAAAAAATTCTGGACATCGTTCAATACCCCAAACACTATCGCGACGTTGTGGAGGGTATCAGAAAACATCTGAGCGAGAAACACTCGCACGTGGCCCGGCTGCGCCGGCTGATCGAAATAATCGAAAGCTGACTGGCCAGTGCGAGAGAGGGCAATCTATGAGAATTATGTTCGTTTACTTTATAGCTGAGGATGCCGGCAGCGCACAAGATGTTCATAACTACATCCGATCGGCCAAAGAACTGGGACACGAGGTGGTTCTTTACGGTCGTCCGGGAGTGCTGCCATCGTTCAAGTTTTCTCTTGATATGGGATCGGTCGACGCCGTCTTCTTCATCTTCGAATGGACCACGCAGTTGCGGTTTGGGGATCAGCTGGATTGGGCGCGCCTCGCCTGCAAAGTGCCGAGGCACAAGCGGTTCGTCATCGATTGTGACGGCGCATATAACGAGATGATTCATGTCGAAGGCGATCTCAACCATCGCGACGCCGCATCGAGTCGCAAGTGGATGGACATCTGCGAAAGTCTGGCCGATCAGATCTTTCAGCCAACGCTTCACCCGGTCCGACCGAATGTTCGGTCATTCTTCTTTCACGCATACGATCCCGCATGGGAACGGCCGATGGATTTTGGGGGTAAATCTTATGGCATGACCTACGTCGGCCACGCCAAGTTCCGCTACTTTCCGATGCTGCGCGTGCTTCGGGCGATCGAACCGATCCGCGATCGCTTTGGGAGAATCGCGGTGGTGGGACATGGTTGGGACTCCATGCCTCCGTGGGCTAGCTGGATGAAGATTGAGGACTATTTTTACACAGACCAGGATTATCTAAAAAAGATGGGTGTGGAATTCATCCAGCCGGTTCCGTTTGCGCAGGTAATTCACTGGATGAGCAAAGGTACCTTGAGCCCTGTTATTTACCGGCCGCTCTTCAGCCATTTGCGTTTCGTCACATGCCGTACCTTTGAAACTCTCGCCGCCAACACGATCCCGCTCCTTGGTTTGGATGCGGAATACGTAAGCGAAATCTATGGCGCACAAGCAGTTGATCTCGTGCTGCCGCAAGACATCGCCGCCGCCCAGGCGAAGGTCGCCGATATCGTCAATCGGCCCGAGCATTACGCTGAGATCGTGCTGGGCCTTCGCAAGCATCTGTCGGAGAAGCACTCGTTCAAGGCACGCCTCCGGGAAATGGTTGAGATTGCCAAGGGATGAGATTGTGTTTCAGAAGTGGGCCTAAGTTGTGATACTGGAGATGGTCCGGTGAGACTGATGTTCGTCTATTGGCGCATCGGCAATGCCGGGAGCGCGCAGGACATCCTTCAATACGCCCGTGTCGCCAAGTTGTTGGGGCATGAGGTCGTGATGTATGCACCCGACGAGCCGGGCTCGCCGTTTAAGTGCTCGCTCGATCTCGAGTCGGCAGACGCGGTCATCTTTGTCTTCGAATGGAACCTGTATCTGTTTCCCGGCGGAGACAAGAAGAAAGGCGGCGTCTATCGGGACGGCTTGATGGGGATCGGGCATCTGAATGTCGCCAAGCTCTTTAGCCGCGTTCCGCGTAATCGCCGCGTGATCCTCGATTGTGACGGGATGTACAACGACGCGATTCGGGTCGGAGGTGACTTCAATCACCTCGACGCCGAGGCTAGTCGTCGCCGCATTGAACTTTGTGACAGTCTCTCCGATAAGATTTTTCAACCTACGTACCGCCCGCTGCGTCCTAACGTCCGCTCGTTCCTATTCCACGCTTACGACCCAGCCTGGGAAAAGCCGTTGGAATTTGATCACAAAGAGTATGGGCTTATCTACATCGGCAACAATTGGTTCCGATGGAAGGCGCTGCATCGCGTGCTTCGGGCTATAGAACCGATCCGCGAGCAAGTCGGCCGGGCCGCGCTGGTTGGGCAGGACTGGGCTGCCATGCCCTGGTGGGTGCAGCCGCCTCTGCGTGAGCAGGCCTATTTCACTGACCCCGACTATCTGAAGCGCATTCGGATCGAGTTGCGAGAGCCGATCCCTGTCGAACAGGTCATTCCCACGATGGGCACCGCGGTTCTCAATCCGGTGTTGATTCGCCCATTGTTCGACCATTTGGGCCTGGTGACTTGCCGCACGTTTGAGACGCCCGCCGCCAGCACGATCCCGTTGTTCGCCCAGGATGCTGAATATGTCGGGATGATCTACGGCGAGCGAGCAACGAGTCTGGTCCTTCGCGACGGGGAGGAGGCTTCCGAGCAGATCCTCGACGTGCTGCGTCGACCCCAGGAATATGCCCGGATCGTGTCTGATATTCGCCGGCACTTATCTGAAAAGCACTCTTATGCCGTGCGTTTACAGGAACTGATGGGAATCGTAGCTGAATGATAAAGGCGCCCGTCCGATGCGGTTGATGTTTATCCATCATGTTCTTGAAGATCGCGGCAGCGCCCAGGACATGCTCCGTTATGCGCGCGTTGCCCAATCCATGGGTCATGAGGTGGTCCTCTTCGGTTCTCCTGAGAGTCCATCGGCATTCCAATACACGACGGACGTGTCATCGGCGGACGCAGCCATCTTCATTTTCGAGTTTACGACCGAACTGCAATATGGCGATCTGCTGGCCTGGACGAGGCTATTGTCCCAAATCCCGCGCTCTCGCCGAGTTGTGATTGACTGCGACGGCAAATACAACGACGCCATCCAGATCACCGGAGATATGAACCACGCCAGCACTGATCTGAGTCGCCAGTGGCTGGAGATCTGCGACAGCATCTCCGATACTATTCTCCAGCCGACGTATCACCCGGTACGCTCCAACGTGAAGTCATTTTTCTTTCACGGCTACGACCCTTCATGGGAAGTACCGCTTGACTTTGACCACAAAAAATTCGGGATGGTGTATGTCGGCAACAACTGGTTTCGCTGGCGCAGCCTGTGTGGCGTCCTGGGCATACTCGAGCCAGTACTCCAGCGCGTCGGCCGAATTGCCATCGTGGGAAACGGCTGGGACCGTCCGGCACCATGGGCTAAGCCCATCCTGCCCGAGGATGCCTACTACACGGACCCAGAATACCTAAGGCGACTGGGGGTGGAAGTCCTGCCTCCGATCCACTTTGAGGAAGTGATCGGATGGATGAGCCGCGGCTTGTTCAGTCCGGTGATTTATCGGCCATTGTTCGATCACTTAAGTCTGGTCACTTGCCGCTCCTTCGAGACACCGGCCGCCAACACGATCCCCCTGCTGTGTCAGGAGCAACAATTCGTCTCGGACGTATACGGTGCTGCAGGCCTGGAACTTGTTCTGCCGCGAGAGCGCCCAGAAGACAAGATCCTCGACCTGTTTGAACGGCCGCAGCATTATATGAACGTTGTGCGCGAGTTGCGACACGTCTTGAACCAACGGTATTCCTACGCCGTTCGGATCAGAGAATTGGTTCAAATTGTTGGCGATTGACCTACGAGGTAAGACGACCAATGAAGATGCAGATGGTGTACGGCGTCAACCAGGCCGACGCCTGCCAGGCGTTCGCAATCGGCGATTCCAGCGAGCGAATCCAGCAACGTCTGCGCGACGTCGGCACGCGAATGATCCGATTGTTTCTCTACGATAAAGGTGCGCCCGACCCGACTACACAGTGGCCGACCTTTATCTCTTACGTCGAGGCGGTGCTAAACGTTGGCGCCAGGCCGATGATCACGTTCGCTAAAATGCACAAGCCGGTGGACGATCTTGATGCTGTTGATGAATTTGCCAACCGCAGCGGCGATGTCGTTCGCCGCTGCATTGAGCAGTGGGGCGGAGAAGTCGTGCGCAACTGGTATTGGTGTATCTGGAATGAGCCAAACAATGAGTGGATCAGTGGGCCCGTCACCTTCGCGCAATATCGGCACATCTATGAACAAACCGCCGACCGCTGCCTACGCTGGCTTAGACCACATTTGGGCGGACAAAAACCGTTGATCGGTGGCCCCGGTGTTGAGGGATTTCAGCCATTCTGGATGGACTGGGTTTGGCGCTTCCTGGACGAAATCGACGACGAGTTGATCGGATTTCTGGATTGGCATTGCTACGGCGACTGGCGCGAGCACGGTGAGAACAACGCGCCCGCCGACGGCGCGGCTCATCGCCGGCTGATGATCGGCATGGTCGGAGAATACGGAAATCGTGCACGCGTCATCGGGCAAATGCTTACCGGGCGCCAAATACTCAATATTTGTGGCGAATTGAACTGCCATTCGCACTATACGCAACCTGTACGAGAACAATTCAATTATTCCGTCTTCGCTGCCACGTTTTACATTTCTGCTCTGCTGCAACTAATGAGGCAAGGCGTGGATGCCGAGATGTATTGGGTGGGAACCGAAGCCGAAGGCGGCTATGGAATGATGAACGAGGAGGGCGATCCGTGGCCTTCCTTTTATGCCAAAAAGCTTTGCGCCCAGCACGTCAGGTATGGCGATTCGATCGCGTTTCCCACTGGCCAGAGCGGCAATGGAAGCATCGACGTCGTCGTCGCCCGCGGCGAGGCCAGCCGATGCAGCGTGCTCGTCGTGCATCAGAAAGAAGAAGCCGCAAGCTACGATCTTGCTAAGCTGGTTCCTGACATCAAGGGTCTCGGAACCGTTCTTAAGATCGACAACGGTTCAATCAATCAGATCGTGGAGACGGGTTATGACGGAAGGATTCACTTCGATGGGTTCGGTGTGGCGGCGGTGACAACACGGTCTTCTGGACGGTGACGTGAAGGCCCGAAGGTGTGGACAGTCCGAGGACCGAAGTAATGTGGGACACGCGCAGCGCCGATTTCCTGTATTTTTGGCGCCGACTGGCGCGTGAGGTCCGACCTTACTGGGGATGGATTGGAGCGTCATTCCTGACAAGCATGCTGGCCGCTCCGTTCGCGCTTTTACAGCCGTTGCCGCTGGCAATTGCGATGGATAGTGTAATTAATGCGCGCCCACCTCCGGAGTTTCTCGCAGCTGTGCTGCCCAAGATGTATGTGACTTCTAGCGGCGCGATCCTGCTGGTGGCGGTCGGGCTGGTGGTTGCGATTGCACTCCTCGACCAACTTCGCGGGTTCTGCAACACGATGCTTACCAGCTATGCGGGGGAGCAGTTGCTCCTGGGATTCCGCGCAAGGCTGTTCAGTCATGTGCAGCGGCTGAGCTTCGCGTACCATGATTCCAGAGGGACAGCCGACTCGATCTATCGCATTCAGAATGACACTTACTCATTTCAGTGGATTTTGCTGCATGCGCTGACGCCGCTGATTGGCGCCCTATTTACTCTCATCGGCATGATCGTAGTGCTTGCCCGGATGGAGTGGCGCCTTGCCCTGGTCGCTCTGGCGGTCTGTCCCGTATTAGTACTGATCACGTCGTTTTCTCGCAACCATATGCGCAAGGGCTGGGAAACTGCCAAGGAGCTCGAAAGCGGCGCGTTATCCGTCGTACACGAGACACTAACTGGCTTACGCGTCGTCAAGGCGTTCGGACAAGAGGATCGAGAACACGGCCGGTTCGTCCGACAATCGCAGGAGGGAAAGACGGCTCGGCTGCGATTGGCATTTGTTCAGGGCTCCTCCAAAGTGCTGTTCGCGATGACGGCGGCCATTGGCACGGCTTTGGTGCTGTTCATCGGGGTCCTGCGCGTGCAGAGCGGGGATCTGACCGTTGGCAATCTCGTCCTGGCGATGGGATATCTCGCGCAACTCTACCTGCCCGCGCAGCTGATCAGTGAGACCATAACCGACATGCAGGGCGGGCTTGCCAGTGCGGCGCGTGTTTTTGCGGTGCTTGACGAGTTGCCCGATGTGCTTGAGCGGCCGCATGCCCGCCCGCTGGATCGCGCCATAGGCGAACTGGCATTCCGGAATGTCTCATTTACCTATTCTGGCGGTCGCCATCCGGTCTTGCGTGACGTTTCAATCGATGTTCCTGCCGGCATGCGATTGGGCATCAAAGGAGTTACCGGCGTCGGTAAGACGACCTTGGTCAACATGTTGTCTCGGTTCTATGATCCGACGCAAGGGCAAGTCCTGCTTGACGGGATCGATCTGCGAGATTACCGGCTGGCGGACCTTCGCCGGCAGTTCGCGATCGTGCTTCAGGACCCCGTGCTGTTCTCGACCACAATAGCTGAAAACATCGCCTATGCCAGGCCCGACGCTACCAAGGATGAAATCGTCCGGGCGGCCGAAGCCGCTCACGCACACGGATACATCAGCGAGTTGCCGGACGGATATGAAACGCTGGTTGGCGAGAGAGGCATGCGGCTTTCCGGGGGCGAACGCCAGCGCATTGCATTGGCTCGCGCGTTCCTCAGTGACGCGCCAATTCTGATCTTGGACGAGCCCACCAGCTCCGTGGATGTAAAGACCGAGGCCTTGATCGTGGAAGCGATGGAACACCTGATGAAGGGTCGCACGTCGCTGATGATTGCTCATCGTCTGTCAACGCTTCGTCACTGCGATGCAATCCTGGAGATTGCAAATGGCCGAGTCACCCCCGCTTCAGTTGCGATTGCCGAGATGCTGTCTGGAGCAGCAGCCTTGTGAATTGAGGAATGCCATTATGCCCTTCGTGCGAAGTCTTGGGGATGAGATTCCTCATGCGACCCTCTATATGTGATGGTATTCCCGTCTGTCGTTCGATGGCGAATTTCCTAAGCTGATATCTTGGCGTTTTATGACCGACAACCTAAACAGATCACCGCGTTTGTCGGAATGATCTACAGCGCCGTGATTGAGCCCGGTGCAGTTGCGGCGTGAAGTGCCTACGCGATCCGCGCGAGGTTATTGGCGACCACGACGGTTACGACGTTGAGAGCGCGTCGGGAAAGGAGCGCGTTGGCTGGTGCCGCGAGCGACGCAGTCGCGGATCAGATTGCCGGCGCATTCCTCGGTCGACAGTCAGCATGCGGTGAGCACCGCAGGGTAGGCTATTTCGGCGGCTTTACCTGCGGCGGGGCGCTTCCGGCGGCTCTTTGATCGGCGATGATCTGTCGTAAGCACTCGATGCCATACTCGGTGAAGGCGGTTACGCCATCTTCGCCGATGCCGTAGACGTAGAGGCGTAGAGGCGGCCGTCTTCAGGGAACATGTCGATCGAGAGGTCGTGCAGCCAGTCTTCATCCTCGCCGAGGATGTTGGCGACGTAGCCGATGGTGAAGACGGCGGCGATGGCCGCCATTGCCGTGCGCAACGTGTCGGGACGACGACGGTGGTCGAAACTGAACGAATGGTTGGCCGTACCTCCGATGCATCACCAGCGAAGGTCGGTGACGGCTTGATCATGACGGTCTCGGATCACGATATGTTGCGAGCGGCGCATCTGCACATCTCGAGCGGTATGGGCGTAGCCCTCCGCCGGGGGCCGCCTTTCGTAGATCGGGAGGATGAACGACGCTTCGGTTTTCGACTGCGGCGGGGTGGGGAAGGTGTCCACAAGTTCGGTTATGGGCACAAGTCTGCCGGAACGGCGGCGGCACCGGTCTTGGCCTGAGGCGCTGAAGC
>Ga0137390_10003863_pt1 | contig 12350 bp, 15 predicted proteins | sample 15con2h24AmetaG_FD_104937 | JGI IMG/M metagenome (GOLD analysis project Ga0137390, IMG submission 104937) | Vadose zone soil microbial communities from Angelo Coast Range Reserve, California, USA - 15con2h2.4A metaG | ecosystem: Environmental > Terrestrial > Soil > Vadose zone > Saprolite... | reverse complement strand
TTTTCTCTGAACGATCGAGAAGTAGATCTCGATCTGGTTGAGCCAACTGGCATGGATCGGGGTGTGGACAAGAATGGCGTTGGGCCATTTGGAGCGGAAATGGTCGGCGCTTTCTGCCCGCGATGAGCGGAACAATTATCCATAATCCAGAAGACCCGCTGGGCGGTCTTGTAGGGCGCGTCGGGCTTGAACACTGGTCTTTTCATCCGCCGAGATCACGAAGTCGTCGGCGCCCAACGGCTGTCCTCCCAAACGCGCTCATACAGGTCAATGACGCGGTCGGCCTTGGCAGCAAAGTCGGGATCGCGCTGGAAAAGCCAGCTTCGATGTTGCCACGGGCGCAGCGCATCGCTGCTGAGCCAAACGCCACAAGGTAGCGCCGCTTATCTCCGCGACCAGCCCTTGAGTAATAACGTGCTGTCGGATGCCGCCTTTGAAAAAAAACACCTACATACAATAACGTTAGGACCACGGTCTGCTATTTGTTCCCGGTCTAAGGATTCGGTGCTGGGTGGGGCTTAAAAGCTGTTGTACAATGCCCGACGCTCCCGTGTCCGTTTCTTGCCTGCAGACGCGATGCGCGTCTGGTCGACGATCCACGGTTCCACGCCACTCACGCCGGCCTCGATACCTGTCTCGCTTCTCATCCCGGCGTGCGCACCGAGCTACAAGCACATCCAAAGCGCTTCATGACCGACGAGTGGAAGCATGAGTCGCGAGCATCGCCGCAAGGCCGGTTCGTAAGCATATTGAACGGGTGCTTGCGTTAACGAATAGCGGGGCAGCATTCGCGGCCCCGCTCTCTTGGCGGCTTCGCGTGGCAACTTCTGACAAGCCACAGGCCAGCGGAGCCGACCATTTAATGGTCATGCTGCTCGGTCTTAGGGGTCATGTCGCTCGTCTGACTCTTCGAACTTTGCCCGCAGCAAGGCGAAAAAGGTCAACCAGTTTTGGATCTGGAGCTTCGCAAGTTGCGTTTGCGTACTAAGATTTTCGGGCCGAATGGGTTCCGCGTCTTCCTCAACCACTGGGAAACTCCCCTGCCAGTTTCCCCCCAACCGCGCGGTCGTAAGCTTACCAAAAGGTGCTTAGGGTTCCAAGGATTTTTATTTGCGGAAGTGATCGTTAATCCGAAGCGCGTCAATTAAGGACGGTGTATCCCAAATCGGGCGCGGTTCTCCCACATTTTGCCACGAAATGCTTCAATCTAAAGCACGTAGGTCGATTGGCAAGCAATATGCTCATCGATTTATATGCCGCGCATGATCACCATACTTCCGTCGAAGGAAGGGCAGCTTGAATCAACGCTGCGAGAGGCATTAGAGATGCTGCGGTCCAACGGGTGTGCAGGTTGATAGTGCCGTTCAAAACATCCACGTAAGAGGCCGGCCAACGGCAACAATCCTGCTGCAGTATGTGGATGATAGATTCAGAGCGCTCCAAATTCTTGCTAAGGCTGGCGTCGCGGTGGAGAAGTAGTGTCTAGCAAGCTCTGGCAAACCGCGACAGCATCCGTCGAGCTTCTGATCCCCGCGAGGGAGCGCAGACGGGACGCAAAATGCGCGCTCAGCGGCCCTCAGGAGGGGACCGGAGGCTCGCAACTGACGGGTCTGGTCGTAAACAGTAAATCCATTACAGTTTCGGGCGCCCCCCATCAGACGGTCAAGCTTCCTAATGGAAAGCTGGTGCTTAACGAGCAATCGGTGGCTAGGGGGAGAATAAACGTTAACGCGGTCCACACTTACATCTATGCTCCCCTGAGCGCCACCGAGATTACCGACGTTGTCGCCGCCTCTGCCGCAGCCAGCGTAAGGTGCCCCCTGTCATTAGGGAGGTCACGAGCTGTGTACCGGAGTGTCGTCTGTGGGGAGTTTGGTAATCGCCTTGCGCCGAGCGTTGCGCCGGAGCAACCACCGAACGCCGCGCCGCCTCAGCCGCGTCGGGATCGTCGTCATCGAACAGCATTGGAGCGAGCGCCTGGCGCATGTGCCACTCGACATAGTAGGCGGCTACGCACAGGAAGACGTGCGCGCGCACCGCTCTTCGAGGCGATGGTGAATCGGGCGGACTTTGAGGTCGACCTAGCCTTGAGGCCGACCGCTGTGTTCACTCGTCGCGAGCTCCTAGATGCGCTCAGCGCCGGGAGCCGGGGGCGGTCGCCTTTTCGGCGACCGGCACATGTAGAGGTTCGGCGAGTGTGCGCGGCGGCGTTTCCAGCCTGAGTCGCCATTCATCGATCGACTCGAGGTTAAAGCGCCAATCGCGTCCGAGCTTAAAAGCTGGAATATCGCCACGCTTCAAATGACGATACACCGTTGAGGGATGCACCCTCAAATACTGGGCAACTTCAGGGACCGTTATCACCTTGTTCATGCTACGCACTCGGGAGTCGAGCGTTGTTTGTCGCTGGTGTGTTTAACTGAGGAGTCGGAACAGAGATTGAGAACACGCCCCGCCACAGACATGCTAACTGAATAAGTAACCATGCTTACTTGCCCTATGGCCAATTCACCAGGCGCGGATACGCTGGTTAGGCGCTTTTAACCGAGCATGCTTCCGACCACGAACATGACCCTAGAGTCGCAGGCCACACGCCCGAGCACCCGCACCTACTGACAGGATAGCAACGGCCTCGATCCCAACGGATGCCGCTTCAAAAGACCCCCCTTCCTTTCGGTTCGTCAGCCAGTGCCAGTCCTGTCTGTGCCAATCCTGTCTGTTCTCGGCGTGAGCAGCCAGTATTGGTGATCAGTTAGTTTGGTTATCATAACGTTACGATTATCGCAATCCCCCCTTCTTTTGAAAGCGGAACGCGTTCAGCCTAACGCTCGGCGTTATTCGCGAGTGGCCCTAGCCCGCATTTCTCACCAAGATCTTAAAAAGGCCGCATGGTCCAAAAAAGCCGGCGTCAAGCGTTGACAGCGGGGTGGGACGCCGGTTCCCAAGAAGTGGGCAAGGCAGAGGTTAGAATTGGGGGCGAGAGTTTTTTGGCACTGTGAGCACACCCCGACCTCGGCGGTACAGGACCGCTTGAAAATCGCTTATCGCCGGCCCGGGCGCTCAGATTCTCAGCGGATAGGCACGCGGCAGGTTGGCGAACACGTGAGCGAACACCGGCTGCAGCGGAAACGCGCTGCCTGTCAATAATCACCCGAAAGTCACCCCCATTTATCAGTTGAAATTCCCCCTTCTGGGTTAAAGGGTGTCCTGAATGACACCACGTTTGAGACTGTTGACCATTGCAGTCCCGTGGCTGGGTGTCTGGAGGGGGAGCGCGAGGGGGGGCCCCCTCGCCGCTCCGCGTAAGACTCCTCAGCTTGGACCCGGGCTCAATGCGGCCGGCGGGCTGTCGAGTTTGGGTCTGAGCAGGCCGGCCTTGAGCTTCTCCTTGAGCCTGAAGCTTTCACCTTTAATATTGACGGTGATCGAATGGTGGAGCAGGCGGTCGAGAATGGCGCTGGCGATCACGGTATCGCCGAACACCTCGCCCCAGGCCCCGAGACTCTGATTGCTGGTGATGATGAGCGAACCGCGCTCATAGCGCCGAGACACCAGCTGGCGCCCTGGCGGTCGATTGGCAGATAGCCAATCTCATCGACGATCAGCAGCTGCGGCTGAGTGAGAATCTTCAGGCGTTCCTCCAGCCGGCCTTCGGCCAGCGCTCTGCCGAGGGTGGTGATGAGCGCAGTGGCGCTGACGAACAAAGTGCGCACGCCCTGCTCGCAGGCCTTGATGCCGAGCGCCACCGCCAGATGACTCTTGCCGACGCCGGGCGGTCCAAGCAACAAAACGTTATCGCCGCTCTGCATGTAGCGGCCGGTCGCGAGTTCACGGATCAGCTTGGGATCGATGGAAGGCTGGAACTTGAAGTCGAAGCTCTCCAAGGTCTTCTGAAACGGGAACCGCGCCATCGCGATCCGCATCTGGTGATGATTGGCAGTTTTCGAGCCGACCTCCAGCGCCAGCAGTTCATCGAGAAAGTCAGCGTAGGACAGCTCCTTTTTGGCCGCCTGTTCCAGGCGCGCGGTCAGTTCCTGCTCGACCTGATAGAGCCTGAGCCGATGACAATGCGCGCACAGCCGTTCGAGTAGTGGGGTGTTCATTGTGGATCACCCCCTTCGCTCTGGCTGGCGCTCTCGTACAGTGCGAGATCGCGCGCCATCACCTCACCGAGCTGGCTGAAGTTGGGATCGAAGCGTGGCGGGGCGGGGGCGCGGCGCGACGGCCGACGCGCAACGGTCCGGCATAATGCGCAGGCTCCATCACCACGCTGTGGCGGGCAGCCTTGTGATGCCGCGCGACCAGCTTCTCCTGATGGAAGAACTCGAAATGCTCGGCGCTCTCCTGCACGTTGACCAGGGTGCCCACATACTCGGCCGGGACTGAGTAGCGCGCCGCACCGACTGCCACCAGCGCGTCGTTGGCCACCCGGCGCAAGCGCACCCGTTCGTATCGATAGGACGGCCGGGTTCCCCAAGGGGTGAGCTGCTCACGCGCAAACCGATCGATCGGCCGTTCGTGGGTGGTGCCGTGGATGCGCACATCGGCCACTTCGCTGCTCCAGCGCTCGAGCCATCCGTTGAGTTCCTCCCATGAGGCAAAGCGCCGGCCGGCCAGGGCGTTGCGCTTGACGTTCTTCACGCCGCTCTCGACCTTGCCCTTGGTGCGCGGCCGGTACGGCTGGCAGGCGCGTGGCGTGAAGCCGTAGTAGCGGGCGAAGTCCTCGAACAACGGATGTCACACTACGCGGTTGTCACTGCGGCCAAGCACCAGTGTGCGCGGATTATTATAAAGGCAGGTAAGCGTGACCCCGCCGAAATGGCGAAACGCGCGCTCGTGGCCGTCGAGCAAGGTTGCCAGCTTTTCGTCGGGATAGCCGCGGGTAAACAGACGCCGCGAATAGCCCAGCGTCAGCACGAACAGATGGACCGTGTCTAACTGCTTGCCGATCCAGACCCCGAGTTGGCCGTAGTCGACCTGCGCTTGCTCGCCCGGCCCGGTCTCGAACCGCACCGTCGCCAGCTCGGACCATCGCCGATTGGCCCGATAGGGCTTGAGATAACGCTGCACCTGCTGATAACTGCCGGTGAACCCCAGGCCCGCCGGCTCGCGGTGCAGCACTACACCGTTCCACCCCACCTCCGGCCCGCGCTGTGCGATGAACTCGGTGAACTGATCGATCGGTCGCTGCCGAGACCGCGGCCGACGCGGCTGCCAGCCGCCCAGTCGGAGCCAGCGCCTGACCGTCTTGCGATCTACCCCGAGTTCGCGCGCAATCCGCTTGACCCCTTCGCCGTGCTCTTTCCGCGCGACCATCTCTCGAACCAAATCTCCCCTTAACATCCGCTCCTCCGCCGAACCTGCTTCCCTCGGCAGAGAAACTACTCGATCCAATCGCTCTTCCATCGCTCCGCTCTCCTCCCTGCTCCAGAGGGGGGAGTTTCAAATGATAACTAGGGGGGAGTCTCACATGATTGCTGACACGGCTTAAGGCCGCGACGATCCGCCGGACACTGACCGTTACGCGGGCGCCGATCTTGAGCAGGTGGCAGCGGATAGTTGAAACTTGGGCGCGGGCCAGTTCGGTGCCACGCGGCCCCGTGCGGCGCAATTCGTTGACGAGCACGTAGGCCACCGCCCCGAACCACAGCCGCAATTGATTGGCGCGCATGGTTGGCGGTGCTGGTGCGGTCGGCGAATAGCCCCAGTTGCTGCTCCTTGATACGCTTTTCCATATCGCCCCGGGCACAGTACAACTGCTCGTACAACGGTGCGCCGTCATGCGCGTGATCGGATAGGAGGTCACCACGAAGCGCGGGTTGGGCTGATCGAGGAGATGTTCCGCCTTGCCCACCACGCGCCGTGACTGCGACCAGGAATCCAGGGTCTGGTAGGTGGAATCTTTGAAGAGCCGCATCGGTTTACCGCTGGCCCGAGACTGCGCCTCAGCCTCCGCCAGTACCGCTGCTGATCACCGCCTCCAGCCGCGAGTTGCGGGCCAGCCCGAAAATGAAGTCGACCCCATGCTGCGAAGAAGTCTCGCACATGGCGTCGAAGCAGTCGCTGACCGAGCCCATCGACGGCCGCACGCCAGCCTCGCGGCAGCGCATCTCGAAGGCGATCGAGGTCTACTGTGTGCCTTGGTCGGAATGATAGATCACCCTGGCGGGCCGTTGCTGCCCTAGCGCCATGTTCAATGCTTCGAGCACCAGCTCGGTGCGCAGCGGAGTCGCCATCGCCAGCCCGGCGGCTGAAGGCGTCGAGCACGACCGCGCGATAGAGGAATCCCGCCCTAGTCGGGATGTAGGTGAATGTCAGCCACCCACAACCGATTGGATCCCGGTGCCATGAAGTTGCGCTCGACCAGGTCAGGCACCGTTTGCGTCCCACTTGGATGCCATCGGCCTGCAGTTCGGTGTGGATGCCCCCGGGTGCCGTAGGTCCCGCGCGATCGTTCATGAATCGCGCTCATCTGCGCGGTGAGTTTTGCGTCCGCCTGAGCGCGCGTGAAGGGCGAGCGTTTGCACCACGCGTAGTAGACGCTGGCGGAGACTTCCAGCAGCCGGCACATTGTCGCAATCCCATGCATGGCCTGATTCGCACTCACGAATTCGTACGCCGTGACAGCACCGAACCGCTCTCCGTCGCGAACCAGGCCGCGGCTTTTGAAAGTATCTCGCGCTCTTCGCGCAGAACCCGGTTCTCACGCCGCAGCCGGGTGAGTTCCTGCCGCGTCGTTAGTCAGCCCGTCAAGAACGACTGCCCTCATCGCGCGCTGCCTGCACCACCCAGTTACGAATCGACTGGGCCGTCGGCTCAAACTCCTTCGCGAGATCGTCGGGGCTACGCCCAGCTCGCACCAACTCCCCCATTCGCCGCCGGTGTTCCGGTGCATACCGTGCGTGGCTCTTGGGCATCGTGGCTCTCCTTCCCTTTCCCCATTCCGCCCCTGTCCACCAAACCAGGTCAACTCCAATTCCACCTGCTGTCTTACTTTTCGCGCGGCCAGGATTACCGCCTATCTGCAAAACGATGACACGCTCGAATACGCTCAGCAGAACTCCGCGCATCAGTCGCCTCGTACTACCAAACTCTACAATCGACCAAGGATGAGACTTCGCTCGATATAGTCGAGCGGATTAAAATAGTCGAGCGGATTAATTCTAAAACTCGAATAAGAGCGATACATAGCAGACGCGTGCCTCCTCCGGCCAGCAGATTAGCTAATTTCGAAGAGCTGACACGATGGCTTTCTTGTGGCCGATGTGGCGGGTTAGGCGCCGGTAACGCGCGCCGAGCGCGGTTCCTTTAGTCCGCGCGGCGGCGGCCTCGGTCAGGGGCGCTGCGCAGCCATTTTGCTACCCTTGTGAGTCTTGCCCGGGCGGCGCTTGCCGACACCTCGCGGTTGCCATGGGACATCCAGCAAGGCGCGCTTAACGAAACGCCGATTTGCTCGCTGGTCGTCAGGTAAAATGAACCACTGCAGCGCCAAATTCAAGATGATCCCAGGGGAGTGAACAACCGAATAAGCGAGGCGTAGCGACCTATCCTTCACATCCGCTCGAAAGAAGGATCTAAGCCGCTTCTACTTCTTATCCGGGATATCTCTAATCAGCGTCAGAATGGCGAGGAATTCCTTAGCCGAGAGCGTAGCGAGCAGACTGAGATGCTCGAGAACGTGAAGTTCACGCGTAGTCACGTGGTAACGGGCCAAAAGCGCATGGTCTTTGATAAACCGCTGCCAAGATGCGGTTGTCGGCTTTGGTGGCGCGGAGTTTGTCGCGGTCAGGAGCGCGTTGGCTTCCGGATGGGCCAGGACCAGCAGTTCCTGCCGGTCGAGGCCAAGCGCATCGGCCATCCGCCCGACTAATTGGAGCGATGGCTTGCGCCGCCCGCTTTCGATAAATGAGACGTGGCTTGCTTCGATTCCGAGCTTCTGGGCGAGCGAGCGTTGGGTCAAGCCCAAAGCTTCGCGATGAGTTTTCAAGAATTCTCCAAGTGGGTCCCTATCTTTCACGTGTGGACCTCGTCCAACAACGGCCGCTACAGCTTCGTATAAATGGACGAGGGCTGCCAGCGCCTACGCCTTCTTCTCGGCCCGATCAGTCAAACCGAATTCGCGATGTACTCAAAAACTTTGGCGGGCCTGCTCCCCCCGACACGCCCTGCACACCGCACTACTTTTCGTTCCATCGAATCTGCTCTGCTCTTGCCATTCGGGCTGTTGAGCAGCGGCAGATCGTGCTGCGTCGCATCGATGGCTGCACGGCACGCCAACCTAAAAACTCAATGGCAGACAGCGTACCGACAATCAAACTATCACTCTATTACTCGACATGAGGCCCTACCGTTGTCCACCAATTGACACACACCACACTCAGCGAAGTCGCGCCACCATCCTTTGCGCGAGGATAAAGTGTCCGCGCGCTGTCCCACGTCTTCAGGAGACTGCAGGCCTACAGGAACTTCCCTTTCCCCCACCGCCGCCGGTTTGGAAGCGACATCAAGATCCGCCTAGCCCTAGCCGTCTCGCTTATTCAAGGTCGCATATCCTTAGCATTATCCTGACCCTGTCAACATGAAAAAAGACGAAAAGCTATCGGTCCCAATGACAATGTGTGTGGCAGGGCTGTTCGTTGCAGTCGGAGATACATAGCAACGAGTGTTTTGTCCATCGATGAAAATCCAGCTAGAGGGAGGGATCGGCAAATCGCACGCCCTGCTGACCATAGTTGTCGCCCCCTATTTTTTACTGGGCTCTCGCGGTTGTAGGTGTCAGCGAATGCGCGCAGGGAGGCCCGTCGTCGCACCTCTCGCACAGGATGCGCAGCGATCTTGATCCGATCAGTCAAGTCTCAAGCGACGAAGAGGAGCCTCCGCGCACGGGCTACCCCCGAAGCGGGAAAGCCGACCTTGCGCCAAAACGCCGCCCGCTGCATTCGTTTTCACTGATCAAATGCGTGAGAATTTTTTTTTCCATACCGCCTTCCGACTTTCCAGCTACCGGAGTCCCTTCACGTGCTCCCCGGCGACTGGCAGAACGCCAACTTTGGCCGCGTGACGGGAGGGTGGAGCGTGGTATACTGCGACAGCGTTACATGACGTTCAGCGACGGCGGAGCTAGACTTGATGCATGCGTTGCGCAATGAGGCATAGGGCCGGCCGGAACTACATTGACGTATCTCACCAAGGGGGAGCGGCAAGACGTCGCCAAAACCGGCCGGCCAGTGTATCCAACAATACATAACCTTTGAGCTTTGACGCAAGCAGTCTGTTTTACTTGTGTAACGTAAAGTCGATTGTGGTGAGTACAAATTCACCTGTCGGTAGGGAATGGGGCAAGATTATGAAGCGAATGCCAGCGGCAGTTGGAATCACATAAAAGTCACGACCAAAACGCCTACAGCTGCGTATCCAGCGAAGTGATGGCGAATTTTGGAAAGTGCAGTTTCCGACAGTCGATTTCGTTGGATTGGCGAGGTACCCTGTCGCGAGCTTTGAGCGGCGGGGTCAGCCATAGCGCGGCGGGGTCAGCCATAGCAAAGATGCGAGCGTGGAACACATACGCTCCGGGGGCGGCTCTCTCAGTACCTGTCGCCACGCGGGCGCGTTTCGTTCAGGTCAGTGCGGTCAGTAGGGTCCGGGTCGAGCATTTGCTGCCGCGGAGTTTACGCGCTTTCGCTATGTTTCTTCGGACGCCCTTTCACCCTCCTCACATGAAGCAATTCGTAAATAATTACAACACAAAATCGGCCTAACGTCGTATGAAATCCTTGAGCACAGTCCCATCGACTTGTGCCTGACGGAGCCAGTGATACCGAGCGAAGCGACCAGCTTGGGATGATGCGACTCCGAATTCCAAGTTCAAGCCGGCCGGTCGTATTCAGCACGCTTACGCCTGACGGCTTCCAGCCTGTGCCGGCGTATCTTCCGAAGCCATGCCAGCGGATCAAATGCGATCCTGAGGCCATCGATCACGATAAGTTCGCCATCGATCGAGATTGTATGCAGCCCTTCAGGATAATCGCCGCAAGCGTCGGGTATTAAATCGCCCACCACCTCCTCCTCGTACTGTTCCGGAGTCAGGCTGATGATACGATTGAAAACCACCCTTCTGCCGTAAGTCATGGAGCAATCCTGGGCCGGTCTTATCAAGCTGTCGTTATGGATGAAAGGCGCACCGGCTCCCCTAGCACCACGCGGATCGATGCGCACGGGATTATGCGCGTGCGGATACCAGCGGCCGAGCGGTTCCGACGCGTGCCACAGAAGCAAGCGGCTTTCGCTTCCGGACGCACAATCAGTGCATGCAAGCCACCAATAACCGCCGTATTCAAAAACCGTCGGGTCAATCGCCCTGACTCCAGGGAGCAGGTGGGCCGCGCGTTCCCAGCGGAACGGGAACTCGACCGCGCGATATACGATCGGGCCGCCTACTTCCGCTCTCTCCGGCATACAGTAGAGCTCTCCCCTCCATCGAAAGACGTATGGGTAGGACAGATGCACGTCGGGCTCTTCAATAACGGGGCCCAGACTCACGACCTCACCTCCATCGATCTGCCAAGCCCCGATAACCCCGCGCATGTCATATTCGTCCGCCATTTCGCCAAGCACCGTAACCGAGCCTTTTTGGCGGACCAAGAAGGGGTCGGCTGAAAATCGAGGGGCACTCTGCTCCGGGAACCATAGCACCGGTGTGGCTTTGGAGCTGGCAAACGGATCCACGTTGTTTGCTTGAAACAGCCCGATGTTCCACTGGGTATGAGACAGAGCAACCCGGAGCCGATCTAGAATGTGCCACCGGGTGCCGCAAATAAAAGCCTTTGCGACCGTCCAGTTGCCGGGAAGTTCGTGATCGGCCTCAACAAAATCCATCTTGGTGCGAGCCACGTCACAATCCACACGAATGTCCGCGCAGGCAAGTGCCGGAAAGTCCGCGCAACCAAAATAGATCGCGCCGATGGTGCCTGTGGGCGAGCTTGGGATGATTGACCAAAAACCGCGTCTGAGCACCTGGCTTTTGCCAGATTCCGTCGAACCCCGTAGGGTGACCTCCACCACGGCGTCACCTCGGGCAAAAGAGTGAAATCCTGCGGTTCCATCTGCGAAACTCCCTCCGTCCCCGCAAGCAAACGTCCAGACACCATAACGAGCTCTGTTATAGATGTTCATTGCCGAAAATCTGCCACTGAGGTCCAACAGGAAATCCAGCTCCAGGTCGCTTAACGCAGGCAGGCGGGCTTGATGAAGCTCCTGAGTCAACGCCGCTTGGCGGGATTGCCAAGCGATGACTGGGACACCATCAGGTAATCGCTCCCCGACAGGACTCAGACAGCCGGTTCGCCTCAGCCTGGCAAAGGTCAATTGCCAGAGCGGGTACCTGATCAGCCTAAGAAAGGTTGCCCAATTCGGCTCGACTCTGCCAATCACAATCACCGCCTCGATTTGGGCGTGCCCGGACTGACTGAGGGCTTTCAGACAGGCTGCTTGCCAACGGTTGAGAGACGCCTGGTCGAGTACTACCGCAAACCGCAAAGTTCTCCTCGGCGCTTGAGACATCACTTACTGTCAACCTCTTCAGCCTTAGTGTCTGCAACCACATGGTAGGGACCCTCAACTCACCCACGCCGAGAGATCGCGTTCGATCAACACCCTTGAGCAAGTCCTTGGGCAGCCGCGGAATGTACGCGGACGAGAGCCGGTGCAACCTGGAGCGGCTGAGCAGATAATATAGCGTCCGTGAAGGCGGCAACCCACCGCGTTAAACCGCTTACCAGTATCCATCTTGAGAATCTCGTTAACTCCCAGGAAAAACGCAATAGCTCCGCGACCAGCACCTCGCGATCCTACAAATCGTGGAGAAATACTGGTCAACAGCGTTGCGACCCGATTTATAAACACACCCAGGTTTGCCGCAGGTCGGAGGGTTCGGGTTTCAGCGCTCTACGCTGTTTGTTTTGACCCGCCCTCGGTGCCTATTCGAGCATGCGCGAAAATACCAAAAATAAAACTTCATCACCAGACCGCGTCGAGACTACCGCGAAGCGTTACGCGAGCGCCAAGAGGGTCGATCGCAAAGCCGACAAGTGGAGCTACCCCGTTTCGGTGGACGGCGGAGGGCTTGCGGTAAATCCTTCTGACGAGTGGCTCCTTTCGTCGCGCCTCGACCTGAGTGCGAAAGCAGGCAACGGTCAAGTAACTTGCATTCCAGCGTGGCGAAGAAGTCTCGCACAGGGCGTCGAAGCAGTCGCCGACCGAGCCAATCGACGACCGCACGCCAGCCTCGCGGCAGCGCATCCCGAAGGCGATCGAGGTCTACTGTGTGCCTTGGTCGGAATGATGGATCACCC